>SMUY01338090.1_pt1 | contig 14751 bp, 15 predicted proteins | sample 2456441 | NCBI WGS metagenome assembly SMUY01 (sample SAMN11095931, study PRJNA526329) | marine sediment metagenome | biome: Marine sediment; feature: Surficial sediment; material: Deep marine sediment; isolation source: Hadal surficial sediment | place: Pacific Ocean | collected 2014-11 | depth...
GATTCTGATCATGGGCCACACCGATGTTGTTGGCGTGCAGGAAGACCAGTGGACTGAGGATCCGTTCGGCGGCGTCAGGCGAGATGGCTACGTGTATGGTCGGGGAACACTGGACGACAAGGACAATGTCGCGGCCGGGCTCATGGTGATGCTGCTCTTGAAGCGCTTCGATGTCGAACTGGACCGCGACATTATCTTTCTCGCTGAATCCGGGGAAGAAGGAACTCCGCGCGTCGGCATCAACTACATGGTGGAACAGCACTGGGATGCGATTGCGGCCGAGTACTGCCTGGCCGAGGGCGGCACGAACATCATCGAGAACGGCAAGACTCATATCGTCGGCATTCAGACGACCGAGAAAATGCCGAGGCGCGTGACGCTGGTCGCGCGGGGTACGCCGGGACACGGCTCAAGACCATTGGCAGACAATGCTGTGTCGATACTTGCGAACGCCGTTGCCAAAGCAGGCGCCTGGAAAACGCAGGTACGCCTGAACGACACGACGCGTGCCTATTTCGACCGGCTCGCGGCGATCTCGGACAACAAGGACAGATATCGTTATGAGAACGTCGAAAATCCCGACGAGACCGAAGCCATTCAGCAGCATTTTCTGGAAAATTTTCCGTACCACAATTCAATCATGCGGACGTCGGTCGTTCCGACGGTAATGGACGCGGGATTCCGCAAGAATGTCATCCCGTCAGAGGCGTCGGCGATCCTGGACATTCGCATGCTGCCCGACGAGGATGTCGAGGAATTTTACGTACAATTGGCCGAGGTGATCGATGACACGCGTGTCACGATCATCCCCGAATCAATCTACCGGCCGGCAGCACAGCCATCCGCCATCGACAACGAAATGTTTGTTGTATTGGAGCGAGTTTCGGCGCGCCTGCATCCCGATGCAACCGTGCTCCCGACAATGTCGACCGGGGCAACGGATATGGCACAGGTTCGCGCAAAAGGCGTGCAGGCCTACGGCATCGGGGGCGGGCGCACGGTGGAAGAGATCAACAGCGGTCGCGGTGCGCACGGTGACGACGAACGAATCGCCGAGGCCGAGTTCGTTCGGCTCGTGCAATTCATGTGGGAAACGGTAATCGAAATCGCGGCGACAGGAGCACGTCGCTCATAGCGTCAACGTATTGCTAAACTGCATGCCGTTTCAAATCGCTATCGGTCCGAACATCCGCAAATCACCCTTCTTCGACGCCACCGTTGCAGATGGCGTCGCGTCGTTCTCGGTTTACAATCACATGTTAATTCCAGCCCATTTTGGCGACCCTGAAGGTGAATACGATCGGCTGACAGGCGGTGTCGTCATGTGGGACGTTGCCGCACAGCGCCAGGTTCAACTCGCGGGTCCAGATGCCGGCGCGCTCGCGCAGTATCTTACGGCCCGGGATATCAGAGACACGCAACGCGGCCAATGCAAGTACGTTCCGCTGTGCGATCATGACGGCAGGCTCATCAACGATCCCGTGTTGCTCAAGCATGCTGACGACAAGTTCTGGCTGTCAGTCGCCGACAGCGATATTGCCTTGTGGGCGAGTGCCACTGCAGCCGAGCGGGGCCTTGACGTAAAAGTCTCGGAGCCGGATGTCTCGCCGCTCGCCGTGCAGGGGCCACGGGCCACTCCTGTCATCGCCGATATGTTCGGCGACTGGGTGCGAGATCTGGACTACTTTTGGTTCCGGGAGGCTGAGCTCGATGGTATTCCTCTGATTGTTGCCCGGTCGGGCTGGTCCAAGCAGGGCGGGTTTGAGTTGTACCTTCAGGATGCCCGGCGTGGTACGGACTTGTGGAATCACGTGAAGGCTGCGGGTGAGCCCTACGACATCGGCCCCGGTGCGCCGAGCGACGTTGAGCGCATTGAAAGCGGGCTATTGTCCTATGGCGCTGATGCCGACAAGGATGCCAATCCACTGGAGTTGGGATTGGCGAAATTCGTCAACCTCGATTGTGAGGATGACTTTGTGGGCAAAGCCGCACTGAAGAAAATTGTTGCCGACGGCGTCAGGCGCCGACGGGTCGGACTCATCTTGTCCGGGGGGCGGGTACCGCAAAACGCGCATCCGTGTCCAGTGTGTCTCGACGGAAAAGAAGTGGGGACGATGTCTGAAAGAGCGTATTCACCGCGGCTGAAAAAGAACATCGCTTTGGCCCTGCTCGAGGCGGACATCAGTGATGATCAGCAGGGACTCACAGTTGACGCTGGCAACGATCCACGCAATGCAACAATCGCGGGTCTTCCATTCTGCTAGGCGTCGGCTGATGAAACTGCGTGCAAACGTCGAATCTGTCTTTGCGAGGAAGCGCAGCTGACGAAGCAATCTAATGAAAACAGTGGCTTGCAGATTACTTCGATGCGCTCGCAATAACATCTGGGGCGATCTTACACGGCCTCTGATGCAACTTTTTTGCCTCTCTCTGATTGGCGGAGCAGCAAAGATCTGGCGGCCGCGATGACGCTGATGTTCAGGAACCCGAAAACAATAGCCTTGGGAATTGCCTCTACACCCGCCGGCTCTCTGGATCCCCATGGTGTTAGCCGGCAGGCCGCACTGAATCTGATTGAAGGCGCAATAAAAGGCGTGCAGGCGCGCTAACGTCTCGGTGGCAGCGTCTTGTCCCAGTGGAGCGAGTTGTATTTCTCCAGGATCTCACGTACGGCAACGATGGGTATTGCGTACCTCGTTCCGCGGGAACTTTCGACAGTAGTGGCCTTGAATATTGCGTTATAGATCGCCTCTTCGGTTGCTTCCGCCGTAGCCGCAAATAGCGGCGACATCGATTCATTGACGAGCGACAGACTACTGACAGGATGTTTGCTTGTCCGGGGTCGCCTGACAGTATTGTCCGTCGAGAAGGCGATTACATAATCGCCTGAACCGTTGCTGGCATACGAGCCCGTACGTGCCAGACCCATTATCGCTCGCATCCCCAATCTGTCCAGGCCGCGTGCATTCAGCGGTGCATCAGTTGCAACAACGATCATGATCGAACCATCTTCCGTGTTATTGCCTTCGCCGCTGGATTCGAGTTCCTCCTTATAGGCATAGGTATTCAATTCCCGACCCACAGGGGCCCCATTTATCCTCAAAACTCCACCATAATTGGTTTGTACCAATACACCGATCGTGTAGCCGCCCAGTGACTCCGGCAATACGCGGGAACTTGTACCGATGCCGCCTTTCCAGCCAAAAGCCTGTGTGCCGGTCCCGGCACCGACGCTGCCTTCCTCGACTGGGCCACCACTTGCACTGTTCAGTGCTTGATACACCTGTTCACGCTGCACCGGGTCTGCCCACATGTTGTTTACATGGGAATCGTTTGTCTCGCCAACCACAGGATTCAATGTGTGTTCGCCTATCCCTGGCTGTTCATACATCCACTGGATCAAGCTATTTGCTGCGCTCCACACACAGAGCGTACAGGTGAGCAAAATCGGCGTCTCGATCTCACCGAACTCACGCACTTGAGTCTCGCCGATGAGTTTTCCGTAGCCATTGCCGACATGAATCCACGCCGGTACCGGATGCGTATAGAGGTTGCCGCCGGTCGGGATGATTGCGGTAACGCCGGTTCGAATGTCGTCTCCCTCGATGATCGTACTGTGCCCGACCTTCACGCCTACAACGTCGGTAATAGCATTCAATGGCCCTGTCGGAAAAACGCCCACCACGATACCGATATCTCGTGCCCTCGGTCTGCTGCCGGTCTCCGCCGCATCGACGAAAGCAAAAGGTAATAAGCAAAGTGCTGTGAGGATCAGTCTCATGATTATTCTCCTGAAATTCTGGGCCTGCTCAATACAGTACTTCCCGAAGGGAATGAACTTATCCGTGCACTCCCAAGCAAAACTCAATGCGGTCGCTCGCCAGCTAAATGAATGACCGAGAAAAACGTTAGACTTTGAAACACCAGCCGAACGATTTAGCCGACGTGTTGCAGCGACCGGTTAAATCCGCAGGTTGATGATTACTTTCAAGTGATTGCCGTCGATTTTGGACCACTCTTTGTAATCGACTAGGATTCGCCGCATTCGCGGTTCCAGCTTTTCCGGCAATTCTACAAACAAATCGTCCAGTTTCCGAAAACGCCGCTGATTGCGTAGCCGACCATTGGTGGCAATACGATCAGTGTAACCGCCAATATCATCCACAACGGACGTTGACGGTAGAACTGAATGGCAGTCCAAATGGTCGGCTTAAGGCCTGTAATGTTCAGCGACCCGGGGGCGGATTCACCACATGGTCGTTACGCTCATTATTGCTCACTCCATCCAGAAAGGAGGCAGCCCGCAATCAACGGGCTGCTGTAAATTGTTGTATTTATTTCCGAATTTGGCTCCCCGGCCCGGACTCGAACCAGGGACCAATTGATTAACAGTCAACCGCTCTACCAACTGAGCTACCGGGGAATGGTGTTTGGCTGGAATCTCAGACGATTCCGGCGCTACTGGGCGCGGCGCGATTTTCGGTCAGCCTCCGGCCCAAGTCAAGCGGACAGCACCCGTTTGATTCGGTCAATGGCCTCCTCAAGCGTCTCGAGAGATGCTGCGAACGACAGGCGCAGGTAACCCGGCGCGCCGAAAGCAGAGCCCGGAACCAGCACGACGTCGGCCTCGTCAATGAGTAACTCGGCCAGCTCGATATCACTGGAAAGACCCTTGGCCTTCAAGGCATCGGTGACATTGGGAAAGGCATAGAAAGTGCCCTCGCCAGGCCGGCACTCAAATCCGTCGATCCCGTTCAGGGCGCTGACCACGGCATCGTGACGCGTGCGGTAGGCCGCCGTCATTTCAGCCACCGGGCCCTGGTCGCCATCCAGTGCCGCCTGAGCGGCCTTTTGCGAGATGCTGCACGGGTTGGAGGTGCTCTGGCTCTGGATGGTTTTCATCGCCGTTATCAGCACTTCGGGCCCGGCCGCATAGCCAATGCGCCAGCCTGTCATCGCATAGGCCTTGGAGACGCCGTTCGTCGTCACGGTACGACCATAGAGCGCCGGGCAGGCGGTCGCGAAACTGGCGAACGGCTCGTCGGCCCAGTGGATGTGCTCGTAGATATCGTCAGAGACGATAACGACATTTGGATGGTCTTCAAGAACCGCGCCCAATGCCTCGAGCTCGCCACGCGTGTAGCTCGCGCCGCTTGGATTGCAGGGACTGTTGAGCATCAAGAGCCGTGTCTTTTTGGTCATTGCAGCGGCAAGTTGGCGTGCCGAGATCTTGAAGTCCTGTTCGATACCCGTAGTGATGATCACAGGATCGGCGCCTGCCAGTTTGACCATATCGGGGTACGACACCCAATACGGGGCAGGGATGACCGCTTCGTCACCGGGTCCCAGCAACCCCAGGCAGAGGTTGAATAACGCTTGCTTCGCGCCGCAGGTGACGATGATCTGCGCAGGCTCGTAGTCCAGCCCGTTATCGCGCCTGAACTTGCGCTGGATGGCAGCTTTCAGTTCGGGCGTGCCGTCGATCGGCGTGTACTTGGTGTCGCCATCGGCGATCGCCCTTATCGCCGCATCCTTGATAGCCTGTGGCGTATCGAAATCGGGTTCACCTGCACCCAGACTGATGATGTCGCGGCCGGCGGCACGCAGTTCCGTTGCCCTGGCCAGCACGGCGCCAGTGGGAGAAGGCCTTATGCGCGCCATGCGTTCTGAAACTGATAAACTCACTCGTTTGCCTCCGCAATATCGATGACAGATGGTACGTGAATCGGCAAGCCTGCCCAAGAAATCCGCCGTGGAGGACCGCGATCGGCTGACACTGGTTTCCAGCTACCAGCCGGCCGGGGATCAGGGGTCCGCGATCGCTGCTCTGGTCGAAGGACTGCAGGATGGATTGGCACGGCAAATCCTGCTTGGTGTGACGGGGTCTGGCAAGACATTTACGATTGCCAGCGTCATCGAGCAAGTGCAGCGCCCGGCGATCATCCTCGCACCCAACAAGACACTGGCTGCGCAGCTCTATGGCGAAATGCGTGAATACTTCCCGCGCAACGCCGTCGAGTACTTCGTTTCTTATTACGACTACTATCAGCCCGAAGCGTACATGCCGAGCTCGGACACATACATCGAGAAAGACGCCTCGATCAATCGACACATCGAGCAAATGCGGTTGTCGGCGACCAAGGCGTTAATCGAACGACCCGATGTCATCATTGTGGCCACGGTGTCGGCCATCTACGGCCTTGGCGATCCGGAAGCGTATTTCAGCATGGTGTTGCATCTCGTGCGCGGTGACCGCATCGACCAACGCACAATCCTGCGCCGCCTGGCCGAGATGCAGTACCGACGCAACGAAATCGATCTGTCCCAGGGTACCTACCGGGTACGCGGTGACGTTATCGACATCTTTCCGGCTGAGTCGGAGCGCGATGCGGTCCGCATCGAGCTGTTCGACGAGGAAGTCGAGTCACTGTCGTATTTCGATCCGCTGACAGGCGAGATGACACGTCGTGTCGCGCGCCTGACGGTGTTCCCCAAATCACACTATGTGACACCGCGGGAGCGGCTGCTGGGGGCTTGTGAGCACATCGAAGTCGAGCTGAAGCAGCGTCTGGATTACCTGAGAGGAGTCGATAAACTTCTGGAAGCTCAAAGACTTGAACAGCGAACTTTATTTGATTTAGAGATGATCAGAGAGCTCGGGTATTGCTCCGGCATCGAAAATTACTCGCGCTACCTGTCGGGACGGGAGGAGGGCGAGCCACCGCCGTGCCTGTTCGACTACGTGCCGCCCAATGCGATGCTGGTTATTGACGAAAGCCACGTAACGGTGCCGCAGCTTGGCGGCATGTACAAAGGCGATCGATCGCGCAAGGAAACACTGGTCGCGTTTGGTTTCCGTCTGCCCTCGGCGCTCGACAATCGGCCGTTGCGGTTCGACGAATTCGAGCGATCGGCGCCGCAGACCATTTACGTCTCGGCGACGCCGGGAAATTACGAAACCGAACATACCGATAACACGGTCGAGCAACTTGTACGGCCGACTGGCCTCGTGGATCCGCATATCGAGATTCGGCCAGCCAAAACGCAGGTCGATGATGTACTGTCCGAAATCGCCAAACGCGTTGCCGTTGATGAACGCGTGCTGATCACGACGTTAACCAAGCGCATGGCCGAAGATTTGACCGATTACCTGCGCGAGCACGACGTGCGTGTGCGGTATCTGCACTCGGACATCGGCACCGTCGAGCGCACCGAAATCATTCGCGATCTTCGACTTGGCGCCTTTGACGTCCTCGTCGGCATCAATCTGTTGCGCGAGGGACTGGACATGCCCGAGGTGTCGCTCGTCGCAATTTTGGACGCCGACAAGGAAGGGTTTCTGCGCTCGGATCGCTCGTTAATTCAGACGATCGGGCGTGCAGCGCGCAACATCAATGGCGCCGCGATCCTGTACGCCGACTCGATCACCGGTTCGATGCAACGTGCGATTGATGAGACCAACCGGCGGCGTGATAAACAGCGGGCGCACAATGAGGCCCACGGCATCAAGCCGGCCACCATCGTCAAACACGTTGCCGACATCATGGAAGCCGCATATCCGGTGCCGGGCAGGGGACCGCGCCGCGCGGCTGAAGATGCGGCGCCGTACGCATCAATGAGTCCGCAGCAGCTCATGAAGAAAGCGGCGAAGCTCGAAAAACAGATGCTCAGGCACGCACGTGATCTGGAGTTCGAGGACGCCGCGAGGCTGCGTGACGAGATACACCGCCTGCGCCAGGCAGGCCTCGGCCTGGCGGATCGCGACGCAGGCTAACAGGCCTTGCGCCGACCAGGGCCGTTGAGTATCGTATGGCGCGTTTCGCGGGCTGCGGCAGTTCGAGAGGGCGATTAGCTCAGGGGTAGAGCGCCACGTTGACATCGTGGAAGTCGGTGGTTCGAGACCACCATCGCCCACCAATTTTTTGTTCCAGCCAACTCCAACATTTCCAATAAAGAACCCAACGGAAATGAAAAACGACAATGACGGCACAACCGTTATTGGCCGAAAGCCGTCCTTCAAGTTTCTGCTTTGCAGCCATTTGAGCGGCCGCTATGTACCAGCGACCGGTTGAGTCCGCAACCCGAAACGGTCATTGTGGCGAGTGATCTACAGTCTAACTTAAAGGTTTCCTGCAAATAAAAATAACAACGGAGGAACAATCGTAAGAGGAACTCGCTGGGTCGTTCTGGCAATCATCATCTTCGCGAGCTTCATTGCTTACGTGCTGCGCACGAACCTGTCCATCGTCAGCGAGACGATCTTTACGCCGGTGCGGTATCTGACAATATTGTTATCACCGTCGTCATGCTGTGCATATGTTTCGCCTGCAATCAGCTCACCGAAGCCCCATTCTGGGTCGCAACAATGGCAGTAGCTGGGCGACATGCGCCGGTAGCCACAGGCGTATTGAACACCGGCGGCAATCTCGCTGGGATTGTCGGCGGCTTGCTGGTACCGGTGACTGCAAACCTGCTGGGCTGGCCCGCAGCCATGATAACCGGGTCCCTGTTCGCGATCATCGGTGCTTCGCTGTGGATATTCATCCGTGCCGATGAACCGATGGGCGCCGGCGAAGAATAGGTTTGCTGACAGGCTCGCTACTTTTCGACTCCACTGCACGCTTAATTGGCGTTTTCTCTCTGCTGGTGAATGACCGCTGCAGGTTATTGTTGACACAGATTCTGCATTGCTGTCGTTGACTGAGTACGCCCTTACCGACCGCCAGGCGGCACGTTCGAATTGAGGATATCACGATGAATCTTCCACCCGCCGTCGGACTGTTTTTTCAGTATGTTCATAAAGTGGTAGCGGCCCGCCACTATGCTATCAGCCCAACGGCCGCTGCAGGTGAAGCGGCTATCGAGGCGGGGGTGATCTATCCTCAGAACAGTAAAATCTGAGCCACCACATCCAGTGGTGGACCGCCTGGGAAAGGATTAGGGGTATGATTTGCCGACAAAATGCCTGATTCTTTTGAGATTATCGGGGTTTTCACGGTTGTTTCTTGGGTTCCGGCTATATAGAATCGCGTTCCCGCGTTGGCTGTGCCTGGGCGAGAGGTACTCGCGCGGGATGTACCTGGTAATTTGAGGAGGAATCGAGTATCGCAGTCACAAAGCGCGTGCGGCGCAATGAGGAAATAGACGTTTCCGAGGTCCGGGTAATCGGCTCGGACGGTGAGCAACAGGGTCTGATGCCCATCGCCGACGCGATCGAAGTGGCCAAGCAGGAAGGGCTCGATCTGGTCGAAGTTGCACCCACGGCCGAACCGCCGGTCTGCCGAATCATGGATTTCGGCAAATACTTGTTCGAACAAAACAAGAAGGCTCAGTCGGCGAAACGCAAGCAAAAACACGTACACGTAAAAGAGATCAAATTTCGTCCGGGAACGGATGAAGGTGATTACCAGATCAAGCTGCGCAAACTCGTCGAGTTCCTCGAATACGGGGACAAGACCAAGATTACGTTGAGATTCAGAGGCCGGGAGATGGCGCACCAGGAACTGGGTGCCAATTTGCTGGCCAGGGTCCGCAAGGACCTCGATGAATATGGTGTCGTCGAACAGATGCCGCAGATGGAAGGGCGGCAGATGATCATGGTGATGTCACCGAAGAAAAAGTGAGTAACAGCCGGATACAGTCTTAAAGACACGAAGGCGCTACCCGCCTGCAGCGGCCGGTGCAAACCGGTACGTGGCAAGGCTAGAAAAGTGGAGACGACAAATGCCGAAGATGAAGACCAACCGGGGCGCCGCCAAGCGCTTCCGTCGGACGGGTAAGGGCGGCTTCAAGCGTGCCCAGTCCCACCTCAATCACATTCTCACCAAGAAGAAATCCAAGCGCAAGCGTCAGCTAGGCCTTACGCTGCAGGTTGCGGACAGTGACGTCAAGAGTGTGCGCCGCATGCTCCCGTACAGCTGACAGGAGATTGAGACATGGCTAGAGTTAAGAGTGGCGTCACCGCGAAGGCACGCCATAAAAAGGTCCTCGACAAAGCAAAGGGCTACTATGGCGCGCGCAGCAAACTATTCAAAACCGCCAAGCAGGCTGTCATCAAGGCAGGCCAGTACGAATATCGCGACCGGCGGCAGCGCAAACGACAATTTCGTGCCTTGTGGATTACCCGCATCAATGCCGCGGCTCGTCTGCACGGTTTGTCGTACAGCCGCATGATCAATGGGCTGGTCCGGGCGAACATCGTGATTGATCGCAAGGTGTTGGCCGATATCGCCGTCCACGATCTTGAGGCTTTTGGCGCAATCGCCGAACAGGCGAAGGCCGGACTCGCTCAGGAAAGTTAATTCGGTGGGTCGGGCACGGTGACCGTACCTGACTCCGGATGTATTCAATGCAGGAACTGAGTGAGCTGGTCCAAGCGGCGGCTGCGCAAATCGATGCGGCGCGCGATCTGGCTGCGCTCGACGCAGTCAGGGTGACGTACCTTGGCAAGAAGGGCGAACTAACCGCCAGACTCAAGACATTGAGCCAGCTGCCCGTCGACGAGCGTCCGGCAGCCGGTGAGGCAATCAATCAGGCCAAGCAGGAAGTGCAGAGTCGGGTCAATATTCGACGGGAGGCACTGGATGCGGCTGCATTGCAGAAAAAACTCGCCGAAGATGCCATTGACGTGTCGCTACCGGGGCGTGGTTATTCGATCGGTGGCCGTCACCCGGTATCTCGGGCAGGATCGCGTATCGAAAAGATCTTCCGTCACGCGGGATTTGGCGTTCGTTCAGGCCCTGAAATCGAGGACGACTTCCACAATTTTACGGCACTGAACATTCCCGAAAATCATCCGGCCCGTGCCATGCACGATACGTTTTATTTTCCGGGTGGCAATTTGCTGCGGACGCACACGTCACCCGTGCAAATACGATCCATGGTCGAAGAGGGTGTCCCGATTCGCATTATCTCCCCGGGCCGGGTGTATCGACGCGATTCCGATCAGACGCATACGCCAATGTTTCATCAGGTTGAAGGACTGGTTGTCGATCGCGACGTCAGTTTTGCCAATCTCAAGGCGGTATTGCACCAATTCGTCGAGCGCTTTTTCGAACGCAGCGCCGAACTCAGATTCCGACCCTCGTACTTTCCATTTACGGAACCCTCGGCTGAAGTGGACGTGTTGTTGCCGGACGGCAAGTGGCTCGAGATCCTGGGCTGCGGCATGGTTCACCCAAACGTGCTGGTGAGCACCGGCATCGATGCTGAAGAATTCACTGGATACGCATTTGGCATGGGCGTCGAGCGTCTTGCGATGCTGCGCTACGGTGTCACGGACCTGCGCAGGTTCTTCGAGAACGATCTGCGCTTCCTGCGGCAATTCAGGTAACGACGATGAAGATTGCAGAATCCTGGTTGCGTGAGTGGGTGGATCCGGATCTCGATAGCGAGGCTCTCGGCCAGCAGTTGACGATGGCCGGGCACGAAGTCAACGAGATTACGCTTCATGGCGCCAGCCTGGATGGCATTATCGTTGCCGAGGTCGTCGAGGTCGCGAAGCACCCGAACGCCGACCGTCTGAGTGTGTGCAAAGTCTCCACGGGCAAGAAGGTCATCGACATCGTTTGTGGCGCACCGAACGTCGTGGCTGGAATGAAGAGCCCGCTCGCGACGCCTGGATTGAAATTGCCGAATGGCATCAAGCTTCGCAAGACCAGGATTCGCGGCGTCATGTCGAACGGCATGTTGTGTTCTGCGATCGAACTCGGACTTGGCGATGATGCGGATGGCATCATCGCACTTCCGAATGATGCACCCGTTGGCGCCGCATTGACTGCGTATCTTGGGTTGCCGGATGCGATTATCGATCTGGATCTGACCCCAAATCGCGCCGACTGCTTCAGTGTGCTGGGAATAGCACGCGACATATCCGCCATGACCGGAGCGTCGCTGAAAACTGCCGAGGTGCCAGCGGTCGCAGCCACGATCGAAGACGTACACGAAGTGAAAATCACGCTGCCGGAGGGTTGCCCGAGCTTCGCGGGCCGTGTGATTCGCAATATCGACCCGTCCGCCAGATCGCCTGGTTGGATGGTCGAACGGTTGCGCCGCGCAGGGCTCCGTGACATACACCCGGTCGTGGATATCACGAACTACGTCATGCTCGAACTCGGGCAGCCATTGCATGCCTATGATCTTGGCCTTGTTCAGGGACCCATACGGCCGCGGTTGGCCAGACGCGGTGACAAAGTAACCTTGCTCGACGAAAAAGAGGTATCTGTGAACAAGGATACCCTCGTTATCGCGGACGATAGCGGGCCGATTGGCCTCGCCGGCATCATGGGTGGCCTGAGTACAGCCGTCAGCGAACAAACGGTCGATGTATTTCTTGAGGCAGCATTTTGGCCACCGGAATTCATGGCCGGCAGAGCACGCTCATACGGGTTGCATACGGATGCGTCACTGCGTTTTGAGCGCGGCGTAGATCCGGAAGGGCAGGTACGTGCCGTTGAACGTGCGACAGCGTTGCTGTTGGACGCTGCAGGTGGTGACGCCGGCCCACTCATGCACAAGGTTGACCCGAAGTGTTTGCCCACACGCGAAACCGTCACGTTGCGCCGCTCACGCCTTGCGAAATTGTTGGGTCTCGATATCGAGGATGGCCGGATTGCGGAAATTCTGACCCGGCTTGGCTTCGCAGTAAATCCCACCGACGATGGATGGGATGTCGCTCCACCCAGTTACCGATTCGACATCGAAGCCGAAGTGGACCTGATAGAAGAAATTGCGCGAGTGCACGGCTACGATTCTATTCCGGAAACGATGGCGAAGGTCGAAATGCCACTTGCCGCCGTTACCGAATCTTGTATCGATCTTGATCAGGCTGCGGCTACAATCGTCGCGCGCGATTATCAGGAAGTTATTACCTACAGTTTCATCGGCGCCGGCGTTGACAAATTATTTTCAGGCGTCGAGTCCGAACTGGTGTTAAGCAATCCGATTTCATCAGAGATGTCGGTGATGCGCGCATCACTTTGGCCGGGCATGGTTGCAGCAGCGGCTGCAAATGCCGCCCGTCAGCAGGACCGTATCCGCATATTCGAAGTCGGAAAATCATTTCATGGTAACGAGTCGAGACGCCGCGAGGTGTTGCGTTTTGCGGGCCTCGCGACCGGACCTGCACATCCCGAGCAGTGGGACAGTGAGGGCCAGTCCGTTGATTTCTTTGACATAAAATCGGATGTGGCGGCAATACTCAGACTTGCCGGCGATGCGGCTCAGATCAGTTATGAGCCCGTTGAGCACGTTGCATTGCAACCCGGCCAGGCCGGACAGATCGTACGCGATGGATCGGTCATCGGCATTTTGGGCAAGCTGCACCCGAGCCTCGCAAAGACATTTGACTTACGACGTCCTGTCTATATTTTCGAACTCGACGCCATGGCCGCACTTGCTTCTGCAGCGCCGGAGGCAATTCCGGTCTCCAAATACCCGGCTATTCGGAGAGATATTGCTGTTGTCATCGATGACAAAATTTCGGTCGACGAACTTGTGCGGGCAGTGACGGCGGCAGTGCCTGACCTGATCCAGGAGGTCAGGATTTTTGACGTCTACAAGGGGCCCGGCATAGAAGCTGGGCTAAAAAGCGTAGCTTTAGGCTTGATTTTGCAGGAAACATCCCGCACCCTTACTGACGATGACGCGGACTCTGCAATGACCAAGGCAGTGCGCAAATTGCAAGAAAGTTTTGCAGCTGAGTTAAGAGACTAGATCAATGGCACTGACAAAAGCGGACATGGCAGAGTCGTTGTTCAACGAGCTTGGTTTGAACAAGCGCGAAGCCCGCGAACTCGTTGACATGTACTTTGAAGAGCTGCGTGCGTCACTCGCAGTTGGGGAGCAGGTCAAACTTTCCGGGTTCGGAAATTTTGACCTCAGGGATAAAAAAGAACGTCCTGGAAGAAATCCGAAAACGGGGGAAGAAATTCCGATTTCGGCACGTCGCGTGGTGACATTTCGACCGGGACAAAAACTAAAAGCCCGCGTGGAAGCCTATGCTGGAACCGGGGAATAACGACGAACTACCTCCAATTCCTGGCAAACGTTACTTTACCATTGGTGAAGTAAGCGAACTGTGCGCTGTGAAGCCGCACGTGCTCAGGTACTGGGAACAGGAATTTCCGCAACTGAAGCCGGTCAAGCGTCGCGGTAACCGCCGCTATTACCAGCGCCAGGATGTGCTGATCATCCGTCAGATTCGCAGTTTGCTGTATGACGAGGGATTCACGATCGGTGGCGCCAGGCAGCGACTAACGGGCGACAGTGCCAAATCGGATGTCACACAAAGTCAACAAATTATCAAGCAGTTACGCCTGGAACTTGAACAAGTTCTTAAGATTCTGCGCCGCTGAAAATCCACCTTCACTCAGCGAGCGGCCGCAAGTATCATGGCCGCTTCGGGCTCTATCGGCGAATACATCGGTCGGGGCGTAGCGCAGGCTGGTAGCGCACCACAATGGGGTTGTGGGGGTCGGAGGTTCGAATCCTCTCGCCCCGACCATTTTTAATTGAAAATGCCGCTCTTACGAACCTCGGGAGCGGCATTTTCAATTGCAAAATGGTCGGTGATTTGGAACCGAAACTGAGGGCGACAAAATCTCCGCGGGAGATTTTGGACGCACTCGCGCAGCGAGTGTGGTCCGCAGGACCGAACGCCGCAGGCGTAAGTCATATCCTCTCGCCTTGCTTATTCCGGTGGCTTCTGCGGTGGCTTTTCCGGTGGAAGTTTTTTATCTTCGATGCCAAGCA
>SMUY01313654.1_pt1 | contig 14731 bp, 13 predicted proteins | sample 2456441 | NCBI WGS metagenome assembly SMUY01 (sample SAMN11095931, study PRJNA526329) | marine sediment metagenome | biome: Marine sediment; feature: Surficial sediment; material: Deep marine sediment; isolation source: Hadal surficial sediment | place: Pacific Ocean | collected 2014-11 | depth...
ACGCCCAATCCCGACGTGCTGTGCAACCGCGAAGTCAAGTTTCACGCTTTCGTCGAGCACGCCATGGCGCTCGGCGCCGAGCGCATCGCCACCGGTCATTACGCGCGCATTGCCGGGGGCGGCGGTGAACACCGGTTGCTGGCGGGCATCGATGGGGACAAGGACCAGAGCTACTTTCTGTGCATGCTCAGCCAGGAGCAGCTGGGGCATGCGCTGTTCCCCATCGGTGATCTGCGCAAGACCCAGGTGCGCCGGATGGCTCGGGAAGCAGGCCTGGAAAGCCACGACAAGAAGGACAGCACCGGGATCTGCTTCATCGGCGAGCGCCCGTTCCGGGAATTCCTGGCGCGCTTTCTCACGCCGCGCCCGGGCGACATCGAAAATGTCGACGGTGTGCGCGTGGGCCGTCACGACGGGCTCATGTACTACACCATGGGCCAGCGGCAAGGGCTCCGTATCGGCGGCCGTGCCGGCGGCAGCGGCGCGCCCTGGTACGTGGTGGACAAGGATCTTTCCCGCGACGCCCTCATCGTCGCCCAGGGCCGCGAGCACCCGGCGCTCTACTCGCGCGCGCTGATCGCCAGCGAGCTGCACTGGATCCGCCGCCGGGCACCGGCGTTGCCGTTGCGTTGCGAAGCGAAGATCCGCTACCGGCAGCCGCCCCAGGCCTGCCAGGTGCTGGCCCACGACGACGGCTGTGTGGTGCGCTTCGACACGCCCCAGTGGGCGGCAGCCCCCGGGCAGTCGGTGGTATTCTATGCGGGCGATGAGTGTCTAGGAGGGGCTGTCATCGATTCCCTGCAGCGATAGGCAGGATTGAGGGATCCGGGGGGAACCAGCATGGACGATTTTCGTACCCACGAGCACGCCATGGCGCTGGGCGGCCTGTTCCAGGCCGTGTCCCTGGTGCAGCAGGTGGCGCGGGAGGGCAATGCCGATGCCGAGTCCTTCGAATCGAGCATCGCCAGCGTCTTGCGCGTCGATGCGGGCAATACCGATGCCGTCTACGGCGGCGACACCCGGATCAGGCGCGGACTGCAGGTCCTGTGCCGTCAGCTGGGCAAGGACAAATCCCGGCAGGACGCGGAGCTCATGCGCTACGCCGTATCGTTGATGTTTCTCGAACGCCAACTGATGCGCAGCACCAAGTTGATGGCTCGGCTGCGCCAGGGCATCGACACCGCCACCGCGCAAAGCGAGCATTTCTCCATCACCCACGAGAACATACTCGCGCGTCTCGCCGACACTTACGCCTCCACCGTGAGCCAGCTGCAGCCGCGCATCATGGTGCAGGGCAAGCCTGAATACCTGAACACCCCCGCCAATGCCAATCGCATCCGCGCCCTGCTGCTCGCCGGTATGCGCTCGGCGGTGCTGTGGCGGCAACTTGGCGGCAACCGGCTGCGGTTGTTGTGGACGCGCAAGCACATCGTGCGCTGTGCGGAAGGGTTGTTGAATGGCCGTTCGGAGTCGGAACCGACACCGCCGCCGACTGACAATTAAATGGGGACAGATCTATTTAACCTTTGCCTGCAATGCAGGCAAAGGTTAAATAGATCTGTCCCCATTTAATTGTCAGCCGCCGCTGACGATGGGGATCTGCAGTGTTTGTCCGACTCGGATGTCGCTGCCCTTGATGGCATTGAACCTTCGCAGGTCCTTCAGGGACACGCCGTAAATGCCCGCGATACGGCCGAGGGTGTCGCCGCGGCTGATGATGTGGCTGCGCGCGGCCAGGCGCGTGCCCGGGGGGGCGTTGCGCTGGAAGTAGCCGCGCACGCCGGCCATCATGGCACTGGCGAGCTTGCGCTGATGGGAGCGGCTGCGCAGGCGCTTCTCCTCTTTCGGATTGGACAGAAACGCCGTCTCCACCAGGATTGACGGAACGTCCGGTGACTTGAGCACCATGAAACCCGCCCTCTGGACGCGGCGCTTGTGGGTCTTGCCGAGGGTCCCGAGTTGCTTCAGCACGTTGGTGCCGACGTCGGTGCTGGCGCTCAGAGTGGCGGTCTGAGACAGATCCAGGAGCACCGAGGCCAACAGATCGTCCTTGTCGTCCAGGGACACGCCGCCCACGAGATCCGCGGCGTTCTCCTGCTCCGCGAGCCAGCGCGCGGCTTCGCTGCTGGCGCCGTTGCGCGACAGCACGTACACCGCCGATCCCCGCACGCGCGGATCCTTGAACGAGTCCGCATGAATGGAAACGAATAGATCGGCGCGCTGCTCACGGGCGATTTTCATGCGCCGGCGCAAGCCGATGTAGTAATCACCCCGGCGCACCAGGAACGGGCGCATACCGCGCTCGTTCTTGACCTGGCGGCTGAGCTCTTTGGCGATGGCGAGCACCACGTCCTTCTCCCGCGTGCCCTTGCGGCCGATGGTGCCGGGATCCTCGCCGCCGTGACCGGCATCGATGGCGATGATCAGATCTCTGAGCTTGCTGGGGTCGCGTGGCGCCGCGCGTTTGATGCTTTCCTTCAGGGACTTTTCGGCGTCGCCCTTATCGTACAGATCCACCACCAGGCGATAGCCGTACTTCTTGTTGGGCTTGAGAAGAAAGCTGCGCGGGCGTACGGGCTTGCGCAGATCGAACACCACACGCAGATCCCGGTGATTGCGTTGCGCATAACGAATGCGTCTCAGCAGCTGGCCGGCATCCGCCGGCCGATCGATGTCGCTCTCCAAGCTCGTATCACGGAGATCCACCACCACCCGCGCCGGGTTGTTCAATACGAACAGGGTGTGCTCCAGGGGGCCGTTCACATCGAAGACGATGCGCGTGCGATCCGGCGCCGGCCATATGCGCACACTCTTCACGGCCGTCTGCCCGGCAAGGCAGGTGAATGCGACCGTCGACAGGATCAGAGCGGCTATGATGCGCATTGTGGAGATACGGTGACGACTGCAGTGACTACAAATATCTAGGACATTCCGTGGGTTATTGCAAGTATCTTACTTAAATTATCAATAGATCTCCAATCCATTGAGACCCTCGACGCGGCTACCCATCTGATTCTAGCAACCATTCACGACGGCCGGCCGCGCTGGAAAATCGCCAGCAGTGTTTCGCCCCTGGCGGTCCGGGCGCTCCACCGGGCATCCCGCCCGCTGCCGGCGACGCTCAGATGCACGTGCAGATCCGCTTCCGGCAACCAGCCCTGGGCACGCTCGGGCCACTCGATGATGACCACGGCGGCTTCCGCGAACGCATCCCGCAGACCCAGGTACTCGAGCTCATCGCCATGGCCATGACCATGGCCGAGCCGATACAAATCAAGATGATAGAGCGTGATGGCGCCGTCGGTGTAGGGCTCGACCAGGGTATAGGTGGGACTCTTGATGGGGCCTTCGATGCCCAGAGCGCGCGCCAGCCCGCGCACCAGGGTGGTCTTTCCCGCGCCCAGCACGCCGTGCAGATGGATGCTGGCGGCAGGCCGACCGGTGCTTGCGTCAGCCTCCTCCAGCAGCGCTGCGGCGAGGCGCGCGCCCAGGGCTTCGGTATCGGAGGCTGCGGGCAGAAGCATGGCTCACAGAGTATTCACCAGGGTGCGCAAGGTGGACATCAAATCGCCGGCCAGCAGTCCTCGCTCGCCGTCGGCCGCGGCCCGATCCGCGGCCGCGGCGTGCAGCACCACGCCGGCCTTCGCAGCCACTCCGGGCGCCAACCCTTGAGCCATCAGGCCCGCGATGACGCCGCTCAGCACATCGCCCATGCCGCCGGAACCCATGCCGGGATTGCCGCCTTCGCACACGTGGATGCTATCGCCGGATTCGCACACCAAGGTGCCCGCGCCCTTGAGCACCACCGTCGCCCGGTAGCGCTGGGCAATCCCGCGCGCGGCGGCAAAGCGATCCGCTTCGATGTCGCGGGATGCGCACTGCAGCAGACGCCCGGCTTCGCCGGGATGGGGTGTCATGACCCGGGCTTGCGTGCCCCGGTGCGCGTCCGGCGCCGACTCGGCCAGCAGATTCAATCCATCCGCGTCCACGATCAGGGGTTGCGGAGCGGCCAGCGCCGCGGCCAGCATCGCCCTGCCCCACTCGCCGCGCCCCAGCCCCGGCCCCACCGCCACCACCGTGGCCCGTTCCAACAACGGCGCCAACGCAGCCGCGTCTTCGACGCCGTGGCACATGAGCTCCGGGCGCTGGCTCGCCAGCACACCGGCGTGGGCGGCGCGCGTTGCAATACTGGTCAGGCCTGCGCCGATGCGCGCCGCGGCTTCACCGGCCATGCGCGCGGCGCCGGCAAAACCCGACTCGCCGCCGATGATCAGCACATGGCCGTAGCTGCCCTTGTGATCGCTGCGCCGGCGTTTGCCGAGGATGCCGCCAAGCATCGCCATCTCGGCGCGGCGCACGGTCACCGGGATGCGCTCGTAGAGTGCCGGCGGCACGCCGAGATCGTCGAATAGCACGCGCCCGCAGTAATTGCGCGCTTCGCCGGTGAACATCCCCTGCTTGAGACCGATGAAGCTCACGCTGAGCGCAGCGCACACGCACACGCCGAGCACCCGCCCGGTGTCGGCATGCAGGCCCGAGGGGATGTCCATGGCGACCACCGGCGCGGGGCTCGCGTTCATGTGGGCGATGCACTCGCCCCACGCGCCCTCCACGTCGCGATCCAGACCGGTGCCGAAGAGCGCATCGACGATCACATCGGCATCGTCGAGGATGCCGGCGGTGTAGCCGTGTGCTTCGACGCTTGCGTCGCGCATGCGGTCGTGGGCGCCCAGGGCGTCACCGCGAAGCCGCGCGGCATCACCCAGCAGACCGACCCGGACCGTCAGGCCCGCGGCGGCGGCGTGACGGGCGAGCACGAAGCCGTCACCACCGTTGTTGCCGGGCCCGCAGACGATGCGCAGACGGCGCGCCGCGGGAAAGGCGCGCCGCAACGCCTCCAACGCCGCGACGCCCGCGCGTTCCATGAGCGTCGCGCCGGGGATCGCAAGCTCCTCGATGGCGATGCGATCGAGCTCGCGCACCTGCTCCGCGCGGTAGAGCGCGGCAGGAAGTGCGGTGGCTGAAGGATCGGACACTCTGGCAATTCCTCACGCGCAGCGGATGAAATGCTCGCGGTAGTGCTTGAGCTCGTCGATGGAACCGCGGATGTCGTCCAGGGCGCGATGATGGCTGTCCTTGGTGAAGGCCGCCGCGACCTCCGGCGCCCAGCGCCGGCTCAGCTCCTTGAGCGTGCTGACGTCCAGATTACGGTAGTGAAAGTACGCTTCCAGCTCCGGCATCCAACGATACAGAAAGCGCCGGTCCTGGCAGATGCTGTTACCGCACATGGGCGACACGCTGAAGGGCACGTGCTTCTCGAGAAACTCCAGGGTCAGGCGCTGGACATCGGATTCGTCGTAAGTGCTGTGGCGCACGCGCTCCACCAGGCCCGACGCCGTGTGGTGCGAGGTGTTCCACTCGTCCATGGCAGCGAGCACGCTGTCGGCTTGATGCACGACCAGCTCCGGACCTTCCGCCACCACCCGTAACGATCCATCCGTGACGATGGTGGCGATCTCGATGATATAATCCCGGCCGGGGTCCAGACCTGTCATCTCCAGATCGATCCAAATCAAATCCTGCGGGTCTTGTGGCATTTCACGACTTCCCGGTAAACCTCCGGGAAGTCTAGCAAACGCGGTAAAAGGTTATCCGCGGGAGACACATTGAACACTTTCACACTGGTATTCCTGGTAGCGCTGGCGGCCGGCACCCTGCTCAAGTGGTGGCTCGCCGGCCGGCAGCTCAAATGCGTTTCCGAGCACCGCGACCGGGTGCCCGAAGCGTTCAGGGATTCCATCCCCCTGGCGACCCATCAGCATGCCGCCGACTACACCACCACCAGGACGCGAATGGGGATGCTCGAGACCGGTGTGGCCGCGCTATTGCTGCTGGCCTGGACCCTGGGCGGCGGCGTCGACTGGCTCAACGGCGCCTGGGCGGCGTCGGGGCTCTCGCCGCTGCTCGCCGGCACCGGACTGCTGTTGAGCGCCTTTCTCATCATGGGCGGGCTTGAGATGCCCTTCGAGGTCTATCGCACCTTCGTCATCGAAGAACGCTTCGGCTTCAACCGCACCACGCCGCGTCTGTTCATCGCCGACGCCGTCAAGCAGACGGTGCTGCTGATCGCCCTGGGCACGCCGATTGTCCTGCTGGTGCTGTGGCTCATGGCGTACGCCGGCCCGCGCTGGTGGCTCACTGTGTGGATCGTGTGGATGGCGTTCAGCCTGCTGCTCGCCTGGGCCTACCCTGCTGTCATCGCGCCCTGGTTCAACAAATTCGTGCCCCTGGATGACGGCGCCTTGAAGACGCGTATCGAATCGTTGCTGGAGAGAAACGGATTCAGGAGCCAGGGGATTTTCGTCGTCGACGGTTCGAAGCGTTCCGGCCACGGCAACGCCTACTTCACCGGGCTCGGCAACAACAAGCGCATCGTGTTCTTCGACACGCTGCTGCGCCAGCTCGACCCGGAGGAGATCGAGGCGGTGCTGGCCCACGAAGTCGGCCATTTCAAACGCAACCACATTGCCAAGCGCATCGCCTTGATGGCGCTGGTGAGCCTTGCGGGGCTAGCGCTCCTCGGTTGGCTCATCGACGCGCCCTGGTTCTATGCAGGATTGGGCGTGACACAGCCGTCGCTGGCGGCTGCCTTGCTGCTGTTCCTGCTCGTCGTGCCCACCTTTACCGTCTTCCTGCAGCCGCTGCTTTCCGCTTTGTCGCGTAAGCACGAATTCGAGGCCGACGCGTTCGCGGCCCGACAGGCGGACGTGGGCAAGCTGGTGGAGGCGCTGGTGAAGCTCTACCGGGAAAACGCCAACACCTTGACGCCGGACCCCCTGTACTCGGCGTTTCATGATTCGCACCCGCCAGCGCCGGTGCGAATCGCCAACTTGCGCGCCAAGCAGGCAACGGCGGGATGATATTACGTTCGCTGTAGGAGCGAGGGTTCAGGAGGATCGACCATGACTGAATTGACGGCGAAGCGATGTGTGCCCTGCGAGGGCGGTGTTGCGCCCATGGATAGCGGCGAGGCGCGTGACATGCTCGGTCAATTGAACGGCTGGGAGCTGGATGAATCCGGAAAGGAAATTTCGCGCAGCTTCACGTTCAAGAACTATTACCAGGCAATAGCCTTCGTCAACGCGCTTGCGTGGATCGTCCACCAGGAGGATCACCACCCGGATCTGCAGGTGGGTTACAACCGCGTGCAGGTGCGATTCAGCACCCACTCCATCGGCGGATTGTCGCAGAACGATTTTATCTGCGCGGCGAAGATCGACGCGATGTCGAACTGATCAGTCCATGATCTGGCGTTCGCCGATGGCGTGATCGAGGGTGCTGCTGTCGACGAACTCGAGCTCTCCGCCCAGGGGCACGCCCTGGGCGATGCGGGTGACGCGTATGTCCTTTTCGTGCACCAGCTCGCTCAAATAGTGGGCCGTGGCCTGACCTTCGACGGTAGCTCCCGTCGCCAGGATGACCTCGCTCACCTCCCCTTCTGAAAGACGCTTTTCCAGCAGATCCACACCGATCTCCTCGGGCCCCACGCCGTCCAGGGGCGACAGGTGTCCGCCAAGCACGAAGAACTGGCCGCGGTAACTGGTGCCGTACTCGATGGCAGCCATGTCGGCGGGGCTTTCCACCACGCAAAGCTGCGAGCTGTCGCGTTTGGGGTTGTCACAGATTGCGCACACTTCTTTTTCACTCAAGGTGCGGCAGCGCTTGCAGTTGCCGACCTTGCTCATGGCCTCGACCAGAGACTGGGCGAGCTGCCGGCCGCCCGGCCGATCCCGCTGCAGCAGAAAAAAGGTCATGCGTTGGGCCGACTTCGGCCCGACTCCGGGAAGACAGCGAAACGCGCTGACCAGCTGCTGGATGAGGGAGTCTTTACTCATGCGGATTTAACGGGGGCAGATTTAATGGGGACAGATCTATTTAGTAATTGGGGACAGATCTATTTATCTCTCTGCCGCGGCGCGGCAGAGAGATAAATAGATCTGTCCCCAATTACTAAATAGATCTGTCCCCATTAAATCTGCCCCATTAATCCTCAGAACGGCAGCTTGACGCCCGCCGGCAGGTTCAGGCCCGAGGTGAACTTCGACATTCTCTCCTGGCTCTCCACCTCGATGCGGTGCACGGCGTCGTTGATCGCCGCCGCGATCAGGTCTTCCAGCATTTCCTTGTCCTCACCGATCAGCGTGTCGTCGATTTCCACCCGGCGCACGTCGTGACGCCCGGTCATGGTCACGCGTACCATGCCGCCACCGGACGCGCCGGTGACCTCCAGATTGGCGAGCTCGGCCTGAGCCTTCTGCAGATCCGCCTGCATCTGCTGCGCCTGCTTCATGAGGTTTCCGATACCACCCTTCATTACTTTCTCCTGGTTCGATTCCGTGGTGCGCGATCCGCGCGGTCAGTCCACCGGACGCACGCGCCCCGAGTCGATTTCCGCACCAAATGTGTCACAAATCGCCTGCACGCCGCGGTCGTTCTCGATGGCCTGCACCGCGGCCTGCTGGCGCAATGCGATCTCCCGCTGCCTGGCCAGCGCCGGCGTCTCGGCGTCGGGCTTGGCGATGTCGATGTCGAGCCGCAGCCGGCGTCCGCAATAGCGCTCCAGGGCGTGCTCGAGCTTTTGCTTGATCCTGGGTGCGGTGAGTTGTTCGTGGCCGGGGGCCAGCCGCAGTCGGATGCCGCTGTCGGTGGCCTCCACCACCTGGCAGTTGCAGGCCAGCTCGCGGGTGAGCCCGACCAGGCCCATGGCGTCGATTTCCACCGCCCATTCCTCGGCTTTGATGGTGCGGGCGGTGCTCTCCGCCGGACCATCGGTGGGTTGCAGGGCCGTGGCCCGCGGCGCCTCGGTGCCGCCCGGCTCCGTAGCCAACATTGCGGGCGGCTCCGCAACGGGCTCCGCAACTGGCTCCGCGACCGGCTCCGCAGGTGGCGGCGCGGCGGCGGCTGGTGCTGCCTGCGCTGCCGAAGAACGGGATCCCCCGCGCCCCGGCGCCGGCGCTTGCGCCGCACCCGTCCCGGCCCCGCCGGCGCCAGCGGCGGCCGCCGCCGGGCGGAAAGCGAGCATGCGCAGCAGGGCCATCTCGAAGCCGCTGCGCGGATCCGGCGCCAGCGCCAGATCCCGGCCGCTCATGATCCCCATCTGATAGTAGAGTTGCACGTCCTCGGCGCTGAGCTTCTCCGCCAGCTGCTTGCGCGCCGCGGCGCTTTCGTCGTCGGCGGGCACAGCATCGGGGACCACTTGCACCACCGCGATGCGCTGCAGCTCCGACGTGAGCTCCGCCAACGCCTCGGAGTAGTCCGCCACCTCGCTGGCCATGTTCTCGACACAGGCCATCAACGCCTGTCCGTCACCCGCCACCAGCGCTTCCAGCAGCGCGTACACGTGGCTGCGATCCAGGGTTCCCAGCATGGCGCGCACATCCGTTTCCAGGAGCTTGCCGCTGCCATAGGAAATCGCCTGATCGAGCAGGCTCAGGGCATCGCGCATGCTGCCGTCGGCGGCGGCGGCGATCAGGCGCACAGCGGGCGCCTCCGCCTCGACCTTCTCGTCCACCAGGATGCCGGTGAGATAGTCCGCAATCTGGTCCTTCGGCAGGCGTTTCAGATTGAACTGCAGGCAGCGGGACAGCACCGTGACCGGCAGCTTCTGCGGATCGGTGGTGGCGAACAGAAACTTCACGTGGGGCGGGGGCTCTTCCAGGGTCTTCAGCAGCGCATTGAAACTCTTCTCGGAGAACATGTGGACCTCGTCGATGAGGTACACCTTGTAGCGCCCGCGGGCAGGCGCGAACTGCACGTTGTCCATGAGCTCGCGGGTCTCTTCCACCTTGGAGCGCGACGCCGCGTCCACCTCGATGAGATCCATGAAGCGGCCTTCGTCGATCTCGGTGCAGGCACTGCACTCACCGCAGGGCTTGGAGCTGACGCCCTGCTCGCAGTTCAGGCACTTGGCGAGGATCCGCGCGATGGTGGTCTTGCCGACACCACGGGTTCCGGCGAACAGAAAAGCATGGTGCAGGCGATCCGCATCCAGAGCATTGGTGAGTGCACGCACCACGTGGGCCTGACCCACGATCTGCTGAAAGTTGCGCGGGCGCCATTTGCGCGCCAGGACCTGGTAGCTCATCGGGAAGAATTCAGGGAATGCATTTCAGCAGGGGATTATACGTGGGCGGAGGAGTGGAAAAAGGGGAAATGGGGACAGATTTATTTATCTGGCGGAAAAAGGGGACAGATCTATTTTTCCTGCTTTCCCCCCGTAAAAACGGGGGGAAAGCAGGAAAAATAGATCTGTCCCCTTTTTCCGCCAGATAAATAAATCTGTCCCCATTTTACGCCCCTGCGCCCATGGCTGCGGCCTCCTCTTCCGTGTCGATGTCCAGGGCCAGGGACAGGCCCTCCATCACCGGCATCAGCACGCGGCGCTGGGGGTAGCGGCTGCGGTGGTGGGCGGTGACGAAAACCCGGCGGAACGCGTCTTCCAGTTGCACCCGCGTGACGGTCCCGGCTTTCAGCGCCCGTACCGCGGACAATCCCGAATGCAGCACCGTCCAGGTGAGATTCGGCAGGCGCAGGCCCAGCAGGTGACGCAGATCCTGGTACAGCAACTCGAGAATGATCCCGGGCAGCATGACCCGGCGCCGGTAAGCGATGGGGCGATTGCGGGTGCGGTAGATGAGCCCCACGAAGCGGTAGATGAAGTTCATGCGCAAGGCCTCCACGTCCAGCACCGCCAGATGACAGGGAAGCACTCTGACCGCCGGGCTGCCGTTCTCCAGCACCACCCGGTAGGTGGGCTTGTAGCCCGATGCGCCAAGCGCCACGCCGTCCTCCGGCGCGCGGATCATCGGCAGAAAAGCATCGCAGGGCGCCGTGCGCCGGTAGTGCGCCATCAGCCGCGCCAGGGTCTCCGCATCCGGCAGCACGTCGCAGGTGGCCAGCGCCAGCGGAACGCCCGGGTGCCCGCGGCTGGCCTCTTCCACGCCGGTTCGAATGGTCTCGTCGATGGAGCCGGTCACGTCGATGACGGTGGCGCTGCGCCGGTGATCGGCGTAGACGGACCGCGGGCCGGCGATGTAAATGGGCGCGAACAGGCCGCTCTGCTCCAGACGCTCGACCAGGCAGTCGATCATCGCCCGGCCGCCGATGCGCACCGCGACGCTCTTGTAGCCGGCCAGCGCGTGCTTGTCGTGAACCCCCGCCGGCATGGCGCCGGCCCGGGTGTCGCGGCCACCGAGAACGATGATCGGCATGGGCGCCGAGGACTGCGCCGCCACCGTCAGTGCTCTTCCAGATGGTCCAGGGGCAGCGCCGTCTTGTACTTGACCTGCTTCAAGGCAAAGCTGGACTTGATGCTGGCGATGCCCTCGATGCGGGTCAGGTGATCGAGCAGAAAAGCCTGGTAGGCGGCGATGTCCGGCACCACCACCCGCAACAGGTAATCGGATTCACCGGTCATCAGGTAGCACTCCATCACTTCCGGGCGCGCGACGATGGCGGATTCGAAGTGCGCCAGGCGGCGCTCCACCTGTTCGTCCAGGGTCACGTGCACCCACACGTTGACCGGCAGGCCGATGGCCTCCGGCGTCACCAGGGTCACGTAGCGGCTGATGACGCCGCGCTCCTCCAGGGCGCGCACCCGCCGCCAGCAGGGCGACGGCGACAACCCGATCTGCGCCGCCAGGTCGGCATTGGAAATGCGCGCGTCCTCCTGGATCAGCTCGAGGATCCGCCTGTCCAGACGATTTCCGGTACTTTGAGGCATGTTCTGTCTCCAATCTCCGAATCTCCGCTATATTCTTGCCATAATATCTCATATTCAGGATAAATTGATAAACACCTTCCGAGCCGCCGACAGTACAATCCCGCCAATCCTCGCCTCATCGTGCAAAGGTCCAGATGTCCACAGCCTTGAGCGACGCCAGCATCCCTGCCCGCGTTGCCGCGGCCGATCGCCACGCCATCCTGGGGGAGCTGGAGAAGAAGGTGTTGTGGCTGGCCAGCTGGACCATTCACAACGCCAATCACCTGCGCCCCAGGGTAGACGGCCTCAAGGTGGGTGGCCACCAGGCTTCCTGCGCATCCATGGCGACCCTCATGACCGCGCTCTACTTCGACGTGCTGCGCCCCGAGGACCGGGTCGCGGTCAAGCCCCACGCGAGCCCCGTGTTCCACGCTATCCAGTATCTGCTCGGGCATCAGAGCCGTGAGCATCTGGAGCAATTTCGTGCCATGGGCGGCGCGCAATCCTATCCATCCCGGACCAAGGACGCCGACGACGTGGACTTCTCCACCGGTTCGGTGGGTCTGGGCGTGGCCATGACCAGCTTCGCGAGCCTGGTGCAGGACTACGTCCAGGGACGGGACTGGCACCAAGGGCCGCGCACCCGGGGCCGCATGGTGGCCCTGGTGGGCGACGCGGAGCTGGACGAGGGCAACGTGTTCGAGGCGCTGCTGGAGGGCTGGAAACACGATATCCGCAATCTCTGGTGGGTAGTGGACTACAACCGCCAGAGCCTCGACGCGGTGGTCAGCGATCGGCTGTTCGGGCGTTTCGACCAGCTGTTCTCGAACATGGGCTGGCGGGTGCGGACGTTGAAATACGGCAAGCGCCTGGAGGCGGCCTTCCAGCAGCCCGGCGGCGAACGCCTCAGGGACTGGATCGACGCCTGCCCGAACTCCCTGTACTCGGCGTTGGTATTCAAGGGCGGCGCCGCCTGGCGCGAGCACCTGGTCCGGGACATGGGCACCAGCGCCGGCGTCAAGGGGCTGCTGGACGAGTACGACGACGGGGCGCTGGCGGCACTCATGACCAATCTCGGCGGCCACGACATGCAGAGCGTGCTGGAAGCCTTCCACGGTATCGATGGCGATCAGCCCACCTGCTTCATCGCCTACACCATCAAGGGCTTCGGCCTGCCCTTCGCCGGCCACAAGGACAACCACGCCGGTCTCATGAGCGTCGCGCAGATGCAGGCGCTGCGGGAGCGCCACCGGGTGCCCGAGGGCGCGGAGTGGGATCATTTCGCCGGGCTGGCTCTGGCGCCGGATGTTCTGAGCGAATTTCTCGCCCATGTGCCCTTCGCCAAGGGCCCCGATCGCCGCCACAGGGCGGCCCGCATCCCGGTGCCGGCGACGATTCCGCCACCCGCCGGCGACACCCTCTCCACCCAGGAAAGCTTCGGCAGAATGCTCGCCACCCTGGCCCGGGACGGTGGCGAGCTTGCCGATCGCATCGTCACCACCTCCCCGGACGTCACCGTGTCCACCGGCCTCGGCGGCTGGGTGAACCGACGCGGGATCTTTTCCCGCAGGGTGCAGGAAGACACTTTCAACGCGGAGAACGTGGCCTCCTTCCAGCGCTGGTCGGCATCGCCCAAGGGCCAGCACATCGAGCTCGGCATCGCGGAGAACAATCTCTTTATCCTGCTGGCGGCCCTGGGGCTTTCCCATTCGCTCTTCGGCACCCGCCTGCTGCCCATCGGCACGCTCTACGATCCCTTTATCGAACGCGGCCTCGATGCGCTCAACTATGCCTGCTATCAGGATGCGCGCTTCCTGGTGGTGGCGACGCCGTCGGGCATCACCCTGGCGCCGGAAGGCGGCGCTCACCAGTCCATCGCCACTCCCATGATCGGCATGGCCCAGGACGGACTGGCGAGCTTCGAGCCCGCCTTTGCCGACGAGCTGGGCGTCATCATGGCCTGGGCCTTCGACTACCTGCAGCGTGACGCGGCCATGGATGGCGAATCTTCCGGCGGCGACGACTGGCTCGCCGACGCCGCCGGCGGCTCGGTGTACCTGCGCCTGAGTACCCGTGCCATCTCGCAGCCTGCACGCACCATGGAGCAACGGCTTGCTGAGGATATCGTCGCGGGTGGTTACTGGCTCAAAGCCCCGGCGGCCGGCGCGCGCCTGGCCATCGTCTACACGGGCGCACTGGCCAGTGAAGCCATCGCCGCCCACGCCCAGCTGCTGGAAGATCTGCCGGGCGTCGGACTACTGGCCGTGACCTCGGCGGACCGGCTGGCCAGGGGCTGGCACGCCATCAACGGCGCGCGCCGCCGGAGAACCACGGTTGGCCAATGCCACGTGGAGAAGCTGCTCGCGCCCCTGGCCGCCGATGCCCATCTCGTCACCGTGGTCGACGGCCATCCGGGAACCCTCGGTTGGCTGGGATCGGTGCACGGGCAACGGGTACGCGCGCTGGGTGTCACGCGCTTCGGCCAGTCGGGCAGCATCGGCGATCTCTACCGCCACCACGGCATCGACACCGATGCCATACTCGACGCCTGTGCCGCCGCCTGCCTGCAACCATGAGCACCGACATCTGCCTGCCGCGGGTATCACCGGACGACGCCGCCGTCACCCTGGTCAAGTGGCACGTGACGGTGGGATCCAGCGTCAAGCCCGGTGACGTCATCGCCGAGATCGAGAGCGACAAGGCGGTGGTGGAGCTGGAGGCCGAGCAAGCCGGCATCATCACCGCCATCTGCGTGCCCGAGGGCAACGACGACGTGCACGCGGACCAGGTGCTGGCGGTGATCGACGACGCAACCGAGGAATCGGATCACACCTCGCCCGCTGTCGACGAATCGGATCACACCGCGCCCGCTGTAGGAGGGAGTCCCCTTCGGGGATTGCACTCGCTCGCGAACGACGCCGTACCGAAGGCTCCAGCGGTATCCGAGGATTCGCGAGCGAGTGCAATCCC
>SMUY01127482.1_pt1 | contig 14730 bp, 14 predicted proteins | sample 2456441 | NCBI WGS metagenome assembly SMUY01 (sample SAMN11095931, study PRJNA526329) | marine sediment metagenome | biome: Marine sediment; feature: Surficial sediment; material: Deep marine sediment; isolation source: Hadal surficial sediment | place: Pacific Ocean | collected 2014-11 | depth...
AGCGACTGCTTGCCAAGGTGATCTCCCATCTGAAGCGACTGGCCGCTGTAGGCCCGGTCATCGTCGGAGCTCGGGAGCCGAAGACGATGGTGAAGGAGCGCTGGAAGCTGCTTGATCAATTGCAGGTCGCGGTGGACGTGGCCTGGACACTGGCTCCAGCTCCGGGCGAGACCGTCGAGCAGCCGCGGCTGCTGTAGGAAGCGAAAACCGCGGATGGGACGCACGCTTCCTTCAATCACCCAGTCCTTCCTCCAGGAGCAGGCCTCCCTGGCTCGATTTCGGCGAGCCCTTCGCCGAGAGGACCAGCGTGCTCTCGACGATCTTCTGGCCTCCGCCCGACATCACCTGGCGGCCTCCGCCTACGCCTCTCATCTCCTCCCATTTGAGGTCATGCTGCTGGCCATGCTGGTGGAAGAACACAAACACGTGCTGCGCCTGCGGGGTGAAATGGACGCTCTTCGAACCCAGTTATCTTCTCGGGACTGACCGTGTCGACGCTCTTCGCGTGGCTCTTCGATGTTTATCCGTCCGGGGATGGCATGTTGGTCTGGTTGATCGACCGCCAGGGTCGATCGCACGCGTTTCAAGACCGGTTCGCTCCCAGGTTTTATGTGCAAGGATCGCGCGCTCGATTGCGAGAGGTTTGGGCCTTCCACATCAAGAAGCGCGCGCCCGTCGAGCTGCGGCTGACGGAGCGCACCGACCTGTTCTTAGACCGGCCGGTCGAGGTGCTGGAAGTGCGATTGAGGATTCCAGGCGAGCTGCCACGCGTCTTTCAGCAGGCGAGCCGGGCTTTCCCCGATCTGACCTATTTCGACGCCGATATCCCCCTGCCTCAGCGGTACGTTCTTGACCGTGAATTGTTTCCGCTTGCATACTGCGCGGTCGACGAAGCTCACGGCCGCATCCGGCATATCGAAGCCCTCGACACTCCCTGGGATGTCGATTACGAGTTGCCTCCCTTACGCGTCATGACCCTCCGGTTGGACGGAGATCTGCAGGATCCCAGTCGAAGGATCGCGGTGGAGCCAGATGCGGTCCAGCGGGGGGATCTGCTGGTCGAGGTTGATAAGCAGCGTTTCCGCTTTCCTCTCCGGCAGGGCCGCAAGCTTGTGTTTGGTATGCGCCACCTGCTTGAACGTTTCGACCCCGACGTCTTGATCAGCGCCTACGGAGACAACTACATCCTGCCGCGACTGATGCGGCTGGCGCGTCATTACGGAATCCGCCTGCCGTTGAACCGAGACCCAAAGCAGGCCGTGCAGCACAAAAGGTCCCATTCCTACTTCTCGTACGGCAGGATTGTGTTCCGCAACGAACAGCACCTCCTGTTTGGTCGTTGGCATCTGGATCGGCAAAACGCGTTCCTGTCGAACTACTACGGCCTCGACGGTATCCTGGAAATCGCGCGGGTCAGCGGGCTTCCGGTGCAGACCGTCGCACGGGTTTCCACTGGAACGGGGATCAGCGCCATGCAGGTGGCCACCGCCCAGCGCCGCGGCGTCCTGGTTCCCTGGCAGAAGCGCCAGCCAGAGTCGCTTAAGACCGGTATGGAATTGTTCGCGGCCGACAAAGGCGGGCTGGTCTATACCCCGATTGCCGGGCTTTACGAGGGGGTGGCTGAGCTCGACTTCACCGCCATGTATCCCAGCATCATGGTGCACTACAACGTTTCTCCAGAGACGGTTCTCGCTCAATGTTGTGAGGGGGAGGTGGTACCCGAGCTTGGAACCTCGATCTGCCGTCACCGCGTGGGATTGGTGCCTGAGACGCTGGCCCCCTTGCTGGAGAAGCGCAACCGATATAAGGCCATGATCCGAGAGTTGCCGGCCGGCGACCCGAAGCGTCAGCGTTTCGAGCGGCGTTATTCGGCTCACAAATGGCTGCTGGTCACTTGTTTTGGATACCTGGGCTACAAGAACGCCCGCTTCGGGCGGATAGAGGCCCATGAGGCGGTCAACGCCTACGGCCGGGAGGTCCTGCTGCAGGCCAAGGAGCTGGTTGAAGAGGCCGGGTTCCGGGTGCTGCATCTCTATGTGGACGGGCTGTGGATCCAGAAGGAAGGAGCGGGTCAGGCGGAATACGATCGCCTGCTGGACCGTATTCGGGCCCGTACGGGTCTGCAAGTGGGCCTGGAAGGTGTTTACAGCTGGCTGGCCTTCCTACCGTCGCGTACCGAGCCGAGAGTCGCGGTCGCCAATCGCTATTTTGGGGCCTATGAGGATGGCTCAGTGAAGCTGCGCGGCATCGAAGCCCGTCGCCACGACACACCGCCCTTCATCAAGGATACTCAGCTCGAGATGCTCGCCATCCTATCTCAGGCCCGGGGCATCGACGGGTTTCGGGCTGCCGTCCCGCAAGTGGTGGCCCTTGCACAGGAGAAGCTCAGGGCACTGCGCGCGGGCGAGATCGCGACCCGGGATCTGGTGGTCACTCAACGTCTTTCGCGCCAGCCGGAAGATTACCGGGTACTCACCCCGGCTGCCCGTGTGGCGCGGCAGCTGATCGAGGCCGGAGTCGAGCTCAGCCCCGGCGAGATGCTGCGTTTTGTGTACGTGGCCGGTCCGGAGAAGGTGCGTGTGTGGGAGGGAGACTCCCGCGATTGGCCCTTAGACGTGGGAGCCTACGTCGAGCTGTTGACGCGCGCCGTCGAGAGTCTGCTGGCGCCTGTGGGAGTGGATCGCCCCACGTTGGAGATGTGGCTGCTGGGCGATTGCGGGTACTGGGGGCCGCCCGGAGCTCTTCCCCCTCCCGGGGTGGATATTCGCTTCCCACTGCTTGCCGGATCGCCGCCTCGACCGGCCGAGCCTGCGGCGGAGGTTTCCCCTAAGGGGGACCTGTTCTCAGATGTACGCCCTCCGGAACTTGTTCCGCTTGCGGTGGATTACAAGACCTCGATCGGAGCCCGATGAGGGCCAAAGAAATCCAGCTCTTGTACGTGATCCTGGGGCTGGTGATCAGCACCTTCCTGTTGCTGAATCCTCCGGAGCTGTGGGCCGTTGCGCTCTCCTTCCTGACCCTCTCCGGTACCTTGATTGCCTTTTCTACCTGGGTACGGAATCGAACTCTTCGCTCCCGGAGCATTCTCTCTAACGGCGCGGCTGCGTGGCTGGCGGCTGCGCTCTGGCTGGAATACCTGGTGACGCCGGTCGAGCCGGCCCTGAGATGGCCGCTGGCCATCGCACTTGCGTGGACAATGGCCCCTTTTGCCGCCATCGCGTTGACTTCGCTTGCTGAGCGACTCGCTCCGGGCCCCTTACAGTAATACGGAGCACCACCCAGATGGGCTCGATTGACCTTCGATCCGATCGCGTGGTATTATGCTCGCGAGCCGCTCAGCAGCTTGTGGAGCGGCTCGGGCCGACTTTGGGAGGTGCCCAGCATCAGCGCATCTGACTACCGGATTAACCAACGAATTAGGGTCCCAGAAGTCCGCTTGATTGACTCGGACGGCGAAAACAAAGGCGTCGTGACCATTGATGAGGCGCTAGCGATAGCGGAATCTGCTGAGATGGATCTTGTAGAGATCGCCCCAAAGGCTGAACCTCCGGTAGTGCGAGTGCTCGATTTTGGAAAATTCCTTTACGAGCAGTCCAAGAAGGATCGAGAGGCGCGCAAGGCACAAACCAAGGTGGAGGTCAAGGAAATTCGGCTTCGGCCGAAGACCTCCGAACATCATCGGTCGTTCAAGGTAAAGAATGCTCGACGCTGGCTGACCGAGGGAAAGAAAGTGCTGGCCCGTATCCGGTTTCGAGGACGCGAGATTACCTATCCAGAGATTGCGCTGAAGGATCTAAAACAGATCGCCGAGGAGTTGGCGGACGTAGGAGCTATCGAACAAGCCCCCCGAATGGAGGGACGAACCATGTTCATGGTGCTTGCTCCGATTAAGAAGTAAGGCGTAGCCCAGGCACAGGTTCCAGTCGCCGACCGGGCAGTTGTGAGCCCGGCGGTTTTCATGAAAGGCAGTACGGATGGGCCGCAAAACGAAGAAGAGCAAAAAAAAGGGTAAATACAAACTAAAGACCCACAAGGCCACCGCCAAGCGCTTCCGCCTTACCGGCACAGGAAAGCTGGTCCGGACCAAAGGTGGTCAGAGCCATCTTCGACGGCGTACGTCCAAGCGCACAAAGCGTTTGTTCACCAAAATGATTTCCGTTGAAGGGTCCGGCATTCGCAAGCGCGTGCGTAGGCTCGTGCCCTACCTCAAGAAGTACAAGGCCAATCCGAACGCGCGTAGCGGCGGCGCTTCGTGACGAAGGAGAATACGATTTGACACGAGTGAAAGGCGGGACAGTTACCCGTAAGCGACATAAAAGACTAATTAAACAGGTGCGCGGCTTCTACGCGACCCGGCACAACCTGTTCCGGCGCGCGAAAGAGGCGCGCACCAAGAGCCTCTGGTATTCCTACCGAGACCGACGCGTCAGGAAACGCGATCTGCGCCGACTGTGGATTTCCCGCATCAATGCTGCCGCGCGTCTGAATGGGACGACCTACAGTCGTCTGATACACGCCATGTTGTTGGCCGATATTCGGATCAATCGCAAGTTTCTTGCCGATATGGCCGTGCGCGATCCTAAGGCCTTCTCCTCCGTGGTCAAGGCCGCCAAGCCGATCTCCTGAATTCTCCACCTGACCCTTTAGCTAGATCCCATCCGCTCGCATCGATCCGCGTCCGAGGCGCCAAATGAAAATTCGCGCCATCACGGGTTTTCTGGATCCTGGCTGGCCCCTGAATCCGGATAATATCCAGGCTGTGGCCTCCGGCCTGCTCGAGACGCGGGATGTATTGGTTCAGGCGGGATATGAGGTCCAGACGCTCAGGCTTGCCACGCCGCCGCCTTCTGAGATTTCGGCTCCTGTCCCCCCAAACGAGCGGCCCGCTTTTGCAAGTGACCTGGAGGCCCAGTGCTTCGTACACGGACTTGATTACGCCAGCATCGGCCCGGCGCTTCCGGAAGAGCCGGAAGGCTTCGAGGTGGTACCCGATATCTTGGAGGCCACCGAGATTGTTTTCTGTTCGGGCCTGTACGCCGATCCGGAGATTGGACTCTCGGTTCGTGCTGCTGAAGCTTGCGCGCAGGCCATCCTCAGTGCCTCGACCGTTTCCCCCGATGGATTCGCTAATCTACGCTTCGCCTCGCTGGCCAACGTGCCACCCGGGGGGCCATTCTTTCCGGCCGCTTATCACAGGGGAGGGCGCTCAGCGATTGCCATAGCGACCGAATCGGCCGACCTGGCCATCGAAAGCATACGGGAGGCCAGTTCGCTCGCTAAGGTACGTCAGCGGCTAGTGACCTCCATCGAGACGCATGCCAGCGCGCTCGCCCTGGCGGCGGAACCGATTGCCGCGAAACACTCCCTCCGATTCTTGGGAATCGACTTCTCGTTTGCACCGTACCCGCAGCCGGAACGTTCGCTTGGAACTGCACTCGAGATGCTGAGCGCGGCGGAAGCCGGCCTGCATGGGACCGTTGCTGGGGCCGCTTTCTTGGCGGATTGCCTGGATCAGGCACAATTTCAGCGCACCGGCTTCTGTGGCCTTTTCCTGCCCGTCCTTGAGGATTCGGTGCTGGCGGAGCGAGCCGCGAGCGGCCGCCTGGATCTAAAGGATCTGCTTCTCCTATCCACGGTGTGCGGCACCGGTTTAGATACCATTCCGCTCCCCGGTAATGTAGATCCTAAATCCGTGACCGCACTCTTGGTCGATCTTGGGGCGCTCGCCTTGCGCCACGACAAACCCTTGACCGCACGTTTGATGCCTATTCCGGAACGAGCGGCCGGCGACGAAGTTCACTTCGATTTCCCCTACTTCGCCGACAGCCGAGTCATGGCTTTGCCCGAGCAACCCTTGTCGGAGATATGGGCCTCGTCGGGGCTGGTTGACCTGAGGCCGAAGCTGTAGATGGATCTGCTCAGCGATCTCAACCCACAACAGCGCGAGGCAGTGACTGCCTCTCCCGGCCCGGTCCTGGTGCTGGCCGGTCCCGGATCGGGCAAGACACGCGTCCTCATCTACCGCCTGGCCTACCTCGTACAGGAGCTGCAGATCCCGGCCGGCGAAATCCTGGCGCTGACCTTCACGAACAAGGCGGCTCGCGAAATGGAAGGCCGGGCGCTTTCGCTGCTGGAGCGCTCACCCTCCATGGGAGGACCCCGCTTGGGTACTTTCCATTCGACCTTCGCGCGTATCTTGCGGATCGAGGCGGACCGACTGCCCTTCACGCGGGACTTTGTCATCTTCGATGACGCCGATCAGTTGGCGCTGGTACGGCAGGCACTTAAGGAACTCAACCAGGACCCAAAGCAGGTCCAGCCGAGACGGGTGCTCTCGTCCATCTCGCGTGCCAAGAACGAATTGATAGAACCACAAGCCTTCTCCAGCGACACCTATTTCACCGAGATCACGCGGCGCGTGTACGAGCGTTATCAACAATACCTGCGGACCAACAACGCCCTAGACTTCGACGACTTGTTGTTGCTGCCGATTCGGCTCTTCCATGAGCACCCGGGGACGCTTGAGACCTATCGGCGGCGTTATCCCCATTTGCTGGTTGACGAATTCCAGGACACCAATACCGCGCAATATACTCTTCTGCGCATGCTCGCGGGGGCTGATCCCGATCTTTTTGTCGTTGCCGATCCGGATCAGTCGATCTATCGATGGCGCGGTGCCGACTACCGCAACGTCCAGCTTCTCCGGAAGGACTACTCGAATCTAGTGACGATTTTGCTGGAACAAAATTACCGCTCTACCCAGACCATTCTCGACGCGGCCATGGCGGTCATAGACCGTCAGCCGGATCGTCAGCGCAAACAGCTGTTCACCGAGCGCGGGAGCGGAGCTCCAATTCTCGTCCACGAGGCCTACGATCAGGACGAGGAGGCTCAATTCGTCGTGGAGAAAATCTCCATGTTCACCTTAAGTGGCGAGGCTGAGCCCGGGGATTGCGCCATCATGTATCGCACCAACGCCCAATCGCGTGCCATCGAGGAGGCCTTCCTGAGAGCCGGCCTGCCCTACCGGCTGGTAGGCGCACAGCGCTTCTATGGGCGAAAGGAAGTCAAGGACCTCATCGCCTACATGCGTTTGATTCACAACCCTGCGGATCAAGTGAGCTTGATGCGCGCCATCCGTACTCCCCCCCGAGGGATCGGGGATAAGACCCTCGAAGCGCTCCGCGTAGCGGCGGACCAGGCCGAGGCGACCCCGGTCGATATTCTGCTCAGTCTCGGTCGAGGGGAAGAGGTTGCGGGAATTCCCGCTCGGTCCCGCGCTTCGCTTTCCCGATTTGGTGCGCTGCTGGATGGTTGGATTGAGATCAAGGATCAGGTAGTGCTCGAATCTCTCATCGACCGGGTGCTCGAGCAGCTAGAGTACCGTGCGTACCTGGGCGACGCGGAGGATCGTTGGGCCAATGTGATGGAACTGCGCGGTGTGGCTCAAGAGTTCAGTGAGCTTGGCCTGGTTGAATTTCTGCAGCAGGTAGCGCTGGTATCCGATCAGGACACGTTAACCGAAAACCTGAACGCGCCCACGTTGCTGACGCTGCATGCGGCCAAGGGGCTGGAGTTCCCGATCGTGTTTATCGTTGGGCTCGACGAAGGCGAGCTGCCGCACTTTCGCTCCCAGGACGACCCGGAGGCCATGGCCGAGGAGCGGCGACTATTCTACGTCGGGTTGACCCGCGCCCAGGATCGCGTGATTTTGCTGCGCGCCTTCAGGCGCCGCGCGCGAGGCGTATCGACTCTGACCGATCCATCTCGTTTCCTGGACGATCTGCCTGCGGACAGGTTGGAAGGCGACCTGATTGGGGTGCGCACCCCCGCGCAGGACGAGTACTTCAGGGAGACGCGTTGGCAGAGCCGGGTACCCGTGCCGACCCAGGCCCGTTATCAGGCGGGTATGCACGTGACCCATCCCCAATTCGGCGAGGGCGTCGTGCTGGAGGCTCAACTGGGGTACGACGATGAGGAGGTCACCGTGAACTTTGAGGAAGTGGGGATCAAGCACCTTGTGGCCTCCATGGCCGGCCTGCAGATCGAGGATCCATGAAACTTGTCGGGCCCTGCGCCACACCCTTGCTCCCCGCGCCTGCCTTCCGACCTGGTTCCGCGGCCCGCTTCGACTAACTTGTGAAGATCTTTCTGACGGGAGGCGCGGGCTACATCGGATCAGCGGCCGCCGCGGCGCTGCTGGAATCCGGCCATCAGGTCACTGTCTTCGATTCGCTGGTGACCGGCCATCGAGCGGCGGTGCCGGACGGCGCGGATTTCATCGAAGCGGATCTTGGCGATCACGAGCTGGTTTTCGAGGCCTTGAAGGCCCAGCCTTACGATGCCGTGATGCATTTTGCGGCCTTTGCCGAGGCCGGCGAAAGCATGCGTGAGCCGGGGAAGTACTTCGAAAACAATGCCCACCATTCTCTGTGGCTGTTGGAGGCCTGCGTGCAGGCGGAGGTCAAGCGATTGGTCTACTCCTCTTCGGCGGCCGTCTACGTGACCAGTGATGTGCTCCTGCTCGAAGACGCGCGGCTGGGACCCAGCAACCCTTACGGGCAGACCAAGCTAATGGTCGAGGGCCTGCTGGACTGGTACCGACGCGTGCATGGCATTGGTTATGCCGCGCTGCGTTACTTCAATGCCGCGGGTGCATTGGCGGATCGCGGCGAGGCGCACGCCCCCGAGAGCCATCTCATCCCGCTTGTGCTGCAGGTAGCGCTCGGTCAGCGCCCGGAGGTCCGTATCTTCGGCGGCGACTATCCTACGTCGGATGGGACCTGCATCCGCGATTACATCCACCTCTCGGATCTGGTCTCGGCCCATTTGCTGGCCCTCGAGGCACTTGAGCCCGGTAGCCAGATGATCTACAACTTAGGCAACGGATCAGGTTTTTCTGTGCGGCAGGTGGTCGAGACCGCCCGCAAGGTGACGGGTCACGCACTCCCCGCCACCGATACCGACCGGCGCGCTGGCGACCCGGCGCGCCTGGTCGCCAGCTCGGAAAAAATACGCGGCGAGCTGGGTTGGTCTCCCGAATATTCTGATCTCGAGCACATCATCTCCAGCGCGTGGGAGTGGCATCGAACACATCCGCAGGGATACAAATGAGGCCGAATGTTACATTGCCTCCCCGATTATTCTGCGAGAGAATATCCCGCTCGAATTGCCTCAAATGAGGCGCACTTCCCCAGGAGCAACGTATGTCTTATGAACACTTGGTGGTCCCCCCCGACGGGGAGCGCATCGCGACGGAGAACGGCCAGCTCAAGGTGCCCGCTCACCCAATTATTCCTTTTATCGAGGGCGACGGCACCGGACCCGACATCTGGCGCGCCTCGGTAAGGGTGTTCGACGCGGCGGTCGAAAAGGCCTACCCCGGCGACCGGGGCATCGCCTGGATGGAGGTATATGCCGGGCAGAAGGCCTTTGATCAGTTTGACGAGTGGCTTCCGGACGAGACGGTACGAGCCTTCAAGGAATTCACCGTCGGCATCAAGGGACCGCTCACGACACCTATAGGAGGCGGGATCCGCTCATTGAACGTGGCGCTGCGAAAGATGCTCGATCTCTACGTCTGCCTGCGCCCGATTCGTTACTTCGAAGGGGTCCCCTCGCCCGTCAAGAAACCGGGCGATGTGGACATGGTGATCTTTCGTGAAAACACCGAGGGCATTTACACTGGTGTGGAATTTGAGGCCGGCACCGAAAGCAACAGGAAGTTTTTGGCCTGGTTGGAAACTAACGAGCCGGAGGCCTACGCCAAGATCCGCTTCCCAGCCAGTTCCGGGCTGAGCCTCAAGCCCATTTCTCGAGAGGGCACCGAACGTCTGGTCAGGGCCGCCATTGAATACTCGCTGGAGAAAAACCGCCGGTCGGTGACTCTGGTGCACAAGGGAAACATCATGAAGTACACCGAAGGTGCCTTTCGGAATTGGGGCTACGAGCTTGCGGAGCGTGAATTCGGCGACCAGGTCTACACCTGGGCCCAGTGGGAACGGACCCGGGAGGCCGCCGGCGAAGAGGCGGCCAACGCCGAACAAGAAGCCGCGCTCGAAGAGGGGCGACTGCTCATCAAGGACGTCATCGCCGACATCGCCTTCCAGCAGACCCTCACCCGCGCCCGTGAGTTCGACGTGATCGCCACCATGAACCTCAACGGAGACTACCTCTCGGACGCCCTTGCGGCCCAGGTGGGCGGGATCGGGATCGCGCCGGGCGGCAACATCAATTATCAGACGGGCCATGCAATTTTCGAGGCCACCCACGGGACCGCCCCGAAGTATGCCGACAAGGATGTCGTTAATCCAAGCTCGGTCGTGCTCAGCGGGGAAATGATGCTGCGTTATCTGGGGTGGACGGAGGCCGCCGATCGGATCATCACCGGCCTGTCGGGTGCCATCGCGGCCAAAACCGTCACCTACGATCTCCATCGGCTGATGGAGGGCGCCACCAAGGTCAAAACTTCGGAGTTCGGGGACGCCATCATCGAACACATGTAACGCGATCGACGCGTGATTGGCCGGCGCGGAGCTGAACGACGCGGCCGCTTCGCCCGCCATCCAAGCTTGCTTGACCGGCCTCCAGTCAAATATGGCAGAGAAAACCATTGAGCGCTCCAAGAAGAGGCTGGCCCGCCAGGTCCATCGCCGCCTCTTGGGAGCCTACGGCGAACCCACCTGGCGAAATCCCCTTCCTCCGGTCGACGAGCTGATATCCACCATCCTCTCCCAGAATACAAACGACATTAATCGCGATCGGGGCTTTAACCGCCTTCGTGAACGATTTGCGACCTGGGAGGAGGTTCGCGACGCTCCACCGGATGAAGTGATCGACGCCATCCGCATCGCCGGCATCGCCAATCAGAAGGGGCCGCGAATACAGGCCGCGCTTCGTACGATCACCGAGCAAAGGGGACGAATCGAACTCGAGTTCTTGCGAGAGATGCCGCCGGGCGAGGTTCACGACTGGCTGGTCCGGATGAAAGGCGTCGGTCCGAAGACCGCGGCCATTGTGATGCAGTTTTCTCTGGACATGCCGGCATTTCCCGTTGACACTCATATCCATCGCGTGAGCGGGCGCATCGGCCTGCGCCCGAAAAAGGCCGGGCGGGAGAAAACACATGAGATCCTGGCCGACCTCTTTCCGCCCGAAACTTATCACGCGGTTCATTTGAACCTGATTCGGCACGGCCGTCAGGTCTGCAAAGCCCCGCGGCCGCTGTGCGGGGGCTGCGTACTTTCCGATTTGTGTGACTACTATCGGGAGTTGGACCGACCGCCCGTGGATTGATCGTTGCCGCCGCCTCGCTCGATCGCGAGCCGCGCAAGTTTACCCGTCTCTCTTGTCAGCGGACCCGGTGGCGAACTTAGCGACGCACTCGTGAAAAACGACGATGTCGATTGTTTGGTATATGTCGGCGGAAAGGCAACGGCCGATCCATCGCAGCCAACTTACATGACAAAAAACAAGCGCTATATTCTGGAGACGGAAGGGGGGCAACCCCTATGGCGTCTGGCATTTCTCAGATTGGAGAGACTTGTCGGAGCCAATCAAGAAGGCACCATGAAAGCTCAGTGGAGGCAGCGGCGCGTTGACGCTGAAACCGTCCCGATTGACGTACAGGCTACTGTGAGTCTCGTCCGGTGCCTGCGTTGGGGGCCCATGCCGCGGCCCGGGTTTATACTGCCTTTAACCCATGATTCGAGGAGGCTTCGATGAGCTTAACCTACACCTGGCTCGGCCACGGCACCTCGGGCCTCGATGTGGACGGCACCAAGGTGATCGTAGATCCGTTTTTCACGGACAATCCGGCCGCCACCGTTAAGGCCCAAGAGGTCGAGGCCGACTATATTCTAATTACACACGGCCACAGCGATCACGTAGCAGATGCGGTATCGATTGCCAGGCGAACTGGAGCCAAGGTCGTCAGCAATTTTGAAATCGCGACCTGGTTTCAGAATCAAGGTGTAGAGGCCCACGGCCAGCACCTGGGTGGAGGGCACGACCACGGCTGGGCCTATGTGAAGCTAACCCTCGCACTTCATGGTTCGGCCTTGCCCGATGGATCCGATGGGGGAAATCCTTGTGGCTTTCTAATCACTACCCTCGGCGGCCAAAAAGTATACCTGGCGGGTGACACGGGACTATTCGGCGATATGGCCCTGATCGGTGAGGAGCGGCTGGACCTGGCGGTGATTCCGATCGGGGACAACTTCACCATGGGGCCCGACGACGCGCTGCGCGCCGTGAAGCTGCTGCAGGCCAAACACGTCATCCCGGTCCATCACAGTACCTGGGATCTGATCGAACAGGATGCGGATGTTTGGGCCGAAAAGGTCCGGTCCGAGACAGAAACCGAGCCCCACGTCCTTCAACCCGGGGAAAGCTTCACACTTTAGCCCCAAGATTCCGCGCCCTTCACCCGGAGGCGAGGTGAAGTGCGCCGATTATGACCCCACGATGATTCGATCGCGAACCATCTGGCTGCGATTGGCCGGCCTGACTCTGCTCGCGCTGGGTCTGGGAATGGCAACCAATACCCTGGATCCAGCGCTGCTCAGTTTTAAGGTGGCCGAACTTGCCCCCGCGAACCGGAATACCGCGCTTGGCCTGATTACCGCCGCCGGTCTGCTGGTCGCCACCCTCACGCAGCCGATCATCGGGGCCCTCTCCGACCGGACTCGCGCCCCGCTTGGCCGGCGTATTCCCTACATGATTGTGGGCTCCCTTCTGGCGGTTGCTTTTCTATTTGTGGTGGCGCTAGCCCCTACCGTCGGGTTCCTGCTGCTGGGCGTTCTGGCCTATCAGTTCGGAGCGAACACCGCCCAGGCTCCCTGGCAGGCCCTGCTCCCAGACCAGCTACCGGCCTCTCTGCGCGGGGCTGCCTCCGGGTTTAAGAGCCTGTTCGAGATCCTTGGCTTCATCCTCGGGCGAAGAATCGCGGGTTATATGGTGGCTCAGGGCACCCCGCAAGCCGCCATCTTGAGCGCCTCGGCCGTTCTAATAGTGACCACGGCGGTCACCGCGTTGGCCGCCCGATATTGGCGGGCAAATCGTATCCCTGCGGTCTCCGAGAAGGAGATCGATTCGCTTCCCCCGGGCCAGATTCAGAGTGAGGGCGCTCCAGGAATGGACGGAGAGGCTCGCCCCGGCATTTCCGCCTTTCTCCACAGAAAAAACTGGCCCAGGGGTTTTGGCTGGTGGTTTGTAAACCGCGCCCTCTTCTGGGCTGCGATCATCGCGCTCAACCTCTTTGTGATCTTCTACATGGTGGACGTGGTCGGAATGACCTTTTCGGAGGCCTCCCGTTTGTTTGGGGACCTCTCGGTGGTTCTGGGAGTTTCGCTGTTGGTCATCACGATTCCAGCCGGCCGATTGTCGGATAAATTTGGGCGCAGACCCATTCTCCTGGCCGCTTGCCTGGTGGCCGTGGCTGGTAATCTGCTGATCCTGGGCGCTCGCACGCGACCGGTGTTGATTCTCGGAGGAGGCGCGCTCGGGCTGGCGACGGGGATATTCCTTAGCGCCAGCTGGGCACTTGCTACCGATCTAGTCCCTCGAGGAATGGCGGCCGTCTATCTGGGAATCGCCAATATTGCCACCGCCGGCGGTAGTTTTATTGCGCGCCTGGCCGGGGGCGCGCTGATCGACCCCATCAACCGGCTTACGGGGCGTCAGGAGGCAGGTTATCTGACGCTTTACTCGCTTACGCTGGTCGCCTTCGTGATCGCAGCGTTCGCCGTTACCCGGATGGAAGTTGGAGAGGAGCATCGCTCTACGCAGCCCGGGGTGTAAAATCGAGATGCAGTATGGGCTGAGGAACGCAGGAAGAAGTAGGAGGAGAGATGGCTGAGGGCAAACGCATCGGCAAAGTTGTGCACTATTTCGGCAAGATCAGTGTCGGCGTAGTGGGCCTTGAATCCGATCTCAAGATCGGAGATCAAGTACGTTTCAAGGGAGCTCATACTGATTTCGAGCAAGTGATCGAATCGATGCATGTCGACAACGAGGCTGTTGAGCAAGGTTCGGCCGGCGAAGAGGTCGCCATTAAGGTGACAGAGCGTGTCCGCGCGGGCGACAGGCTCTACCTACTCGAGCGGGAAGAAGTCAGCTGAGGGGGAGCGCGATCGTAAGCGTTGTCCCCTTATCAGGCCCCGGGCTTTCGGCCCAGACGCGGCCTTCGTGTGCCTCAGCGATGGCCTGAACGATGGAAAGGCCCAGCCCCATCCCCTGGTGGCGCCGTGTCATATGGTCTTCGACTTGGTAGAACTGGTCAAAGATCTTAGTCACCTGATCTTCCGGGATCCCGATTCCAGTATCGACCACCCTCAGCCACCCCTCAGCACCGTGCTTTTCCAAAATGAGCTCGATTTTGCCTTTGGCCGGGGTGAACCGCATGGCATTGTTGAGCAGGTTGATCAGCGCCATAGTCACCTTGGGCGCATCGATGTTAGCTGTCAGCGGATCGGGCGGCAGGCTGATCGTCAGCACCTGGGCCTTGGCCTGAATTAGCGCCGAGACCTCCTCCTGAGCCTTGCGGGCGGGACCCTGCAGCGGATGCTGATGCAGATCCAGTTCTTTGGATCCGACCTTCATCGTGTTGATATTGGTCATATCCTCGATCAGACTCCGCATCCGTAAGGCCTGATTCAAAACCGTCTCCGCATGTTCCGAGGACTCTCCTCCCGCCTCCTCCTTTAGCAGCGCCGCGTAACCCAGGATCAC
>SMUY01107449.1_pt1 | contig 14729 bp, 15 predicted proteins | sample 2456441 | NCBI WGS metagenome assembly SMUY01 (sample SAMN11095931, study PRJNA526329) | marine sediment metagenome | biome: Marine sediment; feature: Surficial sediment; material: Deep marine sediment; isolation source: Hadal surficial sediment | place: Pacific Ocean | collected 2014-11 | depth...
AGTCCGCCAGCTTGGCGTGTACGCCCATGACAAAGCGGTGATTGTCAAACTCGCCATCTCGCCCGTCGGTCGGTAAATTGAAATGCACCTCGCCATAACCGTGAACAGTGACTCGGTCTGCAATGCCGCCGCCGCTGTTCTCTTTCATATCATCCAGCTCATCCGACAGGACATTGATCCGTCGCTCCAACTCATTAAGATCCTGGGCCCACACCGGGACGGCGGCCAACAGAAAGACCATAATCGCCACCAGCATTTTGATTCCCCTCATAGCTCTGCTCCTTTCATCAAAACCCTAATTTTAAAAAATTACGTTCAAAATTTAAAAATTCAATATTGATAATCAATGTCATTTAACTATCCAAATACTATCGAAATTGATAATCAATGTCAATAAACACCTAACAATTCTCATCGACCGCATATAAAAAAACTAAATGGCAATAATAACAATGGATTACCTAAATAGGCCGTGGTCGGGGCGGAGAGAAATGAAGAAAATTATTAAAAAGTGGTCTGACCGTCGAGGCGGGTCAGCACATCGCACCCGTTATCAGTCACCAGAAGGGTGTGTTCGTATTGCGCGGAGAGGGAGCCGTCCAGGGTGACGGCAGTCCAATTGTCTTCGAGGATTTTGAGGCTGGCCTTGCCCATATTGATCATGGGTTCGATGGTGAAGGTCATGCCTTTTTTCAACTCCAGACCTTGGCCGAACTTGCCAAAATGGAGTACTTGCGGTTCTTCATGGAAATTTTTGCCAATGCCATGGCCGCAGAATTCCCGCACCACCGAATACCCCCGGGGTTCCACGTATTGCTGGATGGTGGCGCCGATATCCCCCAGCCGCGCGCCGGGCCGCACCACCTGGATGGCCTTTTGCAGGGCCGCGTGGGTCGTCTCAGCCAGCTTCAGGGCATTTTTACGCGGCGACCCGACAAAAAATGTTTTGTTGGTGTCGCCATGGTAGCCCGCAACAATGGTGGTGATGTCGAGATTCACCATATCGCCGTTGCGCAATTTCCGATCCGAGGGGATGCCATGGCAAATTTCATCGTTCACCGAGGTGCAGATGCTTTTGGGAAACCCCCGGTAGTTCAACGGGGCCGGGATGGCGCCGTGGGCAATGATGAAATCATGGCAGGTATCATTCAGCTGGTCGGTAGTGACACCGGGCTTGATGTGAGGTTCGATCATAATCAGCACCTCCGCCGCCAACTTACCAGCGACCCGCATTTTTTCTATTTCATCGTCTGTTTTAATGGTGACCATGGGTGTACCCGAACTCCTTTAAATCACGAATATTGTCCCGCCAGCGTTCCTTCACCTTCACAAATAGGTTTAGATACACTTTACCCCCTAAACGTTTCTCAATTTCTTTGCGGGCCATGCTCCCCACCTTTTTAAGGAAGGCGCCCTTCTCCCCGATGAGGATTTTTTTCTGCGACGTCCGTTCGGCATAAATAATAGCGTCGATGACCGTCACCCCTTTCTTGCCTTCCGCAATATTCTCCACAACCACCGCCACGGCATAAGGCACCTCCAAATGTGAGAGCCGGATCACTTTTTCACGGATAATTTCCCCGACCAGAAACTCTTCGGGACGGTCGGTGACCATGTCCTCAGGAAAATAAGGCGGGCCCTCCGGCAGGTGGCTCAGCGCCAGGGTTTTCAAAAGCTCAACACCATCTTCATGCAAAGCCGAAATGGGAACCAACTCGATAAAATTCCCGGTTTGACTCATGGCGTCTGTCAACTCGAGCAGTTTGGGTTTGGCCACCAGATCGATTTTGTTGATCACCAGAATTTTCGGGGTGGTCACGTTTTTCATGGAGTCGAGAACATACTCATCCTCGGCTGTGAATTTTTGCCGGGCGTCGATCATGAACAGGATGAGATCCACATCCCCGTAAGTGCTGAGCGAGGTTTTGACCATCAGTTCGTTGAGCTTGCCCGACGCCTTGTGGATGCCGGGGGTGTCCATCAGGATGATCTGCCCCCCGGGCATATGGCAGATGCCGGTGATTTTGTTGCGGGTGGTTTGCGGGCGCCGGGAAATCGCGGCAATCTTCTCGGCCACCAACTGATTGAGGAGGGTCGATTTGCCGACGTTGGGCTTGCCGATGAGGCTGATGTAGCCTGACTTGAAACCTTTCACCTGCGGAGAATTTGAAATGGGGCGCTCCTTTAAAATCCCAGAATTTAAGAACCTGCCTTGCCGAATAAATTGTATTATAGGTCAGGCCACAAACCAAGCCCGGAACGCTCATGGAACCCATAGGACTTTACCTCCACATTCCCTACTGCCTGCATAAATGCGGCTACTGCGATTTCAACTCCCACAATCTCAATGAGGAGGAAATGGAGAGTTACGTCGCGGCCTTGTTGCGGGAGATGGAATATTACGCTGGAGATTCCGCGCCGGGCCGGAACGTGGCCACCATCTTTTTCGGCGGCGGCACCCCCACCACCCTGCCCGCCCCGGTGCTGGCCGGCATCCTCGCATCATGCCGACGCCATTTCGCGGTGGCCGCCGACGCCGAAATCACCTGCGAAGTCAATCCGGCCACCATTCACTGTGATGAGCTTAAAACCCTCCGCGCGGGTGGCTTCAACCGCCTCAGCATCGGCGTCCAATCCTTCGATCCTGATGAACTAAGTCTACTGGAAAGGGTGCACAGCATCGAGGAAATCCATCTCACCGTCGACCGGGCGCGGCAGGCGGGATTTGATAATCTGTCGCTCGACCTCATGTTCGCCCTGCCGGGACAAACCCTGAAAAAGTGGCACGACAATCTTGAAAAAGCCATCGCCAAACAACCCAACCACCTCTCGGCCTATAACCTGACCATCGAATCGGGGACAGCGTTCCACAAATTGCAGGAGCGGGGCAAACTGGTCATGCCGCCGGACGATTTCCAACTGGAACTTTTCAAGAGCACGCGGAAGAAATTGGCTCATGCCGGATACCGGCAATACGAGATTTCCAATTATTGCAAACCCGGGTTCGAAAGCCGGCACAACCTGGGCTATTGGGAATTCCGCGACTATCTGGGATTGGGCGCGGGCGCCTCGTCCTGCCTCGATGGCGTGCGGTTTAAGAATCACAACCTGCCCGCCCGTTACATTCGCGAAGTCACGGCGCACCACACCGCTGTCGAGTTTGAAGAGCGCCCGGACGCGCGCCAGGCCATGGGTGAAGCGCTCATGCTGGGCCTGCGCCTGCGGCGAGGCGTCGATCTGCCCCGGCTCGAAAAAAAGCTCGGCATTTCCCTGCAAGACGAATTTGGCGAGGTGGTGGCGCGCCTGCAGGCACAACAATGGCTCACCCTCGAGGGCGGCCGTCTAGCGTTGACCGAACAGGGATTGTACCTGGCCGATTCAGTCATCCTCGAATTTATCTCAGAACCTGTCACCTGAAAAAAACATGAATGAAGAACCCGCAAAATCTTTTGGCAAACTGTCCGCTATCGTGGACCGCCTGATGGGCGACAACGGCTGTCCCTGGGACCGGGTGCAGACCCGGGAATCGCTCAAACCGTATCTGGTCGAGGAAACCTACGAGGTGCTGGAAGCGCTCGACAGCAACGATCCGGAGAAGATCAAGGACGAGCTGGGCGACTTGATGTACCAGATCTTATTCCACTCCAAAATTTCCGAGTTGCAGGACGAATTCAGTATTCGTGACGTGGTGGACAACCTCAGTGAAAAAATGGTGCGGCGGCATCCGCACATATTCGAGGCAGGCGAACTGCACACTCCGGACCAGGTACTGGATCAGTGGGAAACCATCAAGAAAAAAGAAAAAGCCAGCCAGCATCATAAATCAGTTCTGGATGGCGTGCCCAACCATCTGCCTGCTTTAGCATACGCGCAAAAACTCACCAGGAAAGCCGCCAAGCACGGATTCGACTGGGACCGGATCACGGACGTGTTCGCCAAGCTGGATGAAGAAATCGCCGAATTCAAATCCGCTGTGTTACAAGGCCAGGAGGAGGAGATCGCTGGCGAGTTGGGGGATATTTTATTCGTGCTGGTGAACGTCGCGCGTCACCAAAAAATCGATGCCGAGGAAGCGTTGCGCCGAACCAACAACAAATTCGTGAAACGTTTTCAGCACATCGAACGCGCAGTCGAAAAAACCGGCAAGACGCTCAAGGAAACACCGCTCGCAGACCTCGAACGCCATTGGCAGGATGCCAAGAAAAAATGAATTTTCAATACACTGAATCCAAAGAAGATTGAGGAGGATTGATCCAATCAACCATTGGGCAAAAAAAATCGGCAGAGCCGGGAAGCTCTGCCGAAAATAAGTTGAACCGGGGAGTTATTTGGGGATGACTTTGGATGCTTGCGGACCTTTCTGACCCATGGTCCTTTCAAACTCAACCGCTTGGCCTTCTTTCAATGTTTTGAAACCTTCCGTTTGAATTTCCGAGAAATGAACAAAGACATCTTCGCCGTCGTCCGACTCGATGAACCCATACCCTTTGCTTTCATTGAACCACTTGACTTTGCCTTCAGACATATCAAAAATCTCCTACAAACCGCGGGGCACTCAATCCGTTGACTTGCAACCAAGCATCCCTATTTGTAATTGCGGGTTGGGCTTTGCCGGGAACTTTAACGAACCCGAGGGTGCGGAAACACTTCATCATTGATAAAAATGCCACATCAAAACAACCCTAAACCTTTTCCCTGCGCGACCCACGACCAGCATGGTTCGCTTTTACTCAGGTCAACCCATATCGACGATGCCCTTATATCATAAACACTGAAAGGCCTCCAGCCTGTTTTTATGGTCAATCTCTGTAAATCAAATAACCCACTGATTTTTAACGGATAAATACCATACTTTCCCTCGGTCCCAAGAACAAAAAAAAATCTTATTAGACATTTTTGGCGCGGGAAGAAACGGCCACGGCCTGCCGGGCCCATGGGATGAGTGCGTTAGCGGAGTCCAAAAGGTGAGGCGGGACTTCAAAATAATTTTTCAGGGTCTGTTTGGCGCTGGGACGAAAGGCCATCATGCCCTCTTTTTCGTAAGACGGGCGGGTGGCCGGCGTGGTTTTAAAATACAGCCGGCCCTCGTAAACTATGGCGAAGAAAACGTCCTGATGGTAAATTCCGTGACCGCCGAACATGGCGCGGCATGTCAGCTGACCCAGGCGGGCCAACTGATCGAGGACAAACTCTTTGAAGGAATTGTGGCCATGGCAATCTCAAAATTCGATATCGGCTTTGCTGAACAGTTTGGCGTATCGATCCATGATTCAATTTTTTGGTTGAATGTAAGTTCGGCCGCGCCACTCCGACCGGCCACGAAATAAAATCTGCCACATGGAGTTGATCACAATAGCCGACAGGATCACGGCGCCCAGCGGAAAAAGAAAAGCGCAACGTTTTTCCAACTGCAATTCTTCGCAGAGGGTCATTTCAGTAATCAACACCAGCAAGAGCCCGGCCACCGACAAGAGTTGCAGAATCCACCCGGACCCGATGGCGGCATGGACTCCGACCAGCACCCAGGGGGTCAGTGTGAATCCCAGAATAACACCCAGATAATACAACGTTTTCACCACGGATTTTTTAAACGCGAGGAAAACGTTTTTCCGCCAGCCGGTCCAAATTTCATTTAAAGAATGGTACATGCGAATGGAAAACAGTTTTTTGGCATCGGCGATCATGATTTTGGCGCCGGCCTGTTTGGCCAGGCGGGCCATCCCTATGTCTTCCAGGATCGCCTGGCGCAACGCTTCGTGCCCCCCTATCCGATCGTAGATTTGGCGCCGGATCATGAGAAACGCCCCGATGCCCATGGCCGCCGGATCCTTTGGGTCGTTGACTTTGCTGAAACGGGTCAACCCGACGATCATCGCGAAGAACAGCGGTTGCACGGTTTTTTCCCAAAAGGATCCAAACCGTGCGCCGGGCATGAGCGTCAACAGATCCAAATTTTTATTGTTCATGAGATGAACCGCAGAGGTCAACGCGTGCGGCTCGAACACGGGGTCGGCGTCCGTGAATAACAATAATTCTCCGCGAACGGCGCGTGCGGCCTGGTGCAGGGCAAACGGCTTGCCGTACCAGCCTTCCGCCAAAGGCTCCCCCTTCAGTATGACCAGATCGGGAAATTTTCCTTGCAGGGCCCGCAGGATTTCCGGAGTGGCGTCGGTGGAGTTGTCGTCGACCACAATCACTTCAAAATCCGGGTAATCCTGTTGTAACAAAGACGTCAGGCAAGCTTCGATATCCCGTGCTTCGTTGCGGGCAGGAACACAAACGGAGACCGAAGGGGATTGAGGCAGGAGACCCGTGGCGGGTTCCACTTTGATAATGTCGAGCATATTTACCACCAAGTAGCCCACCACCGCCACGATCAGACCGAACTGAAAAACTGTCAGGATCGCCATCATCGCAAATGACCCGCTTGCTGAACGGATGCGCTCACCAAAAACCGCACGCCGGAGGTCCTCCCACCCCCCACCCAATATATTTTTAAGCTTTTGTTTTTTATACTCATTAATGGTATTCTACCGGTAGTTGGGAATTCGTTTTCACCCCATGAACCGCAAAGTCGTGCCCGGCAACAACAACCTTGTTGAAACCCAAAATTAAAATGGTTGGCTGTTTGTTAACACTTTCAACCCATTTTCCCTAGATAATTTTTATTTCTTACCCGTATTTCTATCAATCCTTTATTCCTAAAAGCAAACCTGAATTAAAAATCATGAGTAAAAATTCTTTCTGCAAAGTATCCATTCTTCTCATTTTGTTTATTTTCGGAACCCTGCTATCGACTTCGGGTGCTGAGGCTTTGTGCATCAAAGAGAAAAGAGCCAACCTTCGCAAGGGCCCCGGACTCAATTATGAAAAGTTATGGGAAGTCTTCAAATACATGCCTTTCACCCAACTCAGCAAAAAAGGTGAGTGGCTACGCATCAAAGATATCGACGGGGACATTTATTGGGTCCATAAAAGACTCACAACCAAATCCTACCGGTGCGCGGTGATCAAGCAAAACAAAACCAATTTGCGGGAAGGCCCCGGCACCAAATTCAAAAGGGTCCAATGGGGCCCGGTGGATAAATACTTTTCCATGAAAGTGTTAAAAATTAAAAATGACTGGGTGCGTGTGGTGGATGCGGTAGGCGACAAAGCCTGGGTGTATCGTCCTCTGGTCTGGATAAAATAATCCATGAACAGGTCCTCCGATGGAGTCCGCCAGGCCCCTTCCGCCAGGCTTTTGGATGTCCATAGGATTGTGTTCCCCACCGAAAAGTTTGCTCAATTCAGGAAGTCTGCGCATCACCCAGCGGTTTTTAAAGCCGCCCCATGATACGGCACTGAGGAACACGCCTCCTCTGCGGAGAAGGGACAAACCCATCAGTCTCCCTTAGGGAATATTGGAGGTCGATGCAAATTTTTCGTGCCATGTAAAGATATTCTCATCCGTTGGACTCATTCTGAAGGGCTGTCTTAGGCAGGCGGATTTTAAATTTGGTGCCTTCTTTCAGGCGGCTCTCCACTTCTATTTTCCCATGATGTAGATCGACAATGTGCTTGCAGATACAAAGGCCCAAACCACTGCCGCCTTCCTCACGGGAACGCGCTTTATCCACCCGGTAAAAACGATTGAAGATGAGGGGCAGGTCGCTTTCCGGGATACCGATCCCATTATCGGCAATGGTAAAATATGCATACTCTCCCATATCTTGAAGTGTCACTTTGATTTCCCCGTTCTCCTGAGTGTACTTGATACTGTTATGAAGCAGGGTCGATACCATTTGCCGAAGCCGATGGGCATCTCCTTTGAGGCTCACTATTTCCAAGTAGGCCATAATGATTTTGATATTTTTTTCATCTGCCAGGATCTCCAGATGTTTGCAAACTTCTTCAACAATAAGTTTTAAATCCACCTGGCTGTACTCCAGCGGAACCTGAGCCTCATCTGATTTGGAAAGAATGAACAGGTCATCCAGGATCCGTGACATGTAATTGATCTCCTCCAAATTGCTGGAAAGCACTTCTTGATACTCCCCAGGTTCTCGCTGTTTCCTCAAGATCAGTTCACTTTGTCCCTTCAATACCGTCAGCGGCGTGCGCAATTCGTGAGAAGCGTCACTGCTGAATTGACGCATCTGGGTGAAGGATTTCTCCAGCCGGGCCATCATTTCGTTAAACGTGGCGGCGAGGTAACCTATTTCATCTTGCACTTCGGGAACCGGGATTCGCCGGCTGAGGTCGGCGCCGCTGGCTATTTGCCGCGCCGCCTGCGTAATTTTTGCGACGGGTTGCAAGGCCCGGCGCGCCATGAACCTACCGACCAGGGTACTCAACACCAACACACCTGGAATAGTTGCGAATAAAAAAAATCTCAGGTTTTTTAAGGTTTCATTGACTCCGACCAGCGAGGTTCCCACTTGCACCAGATTGATCAAGGTATCCTCCCGAATCACCGGCAGGGTGATGACACGAAGCGGGTCGTTCTCGGAGACCATGAAGGTTTCATAAGTCTCCAGTCCCTTGAGCGCCCGCATGTATGCTGCCTGAGTGAGGGGAAATTGGGAAGCGTCCATCCCCTGGGACCGTGAACCCACATTTCCCGATCCATCGTAAATCCGGTAAAACTTATTCAGGTTGCTATAGCCAAGAAACTGATCGAAAAAGAATTCAAGTCCTGGTAAAGGGTTACGGGAATATTCAAGCAGGGCGGTTTTGCGCACCACGCTGGCCGACACCATCAATGAATTGTCGATGCCCTCGTGCAACCGTTTGGAAAGGAAGAAGTACAGAAGGACGCTAAACAGAATGAGGATCGCGCCCAGCAGGACCACATGCCAGGCGGTCAATCGCGAGCGAATAGAATTCAGCATCATAATTCTATTCCTTCAACACATAACCGACCCCACGCAAGGTGTGCAGTAATTTTTTAGGATGGTCTTTGTCTATCTTTTTTCTGAGATGATTGATATAGACATCGATCACATTGGTGAAGGTGTCAAAGTTGTAGTCCCAAACATGCTCCGCGATCATGGTCCGGGTCAACACCTTACTCTGGTTACGCATGAAATACTCCAGCAGACTGTACTCTTTCCCGGTGAGTTCAACCTCCTCGCCGTTGCGGTTGACCTTGTGGCTCACCATATCGAGACTCAAATCAGCAAGTTTCAATACCGTTTTGGCCTCGCCCTGGCCCCGCCTCAAAAGAGACCGGCTACGTGCCAGCAGTTCCGAAAACGCGAAAGGTTTGGTCAGGTAATCGTCGGCGCCCTTGTTCAAACCCGTCACCTTGTCTTCCACGGAATCCTTGGCGGTGAGCAGAAGGATGGGCGTATTGATTTTTTTCTCGCGGCATCGAGTCAACACTTCCAAGCCATCAATTTTGGGGAGCATGAGGTCCAGGATGATCAAATCGTATTGGTTGACCTCTGCCATGGCCAACCCTTCTTCCCCATCGACGGCCACATCGACGGCATAGGTCTCCTCTTCCATACCTTTTTTGATGAAGCCCGCCACTTTTTTTTCGTCCTCGATGACTAATATACGCATTCAGTCGCCATCCCATTTTTTCTGAACCTTGTGCAGGTCGATCTCTCCGTTGAGCATCTCTATATGTTTTTCACAATCTTTGATAATTGACGAGTACATGGCCCGGCAGGTCTCATCGTTAGCGTCAATCATAGCCTGCTTGCATACCCGCAAAGCCTCGTGCGAGGATTCCAGAGCTTTTAAAATATTAGCGTTGAATTTCTTATTCATTTTTTATATCAGTCAAATAATTAAGGAACGAGGAAAAAATCATTGCCAGCGCTGGCCAGCTTATAACCTGGCTGAAGCGGTGATCAATCTCTGGAGGAGAACCCATCCCCACCGTTCGGCTCTCCACCAAACCGTTTGGCAAACATGAAGTGCACCAGCACGATCCCCATTACAATACCAAAAAAAGGCAGAGCATTAAATACTTCAATCAGGTACCGGCCCAGCACGCCATAATCCCGGCCCAGGTTGGTCAAAATCGGCTGGCCGGATTTTTCCACCGCATATAAAATCAAATTAATGATCAGGCCGCAAACGAACCCGATGAACCCGCCGAAACCGTAGTAAATATATTTCATTTGTTTTAGGGTTGAGGCTGTCTCTCCGTCCCTTGTTCCTTTTGATTAGGAGAGCCTATACAATTCAGGCAATATACTCATTATATATAAATTCCGTGAATGGTAAATTGATATCCATTAAAATGTGGAGGAAACATGAGATTGAAGAATAAAACCGCCATCATCACCGGCGGCGCAACCGGCATTGGTCTGGCCTGCGCCCGGCTGTTTCAGCAAGAGGGCGCCCGAGTGGCTCTGTTCGGCAGGAGGCAGGATCGGCTGGATCAGGCCAAAAAGATATTGGGCGAATCCGCCATGACCTTCGCCGGCGACATCACCCGGCAGGCGGACATCGACCGACTGGTCCGCCGGGTGCTGGAGGAATGGGGACGCATTGATATTCTCATCAATAACGCTGGGACCTTTAATTCCGCCGCCCTGCATGAAACGGAGGACAAGGACTGGGACGCCATTCTCAACGTAAATCTCAGAGGCGTGTTCCTGTTGACTAAAAAGGTTCTGCCGCAAATGCTGGCGCAAAAATCCGGGAGCATCGTCAACATCAGTTCTATTCTGGGGATGATTGCGGTGCCTCAAACTGCCGCCTACAACGCTTCCAAAGGCGCCCTCAATCAATTCAGCAAGTCCATAGCGGTCGAATATGGACACGCCGGCATTCGTTCCAATGCAATTTGCCCGGGTATGATCGAAACAGAAATGACGGAAGAGCTTCGCGGCAATACCGAATTGATGGACGAATGGCGGAAAGGTTATCCGCTGGGCCGCTTTGGCGTCCCCGATGAAGTGGCCAGAGCCTGCCTGTTTCTGGCCAGCGACGAAGCTTCCTTTGTGACTGGAGCGACCCTGCCGGTGGATGGGGGCTACACCGCAGGCTGAGGAGGGGGTGACGGGGTTGCGGCGCCCCATTAGAATCTACCCTCCTATACGCCCTTCAAATCCTTTTAAAAAATTGGCCGTCCGCAAGCGAACATTCATATATAATGCAAACATAATGAAATACGAAGTCGTCATTGGACTGGAAGTCCACGCTCAGTTAAATACCAAAACCAAAATTTTTTGCTCATGTTCCACCGAGTTTGGGAAAAAGGCCAATGAAAACACCTGCCCCATCTGCCTGGGAATGCCGGGAGTTCTGCCGGTCCTGAACAAAAAAGTGGTGGAGTATGCCATTCAGGCCTGCCTCGCAACCCATTGCGAAGTTCAGCGATTCAATCAGTTCGCCCGCAAAAATTATTTCTACCCCGATTTGCCAAAAGGCTATCAAATTTCGCAATTCGAAAAGCCTATCGGTTTGAACGGGTCGATTAAGATTCAGATCGATGGCCAGCCCAAAACCATCCGCTTGACCCGCATTCACATGGAAGAGGATGCCGGAAAATCCATTCACGGCGATAATTTGGGAGACCCCGGCCACAGCTATGTAGATTTCAACCGGACGGGAGTGCCGCTGGTCGAAATCGTCAGCGAACCGGAGATGCGATCTCCGGCGGAGGCTCGAGCTTTTTTGACCGAACTCAAATCCATTCTGGAATACACCGAGGTGAGCGATTGCAATATGGAGCAAGGCAGTCTGCGATGTGACGCCAATGTCTCCCTGCGGCCGGTGGGACAAGTTGAGTTGGGGACCAAGGCGGAAGTCAAAAATCTCAATTCGTTCAAATTTGTGCAAAAAGCCATTCAATATGAAATTGAACGTCAAACAAAAATTCTGGATCGGGGCGAACGGGTGGTGCAGGAAACACGGCTGTTCGATTCCCAAAAAGGCGTGACCTATGCCATGCGCTCCAAAGAGGAATCGCAGGATTACCGCTATTTCCCTGAGCCCGATCTGGTGCCCATCATTTGTGAAAAAGATTGGGTGGAAGACATTCGAAAATCCATTCCCGAGCTTCCGGAAGAAAAACGGCACCGGTTCGTCCAGCAATACGGCATTCCCGAATACGATGCCGGAGTTTTGATTGCCTCTAAAGACCTCGCCAATTATTATGAACGATGCGCGGCCCTGTACTCCCAACCGAAGGCATTGAGCAACTGGATCATGGGGGAACTGCTCCGCGAGTTGAAAAATGACAACAAGGATATTCGGGATTGCCCGGTGACTCCCCAGGCATTGACGGACTTATTAAAAATTGTGGACGATGGGGCCATCAATGGCAAAATGGCCAAGTCCGTCTTCGAGGAAATGTATCGAACGGGGAAGTCGCCCGAAGCCGTCGTTCAGGAAAAAGGCTTGTCGCAGATTTCGGACGAGTCGGCACTGGGCAAAATGGTTGATGAGATTTTGGCAAATCATCCCGATCAGGCGGAACAGTTTCGGCAAGGCAAGCAAAAGGTGCTGGGCTTTTTAGTCGGACAGGCCATGAAGGCCAGCAAGGGCCAAGCCAATCCCGCGTTATTGAACAAATTGTTTAAAGAAAAACTGGGGCCCGCTCCATCATCGTAATTGGGTTTTAATAATCTCAAATCAACTTAAAATTATTTCAAATGAAACGAACTGACCTTTTTATTGCAAAACCTGCCATCCTTCTTTCACTGATAATGATTGGAACCTGTTGGGTGGCCTTATCACATGCGGAGCCCGGCATCGCAAAAAACGAGCCGGCGATTTGGTCAGAAGATAAGCGCTTTGTGGATCAACGCGATCATAGCATCATCGACACTCAAACCGGGTTGATGTGGCTGAAATCTGATTCGTATCAGATCACCGGGCATTGGATGAATTGGACGGATTCTTTCAAATTTATAAGCGCTCTTAATGAGACCGGTTTTGCAAACCATTTTGACTGGCGATTGCCCACGCTGGATGAATTGCGAACTCTTTATGAAGCCAAAAAAATCAACAGCGCTCAGGTCGGCCGGGAAATGGTGATTCACATCGACCCGGTTTTCGCCAAGGAGGGCTCCGGGTCTCTATGGTCATCGGAAGTCAACGGCCATTTCAATGCCTTCGGAATTATTTTCAATACCGGCCAGAGGTTTTCCGCCCATAAAAGTTCGAAATCCAGAAAAGCGGTGAGAGCGGTGCGCACCGGGCATCCCCCTGCAAACTAAACTGACACCAGCGAGGCCAACTTTGAAACAACTATTTTCAATTTCAACTTTTTTATTGAGCTGGGCCTGCTGGTTAGCCGTTAGCACTCCCGCGCAAGCCACCTTTCCAGGCAAGGATATTTCTTTTTGGACGGAACACGAGGCCAAAAATGACCGCAAGAATCCAAAATATCTGCAATTCCATGAGTTGGCGCAAAACAAGGATTATGAAAAAGCCCGCGTTCTCATCGATTCCATCATCGCGGAAAACCCCGGCAAAGGCACTCCCCGCATATTGAAAGCTCTGCTGTTGAATGAACTGGGCGATTACAAAAAAGCGTTGCGGGAACTACAACGGGGAAGGGAAATCCAAAGGCGTCACCCGGCGATTCATTACGGGCATTGCCAGATTTACCGAAACTTGGGTGAAGCCGTTCTTTCTGACCGATCCTGCAAAATTACCAGCCAACAGCACCCCAAGAGCCCGGAAGCCCATTACGAATATGCGCAAACACTGACTGCCATGGGGAATATGGCAGTCGCCAATCAAGAATTGAACCTGGCCGCCGAGCTGAACCCTGACAATCCCATTTACTTTTCTGAGATGGGAATGAACCATTTTTATCTCAATCAACTGAAAGACGCTGAAAAAGCTTTCATGAAAGCGTTGGCTCTCAACCCCAATGATCTGGAATCTGAATACCAGCTGGGCTACCTGTACACGGTCCAGAACAATCTTAAAAAAGCGCAGGCGCATTTGAACCGCGTCTGGGACTCCCGAAAAGATCATCCCCAGGTCGAAGCCGCCCGAATTCTTCTGGAGGTCATAAAGAAAAATCAGGCCGGTAGCCTCCCTGAGAAGGTGATCCCCTACAAGCATCATCTCAGCCGATCCAGGGCGCTCTTTCAATCCAGCCAATATGGTTTATCCCTGTTGGAAATCCAAACCGCGGCCCGATTAAATCCCAACGACCCCGCCATCCATGAAATCCTAGTGGGTCTGTCCAGCATGCTGTTACGTTTGGACCTGGCTGAAAAATCAACGACCCACCTGATGGCCATCACCAAAGACAATCCTGCCATGCAGGGCAGAGGCTTTCAGGAGTTGGGGGACTTGAGCGTCATGCGTGGCAACCTGGACACCGCCCGAGCTAATTATGAAAAATCAAAAGCCCTGGGCGATCCGGACAAGCTGGCGCAACTCAGCCTGGACGAACTCCCGCTACCGGACAGCAAACGCCCCCAGGCCCTAAATCCTAAAGAGATATTCATTAAACCCATTGAGGCCTTGAACCGCAAAGGCGAAGTGTTCGCTCACTACGGAATGTTCCAGCGGGCATTGGGAGTGTATGCCATGGTTCTTAAAATGGACCCTACAAATTTAATGGGAAAACTCAACAGTGCCACGGCTTATTACAACGGCGGTCAGAACAACCGCGCCATTTCACTCCTGGAAAAAATATTCGTCACCCATCCCAACCACCAACATGTTCTTTCCCACCATGTCCTGCTCGCCAAAGCGTATGTGAAAAAAGGCGATATCGACCTCGCCATAAAAAACCTCATCTGGATCAAGCAAACCCG
>SMUY01413474.1_pt1 | contig 14724 bp, 10 predicted proteins | sample 2456441 | NCBI WGS metagenome assembly SMUY01 (sample SAMN11095931, study PRJNA526329) | marine sediment metagenome | biome: Marine sediment; feature: Surficial sediment; material: Deep marine sediment; isolation source: Hadal surficial sediment | place: Pacific Ocean | collected 2014-11 | depth...
GCTGTTCAAGGACGGCGAGGTGGTGGAATCCACGGTCGGCGTCGCCGGCAAGGCACAGCTCGCGGCGCTGCTCGACAAGCACGTCGCACAGAAGATTGCATAAGCACCGCCGCTCCTATTGAGCATCCGGGGCCCGCTCTCCAACCGGGAGCGGGCCTTTGATCTGTACGTGGTCGTGTCCGGTCCTCGCCCCCCGATGCTCAAACGCCACGACAGCCATCTCGAAAGAACCCACCGACCGTCTCCCGCGTCGAAACGGAGCACAGGTTCTTCAGCCACCTATCGGGTACGCTCGTCTCGGGTGCAAGAATCCAGGTTGCCCCGCGGTCTCTGAATCTGAATATGGTGCTCGTGTCCCGTCTTCTCAGAGTGCTGCTACTGCTGGCGCTCGCGGCCCCCGCGGCGGCACAACCCTGGTACGAACACTACCAGCGCGCGGAGCAGGCGCTCGAATCGGAGGACTGGGCCACCGCGGTCGCCGCGATCACCCGGGCGCTCGAGCAACGGGCCGACTCGGGCAGCCGGGTCCGTATCGCTGGGACGCGGTTCACGACGTATTTTCCCTATCTGCAGCTCGGGATCGCGTACTGCAACCTGAATCGGCCTGAGGCGGCGCTGCAGGCGTTCGCAACCGCGGAGCAGCTCGGCGCGATCGAGGACTCGGTACCGGCGCTGGCTGATCTCGCGCGGTATCGCGAGCTGGCAATCGACCTGCTCGAGACCCGGCGCGCCGAGGAAGCGACCCGGGTGGACGAGATCGTGGCGGCGAACCTGCGCCGGGCGGTGCGCCTCGAGGCGACCGGCGATCTCGACGGGACGCTCACCGCCCTGGGTCGGGCACTGGCGGTCGACGCGGACAACACCGCGGCACGGGCGGCGATGGAGCGGTTGCAGGCGGGTATGGCGGAGACGGTGGCCGCCGCCCGGCTACGCGATCGGGTGGCGGGACTCGTCGAGCTGGGCCGGACCCTGCTCGCGAACGGACGAACGATGCCGGCGGCGCGAGCCCTGCGACAGGCGCACTCGCTACAGCCGAGCGATGAGATCCATACGCTGCTCGACACCGCACAGGCGCGGGTGCGAACCGAGTTCGGCAGTCGGGTAGGACCGGGCCGCCCCCGGGTGGCTGGGCGCGCACCCCGGGGTGGCGATCGCTTCCTGGCTCTCCGCGGCCTCATACGAATCGAAGAGCTCGAGCTCGACGGGCAGCTCGATCAGGCGCTCGACGAGCTGCAGCGACTGCTGGCGGTGGCGCCCGAGAACGGACGTGCCCAGGAGATCCAGATCCGGATCCTGAAGCGGCAGAGCGAACAGGAGCGCGCCGACCTCCGCCGGCAGACCGTCGACGCGCTGCTCCTCGAGACCGCCGCGGCATTCGAGGCCGACGATATGGATGGCGCCCTGGCCCGAGCGACCCGCGTCCTGGCACTCGACCCGACGAACGAGGCGGCGCACGAGTATGTCCGCCTGAGCTACAGCGTCATACACGAGCGGCTGATCGGGTCCAGCCCGACGGAGAACATCCCGCCGGCGATCCGCTTCGCCGATTTCCGCGAAGATCTGGACGACGGACTCCAGGCGCAGGTCGTGCAATCGCCCGATTTCACACTGAGCGGCGTCATCATCGACGACACCCCGGTCCAGGTGACCGTCTACGGCGCCGAGAACCGCGAGATCCGAGTCAATGTCACCAGTCAGTCGCTCGGTGACTACTACCTGACCGAATTCACGCTGAACCACGAGCTGCGCGCCGACACCACCACGTTCCTGCTCGTCGCGAGCGATCTAGCCAGTTTGAGCTCCAGCAGCGAGTACGTCGTGGTCTACCGCCCGCCGTTCGTCGGGTCGGTCGCATTCTACTCGCTGGTGGCGTTGGGTCTCGTCACCGCCGGGGGGGTGGCGTATGGCCGGCGCGCGCAGCAGCGGCAACGACGGCTGACCCGTAGGTTCAATCCGTATGTGGCCGGCGCGCCGGTCCTGGACGAGAAGATGTTCTTCGGGCGGGACGCGCTGCTCGACCGCATATTGCAGACCGTACACAACAACAGCCTGCTGCTCTACGGCGAGCGGCGGATCGGCAAGACTTCGCTCCAGCACCAGCTGAAGCGGCGACTCGAGGCCCTCGACGACCCGACCTACGTCTTCTACCCGGTGTTCATCGACCTGCAGGGCACGCCGGAGGAGCGGTTCTTCGCGACCCTCGCCGAAGAGGTGTTCCACGAGCTCGAGCCGCACCTCGACGGTCTGCAACCGAGTGGCGACCTCTCGCGGCCGGTCGACTACACCTACCGCCAATTCGTGCACGACATGCGACAGGTGGTCCGGACGCTCACACGACAGAACACCAAGACGGTCAAGGTGGTGCTGCAGATCGACGAGGTCGACGAGCTGAACGCGTATGACCCGAAGGTGAACCAGAAGCTCCGCAGCTTCTTCATGAAGACGTTCGCCGAACACCTGACGGCGGTCGTGTCCGGCGTCCAGATCCAGAAGCACTGGGAGCTCGAGGGCAGCCCCTGGTACAACTTCTTCGAGGAGATCGAGGTCGCCCCGCTCAATCTGGAGTACGCCACCGAGCTGATCACCAAGCCGCTGCGGGGCATGTTCAAACTCGACACCGGCGTGGTCGAGCGGATCGTCGAGCGGACCGGCGGCCGGCCCTACCTCATCCAGAAGATCTGCATCGCGCTGGTCAACCGGATGCACGAAGCCAACCGACGCACGATCGGGCTGGACGACGTGGACGCGGTCGACCGGTCGGACGAGGCATGACCGGGGTCGGGTCGGTCCCCTTCGTCGTCGGCCAGTGGGTGCGAGGCAGCCGGTTCTATGGTCGTGGGGCCCAGATCGCCGAGATCCTCGACGGTCCCCGCAACTGGATCTGGCTGGTCGGCACCCGCCGGCTCGGCAAGACCTCGCTGCTCAAACAGCTCGAACATCTGGCCACCACGGAACCGGAGCGCGGCTACGTGCCGATCTTCTGGGACCTGCAGGGTGCCGACAACGCGGGGGAGCTGCAGGAGGCGCTGAGGGAGGCACTCTACGATGCCGAGGAGCGGTTCGAGGAGGTCGGCGTCGACCTGTCCGACGTCCTGACAGACCACGCGATCACGACGCTGACCCAGATACGCCGCCGGCTCAAGACCGCCGGACGCCGGATGCTGCTGCTGTGCGACGAGGCGGAGGAACTGATCACCATCCATCGCAACGACCCGGCGCTGCTACGCCGGCTGCGCCGCACCCTGCAGGCACATGACGATGTGCGCGTGGTGCTGACCTCGACGATCCGGCTCGGGGAGCTTGCCGACGAGCAGGGCGACACCTCCCCGTTTCTGCACGGGTTTGCGCCGCCGCTCTATCTGTCGACACTGCGCGACGACGACGCACGCGCGCTCATCCGCCAGACCAACCTGGCACCCGCCACGCGACCGGCCCTGACCGATGAACAGGTCGACGCGATTCGCGCGCAGTGCGACAACCATCCGTACCTGCTGCAACTGGTCTGCAAGCGATTCCTGGAACGGGGCGCCTTGTCGACCCTCGACGAGGTCTTTCGTCAGGTTGCGACCGACCGGATGGTGAGCTATTTTTTCGCGATCGACTTCGAGATGCTCTCACCCGTCGAGCAATCGATCCTGCGGGTCGTCGCCCAGCAGTCGACCGCCACAAGCGACACACTCCGAGGCACTCTCCGGTTCGATGACAGCGCCATCGGCGCCGGTCTGGACCGACTCGCGGACCTGGCGTACCTCCGACGCGGTCCCGACCAGAGCTTCCTGCTCCGGAACTCGTTCTTTCGGCACTGGCTGGACGACTGGATGCGGGACCACGACGACGTCGACAACGTCGTCACGCAGGTGCACGGCATGCCGGTCCTGCCTTCGCCGGAGGTCTCGGACGATGGACCGCTAGAGACCATCGACGGCCGCTACACGCTGCTGGCCAGAGTGGGCGAGGGCGCGACCGGCATCGTCTACCGCGCGCACGACACGCTGCTCGATACCGAGATCGCGATCAAGGTGCTGCGACCCGAGTACTGCGCGCACGAAGGGGCGCTCGAACGGTTCCGACAGGAGATCGTGCTGTCACGCGACATCGGTCATCCGAATGTCCTGCGCACCTACCATCTCGGCGAATACAGACAGCGCAAGTATCTGACGATGCAATGGGTCGACGGGCAGACCCTGGCCCAACTGATTGCCGACGAGGCGCCGCTCGAAGAGGCCGCGTCGGTGGGGATCGCGCTCAAGCTGTCGGCCGCGCTCGAGGCGGCGCACGCATGCAAGGTACTGCACCGCGACATCAAGCCGCAGAACATCATGGTCGACCGGCAGGGCGAACCCTTCCTGATGGATTTCGGGGTGGCCCGAGTACTGGGCGGGCCTGGCTTGACCTCGAGCGGCGTCTTCCTCGGCACGCCCAACTATGCCTCGCCGGAGCAGGCCGGTCTCCAGACGCTCGACGGGCGGTCAGACCTGTACAGCTTGGGGGTCGTGCTGTTCGAGATGGCGGTCGGTCGGCGCCCGTTCCTGGGCGACACCAGTCAGGACGTGCTGACACAGCACAAACAGGCGGCCCCGCCAGACCCGCGCAGCCTGCGGCCAGGGCTCTCGGATGACCTCGCCGCTGTAATTCTCCGCTGTCTCGCCAAAGACCCGGCCCAGCGCTACCCGAACGCCACTGCGCTGCGGCAGGCGCTGCGCCAGCTGGGGTAGGAGCCCCCCTGTCGGCGTTGCATAGGCATTAGGCTTTGGGCGCCCCGATGAGGCCTCATCGATCCACGTTCGCGTGTAACGCGTTCGCTCCACCTGAAGCCGGCGAAGTCCTCCGGCTTCTCCCAACTTCTGACTTCTGACTTCTGCCTTTTGACGTCGTGGGTCTCTCTAGAAGACATCGAGGTCGCGCCCGTACACCACCTCGCCGTCGAAGCTGATGCGAACCTGCTCGACCATCTGCTCCGCAGTCCCACCGACAAGATGGAGCTGGTGATGCAGGATGACCATGCCGACCCCCGCCTGGGCGGCGATCTCCCCCACCTTGACCGCCGACGTGTGGAAGGTGCCGTGGTAGAGCTGGGTCTCCGGCGCGCGCTGCCGGAGCCCCTCAGCGCTGTAGGCTTCATGGATCAGCACGTCGGCGCCGGCGGCGATCTCGGCCAGCCCGTCGAACGGCCCGGTGTCGCCGGAGATGACGATGGTACGGTCGGCCGTGGTCAGCTTGAAGCCGAACGCATGGTCCCACGTGCCGTGCGGCACCGCGAACGCCTCGACCCGCATCACCGCGTCTTCGTAGATCAGGCCAGGCTCGATCTCGTGGGTCTCGACGGTCACCAGGTCCCGTCGCAGCTGCTCCGGGCCCTCGACCCGCACGCGGATGTCCTCGCGATAGGCCTCGAGCAGGGCGGTCGTCATCGCGTCGAGACCGGGTGGACCGTACGCCTGCAGCGGCACCGCGCGCCCGAGCACCCAGGGTGAGAGGATCAGGTCCGGATAGCCGATGGTGTGGTCCGAGTGCAGATGCGTGAAGAACACCACGCGGAGATTCTGAGGTTGCAGCGCCGGCAGCCCGCTGACGAGAGCGCCTGCCATGGCGCGCCGCACCACACCCGGACCGGCATCAATCAGGTAGGCGGTGCCACCGGAGACGACGGCCGTCGCCGGCCCGAACCGATCAGGCTCGGCGCCGGGCGTGCCGGTGCCAAGCAGCACGATCCAGGTGCGCGACGGATCGCGAGGCGCTGTCTGGGTTCCTGCACGCGGGGGGAGAGCCTCGGCCGCTTCGACGGTCTGGTCCAGCGACACCGGTGAGTCACCTGCGGGACTCCCCGCGCAGCTCGCCAGGACGCTCGAGCACAGAACGAGTCCGAGGGTGTACGTCGGGGGCCGCATGACCGGTTCGGATTATATCCCCGCCCCCCCACAGAACTCGATTCGACAACGCTACGTATGAGCCTACGACGGTGTCTGGTCCCCACCTGCGATATGCTGGTAGGTGCTGGCCCAGCCCACCTGAGAAAGACGACCGTGATGATCGACGCATGCCCTCAGAGCCCATCCACTCCCGTCTCTCGACGTCGACACGCGGTTGTGCTCGGGCTGCTGGCGCTCGCCGTGGGCGCGGCCGCCTGCACGTTCGAGCTGAGCCCGAGGACGACCGCGATCGCCGACGAGCCTGAGCCGACGAGCCAAGTCGACGCGACGCGCGCCATCAACGCGACGTACCCGATCGACGCGACGCGGCAGGATCTGGAGTCGTACACCGACCTGCGGCCGGACGAGCAGGCGATCGTCGACCTGTTCGAGAACACCAGCCCGTCGGTGGTGTACATCACCACCATCACCCGTCGCCAGGACATCTTCGGCCGCGGTGTGAACGTGCCGCAAGGCAGCGGCACCGGGTTCATCTGGGACGCCGAGGGACACGTCGTCACCAACTTCCACGTCGTGCAAGGGGCGTCGTCGGCGCGTGTGGTGATGCACGACCAGACCAGCTACATCGCCGAGTTTGTCGGGGGATCGGAACGGCACGACCTGGCGGTGCTCCGGATCGATGCACCACCGGACACGCTGCAGCAGGTCCGGCTGGGTGACAGCGACCGGCTGCGGGTGGGTCAGAACGTGTATGCCATCGGCAACCCCTACGGCCTGAGCGCCACGCTGACGACCGGCATCGTCTCGGCGCTGAACCGGCAGATCGGAGGGTTGGACGGGTCCATCATCGAGGACGTCATCCAGCTCGACGCCGCGATCAACCCGGGCAACTCGGGCGGACCGCTACTCGACAGCAGGGGGCGGCTTATCGGGATCACCAGCCAGATCGCCAGCCCCTCCGGGGCATCGGTCGGTCTCGGGTTCGCCGTACCGGTCAACACCGTGCGACGGGTGGTGCCACAGCTGATCGCGACCGGCAAATACACAGCAGCGCAGCTTGGCATCTTGCCCGCGAACCAGCGGACCAACCGAGTCGTCGCACAACGGTTCGGTGTGGCCGGGGTCCTCATCGTTCAGGTCGTTCCGAACTCCGGCGCCGCCCGTGCCGGCCTGCGCGGCACCGAGCCCGATGCCCTCGGCGACATCATCGTCCAGATCGATGGCGAGGCGGTTCCCACCTTCGCAGACCTCCGGTTGATCCTCGACCGCTACCAGCCTGGTGACGAGGTGGACGTGACGATCTTCCGCGACGGCGACATCCAGGACGCGGTCGTCACGCTGAGGTAGCGCACGGCCGCCCAGCACACCTGGCATCCCGGCCCTCTCCCCGTTCGGCACACTGTGCTCTGCTCGGGCCACGCAGGCGCAGGGAGACACCGGAGGCCCCCTTTCAGCACGTGTGCGCCAACGATTCACCGACGGTCGGACGATGCCGGCGCAGCCACCGGCACCCGCACCGCCCGTAACCGCAGATACCCCGCCGGTTCGTACTCGTAGGCCACCGGCAGGTGCGGGCGCGGGAAGGGATCGCCCGGGCTCGACGCCCGCAGCTCCACCCACAGCTTGAAGCGGTCCACCTCTGTCCCGCGCGCGTCGCGCAACCGGTACTCGAGCCGACGCAGCGCCTCCGGGTTGTCGAGCCACCCGTCACGCGCATACTCGGCGGCGCGTTTCTCGTCGCGTGCGATCTTGCGCAACTCGAACCGCAACAGCCGGCCGTTGTGGATGTAGGGCTGATAGCGCTGCGTGTCTCGCGGGTCCTCTCCGGCCGCCACCGCGTTGGCAATCGCCTGCATGCTGACCTGAAGCCCGCTGAAGAACGCCAGCGGCGTCTCGTAGCCCGACGCCGGGTCGTCATTCGAGAAATGGCGGGTGTAGGTCGGTTCTTCGCTGTTCCACCGCGGACGCACCTCGTCATACAGCTCGGCAGCCGTGTCCCACTGACCGGACATGAGGAGCTGTAGCACACGACTGTCGGCGACGCTGGCCGTGATCAGGGTGTCGATCACAGAGTAGGGCAACAGCTCGGCGTCGTTGTCGAGCACCCCTTCTACCTTGGCCATCGAGTCCTCGCGCTCCGAGGAGATGACCCCGAACTGGGCCGTCTCCATGATCCCGGTGCGGGTGACGACCACCGCCTCGCGCAGGAACCCGAGCCGGTTCAACCCGCGTGCCCGGTCCGGAAACGACGCCGCGTAGAACTCGTACGCGCGCACGCCGGTCCGGCGGTCCGTGGTGAAGTGACGCGCTACGAAGGTCGTCACGCCGACGTTCTGGCGCGACGCGATCGGGATCTTGGCGATCAGCAGCGGCAGCCGAATGGCCGCATCGACACGGAAGGCGACCGCCCACTCCTCGGACGCCGCGACACGCGCGTCGCCGAACGCATCGGGCGCCCGCGTCTCGAACCACGGAACGACCGGCGGCTCCGGCTCCTCGGTGCGAGCCACCGTCACCACGCCAACCAGTAGCACGATAAGCCATCCGAGCTGTATTCGACCATGGCGATTGACTTGTCTCACAACCTTCCCTAGTGTCCTGCGGGTGCGCCGCCCATGCTCCTATCTTCTCTCGCGGTGGGTGTTTCTGCGGCTACTTGGTCTGACCTATCTCATCGCCTTCGTGTCGCTCGCGGTGCAGGTGACCGGTCTGATCGGCCCCGACGGGATTCTGCCGGCCGGCCTCTATCTGGACGGCATGCGGGACAGCTATGGTGGCCAGGCCTACCGGCTCTTTCCGACGCTGCTGTGGCTGTCGTCGAGCGACCTGGCGCTGAGGGGGCTCTGCTGGCTCGGCGCCGCGCTCGCGACGTTGCTCATTGCCGGCATCGCACCGGTTTGTGTGCTACCGCTGCTCTGGGTCAGCTATCTGTCACTGACGGTCGCCGGTCAGACGTTCCTGGCGTTTCAGTGGGACACCCTCCTGCTCGAGACCGGTCTGCTCGCCTGCCTCTACGCACCCCGTGGACTGCGGCCCACGCTGACCACCGAAGCACCCCCCTCGCCGGTGGCGAGGTGGCTGCTCTGGTGGCTGCTCTTCCGGGTGATGTTTCTCTCGGGCATCACCAAGATCGCGAGTGGGGACCCGACCTGGGCCGACTGGACGGCCCTGACCTACCATTATGAGACACAACCACTACCGCTGTGGACCGGCTGGTATCTGCATCAGCTGCCGGCCTGGATACATCGTCTGTCGGCCGGCGGCATGTTCGTGATGGAACTGCTGCTGCCCTGGGCGATCTTCGTCCCGGCCCGCGCTGCACGCATCCGGCTGGGAGCCTGTGCCGGGCTGGTCCTCCTGCAGGTCGTGATCGGTGTGACCGGGAACTATGGATTCTTCTCGATCCTGACGGTCGTCCTCTGCCTGACCCTGGTCGATGATCGCGCGTGGGCGCGGGTACTGCCGTTTCAGCTCGTCGAGCAGGCGCCGATCGTCGATTGCGGGGTGCAGCACCGACCCTGGCTGGACGGGTGGCGCCGGAGGCTGGCCGCCGTCGGCGCGATCGCGCTGTTCGCACTCGGCGGCCTCACCTTCGCGCGGGAGATCGCGAGCACCGTCGAACGCAGCGGGAGACCCAGCCCCGATCTGTCCTGGTCAGACCCGGTCGTCGGCTGGGTGCGACCGTTCCGGTCCGTCAACGGCTACGGGCTGTTCCGGGTGATGACGACCGAGCGTCCGGAGATCGTGATCCAGGGCAGCCCGGACGGGCTGGAGTGGACCGAGTGGGATCTGCGCTGGAAACCGGGCGACCCGAACCGCCGACCCGGGCTGGCGGCGCCGCATCAGCCGCGCCTCGACTGGCAGCTCTGGTTCGCCGCGCTCGACCCGCGGGGCGCCGGCTACTGGCTCTCGCCGCTGATGCGGCGGCTGCTCGAAGGGGCCCCGGCGGTGACCGCGCTGGTCGGCGACGCCGCCTTCGCCGACGGGCCGCCCCGGTATCTCCGACTGGCGTACTACGACTACCGATTCACCACACCGGCCGAGCGCGCGGAGACCGGTGCCTGGTGGCATCGCGAGCTCATCGATTATCTGACCGCGCCGGTCTCGCTCGCGGATGTGCGGTGAGACGACCCGACCCATATACGGGTCGTGGCTTCGGGCTTTGGGCTTCGGGCGCTTCGCTTTCCTCTCGCTTGCCCTGGCCCGCCCTGAGCGGAGCTCGCAGTGACGTTGCCGAATGGGGAGAGGGTCGGGGTGAGGGTCACGGGCACTCTCCAGGTCGCTCGTTCTCACTCTGCCCGGCCTCCGTCCTCCCGCCCAGCCTCCGGCTCCCGGCCCCGGCCTCCAAGGTATTCTTATCATCGTGTCCGACGAACAGGTCACCATTCGGCCACTCGAGACACGCGCGGAGTACAAGGCGTGTGTCGCCCTGCAACGGGACATCTGGGGCCGGGACTTTCAGGACCTCGTCCCGGCCACGATCCTGATGGTCTCGCAGCAGGTTGGCGGGGTCGCCTCGGGCGCGTTCGACACCGACGGACAGCTGCTGGGGTTCGTCTTCGGCATCAGCGGCGTACGCGACGGCGCCACGGCGCACTGGTCCGACATGCTCGCCGTGCGGCCCGAGGCGCGTGGACGCGGTCTGGGACGCCGGCTGAAACTGCACCAGCGCGCGCTGCTGCTCGCCGTCGGGATCGAGCGGGTCTACTGGACCTTCGACCCGCTGGTGGCGCGCAACGCACGGCTGAACCTCACGACGCTGGGGGCGTTTCCCCTCGAGTACGTGTCCAACATGTACGGCGACACCGGCAGCCAGCTGCACCGCGGCCTCGACACCGACCGCTTCATCGTCGAGTGGCGATTGCGGGACCCGGCTGTCGAGCGCCGGCTCGCCGGCGAGCCGGTGCTCCTCCCGGCGGCCGCACACGAGGGGCCGATTGTGACCATCGCACCAACCGACGCAGGTCCAGTTGCTGGCGCAGCCCCGGGCGACAATGCCGCCCCACTGCCGGACGCGCCGTGGGTGCGCGTGGAGCTTCCCCCTGACGTCGCGCAACTCAAGGTGGACGCACCCGACGTGGCCAGACGCTGGCAGCACAGTTTGCGCCGGGCGTTCACGACCTACCTCAACGTGCGTCACACCCGCGTGGCCGGGGTCCATGCCGACACCGACACGGGGCGCTGGTTCTACCTCGTGAGCACGACGGGGGATGACTCGTGAGTCTCCACCTACGATCGATCACCTTGCGAGAGATCCAGATGCCGCTGGTCGAACCGTTCCAGATCTCGTCCGGCACCGCCAGCCTGCGGCGGATCCTGCTGCTCGAGACCCGTGATGTCGACGGCGTCACGGCGTGGTCGGAATGCGTGGCCGGCGAGCAGCCTTACTACTCCCCGGAGACGGTCGACACCGCGTGGCACGCCATTCGCGAATGGATCGGCCCGCGCGTGCTCGGAGTGCCGCTCGCCAGTCCCGACGCGGTCCTGCCCCGGCTCGACGCCGACCTGCGCGGCCACCTGATGGCCAAGGCCGCGGTCGAGATGGGGGTGTGGGGACTGGCGGCCGAACGTCAGGGCTCCAGTCTGGCGTGCCTGATCGGAGGCACGCGGACGCAGATCGCGACCGGGATCTCGATCGGCATCCAGGAGACCCCGGCGCGGCTGGTCGAGAAGGTGCGCCGGGCGCTCGAGGAGGGCTACCAGAAGGCGAAGATCAAAGTGAAGCCGGGCGCCGATCTGGCGTTTCTGGCCGCGGTTCGCGAGGAGCTGGGCGCCGGCGCGCCGCTGATGGCCGATGCCAACAGCGCCTATACGACGGCCGACTTCGACCATCTGGTCACGCTCGACCGTTTCAACCTGATGATGATCGAGCAGCCGCTGGCTTCGGACGACCTGGTGCAGCATGCCGCCTTGCAGCGGCGGCTGACCACCCCGCTCTGTCTCGACGAGTCGATCACGAGCGTCGACCGGGTCGAGGACATGCTGACCCTGCACAGCGGGCGGATCGTCAACATCAAGCCGGGCCGGGTCGGCGGGCTCGCCGCGGCCCGGGCCATCCACGACCGGTGCGCCGCCGCGGGCGTGCCGGTCTGGTGCGGCGGCATGCTCGAGAGCGGCATCGGCCGCGCCTACAACGTCGCCCTCGCGTCGCTACCGAATTTTGTGCTGCCGGGGGACATCAGCCCCAGCGCACGCTACTGGCAGCAGGACATCGTCACACCGCAGTGGACGATGGACGCCGCCGGGATGGTCACGGTGCCACGGGACCGGCCGGGGCTGGGCGTGACGGTCGATCGCGATCGCGTGGAGAATCTCACCGTCCGATCCGAGACGCTCACGGCAGAATGACCGCACATCGCGCCGTTGTGCACCCTGCGTTGCCGCTTGTCGGCAGGCAGCCGGCGATGGTACCGTGCAGTCTTGCGCAACAGACGTCCGGACCGGTCCGGAGAAGTGAGGCATCCATGAAGACCCGACAGCCGCTCGTCCTGCTCGGTGCGATCGTGTTCATCAGTCTCGGCGTGCTTGGCTGCGCCCAGGACGTCGTCGAGACCTCGACCGAGGCGGCCGACGCGATCGACATCACGGTCACGCGCACGGACGGTCCGACCGGCACCGGCGGGATGGTCGCTTCGGCGCATCGACGGGCCACGGAGGCAGGGGTCGAGATTCTCGAGCTGGGCGGGAACGCCTTCGACGCCGCGGTGGCGGTTGCCTCGACGCTGACGGTTGTCGAGCCGATGAACTCGAGCATCTTCGGCGGCTACGGCACGGTGATCCTCTACGACGCCGAGCGGAGCGAGCTCCGGTATCTGGACAACAACGGCCGGTTCCCGACGGCCACCAACTCTGACGTGTTTCGCGAGGCCGAACGGCTCGAGGACATGATGCGGACCGCCAAGGCGGTGTCGACACCGGGGAACCTGCATGGATTCGAGGCGTTGTGGGAGGAGTACGGCAGCCTGCCGTGGGCCGACCTCTGGGAGGCCGCGATCTTCCACGCCGACGAAGGCGTTGCGGTGAGCGCGCCGCTTGGCCGGGCGATTGGCACCACCTGGGAGCACTTCTCAGACCGTGCGCAGGAGATCTACGGAGCGGGCGGCGAGCCGTTCGCAGAGGGTGACTGGCTGGGTCAGCACGAACTGGCGGCCTCCATGCGGACGGTCGCGGCCGAAGGCGCCGTGGCGCTTTATGGCGGCTCGCTTGGCGAGGCGGTCATCGCGGAGATCGAGCGCCGGGACGGATTTCTGGCGATGGTCGATCTCGTCGAGCACGAGGCGGAGTGGTTCGAGCCGATCTCGATCGACTATCGCGGCTACCAGGTAGTGACGGCGGGCGCGCCGTCGAACTCGTTCGCGGCGCTGCTGGCCGCCGGCATCATGTCCCGCTACGACACCACGGCGCTCGGGTCGAATACGACCGACTATCTGCATCGGTTCGCGGAAGCCACCAAGCACGCCTTCTGGGCCAGACTGATGTACGCTGGCGCCCCCGAGGTCAACCCGCCGCCGCTCGACATGCTGCTCTCCGAGGCGTACTGGCAGGAGCAGGCCGACACGCTGAACGCCAGCCGCGCCGGCAGATTCGAGCCGCCTGGACCCACCTCGACCGAAGGGGCCGACACAACGCACTTCGTCATCGCCGACCGGTGGGGTAACGTCGTCTCGGCGACGGTCACGCTCGGTCACGGGTTCGGCAGCGCCGTGCTGGTCGACGAGGCCGGCATCTGGCTGAACAACTCGATGGCCTACTCCACGTTTGAGCCCAAGGGCAACCCGATGGACGCCACCCCCGGCAACCGCAAGCACTCGTCGAAGAGCCCGACCATCATCATGCAGGACGGCCGCCCCTGGGCCGCGATCGGCTCGCCCGGCGGGCACACGATCCCGCAGACGGTCGCGCAGCTCGCCATCAACCTGATCGACTTCGAGATGGACGTGCAGACCGCCATCGACACCCCGCGCGTGGCGTTCGCCGAGCCGGACCTGCTGCTGGTGGACGAGCGCATCCCGGCGCAGGTGCGCGCCGAGCTCGAGGCGATGGGGCACAACGTGCGCGCGACCCGCGGCATCGGGCTGCCACACGCATTGCGGATCGAATACGACGCCGACGGGCGCCCGACCCGCTTCGTCGGCGCCGCCGACAGCCGCGGCGTCGGCACGGCGATCGGGCTGGACGCGACACCGTAGCAAGGCCCTTCCCGCCTTCGCCGAGGCTTTGGCGGACAAGCAGGACCGCTCGAGATTTCGGGGCGATCAACGATCCGGGTCGTCGGAGACCCGGCGACGCCCGGAGCAGCTCCGCACGCCGTTTCCTCTGACCCTGGCCGTGACCTCAATCGCCGGCAGCGTCCTCGTGATCCTGTTTTGCCTTCGGCGCCATAAAGGGGTGTCAAGAAAGGGTCTCTGATTTGACCGACAACAGTATTCTGCCGCACGTGGTAATACACCGAATAGGGTAGTGGTCTAGTTTGATTTCTTCTGCGCGACGTGCTCCGCGCTTGACAGCAGGGCGTAGGCAACGAGCCGTGCCCGACGCTCCGTGAAAAAAGCTCGTTTCGCTCTTCTGCCATCCCCGCTTTCTCCGATTTGCAATATCACGGAGTCGCCAAATTCTTTTAGGGTCACAAGCATTTTCCTGTTTTCGTTGTCGAAGATCTCCATTTCCATTCGTCATCCCTCAAGAAGTCCGACGAGGTCTGTGACTTCCCACAGCCGACCGGTTTCTTTGCTGACTGCTGCCTCCTGACTTCTTGGTGCCTATGGCTGTATCCGTCCCGCGGTCTTGAGCTGGTACCAGGCGTTCAACCCCGGGTCGCGGAGCCCGCCGAAGACCTGTGCCCGGTCCTCCCAGA
>SMUY01210000.1_pt1 | contig 14723 bp, 13 predicted proteins | sample 2456441 | NCBI WGS metagenome assembly SMUY01 (sample SAMN11095931, study PRJNA526329) | marine sediment metagenome | biome: Marine sediment; feature: Surficial sediment; material: Deep marine sediment; isolation source: Hadal surficial sediment | place: Pacific Ocean | collected 2014-11 | depth...
CCTGTTTTCTTTTTGCAACCGGTGGTGACAAAACTGCTTACCGTGTGACAATCGGCAGACTTTCCACCACAAAATCCCGCAGCCCCGCAACAATAGCATCTGCCATCTCCTGAATAAACCCCTGCCGCAACAGCAGCATTTCATCCCCGGGATGCGTGAGAAACGCCGCTTCAACCAGAATGGCAAGCATGTCGGTTTGGCGCGTGACTGCAAACGGCGCTGTTTTCACGCCGTGAGGCGGCAGTGGCAGGACCGCCAGCCGTTTATGCACGAAATCCGCGAGGGCCTGTGACGGCGGCAGGGTGAAATATACGCTCGCACCGCGCGGCTGCAGCGGCTCCACGTCCGGGCCGATGGAATTGAAATGCAGCGACAGGAAAATGTGTGCACGAGATTCGCGTGCTGTCTCCATGCGCGATTGCAGCGCCACCGTCGTGTCAGCGGAACGCGTCATGATCACGGTGGCGGCGGCGGTTTCCAGGCCCTGCTGTACTCTCCGAGCGAGGTTCAGCGTCAGGTCCTTCTCCAGCAAGCCTGTGGCGGTAACGCCGCCGGCAGATTCGCCGCCGTGGCCGGCGTCCACGGCGATGGTCAGGCGCGCGAGCGGCGGCTTGCGGAGGCTGAGCCGGAATTGGTTTCCGACATACGCGGCGCGGTAGCCCCACGGTTGCTGCCGGTGCAACTCCAGCCGCACCACGAACACATCGCTGTTTTTCTGTGACGCCCGGATTTTTTTGACCATGGCGTGACCAGACGGGCGCAAAACCCACTGTGGCGACCTGACTGCGCGGAAGAATGCAACCTCGAGTCCGGACCCGCGGCCTGTGTGTCTGACCCGGAAGGGTATCCGCTCGCTGACATCGATCTCGACATGGGTCCACTCACCATCGTCTGCCAGCGCAACATTGCCAACGGCGGCGTACGGCTGCTTCGCAACCTCCGGCAGTAACTCAAGATTCCCATGATAGAGATATCCCGTAACCTTTGTCGCCAGCCTGACTCTGTAATATTCTTCACGCAGGCCGGTCACCTGCACGCGTAAGCCTGGAGGAAGTTCAGTCAAAATATCACCCTCAGGCTCGCGGAGGACGATATTCGTGGAATCGCGCGTCATGCCGATGACGGGCACCCGGTCGGATAGCACCCGCACCGTCCTTTCCGACTGAAACTTAAAGCCATAACCGTCAGGTCCGCGAAAGTCAAACACCACGCGTTTCGGCATCACCCCGGCGTGCTTTGGCACTTTGAGTTTGCCGCGGTACACGCCGCGCAAACCATGCGCTTTTTGCGGAGGTACTTCGTGCATTTCGACTCTTGTGACAATCGAGTCGATGGCAAACCAGGCCTTGCCGTTTGGGCTGCCCCGGAACGCCACTTCAAGCTCCTCGCCCAACATCAGAAAAACATCCTGAACAGGCCGAATGGTATTCGGGTCAATAACGGTAGGCGTTTCCGGAAAAGAAATTCGTCTGGGAGTTCGAAAGACACTCACTGTGTCGCTGATGAGACCCCACTCATCTCTCGAAATGAAAACAATGCGGTTGAAGCCATCGTGCAGGTCCACCATTCCCACGAAAGCGCCCGAGGGATAAACCCGGGTTTTCCGGCCCTGCACATCAACGTCAGCGTCCGGCAAAGCGGCGCCGGCGTAGCGCACCTGGTCGAAAGCAAGCGTATCGCCATCGACCGGAAACACCACCCGCAGCCGCACAGAATCGGGAACAGCGGCGGGCAAGCCGGACAGGCCGGCAATAATCACGAAAATGGCAACGAGAATTTGCAATCGAGCGAACCTTATTAGAAAATACTTCTCTTTAAAGGTGACGACGAAAATATACGAAATTTTCAGTGATGATCAAAAAAATCCCCGGGAGTAAACCCGGGGATTTCGAGGAGGAAGGTTAAAATAGGAGGTTACCATTCACCTTCCAGGGGCTTTTCAATGTATTATAACAAGCGCAATTTCGGATTTCTTCCCGCAATCAAAAACAATCTCTTTTTTTTTGCAAAAGTAGGGCAGCCTTGGTAATACTGCTTAACACTCCGACAGAAGCGCAAGAAAATATGGAGGGGGGAGAGTTGAGAACATAGAGAGTGCCGGTTCATGGCGCGGCTTTTCTCGTAATAGAGGTTAAGAGTTGTTAACAAGTGTCAAGTTTGGTGACAGGTCTCCGATCATTGATACATCTGGCTCAATTGAAGCAATTCTTTTGGGATTAAAAGTGTACCGCAATTCAAATCAGGAAGGATTTGGATAGACAGGGACGTCTAAATTGCAGGTGCAACAAAAAGCGACTCAACTTTGGGTCGCTTTATTTTTTCTTATTACGACTGTAACCTGTTCATCGTACGAATTATTTGTTACCTCAGTCTGTTTATCGTTTACGTTCTACCGAATAAACCCGTAACCAAGAAATATTTCCAGCCGCAATCACTCATTCAGAATCGTCATAATCTCGTCGACCTTTTTTATTTCCTCATGCCGCAGCCGCCAGCCTGCCGCGCCAACGTTTTCCTCAAGCTGCGCCTCGCGTCTGGCGCCGCACAACGCACTCGTTAGCCCAAAATGCGCCAGCACCCAGGCCACAGCGAGTTGCGCCACTGTCTTGCCGTACGCGGCAGCAAACTCCTTCAACTGCTGAACAACGGCCAGATTGCGGACGTACGCCTCGCCGCCAAAAAGCGGATCCTGTTTCCGCACTGTTTCTTTGATTTCGTCGTCTTTTTTGAAGCGGCCGGACAGGAGTCCACGGCACAGGGTGCTGTAAGAGAGCACGCCCATGTTTTCCTGCACGCAAAACGGCAGCACCGCTACTTCCGCATGCCGCTGGAACAGATTTAGCGGAGGTTGACAAGTCTCGAACCTTCCGTACTCGCGATATTCGGCCATTTGCTCCGGGGAAAGATTTGAAACGCCGAGGCAACGCACCTTCCCGACCTCGACGCATTTGTTCAGCGCTGCCGCCGTCTTTTCAACTGGCACCTTCGGGTCCGGCCAGTGTACCTGGTAGAGGTCGATGTAGTCTGTTCCCAGCCGATCGAGGCTGGCATCGACAGCGCGAGTGATATGTTGCGGACTCAGGTCGTGCCATACTTTGCCTTTGTTGTTCCAGCGCAACCCGACTTTCGTTGAGATGATGACGTCCTGGCGTCGCCCGCTGAGCGCTTGCCGAAGCAGCTTCTCCGAGTGTCCGAAGCCGTAGATATCGGCGGTGTCAAAAAGGTTGATGCCAAGATCGAGCGCTTTGTGGATGACAGCCACCGAATCGGCGTCGTTGGTGGGACCCCACCAGCGGCCACCCATTGCCCACGTGCCCAGGCCAATCGCTGAAACTTTTAAACCAGTCGAACCGAGAACGCGGTATTCCACTTACTGCGCCGCCTCGAAAATAGCCAACAACTCGGTGGTTTTAGAAAAGTCATGAAACAGATAATCCGGACCGGCTGCCTGCAACTCTTCATGCGAAAAAAGTCCGGTGGCGACAGCGATGGTTCGGGCGCCGAACGGTTGCGCACACGCAATATCCCGCGGCGTATCTCCAATGACAAAGACATCTGCCGGCGAAATTTCCTTGCTCGTTTTTTCATTGTAGCGCTTTGCAGCAATGGCCGGCAGTTCGTGGCGTTGCCATGAATCGTCCGCAAATGCCCCGAACTCAAAGAATCGCAACAGGTCAAAATGCTCCAGCTTGGCATGCGCGCCTTCGTACCAGTTTCCGGTTAGAAGCGCCAGGGTAACGTTTTTCATCTGTGCCAGCTCCGGCAAAATGGCCTGCACACCCGGCTCGATGTGCTTTTTCGAATTAGGCTTTTCAATCTCCCCTTTGAGAATTTCTAAATATCTCTCTTTGAATGCGTCCTCCGTTTCCTGTTGCCACAACAGTCCCAGCCGCTCCACAGCATCCCGAAAAATGGCAGGGTCTGTGCGGCCGGCAAAGCTGATATTCTCAAAGCCGTTCGACTTGCCGTAAAGCTGCTGGAAGGCCTGCATCATCGCCCTCCGGCCGGCGCCCCCGCTGTTCACAAGGGTCAAATCAACATCAAACAGAAGCAATTTCATAAGAATCCTTTTCAAATATTTGATTTAAATTTAGTTAATAATGCCGTAAAAGCCAAGTTGGAATTTCACATGCGTGGCCAATTTACTGAAGAAGCTGGAGCGGGAGAGAGCCTGATTCAGCGATTTCCGCTCGCCATTTTTACGGCTTCCGGGGTTTTGTACAGCAAAGTCATCGCCAGAATACCGGCCAGCGGTCCCAGGCCAAGCATGGCGAATGCCAGACCCCACCCTGCGGCATCCTGAATCACCGGAACGAGTCGGATAGAGACCATGGTGATAAGGAAACCGACGCTGGTCTGAAGGGTAAGCGCGGTACCGATGTATTCCGGTTCACAAAGTTCGGACACGGCGGCCGAGAACTGCGCCGAGTCTGCTACCACGGTCAGGCCCCACACCAGGCAAATCAGCAGCAGCCAGATAGGATGTATGTGCTGCAGAAAGCCGACAGCCAGGCAGCACAGTCCGCTAATGGCCATCGATGAGATGGTTGAGATGCTGCGGCCCACCCGGTCGGCCCAGAGGCCGTACAGGATGCAGCCCAGCGCGCCGGAAGCGATCACCAGGAAAGCACCGAAGCCGGCGGAGTAGGTAGTCGTGCCGTTCGCAGCCAACGCACTGGCCAGAAAAACCGGCATCCAGGTCCACATGGCATACAATTCCCACATGTGCCCGAAGTAACCGAAATAAGCCAGCCGGGTCGGCCGGTATTTGAAGACCGTCCAGGCGTAGCCGAGGTCAAATCGGCGGGCCGGCACATCGTACGGCCCATCTTCGAGAAAGAAATGCACCAAAAGTGCCGCAGCAAGCGACAGTCCGGAGGTCACCGCGATGGTGAGCCGCCACTGCTCGTTGAGCATCGCACCCACCCAGTGTGGCAGTGCGGATCCAATTGTAAGCGCACCGATCAGCGTGCCGATGGCGAACCCACGGCCGCTTTTGAACCAACCGGCCATGATTTTCATGCCGGGCGGGTAAACCCCGGCCAAAGCAAAGCCGGTGCCGAATCTCAGGAGTAGCGCCGGCACAAAAGCTTCACCGGTCCACAAAAACGCTGCATTTAAGATTGCGGCCAGAAAAGCCGACAAACCCACCAGGTGGCGTGAGTTGAAAACGTCCGCAAGATTCGCGAAAGCGATGAGCAGCGTACCCACAACGAAGCCACACTGCAGCGCTATGACCAGCTCCGCCACCTGCTCAGTGGTGAAACCATATTCCAATTGTAGCGCAGGGCCCACCGCCGACACGCTGAACCACACGGTCATGGCCATCAATTCGGCGGCGCTCAAAATCATGAGCATTTTAAAAGGACGGGACAAAACTGTTTTTCCTTGGAGAATTTAGCGTCAGTTCATGAGAAGCGACAACGATCCGGCCTTGACAATTCCTGATTTAATGCTATTTTAGTTTCTGTTTTTAACGAATCCAGAAAAGGAAAACGCATGAAATTTCGCAAACTAATTGTGAAGCCGCTGCTGTTAGCGATAATTTTCCTGACGGCAGTTTTAGGCCAGAATGCCCTGTGCCAGCCAGTCTCGGAGAATCTGATCCTGCTGCCGCGTGCAAGGCTGTTTGATCCCAGAGTTGCAGATCCCCAGGAGATCCAGCTCAGTGCGCGCTACTTGCTCGACCGCAATGACTTTGCCGGCAACATCGGTTACTCAGTGGGCCTGCTTGAATGCCTTGTCAACGACACCCCACTGCAACTGCGCGTAGAAGCCAGTACTTTTCTGGTTTCAAAGCTGCAAACGCCCAACTTCCCGGTGCAATCCACCGACTACACCATCGGTTTCCCGCTGGACCTGCGAAAGGGTGCTTTCTCAGCGAGGTTGAGATGGTACCACGTCAGCAGCCACCTCGGCGACGACTTCGACGAAATCGAGGGCATCGAGGGGGCCATCGACCTGCCCCCGGGCCTTAACGGCAGGCGCGATGCCAGACCGAAGAAGTACGCGCGGGAATTCTTTGAGCTTTTCGGCTCGTACGATCTCTCCGGTTTTCGGATCTACGGTGGCATCAACTGGGCTTATCATATCGTGCGCAACGCATCTGACACAAAAAACTTCGACCCCTGGGTCGTTCAGTTCGGCATTGAATGGTTTGGTAATTCGAATAGTAAAATGGTCTCACCTTACGCTGCGGCGGATTTCAAATCAAAGCGGGAATTCGATTGGGAAACAGATATCAGCGCGCAGGCGGGTATCGTAGTGGGCCGCAACAAATTGCGGCGAATGCGGGTGGCCTTAGAAATATTCATCGGCCACTCCAGCCAGGGGCAGTTCTTTCTCAGGAATGATGATGATATTAATTTTCTGGTCGCGTTTGATCTTTAGCATTCATTGAATGAAAAACGCTTGACGCAAGGTTCAAAAGTCGCTCAGCGCCTCCTCCTCAGTGCTATGATTCTGCATGTATTTGCTAATCCCGACCATGTCAAAAATCTTCCGAAAGTGCTCGTTCAGCCCCCAGCTCCGCAGGATCTGCTCGCGCTTGCGGCTCCTGGTGAGGATGGTGATGATGACAGCCATGCCTGCGCTGTTTATGTAAGAGACGTTCTCAAAGTTGAAACAAAACTTTTTCAAACCATCCTCGGTAAGCTTTTCATAGGTACCCTCCAGAACCTCTTCGGAAAAACTGGTGACCTCACCCGAGATGTCGATGATACCCACTCCGCTCTGAACACGAGTTTCCACCTGGGTGCTGTTCTGCATTAAATTCTCCCGACTTATTTGTTTGCTTTAGAAAAACCACTACTCAGCATGGCCGCCCCGGCCCGGACAATTCCGGTAAGCAATAAGATAGCACCAAAAATTTCATTTACAAAAGAAAACTTGTTTTCGTGTTTTTTGAAATAGTGATAAAACGAGCGATGCGACGTCCAGATCATACGGGCACGGTTGCATCGCACGCTGGCTCCTTTTCGATGCACCACCTTGGCCGCGGGTTCAAACAGAATTTCGAAACCGCTGGCTTTTACGCGCCGGCACCAATCCACGTCACTGAAAAACATCGGGAAGCGCTCGTCCCAGAGTCCGACTGAATCCAGAATCGCCCTCGGAAACAGCAGACACGCGCCCTGCGGCTGGTCCACAAAGCGTCTGGAATCGTGCTCAAATCCGCCCATTTTCCAGCGATTAAACCGCGCGCTGTTTGGGAAAAGACGGCTCAAACCGCTGATCTCCACTAAAACGTCCGGGCGTCGTGGAAACTGGCGGCAGGACGGCTGAACCGAGCCGTCCGGGTTTAACAATTGCGGCGCGACCATCCCGATTCGCTCGTCCGCTGTCAGGCAGCCTCTCATGGCTTGCAGACAGGCAGGCTGCAGTTCTGTGTCCGGATTGAGCGCCAAAATATACCTGCCGCGGCAGGCGCGAAGACCCTGGTTCAGAGCCTTTGTGAATCCCACATTCTCTTTGTTCAGTATCAGTTCGAAATGAATAGTAGCCGCTTCGAGACCGCCCGCGGCTGCTCGCACGACCTCTGAGGTTCGGTCATTCGAACAGTTGTCAATTAGGATGATTTCCCCGGAAGTCCCTTTGAGCTCGCGCCGGACCGATTGCAGGCAAGGGACAATTTCGCCCTGGCTATTAAAGGTGACGATAACGACCGAAAAATCCGTCTCAGGCTTGCCCGACACACACAACCTCGCGGGAGACGGGTGTCAAATTCTCTGCGCCGTCACTTCCGACCACGAAGTCATCCTCGATGCGGACGCCGCCGACTTCCGGCAGATAGACACCCGGCTCCAGCGCGACCACGTTGCGCGCCGCCAGCACATCCTGACTTCGTTCTCCGATGCGCGGCAATTCGTGCACGTTGAGGCCAAGGCCGTGGCCCAGCGAATGCTGAAAATACTCACCGAGACCCTTCTCCGCAAGAACGCTGCGAGCCACGCCGTCCAACTCCTTGCCGACCACGCCGGGTTTTGCTGCGTGTTCGGCTGCGCCGAGGGCGGCCGCTACCGCATCTGCCATTTTCTGCTGCTCAGGAGATGCCTCTCCGACGATGACCGTGCGGGTAAAATCCGCAGCGTAACCGTTCATCGTTGCTCCGAAATCGAGGATGACCAGATCCCCGGCTGCTATTTTTTTGCGCGAAGCCATGCCGTGTGGCAATGCCGAACGCACACCGCTGGCGACAATAGGCTCGAACGGATCGCGCTCGCTGCCGCGCCGGGCCGCCCGGTAGCTGATTTCAGCGGATATATCGAGTTCGCTGATTCCGGTCTTGATCAGCGGGAGAATTTCGTTGAATACAGCAGTACAGATGGCGGCAGCTTGCCGGATATTTTCGATCTCTTGCGCATCTTTGACAGCAGCGATTTGCTCCACCAAACGTTCCGAGGCGACCAGCTTCACGCTGTCAAGCGTTTTTTTGAGTTGCGTGAAATCCTTCAAAGAGAGGTGCATCGCCTCAACCCCGATCTTGTATCCCGCCTCAGGGCTCACAATCTTTTTCAGCTCGGCGTACAGATCCTTTTTAGCAATGATAATCTCGGCACCGTGCACTTGCTGCGATGCCTGCAGTGTGTATCTGCGGTCGGTTATGAAAGAAGAAAGGTCGGATGCGACCAAGGCAATCGCATTCGACCCGGAAAATCCAAACAAATAGCGAATGTTCGTGAGAGAGGAGACCAGAAGCGCGTTTAGGTTATGATGCTGCAGTCGCTCCCTGAGCTGCTCAACCCTTTGCTTCATTCTTTGCTTCTTCTAACTTCGCTTTGAGCATCTCGAGTTTTTGGGCATAGAACTCATTGTCCGGATGTTTTTTTATCAGCGTTTCAAAAACGTCGATGGCCTTGTTATACTGGCCCTGCGCAGCATAGATTTCGCCCAAGGTGGGGGTGACGATTCTGTCTCCCTTTTTACTTTTCGCGCGCTTCGGAACTTTCGGCGGCGGAGATGTTTTCTTGACCAATTCAGGCATTTTCAGGCTCGCGTCCGGCTCGGATTTATCCACCAGGTGGTTCGACTCGGGAGCAGCAACATTTTCTGTCGGGGGTTTTGCCTCCTGAGTTTGCGGAGCGGATTCCTGTTGCGGGGGAGCAGCGGGCGCAGGTGCCTCGGAGGCCGTGGCGGACTCCAGGCCAAACTCAGCCAGAAATTTGCCATGGTCGCCCTCGCTGCTTTCTTCTTTAACAATGTTGGCTTCCTTTGAGATGGCAGGCTTCGAGGCTTTTTCTATCACCTCGTCTTTGAAAATGTCGTCCAGAATGTAGGAGAACTCTTCCGCCTTTTTTTCGTCGAGCTCTGGCTCATCATCGATTTGCGTAATCTTTGGTTCATCCGGCGGCATCCCCTCCTTTTTGGGTGCCTCGGCCTCGGCCTCGGCCCCGGTCTCGGTCTCAGCCGCGGGCTCAGCCTTCTCCGGCTCCGGCAATTCAAACATCAAATCTTCTTCTTCCGGCGTTACCGGCAACGGGCTGATGGCATCCACATCCATTTCAGGCGTCGCGGATGTTTTGGGCTGCTCGGTTTGCACCGACGCCTCATCTTCTGCAATGGTGGAATCGCCAACAACACTGCGGGCAACTTCGTCCAGCGGATCGATTTGTAATATCTTTTTATAGCTCAGTTCGCAAGTGTTTTCCCAACCGATCTCACGCATCAAATCGCCATAATATTTGTGTGCGGCCAGAAATTTCGGATCAAAAAGCAAGACGCGTTTAAATTCTTTTTCCGCCTGCTCGTACATCTTTTTGGTGAGATATCCTTTGCCGAGCACAAAATGACCCGTGGCGTAGTAAGGATGTTGTTTGATGCCCTCTTCGCACATCTCGATCGCTTTCTCCACCCTATTCGTCGCCAGGTAATGGTCAGCCAATCGTGCGAACAGCATCGATTCCGGGTTGTCTTTCAGACGCTGCTCAAGAAATTGCACGTCCTGGTGATTGTCTTCGCTAGTCATTTTTCTATCCCGCGGAAATCATCAATACTAATGACCTTAAATTTAAGGAACTAAGTCTCATAACGCAACAACTTTTTACCAGCCTGACACCGATTTGTCGAGGATTTCGCTGGCAATTTTGGCAACGGCTTCGTCGATCCCCTCTTCCCTGCTCTGGTTTCCTTCATCCGGATTGAAAGTGCCCCACTGGGTGATCGTGTCTTCCCAGATGGTTTTGCGTTTTTTAAGGTCATTGTACCGAACAACAACCGTAATGAAAATCTTGATGTCCTGCACGGTTTCGTCGCTGCTGTAAGTACCGGCGCGATCTTCAACCCGGATAATCTTGCCCTCGATAATGGCGTCTGCGTTTCGTCGATTGGCCACTCTCAAAGTGTTGTCGCGGGTAAATTGGTCCACGACTTGATCGGTCAACTTCTCTTTGATGCCAAATTCTGCTGTCTGATCCTGGAAGATCGGGATGGCTACGGTCTTGAGGTGTGAAGCACCAGAGCTCGAAAACGAGTAAGGTCCGCACGAAACAGCCGACAGACACACCATAAAGAGCAGGGGCGCTGCCCATTTCATGGCATCATGTTCAGAATGGCAAATCATACTCTTTTATTTTCCGGTAGAGCGTGCGTTCACTGATGGCTAACGATTTCGCCGCCTTGCGCTTGCTGCCGCCGCAACTCTCCAGCGCCTGATTTATCATGTGTCGCTCCACTTCCTCTAAGGTCTTCCCCTCTAGGTTTGCCGTGCTGTTCCCTTCTTTGGCCACTGCTGAATCGCCGACATCCGGTACCACTTCAGAGTAGTACGGCAGTGACTTGGGTCTCTGGCTGGTCATAGCCAAACCGTAAAAATCTTCGCGCAGTTTTGAGATTTCGCTTTTCAGTTCAAGCAGTGCGTGATAGATGAATTCCCGCTCGATCTGCTCCGAAGACTTGTTCAGCGGCACGGGCAAATTTCTGTCCATGCGGCCGACGGGTGGTTTGAGGTATCTTGAGACTGCGTACTCATCGATGAGCCGCCCCTTTTCAAGCACTATCATGCTTTCTATGACATTCTTCAACTCTCGCACATTACCGGGCCAGGGATGGCTCTCCATGATCCGCAATGCCGTGTCACCAAACCCCTCAAACTCAATGTGATTGTCCCGGCTGAAATCGGCAGCAAACTTTCGAATCAGCAAATGGATGTCTTCGCGCCGTTCGCGCAACGGCGGGATGCGGATGTGAATGGCGTTCAGCCGGTAGTACAGATCATCGCGAAACTCTCCCACGCTAACCGCTTTCGCCAGATCCTTATTTGTCGCGGCGATGATCCGCACGTCAACTTTCTGCATGTGGCTGCCGCCAACGCGCATGAAATCACCGTTCTCCAGCACCCGCAGCAGCTTAACCTGCGTTGCCAGCGGCATTTCACCGATTTCGTCGAGAAAGACGCTGCCGGAATCCGCCATCTCAAAATATCCTTTGCGGGCGCCCACCGCACCGGTGAAGGCGCCCTTCTCGTGCCCGAACAACTCCGATTCCAGAATGCCTTCCGGAATAGCGCCACAGTTGACCACCACCAGTGGCTGGTCACGCCGCAGGCTTTGCTCGTGAATGGCGTTTGCCACCAATTCCTTGCCCGTGCCGCTCTCGCCAAAAATGAGCACGGAAATATCCGTCGGCGCGACTTGCTCAACGGTCAGGAGTATCTGATGAATCTCCTGCGACTGACCGATGAGGCCGAAGTTTTCTTCTGTTAGATTCAGATTATTTATCTTTGTCTCTAAAGTATTCGACCGTGGTCTTAAGCCCCGCGCACAACTCCACTTCAGGCCGCCATCCCAGTTTGCTCTCCGCCTTCTGGCTCGACAAGCAACTGCGCTGCTGCTCGCCAAGTTTCGCCGGGCCGTGGTTCTCTTCGATGTTCGCACCGGTCAGTTCGTTGAGCAGGCGAAAAATCGTGGTTACATCCGTCTCGGCGCCGGTTCCAATATTGAACACATCGCTGTCAGCGTAATCGAGCGCGATCTCGTTGGCGCGTACAAGATCGTGTACGTAAACATAGTCGCGGGTTTGCTTACCGTCGCCGTTGATAATCGGTTTGTTTCCGGCGAGAAATCTTTCCGCAAAAATGGCCACCACGCCGGCCTCGCCATGCGGATTCTGCCGCGGGCCGTATACATTGGCATACCGCAAAATAACGTGCGCCAAGCCGTACACTTCTTTGTAGTAAAACAAGTATTTTTCGCAGGTCAGCTTGGTGATGCCGTACGGACTAAGCGGCCAGGTGGGATGCTCTTCGTCGGCCGGAAACGTGTCCTGCTCACCGTAAATCGCCCCGCCAGTAGAAGCAAAAATGAATTTTTCGACTTTGTGTTTCACGCAATTTTCGAGCAAGTTGAGCGTGCCAAGCACGTTGATGTTGGCGTCGAATATAGGATCGGCAACAGACTTGCGCACATCCATTTGCGCCGCATGATGACAGACAACGTCGAATTCAAATTTCGCAAAAATGTCGCCTACTGCTTCGTCCTGGATCTTAACCTGGAAAAGTTCAGCCTTCGGGTTGAGATTGCTCTTGCGGCCGGAGGAGAGATCATCGATGATTGCAACTTCGTGACCAAGTTCAATGTAAGCGTCTACAATGTGCGACGCAATGAAGCCGGCACCTCCTGTCACCAAAATATTCATGGAAAGTCCCTTTATATTCTCAATTTAGAAGGTAACACGGCTGCCAGCCGTGCCCGCATGGAACGAGGGTGACTCATTATCGCCGCAAGTAACGCAGCGCTTTAGCGCCGATGTCCTTTCGATAGTACGCCCCGTCAAAAGTGATCTTGCCCACGGCCCAGTACGCTTTTTCCTTTGCCCCGTAGTAGTCATCCGCCAGCGCTGTCACGCCGAGTACGCGCCCGCCACTCGTCACAATTTCATCACTTTCGCCTCTGCTGGTACCGGCGTGAAAGAGGACGATATCGTCGCCGAGGTTCTTATCCAGCCCGTAAATCGGCTTGCCCTTTTCAGAGCTGCCGGGATATCCGCCGGAGGCGATCACCACACACATGGCCCATTTTTCGAGCAACTTGAAATCGGATTTCACGCTTTTGCCCTTTCCGATTCGAAACATCACATCTACTAAATCGGTCTCTAACAAGGGTAGCAAGACCTGTGCCTCCGGGTCGCCCAACCGGCAGTTAAACTCAACAACTTTCGGGCCCGCCACTGTCAGCATCAGCCCGGCGTACAGGAAACCGCGGTATGGCCGGCCCTCCAGCGTCATAGCCTTCACCGTTGGCTGCATGATTTCTTCATGAACGCGTTGCAACAAATCTTTGGTCATCAGCGGGGCCGGGGCGTAGGCGCCCATCCCTCCTGTGTTCGGCCCCTCGTCATTATCGAAGATGGCCTTGTGGTCTTGCGCCGCCGGGAAATAAGCGATGTTCTCGCCATCCGTCACCGCGATCACAGAGGCTTCCTCGCCCACCATAAATTCTTCCACGATGACTTTGGCGCCTGCCGCACCGAATGCTTTCGCCACCATGATTTTGTCCAGGGCCGCATGCGCCTCTTCCTCATTCTGGCAGATCAACGTGCCCTTGCCCGCTGCCAGGCCGTCCGCTTTGATGACCGTGGGATAGGACGTTTCGTCCACGTAAACTTTGGCTTCGTCGTAATCATCAAACACAACGCAATCTGCAGTGGGAATTTTGTACTTGTCCATAAGGTACTTGGTGAAAACCTTGCTGCCCTCGATCTCCGCTGCTTTTTGGGAAGGGCCGAAAATATTCAGCCCTTGCGCCTCAAACTCATCAACGATTCCGTTCACCAAAGGATCTTCCGGTCCCACGACAGTCAAATCGACCTCTTTATCGCGGGCAAAATTCAAGAGCGCCGGGATGTCGTTCTGCGGAATCTTGACGCACTCGGCCATACCGCTAACGCCCGGATTGCCCGGCGCACAGTAAATTTGGCCGACCAGATTACTCTGTCTAATCTTCCAGACCAGGGCATGCTCGCGACCGCCGCCGCCAACAACCAAAATGCTCAGCTTAAGCATAAATATTTTCAACTCCACGCATACTTTTTCTTTCCAGTCAGCCGGTCGATTTCGTCACGCAGAGCGGCGGCTTTTTCGAATTTCAGTTTTCGGGCAGCGGCCAACATTTCCTTTTCGAGGCGGTCCAAAAGATCTTCCTTCTCCAGAGGCGAGAGCTTTTTCCAACTGGTGCCGTCAACCAGCACTTCTTTTGTCTTGCCCCACTTCTGCGCTTTGATGTCAGCAACCCGCGTCGACTGCATCACTTCGTCATAGGTCTTATAAATAGATCTGGGTTCAATGCCGTGCTTTTTATTGTACTCCGCCTGAATCACCCGGCGGCGGTTCGTTTCGTCGATGGCTTTGCTCATGGAATTGGTGATCGTATCCGCATAGAAAATAACCTTGCCGGCGATATTGCGGGCCGCCCGGCCCGCGATCTGCATCAACGAGCGCGCCGATCGCAAAAAGCCCTCCTTGTCGGCATCGAGGACAGCCACCAAGGAGACTTCCGGCAAATCCAGTCCTTCCCGCAGCAAATTCACGCCGACGAGAACATCAAATTCGGCAAGACGCAGGTCGCGGAGAATTTCAACACGCTTCAGGGCAACGATTTCGGAGTGAAGGTATCTTACCCGAACGTCCAGCCCTGCCAGGTAATCTGTCAAATCTTCGGCCATTCTCTTGGTGAGCGTGGTCACCAGAACGCGCTCCTCGCGCGCAACGCACTCACGGATCTCGCCGACCA
>SMUY01196769.1_pt1 | contig 14686 bp, 12 predicted proteins | sample 2456441 | NCBI WGS metagenome assembly SMUY01 (sample SAMN11095931, study PRJNA526329) | marine sediment metagenome | biome: Marine sediment; feature: Surficial sediment; material: Deep marine sediment; isolation source: Hadal surficial sediment | place: Pacific Ocean | collected 2014-11 | depth...
CATGGCACGGGGGTTGGATGCTTTGGCACACCAGGCGGCGCTCGACGCAGGGGGTAAGGGCGGCGGGTCGGTTGGCGTGCTTGGACATGGGTTGGGCGTCGTGTATCCGGCGGCGAATCGTGGACTGTACGAGCGGATGGCCCGAGAGGGTTGTCTGGTAACAGAATACCCGCCCGGCGAACGCCCTAACGCCGGGAGTTTTCCGCGCCGCAACCGCATTATCAGCGGGCTTTCGAGGGTGACGTTGATCGCCGAAGCGGGGGCGGGGTCTGGGGCGCTCATTACCGCTGATTGCGCCCTGAACCAAGGGCGAGAGGTGATGGCGATTCCCGGACCCATAACCAGCCAGGTCTCGACGGGCACCAACCGTCTGCTGCAACTGGGGGCCAAGCCGGCGTTGGAGTTGCGCGATGTACTGGAAGAGTACGGGGTGGTGGCCACGGTGCCGCAAGTGTCGCTACCGGCGGATCTCTCCGAGGTGGAGCGCCGCACCCTGGATGCCTTGTCTGAGGGCGCCGAACAGATCGATGACGTTACCGCGCAGTTGCGGTGCGCACCTGCCGACGCCCTCGCCGCGTTGACGTCGTTAGAGATTCGGGGACTGGTGGTGCAGGATCCCGGCAAGATATTCCACCGTTCTCTTCGCGCGTCGGCCGCTTATTGACACCATCGACCCGTCGCGTGCCCTATCTTCACCTCATGTGCCCCCCCTCTCCCCACGTCTATGTACACGTTCCCTTCTGCAAGCGGCGGTGTTCGTATTGCGATTTTGCCATCGCGGTACGGAAAGACATACCAGGGGACCGTTTCGTGCGCGCGATCGAGACGGAATTCGAGCTGCGACAAACGAATCACGCCGTCCAGCGGTTGGAGACGTTGTACCTGGGTGGCGGGACCCCGTCACTCCTGTCTCGGAACCAGCTAGATCAGTTGATTGGGTTGTTTCGCGCAGAGTTGAGGTTCGCGACCGCAGAGCCGGAAGTGACTATTGAAGCGAATCCGGATGATGTGTCGCCGACGGCCGTCGACGACTGGTTGGCACTGGGTATCAATAGGGTTTCGCTCGGTGTGCAGTCGCTGAATCCGGCGGTTCTCCAGTGGATGCACCGGCCGCACAGGGCGGAGGACGGGCCCAGCGCCGTCCGCGTTCTCAAGGATGCCGGCATGCCGTCGGTCTCGGTCGATGTGATCTTCGGGTTGCCGCGTTCGCTCGGCAGCGATCCCGTGGGCGACGTGCAGCGGCTCCTGGAGCACGGTCCCGACCACGTTTCGGCTTATGGACTGACGGTGGAACCGCGGACTCCGCTGTCACGTTGGATCAATCGCGGTGCCGTCGAGGCACCCGACGAATCCGGCTACGCCGACGAATTCCTGCAACTGCACGACCTTTTAGACCGCGAAGGATTCGAACACTACGAGATCTCCAACTACGCCCTTGCCGGACGCCGCAGCCGCCACAACCAAGCCTACTGGAAGCGTAAGGCGTATCTCGGTTTAGGGCCGTCGGCCCACAGTTTCGTCGCCGGTGTGCGGCGTTGGAACATTCGGGATTGGGCCAAGTACGACCGAGCGGTGCTGGCAGAACAGGATCCGCGTGCCGGTGAGGAGCGATTGTCGGAAGACCAAGATCGGCTCGAGCGACTCTATCTCGGGCTGCGCACGTCAGAGGGTGCCGATTTCACCGAACAACTGGGTGCACATCCCCCCTCCTCGCTGCACTCGATGGTGGAGCAGGGATGGCTTACGCTGGCCGGGCACAAGGCCCGCGCTACCCTTGAGGGTTGGCTGAGGCTAGACTCATTGGTGGCTGCCTTGACCACCTCCGTCGAAGGTGGCTAATTTGCTGAAACTAAAAGACTTGAGGGTATGCAAGACCACAGCCTAACGGAGCGGGAGCGCCAGGTTCTCGAAGCCGTCATACGATCCTACGTGAAGACGGCCGAGCCGGCGGGCTCTCGCTCGATAGCCAAGAATTACCGATTGGGCATCTCGGCGGCGACGATTCGCAACACCATGAGCGATCTCGAGGACCGGGGCTACCTATACCATCCGCACACGTCGGCTGGGCGGATCCCCACCGACCTCGCGTACCGGGTGTACGTCGACCGGTTGATGGAGCCCTCCCTGCTCACGCAGACGCAGCAGGAAACGCTCGATCGCGAGTTACGCAAGAAGGTCACGGCCATCGAGACCATACTGTACAACGCCGCCAAGGTTTTGGGCGTCCTCACCCAGGAACTCGGCTTCGCCATCACTCCGTCGTTCGAGGATGCGGTAGTCGAGCAGTTGCAGCTGTTGTCGGTTTCCAGCGATCGGATCCTCATGGTGTTGGTGCTCAGGAACGGTGCCGCGCGAACGATTTTCATCGAGGTGGCGACCAACCTACCGTCGGAAGCGATCGACAAGATTGCGTCCGTCCTCAACGAGCGGCTCACGGGTTTGTCGCTGCGAGAGATTCGAGCCACGGTGCGAGAACGGTTGCGCGATTACGAGGCCACGGAGGAAGGCAGCGAGCTGCTGAACATTTTCGTGGAAGAGGCCGATCAGATCTTCGACGTCACGGGGCAGGCCGAGCCCAACGTCATGCTGGGCAGCGCGCAGATGCTGGCCGAACAACCCGAGTTCCACTCGCAAGAGAAAATGCGTGACTTGCTGGAACTCACGGAGCGGCGCGACGTGCTCACGCGTGCCCTTCGCGCGAGGCACAAGAGCGGCGTCACCGTGACCATCGGTGGGGAACACCTGGATCCCAAACTGAGTTCGCTGACGCTCGTGACCTCCACCTACGAGCGAAACGGTCTCAGCGGTGTCCTGGGAGTGATGGGGCCGACCCGCATGCCATACGAAAAGATCGTCGCGATTGTGGAGCATACCAGCCGTCTCATTGGAGAACTACATCGATGAGTTGGGGAGAGGGTCTATCAAGTAGCAATGCCGCGTGATTACTACGACGTCCTGGGTGTTGCGCAGGACGCACCGGTAGCAGAGATAAAGAAGGCGTACCGGCGAAAAGCGATGGAATTCCACCCCGACCGGAACAACGGATCGAAGGGGGCGGAGGAAAAATTCAAGGAGGCGGCCGAGGCGTACGAGGTGCTGTGCGATCCCGCGCAGCGGCAGCAGTACGACCGTTTCGGTCACGCTGGCCTCCGTTCGGCTGCGGGTGGGGGCGGGGGCGGGGGTTTTGGTGGATTCCAGTCGTTCGACCTGTCCGAAGCACTCAATATCTTCATGCGCGACTTCGGCGGAGCCGGCGGATTCGAGGCCATCTTCGGTGGCAGAGGTCGCGCAAAGCAACAGAAACTTCGCGGCCAGGACGTTCGCATCTCGCTTCGACTGACCCTGGCCGATATCGCGAAGGGAATCAAGCGCAAGGTCAAGCTCCGCACGTTGGAACGTTGCGACGTGTGCGATGGCACGGGGGTAGCGGTGGGAGGTTCTACCGTCACATGCTCCACCTGTGGTGGCGTGGGGGAAGTGCGGCAGGCCACTGAATCGTTTTTTGGGAATTTCGTTTCGGTCACCGGGTGTCCGGCTTGTGATGGATCGGGCAAAGTGATCGACCACCCGTGCACTGCTTGTTTGGGTGAAGGTCGCAAGCGTGGTGAGAAACTCGTCGAGATCGAAGTACCGGCAGGTGTGGCCGAGAATAACTATCTCACGCTGAGGGGTCAGGGAGGTGCGGGGGTGCGAGGAGGGGCATCGGGTGACCTGATTGTTGGGCTGGAACTCGAGGATGATCCCAAATTCGAACGACACGGAGACGATTTGGTTTACGATCTCCAGATATCGTTCAGTCAAGCCGCCTTGTCTGAGGAGTTCGACATCCCGACCCCACTCGGGGATGTGCACGTACAGGTACCGGCCGGATCGCAGACCGGTTCGGTGTTGACGGTGCGGGGGAAGGGATTGCCCAGTCTGTCGCGCGGGGGGCTGGGCGATCTGCACATTCGCCTCCAGGTGTGGACCCCGAAGAACCTCAGCGTCGAACAACAGGAGCTGTTTCGTTCGCTCGCCGAATTGGAGGGCGATCCGCCGGGCGACGAGACCTTGGGACGCCGGTTCTGGAACCGCGTAAGGGAGACATTCAACGGCTGACCGCGGCCCTTGAGGAAATCTGAAGCCATATCTAGCTTGCACTTCTCTTGACCCGGGCTCGAAACGACATTCGTGAGTTCATTCACACAGGCTTTACTCCGCGCCATCACAGGTTTGACGCCCCACCAGCCACACCTGGCGGATGCCGACATCTGCTCCTCGACGATTCACGGTTGCGGCGAGTACCCGGTTCACGCCCACGGTTCGGGTTGGAGCGATCTCCAATCCCTATGATTCACACTCGGGAATCTGGCGACGGTATTGGGGTGCCGATGACTCGTTTCAGCGGCACCCCCTCTTCATTTGCGCCGGTCCTCTCTGCTGAGGCTGCGGAGCAGATCGAGTTCGGGCAAGTGCTCGAGCTCGTCGCGCAACGCGCGGTGTCCCAGGTCGGGGGGCATAGCGTGCGTGGTCGTTTTCCGGGGGCCGCGGCCGACGCCGTGCAAGATGAACTCGCGGCCGTGGGCGAGCTGTGCGCGCTACTCGCCCGCGGCGATGCGTTCGTGCCAGAGAACATCCCCGACGCGAGGCCGATTCTCGAGCGACTCGCCGTGTCCGGGTCGGTGTTGGAGGGCAAGCAACTCTCGGAGGTCGGGCAGGTGGTTGCGGCGGCTCGCAATGTGGCGGCCCAATTACGGCGCGTTGGCTCAGAGGCGCCCCGCGTCGGTGGTCTCGCCGTGGAGCCGCCGCCGGAACACCTCCTACGACGCCTCTCGGTGGCAATCGGGCCGGATGGCGGCGTCCAGGATGGCGCGTCATCGGAACTCGCGGATGCGCGCCGTGACTTGCGCGCGACACGAAGTCGGCTCGTCAGCCTGTTGGAGGACCTGATGCAGGACCTGTCGTCCGCCGCTGCCGGCGGCGGCGTCACCCTGCGCAGTTCCCGGTATGTGATTCCCGTGCGCCGCGAGGCGCGCTCGAAGGTAAAGGGGATTGTGCACGGCGAGTCGAGTACTGGAGCCACGCTTTTCGTCGAGCCGCACGAAGCAGTCCAACTCGGCAACGACTTGAACGCCTGCGAAGCGCTCGAGAGCCGGGTCGTGATCAAGGTGTTGCGGGAGTTGACGGAACTCGTGCGCGCCCACGTGGACCGGATAGAGGATGGGTGGCGGATGTGCGTCGCGGTAGACGACCTCTACGCCCGCGCGCGATATGCGAACGATGTGGGAGCCAAAGTTCCAACCGTGGTGCCGGCGCCGGCGGCGATGGTCGTTCGCCAGGGTCGCCATCCACTCTTGCTTGCCGAGTTGGCCACGGTTGTACCCTTCGATCTCGATACCGAAGAGGGGGAACCGGTGGTGGTCGTGAGCGGACCGAACACCGGTGGCAAGACCGTGTTACTGAAGGCAGTGGGCCTGATCCATGCCATGGCGCAATCGGGCATCATCCCACCGGTGGGTGAGGGCACGACGTTACCGGTGTTCGGTGGGATCTATGCGGATATCGGCGATCACCAGTCTATCGCGGCGAGCTTGAGCACATTCAGCGGTCATCTCGAAGCCCTAAAGGGGGTGTTGGAAGCTGCCGATGCCCGATCGCTCGTGTTGCTCGACGAGTTCGGCACGGGCACGGATCCGTCGGAAGGAGCGGCGCTGGCCGGGGCGGTGCTCAAGACGTTGTGCGACCGCGGCTGCACCACCATCGCGACTACGCACTTGAATCAGCTCAAACGGTTGGCCTCGGAGACGGCCGGAGCCGTGAACGCATCGCTGCAGTTCGATGCCGAACAACTCGAGCCGACGTATCGCGTCGTGAAAGGTATTCCCGGACGTTCGTACGGATTGGCCATTGCGCGCCGGCTTGGATTTCCACCCGAAGTGCTGCAGCTCGCAGAACAATTACAACCTGACGCGGAGCGATCGTTCGAGTCGCTGCTCGGCGACCTCGAGGAGCGGGAAAAATCGCTACTGCAACGCGAGGAATCCGTCCGGGCCGACGCCGCCCGGCTGGATGCAGTCGAAGACAGACTCTCACAGCTCCGCTCCGATCTGGCAGAGCGGGGACGGTCGCTCGAGGAGACGGCGCGCCAGATGGAGACGTCGGGACGGGCCGAGGCGCGTCTATTCTTTCTGGAGGCGCGTAAGCGCGTGGAAGATGCTATGGCGTTGGCTCGGCTGGCCACGGATGAGACGACGGCCAAGCAGGCGAGAAAGCTCGTGGAAGACGGAGTGCGGGTGGAAGCATCTGCGCTAGAAAAATTGGAGGTCGCGGCGCGCAAAAAAGGGTGGAAAATGCGGGGCCGTCGCGGGACGGAGACGCCGGCCGGTGCCGCGACGAGTCCACCCATGGTCGAGCGACCAGCGCCGCCATCCACTCTGACCGAGTCGGCGGCCGCAAGCGAAATCGATCTCCGCGGAATGTTGGGGGAGGACGCCGAAGATGCCGTCGTGCGTGCGCTCGACGAAGCCGTAGTCGCCGACCTCGCGTCGCTGCGCATCATCCACGGCAAGGGCACCGGAGCACTCCGTCACCGAGTGTGCGATGTGCTGCGACGCGATCGCCGCGTGGCGTCGTTCTCGTCGCCGCCGGCGCATCAAGGTGGTTGGGGCGTCACCGTCGCGGAGTTGCAGTCGTGACCGCGATTCCCGACGAAGTGATCGAGCAGGTTCGCGATTCCGCCGACGTCGTACACATCATAGGCGAACATGTCGATCTCAGGCGCACCGGCGCGGATTTTCGGGGGCCGTGTCCGTTTCACGGCGGCACCAAGCGAAACCTCGCGGTGATCGCGAAAAAACAGATGTTCTATTGCTTCGTGTGTCACGAGGGTGGCGACGTGTTCGCATTCTACATGAAGCATCTCGGGATGGATTATCCCACGGCCGTGCGGGAGGTGGCGGCGAAGGTCGGCGTCATCATTCCCGACCGGCCGACGGGCGGCCCGGACCCGAGAGAACCCCTGTTCTCGGCGGTTGCCGTTGCCGCGGAGTGGTATGCCAAGCGGCTGCGGGAATCACCCGACGGCGGGGAGGCGCGTGCGTACCTTGCCAAGCGGGGGTTTTCCGGCGAAGGACTCGATGTGTTGGGATTGGGGTTCGCCCCCAAAGGCGGCGTGTTCCTGGAGGCGATGGGTAGGTTGGGCGTGTCGGAGGATAGCCTGCTCGAGGCCGGATTGGTGGTTCGGCGTGAGGACGGCTCGTTGCGGCCTCGTTTCTGGGGACGATTGCTTTTCCCCATTCATGACTTGCGCGGCCGAGTGGTGGGCTTCGGGGGCAGGGCGCTCGGTGACGCAGAGCCGAAGTATCTCAACTCGCCGGATTCGAGGATCTTTCACAAGGGGCAATTGCTCTACAATCTGCATAACGCACGCGCGGCGATCCGGCGGAACGAGAAGGCCGTCGTGGTCGAAGGATATTTCGATGTGCTGCGGGCGGTCGAAGCGGGGATAGAGCACGTCGTCGCGCCGCTCGGCACGGCCCTCACGTCCGAGCAGACGGCGTTGCTCAAACGCTACACCCGCGAGGTCGTGTTACTGTACGACAACGATCCCTCGGGTATGAGAGCGAGTTTTCGGGCCGCCGATGAGATACTGCGGGCGTCCATCCGTGGAATGATCGCCACACTGCCTCCCGGACAAGATCCTGATTCCCTCGTGGTGCAAGATGGGGCGGAGGCGCTCGTGCACATTATCGATGATGCGGTGGATGTGTTCGAGCGCGAACTCCAGCTGCTGGACCGCAAGGGTTGGATGGGGAGCATTGCTGGGAGGCGACGTGCTCTCGATCGCTTGTTGCCAACACTGCGTGCGGCGGGCGATCCGGTCACCCGAGATCTGTATGTGAATCGTGTCGCGGAGACGTTGGGGATCCACGCGAATTCCGTTCGGAGAGAGATTGATTCCGGCGTCCCTCGTCGGTCCGTTTGGCGAGAGCGCCCAGCGGCGACTGGGCCTGATGGAGGGCGCCTGGGTGGTGGGGGCGGGTCGGCGGAACGGAACCTGACGCGTGTCATGGTACACGAGCCCCAATGGCGATCGCGCATCGCCGAGCTCGTGCCAGACACATCGATTCTCGGCGGCCCCGACCGCGAGTTGTTCGAATATCTGGCAATGCAGCCCGATGAGGCGACCGGGCCCCAAATGCTCCGCGAGGTCGATGGAGAGGTGCGGGCAGTCCTCGCCCAGTTGCTCGAAGAGGCATGGGGCGACTTGGACGTGGACGCCGTCGTCGCAGGCGCGATCAACGATCTCGATAGCCGAAGCGTAGAAGCGACGCTGGAGCAAGTACAGAGGCAGCTTGCCGTGGCGCCTACGGATGAGAAGGTAACCCTGACACGACAAATCCATTCCCTGAGCCGGCGGTTGGCCGAACTCAAGCCAGGACGTTGGAACGTCATTCGAACCGGGAGGAGTAGTGCAGTCTGATTTGAAGAGCTTGTTGGGTCTGCAGGAAGACGACCGCGCCATCATGGCGATCGACGAGGAGCTCGGGGCGCTCAAGCCGGAGCTTGCCAAACTCGACGAACTCGTGGCCCAGTTGGAAGAGGCGTTGGCCCGTGCCCATGCGGAGCTTAGTGCGGCTGATGGGAGAGGAGAGGAACTCGAAGGAAAAATTGAAACGTATCGAGTGATGCAGGAACGGCGGCGACAAAAATTAGAGTGGGTGCGGGGTGCCAAAGAGGCGTCAGCGCTCATGGCGGAGATCGATTCGGCCAGGGGCGTGCTGGCCCAGGAGGAGACGGAGTGGATTCGCTCCGCCGAGGAGGCGCAGGCGATCAAGACGCGGGCGGCCGAAGCCGAGGAGCGGGTTGCCACGGAGAAGGCGCAGCAGGCCCCGCGCCGCACCGAAATTGCCAGTGTCGAAGACGAGTGTCGCGCCCGGCTGAAAGAAGCGCAGGCGAAGCGCGCAGAAACCGCCAAGGGAATCAACCCCAACCTTCTGAAGAAGTACGGACGAATTCTTACGGGGCGTGCCCCGTATGCGATGTATGAGCTTCATGACGGAGCGTGCGGTCACTGTTTTACCGCAGTGCCCATACATCTGCGGCAGCAGATCCAGCGGGGCGATACCATCGCCACCTGCGAGGCGTGTGGGGTCATCATGTACGTGTCGGAATGATGTCGATCGCCGCGACTCGTTGGAAATTCAGCGACCCCCCCGATCGGGCCGTTAGCCGCAACCTGGTGGACACCCTCAACATCCCGGAGACCCTGGCCGAACTCTTGGTGCAGCGAGGGCACTCCTCAGTAGAGGACGCCAAGATGTTCCTTCGTCCAACCCTGAGTTCGCTGACCGATCCCAACCAGTTCCGGGATTTGCCGAAGGCAACGTCGCTCATCGCGGACACGGTGCGTGCGGGCAAGGTGATCGTGATTCACGGTGATTACGATGTCGACGGGCAAGCAGCCACGGCGTTGTTGACGCGCGTGCTGCGGGCGGCGGGCGCCGACGTCCACCCCTTCGTCCCGCACCGCGTGCAGGATGGCTACGATCTTGGGCCGGCCGGCGTTTCGTTTGCCGAGCGGTGTGGGGCCTCGTTGATCGTCACCTGCGATTGCGGTATCAATGCCCACGACGCTGTGGCGGACGCTAAGGGCCGAGGCATCGCGGTGGTCGTGACCGATCACCATGTGCCCGGCGTCCTGCCACCCGCCGACGCTGTGGTCAACCCCAACCGACCAGACTGTCCGTCGGTGTCAAAAGGGCTTTGTGGCACAGGAGTGGCCTTCAAGCTCGCGCAGGCGTTGGTGGCCGAACTCGATCTGCCCGAGAATCTGCCGCTGCATCTCTTGGATCTGGTTGCGCTGGCCACGGTCGCCGACATCGTGCCCCTGACCGGCGAAAACCGGACGCTGGTTAGCTTTGGCCTCAAGACCCTCGCGCGATCGCGGTGGCCGGGGTTGCGGGCGCTCGTCGCCGCAGCGGGCCTCGCCGGCAAGCCGATCCGAGCCGGGCACGTCGGTTTTATGCTCGCACCGAGACTCAATGCGGTCGGACGCATCGGCGACGCCAAAGATGGTCTGCGACTGCTTCTCACCGACGATGAGTCGGTGGCGTACGAGCTGGCACATACACTGGAAGCCATGAACACGCGCAGGCAGGCCATGGATCAGGAAATTCTTCGCGGTGTCGTGGAAGAGATCGATGAGGCGGGGGCGATCGATTTGGATCGTACGTTCGGACTGGTGCTGGACAACGCAGAATGGCACGCAGGGGTGATCGGTATCGTCGCGTCACGGGTGGTGGAACGCTACGCTAGGCCGACGTTCCTCATCGCTGTTGAGGGGAATGAGGGTAAAGGATCGGGCCGCAGTATTCCGGGATTCGACCTCCATGCGGCGTTGTCTGCGTGTAGCGGTCATCTCGTGCGATATGGAGGCCACCCGATGGCGGCGGGTCTGACCATCGAGAAAAAGAACATCGTGGCGTTTCGCGAAGCGTTCAACGACGTGGCGACCTCGCAGCTCACGAAGGACGATCTCGTCAATACCCAGAGGGTTGATGCGAAGAAGTCCGTCGAACAGTTCGACATCAGGCTCGAGCACCTGTTGCGTCACATGGAGCCGTGCGGATTCGGCAACCCGGTTCCGGTGTTCGTGGTGACCGGCGCGCGGGCCGCCGCCGCCCGAACGGTGGGGCAAAACCACCTCAAGTTCGTCCTGTCGGACAATACCGGCAAACTGGGGGCGATTGGGTTCAACCTGGCCGACCGAATTCCGGGCGGTTGGCTCGATTCGGAAGTCGACGTCGCGTTTCGTCTCGAGGAAAACGAGTATGGGGGTAAGGTGAGCCTGCAAGCGCGTGTGCTCGCCCTGCGCCCGGCCAACGGATGCGGATCATAGCCGGGGAATTTCGCGGACGCCGTTTGCGGGTTCCCGGTGACCGCGCCACCCGGCCCACGGCCGATCGGGTGCGCGAAGCATGGTTCAGCATCCTGGCCGGCCAACTCGCGGGTGCGCACGTCTTAGACCTCTACGCGGGGTCGGGAGCACTCGGTCTGGAAGCGCTGTCGCGTGGAGCGAAACGGGTGGAGTTCGTCGAAGTGGGGAAGACCGCGCTGAATGCCCTGCGTGCGAACGTCGCGGCGCTGGACGCGGAGGAGCGGGTAACCGTTCACCGCGCCCACGCGGGCCGTTTCGTCGAGCGTCTCGAGGCGATCGCGTTCGACATAGCCCTGGCCGATCCGCCATACAAGGGGGAGGGCGCCAAACAGCTGGTCGGCGCCTTCGAGGCTCGCCCGTTTGCACACGTACTCGGGATCGAGCATCGTGCAGCGGAAGACATCGGCGGCGATGAAACGCGCCGGTACGGCGATACTGCCTTAACATTTTGTTACGCGCCATGAACCGGATTGCCGTCTACCCAGGGGCCTTCGATCCAGCGACCAAGGGTCACGAAGACATCATAAACCGGAGCTTGCACTTCGTGGACCGGCTGATCGTGGCGGTCGCCGAGAACACCACGAAGACATCCTTGTTTTCGTTGCAGGAGCGGATCGAGCTTCTCAACGAGATTGTCGGCGATGACGATCGAGTCGAGATCCGTCCGTTCCACGGATTACTCGCGGATTTTGCCCACGAGATGGGCGCCGCTATAGTGGTGCGTGGTCTGCGGGCGGTAAGTGATTTCGAGTACGAGTTCCAGATGGCCCTCATGAATCGAAAGCTTCGCGACGATCTCGAAACGGTGTTTCTGGTTCCCGCACGGCATCTCACATTCTTGAGTTCGAGCATCGTTCGCGAGGTTGCGAGTCTAGGCGGTGACGTCGCCGATCTCGTTCATCCCACGGTGTTGCGGGCCCTGGAGGGCAAGTTTGGGTAGATGACCTTTCGCGATGACCTGCGCGATCGTGCCACGCAGGTGCGAGGGACGGTTGTACTGGCAGAGGGGTGGGACGATCGGGTTGCCGCGGCTGCTAAACTGATCGACGAGCAGGGCATCGCCACCCCGCTGGTGCTCCAGGGGACTGACCTTCCGCGTGTCGCCGACGTCGCCGCGCTGTTGAGGCAGCGGCGGCCGGATCGAATCGCGAGCGATGCGGCCGCTATGGAACTTGCCTCCAACCCCATCGTACTCGGCGTCGGGCTCGTCGCGCTGGGAGAAGCCGACGCCGCGGTGGCCGGTGCCACTTGTCCCACGGCTGACGTGGTTCGGGCCGCGCTGTGGTTGATCGGGCCGGCTGACGGTATCGAGACGATCAGCAGCGCGTTCTACATGGTGCTCGACACGTGGCCTGCCGCGGAGGTGGGGAGTGGGCTGGGAGGCAGGGTGCTCACCTTTACGGACGCGGCCGTGGTGCCGGATCCGACGGCGGAGCAGCTTGCCGATATCGCACTCTCGGCGGCACGCGACCGCCGGCGCATCGTCGGAGACGAGCCCGTGGTGGCTTTTCTCTCGTATTCGACCAAAGGCAGCGCCGACGGACCCAAGGTTGACAAGGTGCGGGAGGCAACGAAGCTATTCCGCCAGCGGGCACCCGATATCGCGTGCGATGGGGAGTTGCAGGGTGATGCGGCGCTGGTCCCGGCGATCGCCAATCGCAAGGCGCCCGAATCCCCCGCGGCCGGCCGCGCCAACGTCCTGGTCTTTCCCGACCTTGACAGTGGGAACATTGCATACAAACTGGTACAACGTCTCGCGGGCGCGGCAGCGGTCGGGCCAATCCTTCAAGGTCTCGCCAAACCAGTGGCCGACCTCTCACGTGGGGCGACGGCGGACGAAATCGTTGATGTCGCGGCGGTCGCTGTGTTGCAAGCTGTATAGAGTATCCAGGAAAGCGGAGGGCAGGTAAATGGCAACAACTGTGAGCAGCACACCGAGCGGCGTGACGATCGTGGCAGTAGACGGCCAGCTGATTGTGGCGAATCGAAATGAACTCAAAGAAACAGTGCTCACGTCGCTCGAATCCGGCGACCTGAAGTTCGTGTTCGATTTCACGGCCACCGGTTACATCGATTCGTCTGGGCTTGGTGTGCTCGTTTCCATCTCCAAGAAAATCCGAGAGGCTGGGGGAGCTCTCAGGCTCGCCGGCTTGAATGAAGACCTGGGTATGCTGTTCGAACTCACGAAGCTGGACACGCTGTTCAAGATTTGTGATACAAAAGAAACAGCCGAAAAGGGCTTCTAGCATCGAGACCGTACCGCTGCGACTGTGCGTCCGGCGTCCGCGTCGGTCCGACCACGATGCTCCCGATCGTGGTCTCCGCATGACGGTGGCAGTGCCGAGCGAACTCGAATTCGTCGAGCACACCGTGGACCTCGTGGCCCGGCATTGCCTGGCGTGCGGGCTGTCCGTCAAGGCCGTGCGCTTCAATCTCAGGGTCGCACTGTCCGAAGCCTTGGCCAACGCCATCGTGTACGGGAACCGACTCGATCCGGGTAAGCAGGTCCATATCGCGATATGTCTCGTCGGACAATCGGTACAGGTCCACGTTCGTGACCAGGGCGAAGGGTTCGATCCCAACTGTATACCCGATCCCCGGTCGCGGGATTGCATCGAGCGGGTAGCTGGTCGGGGTCTCTTTCTCATCAAAGAGCTCGTGGACGAGCTCGAATTCAACGACCGAGGTAACTCCCTCTGCATGACGCTACACCGCGCCTGACCCGTCTCGATGCGACGCTGCACGCGCTTGGCCAGCTGCTGGGTGACGAAATTCGGGTGTGGCGTGCAAGCGAGCGTACGATGCAGCTCGTTGCCGGCCCATCGCTGAGGTCCGATCAGAAGGTCCCGGCGGTGCCGGACGCGGACGGCTCGGGTGCGGACAGGCTCCAACCCCTGTCTGGCATCTCTGACTACTACTACCAGTGCAACCATCCAGACCACGAACTCGCATTGGGCCCGCTACTGACGCGGCTGGTGGAAACCGAGGGCGAGACGCTGCACGTGGCGGAGGAACTGACACGCCATTACGAGGAGATCGACCTACTCTATACCATCAGCGCCGTACTTGGACGGACGATCGGGTTGGAAGAGGCGGCCAGCGTCATCGTTCGAGAAGTGAGTAAGGTCGTCGGAGCCCGACGGGCATCCATTCTCGTGTACGACGCCGAGCATCGCACACTCCGTCCGGTGGCGGGGTGGGGAGTCGATGTCAGCGATTTTACACCGATCCCGATCGACGACGAGATATCGGTGGCCGCGCGAGTATTTCGTGAATGCGACACTGTGCTGCGCAACGCGTCCGATGACGGAATGTGGAAAGATCCCGATGCCATGACGCGTCCGTACCGCGGGAAAGCATTTCTTTCCGTCCCGATCGTGTATCCTGACCCGGATGGGGTGGCCCGTCCCGTCGGTGTGATCAACCTGACAGACCGGATGAGCGAAGACGCGTTTGGTCACGGGCACGCCAAGCTCGTGACGGCGATTGCGCATCAGATTGGTGCCGCCATCGAGAACGCCCGCCTCGTCGAACTCGACCGTGAGCGTCAACGCGTGCGGCAAGAACTGCAGTTGGCGCACGACCTGCAGCTTCGATTGCTGCCTTCACCGACGCTGTTGGGGCCACAAATTGACGTGGCCGCGATATGCCGCCCCCTAGAGAGCGTGGGTGGCGACTTCTACCAGTTCGTCCGGCTGCCCGGCTCGCAAGTCGGTGTGATGCTGGGTGATGTGTCCACTCATGGACTTGCCGCGGCGCTCATCATGG
>SMUY01122265.1_pt1 | contig 14685 bp, 8 predicted proteins | sample 2456441 | NCBI WGS metagenome assembly SMUY01 (sample SAMN11095931, study PRJNA526329) | marine sediment metagenome | biome: Marine sediment; feature: Surficial sediment; material: Deep marine sediment; isolation source: Hadal surficial sediment | place: Pacific Ocean | collected 2014-11 | depth 0-1...
CCTACCGCTACGACGCCGCGGGTAACGTGATCCGCAAGCAACGGCAAGGCTTCCACGGCGCCCCTGGCGAAGGCGTGGCCGAGCTCGCCTTCGCCTACGCCTCCCGTGGCCTGCTGCGCCGCGCCCGCTCCGGCTCTTCCTCTACTTGGGCCACGGCTAAACCCAGTCCGCAAGCTTGAGTCCGCGCACACGCCGGAAATGCTCAGGTTGTGTGTGACGAGAGCCAGACCGAGTTGCAGCGCGTGAGCCGCAATCATTACGTTGAATGTGCCGATCGGCGTCCCCTTCGATACGAGCGTGGCGGCCACCTTTCCGAAGCGATCTGCGGACTCGTCATCAAAGGGCACCACCGCAACGTCGCCCACGAAGGCCTCGATCAGGCGGCGCAAGCGGCGGGAACGCCGCCGCTCGGCCAGCGTAATCGTGCTCACGCTCAGCTCTGAGGGTGGGTGGACCCGGATCTGATCAGCAACCGCTTCCTCTTCCCGTAGCGCGTGCCCTTCGGAAAACGGATGCGGGCCGCAAGGAGGGCCGATTGAGGGCTCGGAGCTTCGGCCGGCCTGGAGGCCGGTTTTGCCGGAAGGCGGAGTCGGCCGCAGGCGGGCCGAGAGCCGCCAATGGTCGGCGGTCAAGCACCGTGTTCGCTCGTGGGCGGTGAGATCGAAGGGTGCCGGGCTCCCGGGCCTCAGCTACGGGCGCGGGCACCGCCCGGGTTGATGGATTCTTGATAAACACTTGATGGTGAGGGGGAGTCCCCTCATGTAGAACCTTCTCATGTGAGTGGGGCCCGTCGGTGTCCAGCGGCGGGTCGAGCCCCCAGAGGTCATTCGTCAGCAAGGGTTGGTTGGCCTCATCGCCCCGATGTGCCCGAGGAGGACAAGAGAATGCAGGCGGTTCAGTTGGCTCCGGAGCAAGGAAGAACCAGGCTCATTGGCAGCAGTGGATCGATTCAGAGGCTTCGGGAGCGAATCGATCGAATGGCCGGGCTCCCCACCGGTGTGCTGCTGACGGGCGAGACGGGGACCGGAAAGGGTTGCGTCGCTCGTATGATTCACGAGCGGTCGGACCGAGCGGAACGGCCGTTCGTGCACATCGATTGTGCGGCGCTGTCCCCGAGCCTGATCGAGAGTGAGCTCTTTGGCCACGAGAAGGGAGCCTTCACGAACGCGGTGAATTCCCGAGCCGGACGCTTCGAGCTTGCAGACCGTGGCACGGTGTTCCTCGACGAAATCGGGGATCTCGCTCGACCGCTGCAGGCGAAGCTTCTCCGCGTCCTCGAGGACCGCCAGTTCGAGCGATTGGGAGGGAATCGAACGCTCACGATGCGTGCGCGCGTGATCGCGGCGACGAGTCGCGACCTGGAGCAGGAGGTTCGCAAGGGGCAGTTTCGCTCGGACCTCTTCTATCGCCTCAACATCGTACGGCTTCGTCTTCCCGCGTTGCGCCATCGGATGGAGGACATTCCCGAGCTCGTCGAGTACGCCTGCAGAAAGATCTCGAGGAAGCTGGGTATCGCGACGGTCGAGCTACCCCCCGATCTGGTCGACCTGTTTTCGGAACATCGCTGGCCTGGCAACGTCCGTGAACTCATGAACGTAGTCGAGAGGGTCATCTCATTGGGGGATGACTTCTCGGCTGACGCCGCCGACCTCGACCTCGGGATTCTGGAGGGAGAAGCCGAAAACGATCGCCAAGACGCTGTGGTTTCCAGCCCTTTGGGCGAGCTGACGAGGGCCGTGAGCGAAGTCGAGACCCAGGAGATCCTCGAAGCGCTCCACTGGACCGGATGGAACGTCACCGAAGCGGCCCGTCGCCTCGGCGTTCCGCGAGGAACCCTGAGGTACAAGATCGAGAGGCACGGGATCGAGCCGAAGCGGGTTTCATAGCAGGCTCGAAGCTCGCTCGTAAATTCGCACCATCTCCAATCGCTGAGCAATTTTTACCGCCTCGCGAGCCTTCTCCTGCATTCGTCCATTGTCCGCGACACGACCGCGCTGCGCCAGCATTCGCGCGTGTTCATAGAGGCAGACGGGCACAGATTGCCTATTCTGCGTTGGAACATGCGGCTCGGAGGACGCCGGGTATTTTAGTCGGTCGGCAGTTTTCTCGCGAGGTTTGTCATGCCGAAACGAATTGCGAGCGTTCGGGCCTTGTTATCGAAATCGTATGCCTCGATAGTGTCACCTGGTTGGTTGCGCAATCTCAGACACACGGCGAGATGTCTGAAAGTGTGCGCCAGCCAGGGCAGCGCACCGATGTGGTCCTCTGTTTCGGCAGCCGTTCTCAGATAGTGGATCGCCTCATCGTATCGCCGCAACGTCGTTGCCAGTTGCCCGAGAATCCGTGCCTGGGAGCCCCACGATGCGATCGCAAAACCAACACCGCCGACAAGCCCGGCACTCGGAAGCAGAAGATCGAACAACTCGGAGGCCGATTCTGTGTCGTTCAACTCCGCAGCGGCCATTGCCAGAATGTCGAGACTAGCGAGCCATGCTTCATTGGTAGGGATTGAGCCGAATCCGCTTGCCCTGATTTGAGCGATTTGGCGTCTCGCATCGTCGACTCTGCCCAGCTCGGCGTTGAATATCGCTTGCACTCCCCGCCACGCAACGACGGATGGGTACTGGTCGAAATAAGATTGCGCGTTCTCAACTACCTCATCAGCGCGTCCCTGCTCCCAGCGGAGTACAATTAATTGCGCTCCACAGCTGTGAATCGCGTTGTGACTCTGTGCTCGCGCTCCCAGATTAAAGGCCAGTTGGGTTGTAACCTCAGCCTCTGAGAACGCCCCCTCGCGTAGCATCCGATTCGATTCGAACAGCTTCACCTGCCAAAGAAAATGGGGGAGCGAAAGCGATTCTGCGAGCCCTGCGAACTTAGCGACGTCGCGACCGGCCCTGATCATGTCGCCCTGCTCGAGGTGATAGGTGATACCAAACAGAATGTGCATCAGTTTTAGACCGGGCAATGCAGAACCGGTCAACTCGTTACCAAACATGTCGATGAGCGCTCGACGTTCCTCGCGGCGCGATGGGTGCCACAAGGCAGCGTGGCGGGCACAAAGAGCGTGGCGAAGTGCATCTCGATCGCCTGATCTTCTAGATTCCTCGATTGCCTCCGCTGTGAGGTCGTCAATTTTCTGATCGTCGCCAGTCCAGACAAGTGCGATTGCCAATCGTGCGAGGAGGAACGCCCTAAGGCGTGACGCGCCGCTTGGAAGAGTGTCCAGCGCCTCTTCGATTCGGCTGATGACCAGTTCATCTATGATTCCAACCCGTGAGGCGAAGAACTCTTGAGCGAGAGCGACTGCCGCTTTCGCCTGGATATCCGTTCGCCCAAGGCTTCGAGCTTGCAAATAGGCCTGATCGAGCGTTTGGCGATAGCCCTCTGCACCGGCATCCCGCTCGCCTTCTCCGAGCGCGAGAGTCAGTTCGCAGCGCCGAACTGGCGTCAGAGTTCCGGCCGCCTCAAACGATTCAATAGCTGAGCGGATTTGTGGATGGGCAGAATCGTGGGCGAGACAACGCGTCGCCCAGGATGCAGCAAGCAGATTGTGGTTGGCAGCTCGAATCAGGACGTCGGGAGATCCGGTGGCAACGAGGTGGTGAGCGATACTTGCCGCATTAGGCGGGATATCATCGGAATACCTATGTTCGAGCCAATCAGCGATTTCGCGATGAACCCGCGAGCGAATCTTCGCGGGGGTGCATTCGTACACGGCATCTCGAATCAGACCGTGGCGGAACTCCCAGGTCGGAGGTGATTGGCCGCTCGCTCGAATGAGATCGCACTCGACCGCGTGTTCGAGCGCAATACTGACATCACCGAGATCGATTTCGGACAAAGTCGCCAAGTCGGCCGCCGATAGTGGTCTCTTGTGAGCGGCGAGAAACTCAAGCAGGTTCCTCGTGGGTTCGGGGAGGGCCTGCACTTGCCAGCGAACGAGCACCTTGATACCGGTTGGCACTTCAGCCGAAGAGGTCGGGGCGACGGGGAGCGCTGTAAGGCGATGTTGTCGTGCTGCTGACGTGAGCTGTTCGAAAAAGAAGGGGTTCCCGCCGGAACGTTCGACCAGCCAGTCTTCGAGGTCCGCCGAATCTTCTGGTGCGAATTTCGACTGCACGAGCAACCGAATGTCGGCGTCCGCGAGTAGATCCAGAATGATCTCTGGCTCGCTAGTATGGGTGGCCAGACGGTCGAGCGCTTGGACGGTTGCCTCATTCTGGATGAGAGGGCGAGGTCTGTAGGTAGCCAGGAAGAGTATCCGAGAGTCTCCTACTTCGAGCAGTATCGATGCCAACAGTTCGAGCGTGTCTGGGCCGGCGAGGTGCAGATCCTCCAAGATGACGAGTAGGCAATTCGTATCTTCTGCGGCAAGAATCGCCAGCTTGGCAATTGCATGTGCCATTCGGAGTCGCATCTGGTCCGGCTCTAGCTCGGGCGCGCTTCCTACGTGAGTAATCTGAGTCCCAAATTCCGCATCGAGCAGGCAAAGATACTGAATGCTCGCTTCATCAAGTTGATTCAGCCTGTCTGTTGGCATGCCTCGAGCGAAGGATCTAACCAGCTGAACCCATGGCCACCGCGGGGGCGCGATTTCTTGCGGAAGGGCGGCGCTCCGAGCGATTCGCGCGCCCTTTCTCTCTAGTTCCCGTGAAAATTCCTGCGCTAGGCGGGTCTTTCCAATTCCTGCTGAGCCTACGATACGCACCAATGTCGGCTGCCCGTCCATGGCGGCAGCCAACGCAGAATGAAGGCGGCCGAGTTCGGAGACTCGACCTACGAATGCGGACTGCGCGACGAGTTGGTCTGCGTGCTCAATTTTACACGTGGGCTCGATAAAACGGTATCCGCGCGAGCGTACGGTCTCGATGAACCGGGGATTTGATGCTTTGTCGCAGAGTGCCCGTCGCACCGACCGAATCGCGGTCGGTACGGTTGATTCGCTCATTTTCTTGACACACCAGACCGCGGAGATCAGCTCGTCCTGGGAGACCACGCGGTGCCGATTACGAATCAGAAATTGAAGCAATTCAAAGGCCTTCAACGCAATATCGACTCGGTTCCCGTTCGAATCAATGAGTTGGCAAGCTTGAGTGTCGAGTTTGAAGCCCGCGAACGTGAATATGACTTCGGGAGTAGAAAAAGAGTTTTTGGTCACGTTGGATCTATTCCAATACGGGCGCGCGATCAAAGACTTGTCGGAGTCCAGGTTCGCTAAACATTGCGACAACGCGTTGTGCTCTCTCAGTGAGCAGGGAGCGGTCCTGTGGGAAGACGAGGACATCGAAGGGTCGCCGCATCACGAAAACGAGGTCTCCGCTTGGCTGCGAAATTTGCGGTTTTCGAGATGCAGGTGGACTTCGTTGAAGGAGTGGGTGCTCAAAACCTGATTCCAGAATGTTGTGAGGCCGGGAATACCGTCGAATTGGCCAGTCCACGGAATGCTGAAGAATTTGTAGCCGATGACACGCAGAGAGGTTCGAATTGCTGGGGCCATTAACGGTCATCGTGATGTGTAAGATACAATGTTCGCAACGATATGGGGATTCTCTTGTATTCGACAGTCGGAGCCTTCTTGTCAATTCAGCTCTGGTTCGAGTGGCCGTGGGTATGTTGTCATGTTGGTGTTGGGACTTGGGACGAAGTCGATTCGATTTACGATGGGTAGTCGGTTTCATCGACAGCGAACGGAGTGAGGTTTTCTGAAGCGAGTTCAATCGATGTGGATCAGTCGTTCGGCGATGGGGCCTCGAAGAGAGAATCGCCGTCTACCAGGTGTTCTACCGGGCGGTCCATTTTGACAATTCGACTTGCAGGTCGATCGAATTCGACATCTGGCGATGGGCTAGAATGCACGCGTCTTCCGGTGGGGGAACATGGGACCGTTCGCTGAACGAAAGCTGACCCATACGGGCCTTGGAAGCGCGAGTGCACTTTTGGCTATCGCCGTTCACGTATTCCTAGGTGCCTCCGATGCTCGTAGCGTTGAAGATGCAGCTTCCAGAAGTGCCGCGTTTGTGCTCGATGCGACATTCTCCAATCTTTATGCGGATGACTACATCCAGACCTTAACGCTGACGACGATCGGGCGGAGCGGTGATTCGATGCAGCGGAAGCTTCAAATCACACGCCGGCAGAGCGAGCGGCCTGGCAAGGCGCTTGTACGATTCCTTGAGCCGTATGCCATACGTCGGACATCGATCTTGATTCTTGAGAAGGAAGAAGGGCCCGATGAACTCTTTGTCTACCTACCAGCGGCGCGAATGACCCGCCGCCTTTCGATGGCGCAGAAGGCCGACCTCTTTTTTGGGACGGATCTCTGCTTCGAAGACATCGAGCCGAAGCGCGCAAGCGACTACGACGTCCATTGGATCGAGGCAGGACAGGGAGACGGAGACTGTGACCGGATGGCGGCCACGGTCCGCGAAGGCTTGGAATCGGTATACGAACGGATGGTGTATTGCATCGAACGAGATCGAGACGTCATCCGGTGGGCGGAGTTCGAACGCGGGGGGTCGGTGGTGCGGCGCTTGGACGTAGACCCGGAAAGCGTGCAGAAGGTGGGGGATCGCTTGATCCCGTTCGAGATGAAGATGTCGATGCCAGGCCGCGGTTCAAGTACCCGAATCTCAACTGGGACCTACGATATTCGGCCGACGATCCCGGAGGCGCTCTTTTCGACTTGGAATCTGGAGGTAGGCACCGCGAATCGTGACCGGAGGGAAGTGGGGAAGTCTTCAGATTGATGGTCGTTCTGGATGGTTTTCCCCCCGGTGTGGAGAGCTTGGTAGAGCCGGAGCGCGGGATCGGATACTCGTGTGCTAGCGGTCTTTTTGGATCTAGAGAACGATGTTTTGAATTGAAAATATTCGGAATATCCGCTAGTTAGATCTAATTCTTGCGAAAGCCACATCAATCTTCCTAGACTTTATAAGTCGTTTCTCCCGGAGGAGCATGCTTCCGACTCCCGACCCGATTCCCCCCGAAACACTGAGACGGCTTCACCGCGGTGAAGTTAGTGGCCGGGAAGAGGTTCGGGCACTTCTCGAACAGGTGGTTGAAGAAAGTGTCCCGCTGACCTCGGGAATCGATCGAAGGAGCGTTTCGCAGCAGGTGACGATCGAGCAGATCGTCAACGGGCGGTTGTCTCTGGTTGGCGACGGGTTGGATTTTCGAATCGGACGTCAGCTTGCGTTTCACTTCGATTTGAATGGCGCAGGCTACTTCTTCGTTTCGGGCCTGATCTCACGAAGTGGACAAGGTCGAGCCGAGGTCGCGATTCCGAACACCATCTACGTGAGTGAGAAGCGCGAGATGATCCGAGCACCGGCGACGTCGATCGTCGGCTCGCCCAGGAAGGTAGAGTTCTCGGGATTTTCCGAACATTTGGTGCGGGGTGACGTGTCGGACTGGACTTACCACGGAATGGCCGTGGATCTGCTGACGACTGATGCAACTCGCCTACCCGATCGATTGACGGTCCGAAACGTCGGCGGCCGCGATGACGGGAACGATGCTTGGGCTGAAATCCGTTATAGATCGCCCCACCCGGACCGCAATGGCTGGACGCGTATCGGTCTAGCGGTCAGTCAGGTTCAACGGGGACGTCCGATTCCTGTTGAACGGATCGATTGGCTTGAGGGAGACGTCCCGCAGGACTTCGGACCCCAGCTGAATTCACCTCTGCCCGATCGACGCGCGATTTCGTTTCGAAACGACCGCGATGAGTCTCTCCGCGGGATCCTCGATTACTGGGGAGATCTGGAGAACGCAGTCGGTGTCGTTATTTCCCCAGCCTGGGGTCGAACCAAGGAAACCTTGATGCCACTTGCGGCAATTCTCGTTGCCAGCTTTCGCGCCGCGGGATGCCCAATTGCGGTTCTCCGATTCGACGGAACACGCCGCCGCGGTGAGTCGTATCGACCTAAACGATGCGAGGCGGAGGGATCGGAACATCTCGAATTTACCTTCTCCCAGGCCGCCCAAGACACGAAGGCGGCCATCCGATTCTTAAGAGAGTCCTCCGGAGTCGAGTGCAAGAGTTTAACGCTGGTCAGCTTCAGCCTTGCTGCCATCGAAGGTCGGCGTGTCGTTGCAGAGATCGGTGGTTCCGAAGTCAACGGCTGGATCAGCGTCGTTGGCGTCGCGGATCTGCAGAACGCACTGTCGGTCATTTCGGGCGGAGTCGACTTCGCGTTTGGGATGCTCGGTGGTCTCAAATTCGGATTGCAGGAGCTGTTTGGCGTGGTCGTGGACATCGATCATTCGGGGCGTGATGCGATCGATCACGGTCTTGCCTTCTTCGAGGACGCACGGCGCGACATGGCGAGAATCAACGTTCCCCTCACTTGGATCCGGGGCAAGCATGACGGATGGGTGGACACCGAGCGGATCCAGGAACTCATGGCTTGTGGCGACCCGAACGCGCGCCGCCTCCTAGAAGTGCCGGCCGGGCACCAGCTACGCTCCAGCTCGGACGCGCTTCGGGTGTTCCAGCTCATCACGAGCGAAGTGGGGCGCATTGCAACCGGTGAGCCGGTCAAGGGGATCCTGCCTGATCTTCAGGCGCTTGCGCAGCAGCGAGACTGGGAGCGGAGCCGACTCCCAAGGAAGTCTAAGGGAGAGCTCGAGTCGTTCTGGCGCGACTACCTACTGGGACGTGGTGACGATCTCGGAATGGAGATCCTGACGGCAACTGATGTATACCGAGAGTTCATGGACGATCAGACGGGGCTCCTAGACCCTCGGCCCGGCAACCGGATCGCTGACCTGGGATCAGGCGCCGGGGATTTCACCGTGCGCTTACTCGAATCCGAGGGCCCAGCACGATCGATAGAAGTCCACGCACTCGACTTCGTTTCTGAGGCACTGAAGCGAGGTGTTGAACGCGTAAACGGATGTACCGGTCGGGGGTTACGCCTACGCCCGATCGTGGCGAATCTTGATCTCCTCGAGGGGCGACAAGCCATTCCCCTTGCCTCGGAATCCTATGACCGAGTGATCGCTTCGCTCCTCCTGAGTTACGTCGGTGACCCGGAGCGTCTTCTTTGTGAGATCTGGAGAATCTTGAAACCGGGCGGCCGCTTCGTCGCTTCGTCGCTCCGTCGTGATGCCGACATCTCGAAGCTCTACATCGATTCATTGACCGATCGGTATTCGACACGTCCAGAGGATGTGTTTGGCGGTGCTGGAGCTGAGGCCGTAGATCGTTCACTTCCGCGGTTTCTCAATGCAGCAGCTCGAATTACGGATCTGGAGGAACAGGAGCGGTTCAGGTTCTACGAGAAGGGCGAACTGGTCAATCTTCTAGAATCTGCGGGATTCTCCGAAATTCGGGTGTCCAAGGGACTTGGGGACCCTCCTCAGGCGATTGTCGTCGCGGGGCGACGTCGCTGAGCCTGCCGCATCACCGGTGAGTGTGCCCGTTTCTACTACCACCCGGCCGTGGTTGCGCGCGGCGATTCGTTTCTGCGTTGAGCAGCCCCGCTTCGCTCTGCTTGGGTGGTTCATCGCTATTTGCGTGGCGACCGCTGGACTGACTGTCCTCGACTTCGACACGACTACCGAGAGCGTCCTGGATCGGAACGATCCGGCTTGGTCGTTCTATCAGGAGAGTCTCCGGCGATTCGGCGGGGATCAAGTTCTCGTGGTTGCGGTCGAGGGAGAGCGGCCTTTCGATAGCGACGTTCTGCGTGAAGTCGAGCGGATCTCTCGTCTTGCGGCCGACGTCGAGGGGGTTCGTCGCGTCGATAGCGTTGCAACGTTTCCATTTGTTCACGTCACGGCGGAAGGCGAGTTGACACTCGATCCGGCGATGGAATTACTGCCCGCAGATCCGGCCGTCGCGAAAGAGCTGCGATCGAGGATCGAGCGCGATCGAATCGCTCGGCGGAATCTGGTTTCCGATGATGGACGCGTCTTCGCCATCAATGTCTGGTTGCGTGCGGACGCCGACGATCTACAACAGAAGGCGGTTGCCGCCCTTAAAGAGATTATGGGCCAAGGACCTGCCTGGTTGTCAGGCGTCCCTGTTTTTCGTTTGGAAGTGAACGTTCAAACGCGTTCAGAAATATTCATTTTCGTTCCCATTACTGTGATCGTCATTGCACTGCTGCTTGGAGCGATTTTCGCTACCCCGATGGCAGCCGTGATTTCGTTGGTCACCAGTAGCGTAGGCGTTGCAGTTGCGCTCGGGGTAATGGGCGCCGTCGGAACACCGGTGACCATTTCGACGATGATCCTACCGTCGATCCTGCTGGCGCTCGGGTCCGCATACGTGATGCATGTCTTGAGTGCTGCGCAGGGATTGGAGGAGTCGGAGGATCTGATCCGGGCCGTCGAGTCGATCGCGAACCCCGTTGTTTTGTCAGGCTTCACGACTGCGATCGGTTTCGTGGCACTCAGCAGCATCCAAATTGATGTGGTTCGTGATCTCGGCAGCTTCGGTGCACTTGGTGTCGTTTGTGTGACGTTCGCTGCTCTGACGCTTGCACCCGCACTTCTGCGAATTTGGCCGTTGAGGGCGGGTGCGCCGTGGCTGGACCGCCTGGTGAGGACTCGTATTCGAGTATCCCTAATAGACCTCGCAAGAAGACGTGGAGGACTCGTCCTCGCGGTCTGGGTTCTCCTGATTGGAATATTCTCGATCGGGCTGGTCCGGCTAGAGGTGGAGACAGACGCCGTCAGATGGTTTCCGGTCGGGACCGACGTGCGAGACTCCTACGAAGCGATACGGGAACGTTTATCCGGAATCAGTCCGATGAATGTGATCATCGAATCCGAGGATGGATCGTCGGTTACGGAGCCAAGGGTCCTGCGAGCCATCGCTGATTTGGGAAGATACCTGGAAGACATGGAGGAAGTCGGTAGGGTGATCTCGGTGGTGGATCCCCTTCTGCAGCTTCACCAGGGTTTTTCACCAGATGCGGTGGTGAGTCTGCCGGACGACCAGGCGCTGATCGAGCAGTACCTGCTGCTGCTTTCGTCCATGGAGTTCCTTGACGATGTCGTGACCTGGGATCGGAAGAGCGCAAATTTGCTTCTGCGCGCCGACTCGAATGGGTCCGTGGACTTGGTCCGAATAGCCAGCCGGGCTGAATCCTGGTGGGAAGAGCACGGCCCGGTGGGCTTTCGAGCGCGAGCGACCGGAATCATGTTCGAGTTTGCACGATCGCAGAACGAGCTCGCATGGGGCCAAATACGAGGCTTGGGTTTTGCTCTGGCGGCAATCGGTATCCTTCTCTACGCGATTTTTCGGTGGCCGGGCGTCGCCCTGATCGCGATGGTTCCCAACGTCGTACCTCTGGCGATCGTATTTGGGTTCATGGGGCTAGTTGGTATTCCGCTTGATGCGGTCACCGTAGGCCTGGGGTCGATGGCGCTCGGAATCGCCGTCGATGACACCATTCATATTGTGAACGGCTACCGAAACGGCATCGTCGCGGGCCACACGGGCATCGATTCGATCGACGAGACGTTCAAATCCGTCCTCCCGCCGCTCATCTACAGCACGATCGCGATCGGGGCTGGGTTCGGTGTCTTGGCACTCTCGAATTTTACTGTCACACAGAATCTCGGCCTAGTGACGGCTGGGACGGTAGTTCTTTGTCTACTCGCTGATCTGACCCTTCTCCCCTCGCTTCTACTCCGCTTCGGGCGTTGAACCGGCGTGTGTCGAACGCCACAGTACCGAGCCTGGCGGAGCGGGCCGACACGCCCCTCAAGTCAGGTGTTTACCGGGTCGATTGTGCGATGGGATGCGGGAACTGCTGGTCGGAGACGTGTCGCTCTATCGAGCGTACCGTGATGAGATCGAGGGTGATCGTCTCGTTCGCTCGTGTCGTACCGCTTCTCTGGTGGTAATCGGGCTCAGCACAGCATTCATCGCTCTTGATTGGATCGCTTTCCCCGAGATCTTTGGAAAGCTGCTTTCCGTTCGCCTTTCCCTGAACGCCGTCCTGGCAGCGATCTACGTCCGCTTTGCGAAGACACAACCCGTTCCCTCGGCGTTCGTGGGCTGCCTTGCCATTGGTACGGGTTTGATTGCAGTCATCGAACCAGCGGGTGGACTACTGGGCGAATACTACGTTGGACTCGTGCTGCTCTTCGTTGGTATGCCAGTCTTGATGCCGTTTTCGGCGCGCCAAGCCGGAGTCCTAGTTAGCATGCTTCTCGTTGTGCTCGCGGGACTACCACTTCTCGAACCGGCGGCGATCGAGTGGCGAACCTACATGCTCCATCTCTTCTTCCCGGCGGCTGCGGCGGTGGAGTCCGTCGCCAGCTGCGCGATGCTTGATCGAACGCGGTTTAGCGACTTCAAGCGACGGCGCGAGGTCGAGCAAGCACGCGACGGGCTGAAACAGCTCGACATTGAGAAGTCGCGATTCACGGCGAACGTGCACCACGAGCTCCGGACACCGCTGACGCTAATGCTCGCACCGATTGAAACCATGATGTCTGGAGACTTCGGGGACGTCTCCGATCTTCAGAACCAGTATCTCCGAACCATGCACAGCAATGGTCTCCGCCTGTTGAAGCTGATCAACAACCTGCTGGATCTGGCCAAGATCGAGAGCGATCAGCTGTGTGTGATCCGGCGTCCGACACGGATTGCGCAAGTCGTTGATCAACTCGTGACGGCGGCGCGGCCGTTGGCGGAGCAGAAGGGCGTGGAGCTCGAAAGCGTCGATCTAGCGGCACTGCCAGAGATTTGTGTGGATCCGGAAGCAATGGACAAGGTGATCGTCAACCTTGTCGGAAACGCGCTGAAGTTCACCGATGCGGGTGGGCGGATCGAAGTCCGGGGAGAGAAGGTGGAAGATGGCGGTGTTCATCTCTGGGTGGCCGACACCGGCATCGGGATACCCGAGGATCAGCTGGGACGGATCTTCGAGCGATTCGCGCAGGTCGATAATTCGAGTACGCGAAAGTATGAGGGCACCGGCATCGGTCTGGCTCTGGTGAAGGAGTTGGTAGATCTCCATGGTGGGAGGGTCTGGGCCGAGAGTGAAGGTCCGGGTGCAGGCACACAGATGCACTTGATCCTGCCCGCCGGCGAGGCTGATGTGGATCGGGGCGAGGAGGTTCTCCAGACCGACGAGGGCACGCCGGTGGCGTTGGGCGACTCGGTCGCCGCAATGACGTTTGAGCTCGAGTTCGCGGAGCACAATCGTGATGCGATGCGGGTCAGCGAGATCGAAGGCAACGTCCAGCGAAACGATTTTGCAGATCTCGCGAAGGATCAACGCGATCCACTCTTGACCGCGCCCGATGATGCGCCGGAGGTTCTGATCTGCGAAGACAACGCCGACATGCGACGTCTCTTGACGTTCTTGATCGGGCAGGAGTTCCGAGTTCGTGTTGCGTCAAATGGTCGAGAAGGTCTCGAGTGTATGAAGGAAAGTGTTCCGGATCTCGTGCTGACGGATGTGATGATGCCGGAAATGTCGGGAACCGAGCTGTGCAGGGAGATCAAAGCAAATCCTGATTGGGCTGGAGTCCCAGTCGTATTGGTGACGTCCAAGGCCGAGCGGGAGATGAAGATCGAGGGGCTCGAGCTGGGCGCAGACGACTACGTGACGAAACCGTTTCACCCCCGCGAGCTGCTCGCCCGGGTTCGTTCACTCGTCAAGCTCAGAAGGCTCCAGGAAGAGCTGGCGATTCGGAACGCATCGCTGAAGAGCACCAACGAGGAGCTGCGGGTCGCCATGCAGGATCTTCGAGAGGCGGGTGTTCAACTCGTCCAGAGCGAACGGCTGGCCGCGGTGGGCGAGTTGGCTGCGGGTATCGCCCATGAAGTCAACAATCCGGTGAACTTTGCTATGAACTCTCTCCGCACACTCCGCGGCTACGTGTCTGACATCCAGGACGTCACTGAGACGGTTGCCGCCATCGATCTGCGGAATACAGATGCATTGGACGCCCGACTCCGCGAATTGGAGAAGCTGAAGGAGCGACTCCACTTCAAAGACGCTGCAAGTGAACTTGCGGAGCTGATCGATATTGCTGCCGAAGGACTGGACAGGACCCATCGGCTTGTGAGTGATATGAGGGACTTCGCGGCGCCGGGCGATTCGAAGGTCGCAAACGTCGATCTGGTGCGTGGTTTGCGAACGACGGCTCAGCTCGTAGGACACCACCTTCGGGAAGCGAACGTCGAACTCAGAATGGAACTGCCGGATCGTCTCCCAGCGATATCGGGGGATCCTCGTGCATTGAATCAGGTTTTCCTAAACCTGTTCAAGAATGCAACCGAAGCACTCGAGGGTCGGGGTGGATCGATCTCCGTCAGTGCCCGCTACGAAGAAGGCTCGGTTGTGGTGCAGATTCAGGACAATGGACCGGGAATTGCGCGTGAGTTGCTTCCGCGTGTTTTCGAGCCGTTCTATTCAACGAAGGAGGCGGGCCGGGGAACTGGCCTCGGCCTCTCCATCAGCCGCCGCATCATCGCCGAGCACAACGGGTCGATCGACGTGAGATCGATTGACGGTGAAGGGGCCACCTTCATCATCAGACTCCCTGTGCAAGGCGAAAGCCGTGAAACCTAGACCCGACCGTATCACCGATTATCGCGAGTATCCGATCCTGTACGTGGACGATGAGCCGGAGAATCTTCGGATCTTCGAGTTGTCGTTCAAGCGGGATTTTGCGATTCGGACCGCGCTGAGCGGTGAGGAAGGGCTC
>SMUY01059207.1_pt1 | contig 14680 bp, 12 predicted proteins | sample 2456441 | NCBI WGS metagenome assembly SMUY01 (sample SAMN11095931, study PRJNA526329) | marine sediment metagenome | biome: Marine sediment; feature: Surficial sediment; material: Deep marine sediment; isolation source: Hadal surficial sediment | place: Pacific Ocean | collected 2014-11 | depth...
ACTGTGCGCAGGCCGGCGATCGACGGTATGTCTGGCAGCGTCAAGTTATGCCCTCAGTGGCGATGTCACTCGCAGCACGCCTGGCGGGATCCATTCTCGTCGAATTGAAGATCGGTGGTGGTGCTTACCAAGCGCCGAGCATAGGGGTGAGCCCGGCAGGCTGACTCGATCAAACGCAGGTCAATTCGACGCCGCACAGCTTACGCTTGCGAAACTCTGTGCGATTACATGCTATGGATTACCCCGTTCAACCGGGTGTTTTGTCGGAGTGCCGGGAGATTCTTCCCTTTTCCGGTTCATCTGACTTTAGTGGGTGACTGATCGACCTCCCTTCCCGCCCGGCCCTACCAATCGCGTCGGTCCGGGTTGCCAGGCCGCGCAAGAGGTACCGATGCGGTGTACGGAGTTGATTCCCGCCCGCACTGCATTCGGTTCAGGAATCCTGATCGATCGGGATCTGAGCGGCTGCACGGTGGTATTTTGACTTCGCATTCGGTACCTTGATCATTCCGGCCCACGCCGATGGTATTGAATCTGAGGGCAGAAGCGATCCGGTATGTGGTCCGTGCGTTCTGACCATACTGCGTCTTCTTCTGCCGCGCAGGCCACGGTGACACGAATGCGCAATCTGCGACGATACGGTGTTGAGTTCGCCCTTGTGGTGACGGCAGCAATCGTGAGCGCCTCGCTTTTTCTTTTCAGTGACGCTGCTGGAACAGACGCGCCATTGACCGGATTTGCTCTCGACGATGCATGGATTCATCACACATATGCTCGAAATCTCGCGCTGACCGGCACCCTTTCATTCAACCCTGGCGATTGGGAAGCTGGCTTCACATCTACTTTGTGGGTGGTAATGCTTTCCGTATTTCACCTTTTGAGGTTCTCCGACCTTCTTGTTGTCCTGGCTACGAAAGCGCTCGGGATTGTCCTCGTTGTCGGATCAGCCTGGCTTGTCTTTTTAATCATTGTTCATTTCGCCGGCTGGCGATTTACGGCGATTGCGGCGGCGGTTCTGGTGGCAATGCAGCCGGTGTACATGGCGGACGCCCTCTCGGGTATGGAGGTGCCGCTGGTGGGGTTCACAACCGTCTGGTCTGTGTACGCACTGGTCACACAACGCTGGCGCATGCTGGCGTTTGCGCTTGCGGCAACGGCGCTTTCTCGCCCTGAAGGAATCCTGTTTGCCAGCCTGCTAATGATGTACGTGGTGGGCAGGGAGGTGGTGCATTTTATTGCGGGGGTCCGGGAAGGGCGAATCGATATAACGGCAACTCCTGCCGGCACTGCCTGGGCGCGCGTAAGCGGGCTGTCATCACGTTTAACGGCGCTGGCGCTTGATGGCGAGTCGGCAGGTCGACGCGAAACTGAAGCCACAGAACAGAGTGCGACCGATGCGGTCGCTTCCGATATCAACCGTTTCGACCGATTGTTCGCCGCCGCGACTCCGATGCTCATCCGCCTGACGAAGATCGCCCTGCCGTTCGTTTTGGCCACAATCGCCTATCTGCTGTACATGAAATTGGTCAACGGGTCCTGGTATCCGAATACCTACCTGGTGAAGGCGGACCGAAGGGACGGATTGATTAAGCTCGACAATATCGGATCTCTGATGAGCAACTACGTGATTCCCCTGGCACCAGTGGTGTTGGTCGGGCTGATCGGTTTGGCTGCCAACGCGGTCCTCGTCTGGAAACATAGAAAATTCGAAATTGCTTTTCTGGCAATACTGACCCTCGTGTTTTTTTTCGCTGGGACAATCTCGCAACCGATGTTCAGCTGGGGTGAGGCCGGGGACAAGGGCTTAACCTTCTGGGGTATGTCAGTTCGACGTTACGTGGACATCGGCATCCCTCTGATCGTGCTGCAGCTCGGGCTTGCCGCTCACTTCATCCGCAACTACGTGGATTTGCGTCTCGGATGGATTCCAGTGACGATTCTTATCGCAGCTATCGTGTGGTCGACAACGACGTTCGGAGTCCTGACCAGAGAATTCGCCTGGAACGCTGACGGAATAAATCGCGTTGATGTATACATCGCGAAATACATAGCGGACGAGTTACCGCCCGGTACGTCGGTGCTGGTGGGAGAAGCCGGAGCAGTTGGCTACTGGGGGGCACGTTCTCATCTGATATTAGATGCCGCAGGGCTCAATACGAAAGCGAACATCGGACAGCCTGTAACGTATCAGATTGAGTTGTATCAGCCTGACTACTTCGTAACAGGGGCGACGGTGTGGGATGCCGGTTTGGTGGAGGGCCAGGAAATCATTCGCCGACGTCAGGCATTTCCGTCGGTTCTTGCGGAGCCAGAGTTGGTTCTCATTGAATTGAGAAACGCAGAACGCTAACTTGCGCGGATGGCCCAGATCTCGGCGATCTCGCGGCTGGTATTACCTGGATTCAGGTCGTCGCCTGGGCACGCTTTGGGCCGCTGACCGGACCGACGACGCGGTGCCCATTCGCAATACGCACGTATTGAGACGTAAAAATACTGAGGTTTAAAACCACCCTTGCGTGTCCCGAATGCCCTCCAAACGGAGAGGGGGCCACTGAGATAGTTTTTAAGCGGTGCCGTCGAGGATCTGCCGATCTGCAAGGACTGCCCAGACTACAGATGCGGCGTAGACGCCCCGCATCGTGGAAGGACCTGATGCAGGCCACTGGCCCAGAGCTTTACTGAACTGGCTCCGCGGGACCCTCGTCCCGCTTTCACGAACGGTCAGGTAACCGGCTTCGACCTCATAGGTGAAGCTCTGCCCACGCTTGGTGGAAATCTCTTCGCCCGCACTTTGCTCTATTCGCCGCCAGACTTCATCGAATGATGAACCAATCTTAGCGGGACCGGCCCCTGTCCCTGTGCGCTCTGCATCGACCTTCGAGACGGGACTGTTGGTGTATGCGCGGGCAGGCGTGGCCGGTCGTCCAGCCGCCGCAATTTCTCCCGCGTCAATCGCGTCGTTTACATCCGGCGCGTCAGATTGTCGGGCGAAGCGGTGCTGGATAAAGCGGTCGACGCTCATCCCACGCTCGTGGGCAGCTTTTACCAGAGCGCGGAAAGAACTATGAGAGACGTCGAGGACAGGCATGGCGAGAATTCGAACTGCTTCGGGTTAGCTTTATTCTGAAACCTCGACACGTCCGCACATACATACATACATACCCATTTTTCGTGCGCAACTGTACGCACCCTTGCGGTGGGTGTAGCATCGTGCAACCCCGCCGAATCAGGCCAACCGTCGGGCGGTCAACGGCCTGTCGAATCTGGTTCCCAATCGAATGTAATTCAAGGCAGGCGGGCCGAACGCGCCAGAAGATCCGAAACGCCAGCAACAGGCGCCAGAGAAAACCAGAGACAAACAGACTCCAAGAACGCCGGGGATGGACAGTCAGGAACGATCTAACGATGACTACAGCAAAAGGGGCCGAGCGAGTCGCCTACTTCAACGGCGAGATAGTGCCCGAGTCCCAGGTCAGGGTGCCCTTCAGGGACCGGGGCTTCAAGTATGGCGACGCCGTGTTCGACATGACCCGCACGTTCGGGCACAAGATTTTCAAGATCGAAGCCCATGTCAGCCGGTTCTACAACTCGCTCCGGTACGTCGACATCGACCCCGGGATGAGCCAGCGGGAAATGGTCGATAAGACGATGGACGTGCTGGAAGCCAACGTTCACCTGCTCGGCCCTGATGACGACTACTGGGTCGGCCAGCGCGTGTCTCGCGGAGTCGATCTCGTCGGGGGCGACATGTGGGAGACCGCAGGAGGGCCAAACGTAATCATCGAATGCGCCCCGCTGCCGCTGAAACCGAGGGCCCGGCTCTACAGAGACGGCATGGACGTCCTGGTCCCGTCGGTCCGCCGGGTTCCGCCCGAATCACTCAGTCCCCGGGCAAAGACGCACAACTACCTCAACCTGATAATGGCCGACATGGAAGCCAAGAAACAGGACCCTGAGGCGTGGGCAATCCTTCTCGATACCCGTGGCTTCCTGGCGGAAGGTATCGGCTCAAATATCTTCACGATCAAGGACGGCGTGATTTACACCCCGCAGGAACAATACGTGCTTGGCGGAATATCTCGCGAAACAGCGATCGAAATGGCCGAGAGGATCGACGTCCCGGTTGTCGCCAGGGACCTGGACATGTTCGACGCTTTTACTGCCGATGAGATATTCCTGACTTCGACATCTCTATGCATATGCGGCGTCAGGTCGTTCCAGGGTCGGCAAATCGGCGATGGTTCCGCCGCCGGCCCGATCACCAAGGCCCTGATGGACGCATACGTCGACTTCGTGGAGTTCGACTGGCTCGGTCAGTACCTGAAGCGTCTCGAGGACTGAGGCCAGGTAACCAGGTAAATTTGACAACGAAACCAGACTTGTACTTGCCTCCGGCCGACGCGATGGCGGCCGACCCGTGGGCGACCGGCACATCGGCGACTGGCACCTGGGAACGCCGGGCAGCCCCGGACCTGGGAATGGACCAGGCAACGCTCGATGCCGCGGTCCAGTTCGCTATCGATAACGAAATCGACTGGCCAGTCGACCTCCGTCAGGCAAACGTGAGCCAGGACGCTCCGCAGTGGGCGGCGAAACTCGGCCCAATGAAAGACCGCGGCGGGCCAGCGGGCGTCGTCCTGAAAGACGGCTTTATCGTCGCTGAGTGGGGCGATGTCGAGCGCGTCGATCTCACGTTCAGCGCCACGAAGAGCTACATATCGACCGTGGCTGGCCTGGCGTTCGACAAAGGGCTTATCAAGAGCGCTTCCGACCGGGTCATCGAATACGAATCTGGCAGGTCGATCACTATGGCGGGCTCCGGGGGCAGCACAGGCGAGCCAATCGACGGCTTCGATACCGATCAGAACCGTGGGGTTACGTGGGAGCATCTTTTGCAGCAGACCTCCGAGTGGGAGGGGACTCTCTTCTCGAAGCCCGATATCGTCGATTGGGACCGTGACCTTGCGATCGTGGGCATGGGCGTGACCGGCGGGGCCAATCGCAAAGAGCGTCGGCGACCGGGCGGCCACTGGGATTACAACGACGTTCGGGTGAACAGGACGGCGCTGGCCCTGCTCGCCGTGTGGGGTGAACCGCTGCCCGACGTTCTGAAGCGCGAGGTCATGGACCCCATCGGCGCTTCGGCAACCTGGGAATGGCACGGATACGGCGACCACTCGACAGTGAACGTCGACGGTCTGATCGCCGAATCCGTCTCGGGCGGGGCCCACTGGGGCGGCGGGCGCTGGATCAGCGCCATCGATCATGCGCGTTTTGGCCTGCTGTATCTGGGCCGCGGCCGGTGGGGCGACCGGCAGATCATTTCTGAGCGCTGGATCGACATGATGACCACGCCGTGCGAACTGAACGACCAGTACGGCTACATGTGGTGGCTCAATACCGGCCCCGTTCGTTACCGGCGCTACGGGCGGCATGCTTCCGAATCGACTTTCGCAGCTTCGGGAGCCGGCGGGAACTCCGTCGTGATCGACCCGGAGAAGGACCTCGTAGTAGTGACCCGGTGGTGTGAAGACGTTCCGGGAGTTGTCGATCTCGCAGCTCAGGCCGTTGGCAAACGCTAATCATCTATGCCAACAACCCCACCCGGCATATCTGGCGACCCCGGCAACGTTGACGGTCCCAGAAGCCCAGAACGCCCAGCAAGCCCGCACAGCGACGCTCCGGGCCGATCAGCAGGACAAAACATCCGTCGACCACTTACTGCTCGGGCCGGTGCGCTGGCGCTGATACTTTCCACGATGTGGGCTGGCAACCCGGTCGCCACAAAGGCGGGCCTTGATGATGCCGGCCCCCTGCGACTGGGGTGGCTGCGGTTCGCCATTGGTGGGCTTGTCGTTCTGATTTATGCGGTCGCCACCCGGCAGTCGTTCAGAATTCAGCGGCACGAGTGGGTCCCGCTCGCCCTCCTCGGGACTCTGTTCACGGTTCAACTGGCCTTTATGAACATTGGTCAGGATTTCTCGACCGCGGGGCATGCGGTGGTCGTTACGTCAACCTTTCCGCTGTGGACCGGAGTGTTCGCCCACTTCTTCGTCCCCGGCGATCGAATGTCCCGCTCAAGGACCTTCGGCACACTGGTGGCCTACTCGGGGGTTGTCGCGGTGTTCTACAGGGGATTCGCCGATTCGAGCAGCGATTTCCTGCTTGGCGACCTTCTGCTGCTTGGTTCAGCTGTCTTGCTGGGTGGCAGACAGGTGTACCTGTCGCAGCTCGGTCAGGGAATAGCGCAACACAAGCTGCTCATCGCCCAGGGGATATTCGGAGTGAGTACCTTCGTGATCGCCAGCCTGATATTCGAATCCGATGAGCCATTCGTAATTACCACCAGATTGGTGGTCGCGCTGTTCTACACCGGTGTGTTGATCGCTGGACTGGCGTTCATAGGTCAGACGTGGCTGCTGAGGCGATACCTGCCCTCGCGCGTGACCGTAATCTCGTTGAGCCAGCCGATTTTCGGTGTGCTGCTCAGCTGGTGGATACTCGGCGAATCGGTGGGCGGCGAGCTTTACCTGGGTGCCGCGCTCGTAGTGGCCGGCTCCGCGTTGGCGCAGCGAAGGGCCAAACGCAAGAACTGATTGTGACAGCTAATCCCCCTCTCCTTTTGGGAATACGGGCGCCCCGATGCGATCGGGGCGCGGGTGATGGGGAAGTTGCTGAGTAAACGACGCCTTTTCGATGGCTTCTAAACCACCGCCGATGGCTTTCCCCTCAACCCAACCTTCTCTCCGGGGAGAAGCAAGTAAGCCCCAAAACGGTTGAGTTGAGCTAAGCCGCCGTGGCCTGCCGATGACGCAGCTCGATAAGGTCGCGCACGATCTCGACGTCGAGTTGCCGCTTCGGGTAGAACGCAGCAGCACCAGCCTCCTCGGCAAGTCGCTCGTACTCGTCGTTCTGCAACATCGACGTCAGTATGATCACTGCCTGAGGATCGATCTCGAGTATTGCCCCGGTGGCCTCGAAGCCGTTCATTTGCGGCATCTGCACGTCCATGATCACCGCATCGGGCAGAATCTCCCCGTACGAGGTTGCTGCCCGGATCCCGTCCGCACGTTCGGCGACCACCTCAAACCCTCCGGCCTTATCGAGCATTGCCCGAATGATGTCACGGAAGATTGGCTGGTCGTCGATTAGAAGGACTCTGTACATGCTCGGATCTCAGCCAGTGGTTCGGGATATCTGCGTGGCCTGAATCGATAGTACAAACCTGGCCTGGAGCAGAAAATGGCCGATGGTTTCACCAACCCTGCGGGAATATGCCAATCGCAAGGTGGGTGCGCACCACAGCTATGCCGCGGAAGCTCGTTCCCCGGTTACGCCGTTAACCTCGAAGCTGTGCTCAACCTGGTCTTGTTGGCCCGTCGAGTCTTCCAGGATAATCGGAGCCTCGAACGGAATGACCAATTTCAGCCGGGTCCCGCGCCCGGGTTTCGAATCAATCTCCAGGGTGGCGTTCATGGCATCCGCATAATCGCCGATGTTCACCATACCGAGGCCCGTCTGCCGGACCTGCGCTGGATCGAACCCGATGCCGTCGTCAGTGATCGTCATTACCAGCTGCTGCTCAAGTTCTTCGTACGACCAACCGATTGTGCACACGGTTGCTTTAGCGTGCTTGGCAACGTTGCCCATCGCCAGTTCGGCAATTCTGTACACACCAAGTTTCATATTGTCGGGGATCACGGAAGTACCTGCCGGTTCCAGTTGTGCCGCCGCCTCGTTTATCTCGAGTTCAACAGGAATCATCGACTCGTAGAAGTTTCTGAGCGACCGAAGTCCGACTGCGGCACCCACGCGGACGATGCTCGGGTGCAGGCGGTGCGAAATACCCCGTATATCTTCTTCTCGAATGTTGTCGAGTTCTGCGGCAATTAAATCCAACTCCTCGACCTGGTCGGGACTCGCGTTCGTGTTCGATTCCTTGAACTGGATGAGCCGCATCCAGACCGCGAACAATTTCGATTGCACAGCGCCATGAAGCTCCTCGGCAATGGCCCTCTTGGTGCTGTCGGCTGCCTGGACCATACGTTCTCGTGACTCGCGCACCGCCAGGTTTTGAACGGCCAGCGCCTGGTTTGCCCGTTCGAGCCGACCCTGTGCGCGTGCTGATGCCCAGTGGAGCACAAGCAGCACGAGGACCATCCCGGCGTTGAACACCCCCGCTATCAGCCAGACACTCTTGTGTGCCACGCCCAGATCGCGACCGACGTCGGTCGTGATTGCCGCGACCATCAGTGTCCGTGCCGACTGACCGTTTCCGGGAGGCTGGTCCCAGATCAACTTGTAGGTCTGCAGCAGGTTGGCTTCGATACCGAGCCGTGCAAGCGCAGCGTCGGGTTCCATGTGAACCGACGATGATCGATTGTTGATAGCGTCATCGAACGCCGTCAGCATTGAGCCCTGTAACACCGGCACTCTGCCGCTGGTGGCGTAGAGGGGTTCGCCGGTGGTCGAGTAGAGATCGAGCCGCTGTGCGTTCGCGCCGAACAGCCCACGCTTCATCAGGGCGTCGAATGAAGTTGTGCCAACCACCGAGGCAAGGCGTTCTCGTGCGCCTGAACCGGTGATTTCAGCATCGCCGTAGTGGATTACCGATGCGAACCTGTCCAGGTCTTCGATTTGACCCTGGCTGATGCTCTTCAGTGTGTTCTGCGGGATCAAACTCGATCCGAAAGCGATAATCGCCCCTGTCATTATGGTGATGGCCACAACGCCGATTACCAGCGGGCTCTGAAAAATACTTCGCCCCATAGCTGGCGCCACAGCCAACGGCAGGACAGGTTCAGGCGCTGTCTGGTTCATAGGTTTTACGATCTGTTGGGACCCGTTCAATCGGTTGTTACTTCTCGCGTGCGCCCAGCATATTGGTGGATCGCGAAACGGGTCAGTGACGCGAGCCACACGGCGGCTGGGGGTTTCTACGCGCCGGGGTGAGCCCTGTTGTTTATGCCAGGTCCTATGGCGCACGGCGCTTTCTAAGGGGCGCTGGGCGCGACATAAATTTCGGGGACCGTCAGCAGATCAAAAAGCCCCGATGAACCGGGGCTTCCGGGCGCATAGTTGCTGCTGCGGGCTGCAGCTAGGCAGCCAACGCGTCGGCACCCCCGGGAGGACCGCCACCAACCAGGCTGCGGAGCAGTGCGACGTTCAGATTGCGCTTCGGGACGAAACCCCGTGCGCCAATCTCTCGGGCGAGAATCGGATACTCGGAATCTGAACCCATGCTGGTAAGAATGATGTTCGCCTGCGGATGGCGGGACAGGATGCGCCGCGTCGTCTCGATTCCGTTCATTCCTTCCATTTGAACGTCCATGACGACAATGTCGGGGTTCAGTTTGCCCATCATCTCGAGGGCGCGCGCACCATCCTCGGCCTCGCCTATCACCTCGCATGCGCCGTCTCGCTCGAGCACCGAGCGGGCAACGTTTCGGAATACCGGCTGGTCGTCGACAAGGAGAACTGAAATTGCGTCAAATGTTTCTTCCGAATAATCCTGGAAAAAGTCGACTATTTTGCCCATCATCGTTCCTCACGTTATTTGTTCTGGCCGTTTTTACTCTGGATTTCGGAGCCCGCGCTAGCGGGAACCGGAGTTGATGACACCACTAATCTATTTGCTGCTCCCCTGAATCAGCCAGAAGGCCTGCACCTCATCGCTTTGGTGCTGCCACACAAGCCGGTCGTCGTGTTCCTCGCACATCGATTTGGGGGTGACACGCGGCCCAGCGTCTCCGGGCAACAGGATATGTAGAATTCTCGGCGCACCAGGTTCGAAAACCTTACACACATTGCGTTGCCCCGACACAAACACATAACCAGCACGGACCCAGAACGCAACGTCGCGCCACCCTTGAGCAAGACCGACGACGAGTCGGAGGGGACTCATCTCAGGCGTGTGGCGTCGGAGCTCAGCGGGTCGGGCGAAGAACGCATCGCCCACCTGCGCAGAATGCTCAAGAGCAGGCAAACGAAAGATCGAATCTCTGCGGCATTAGCATTGGGAAAAAATGGCTCACAGAAAGCTGTACAGGTACTGCGGGTCCTGCTGGTTTCCAGCGACGAAAGGTCGTGGCGGCTGGCGATACACGGACTGCGGTCCGGCGGCGAACGCGAGGGATGGCTCTGCCTGGAAAGCGTTGCTCAGGAGGATGCGGACCACCTCGGGTCGACCGACGAACACAGGGCAAAGACTGCCTTCAAACGGCTGATGGCAATGGGGCGAACGAAAATGATGGACCGCCTGTTCCGAGCCGCAGACGGCCACTCAAGGTCGATTCCGGGCGATGTGGCGCGGCAATTTTCCAAAAACGCGGTCGCAACGCTGCCCGTTCGGCAGCGCAATGTGTTGGAACTCCGACTCGGCCTCATCGACGTCGCCGCAGCAACACCGGCCGAAACAGCGTCGGGGCTGGGCATCGGCCTGGGTGAGGTCCGTGCACTCGAACGGGAAGCCTGGCAGTTGATTCATGCACCGGCACCGGTCACAGACAGGTAGCCGCGTGAAATTGGCAGGCATATGCTGCGCCGACCCAGGTTGGGTCCGGCAAGGGCCAGGCCGCCCCGGTCCGTCGCCAGTCACGAGCGGGTATATATTGGCCTACTGTATTGCCGATCTGGAACGGAAGCCCGTAATAACCAGGAGTCTCAAATGTCCGCGACCAACTCAACCGGTTCTGCGCAGTTCGACAGCCTCGGGCTGAAGCGAGTCATCAATGGCAGGAGCTGGGTGACGATGCTCGGCGGGAGCCGGATGCCGGCAGAGGTCCAGCAGGCGATGGTCGATGCGGCAGATACATTCATCGACTTCAACGAGTTGAACCGGCGGGCAGGCGAGCGATTGGCACGATACACCGGCGCAGAGGCCGGCCTCGTAGTGGCCGGGGCGTCGACGGGCCTGCTGGTGCAGGCGGCGGCCTGCATGGCGGGTCAGGACCCCGACCGCATCCTGCAGTTGCCCGATACCACCGGGATGAAAGACGAGATTCTCATATACGAAAAACACCGCTTCGGGTTCGAGATCTGCTATCGGACCGCAGGGGCGAAACTCAGGGAATGGGGCAAGGGCGAAGATACTCTTGCCGAGCAACTGGCGGCGGCGATTAATGAAAAGACGGCCGCCGTCACATATGTCTTCGGCCCTCCGTTCACCTGTGATCTGTCGCTGCGTGAAGTAGTGGCCGTCGCCCACGAACAAGATGTGCCGGTAATCGTTGACGGCGCGGCCATGTTGCCGCCAGCAGACAACCTGACGGCGTACATTGCGGACGGTGCCGACCTTGTGACCTTCTCCGGCGGCAAGGGGGTGCGCGGGCCACAGTCGACCGGCATCCTGGCCGGCAGAGCCGACCTTGTCGAGGCTGCACGGCTGAACATGTCGCCTCACGCGTCGGTTGGGAGGGCATGCAAGGTGGCGAAAGAGGAAATCGCCGGCCTGCTCGCCGCGCTCGACCGGTTCGTCTCAATGGACCACGAGGAGGAGTGGGCGACATGGCGGAGTTGGTCGGAGACGATAGTGGCTGCGGGTGACGACATCGCCGGAGTGCGACCGGTGATCGAAGACGGCGAATCAAACAGGCAGGGCCCGACGGCGGCCTTCTACTTCGATGAAGGCTGGGACGGACCGTCGGCGGTTGAGATCCAGGAGAAGTTGGCGTCGGGTGACCCGTCAATCCACGTTGGCGTGGGCAACGACGTCGGCGAGCTACACGTCTCCCCGGTAGCGCTTGAGCCGGGTGAGGCGGAGATCGTCGCACAGGCGCTCCGGACGGAGCTGGGGCGCTAGCCGGTGGCTCGACCTGTCCCCTTTCCCGGGGGAGCTGACTTCCAGTTGTCATTGCGAGGAGTCCGACGACGTGGCAATCGGTGTCCATATCTGGTGGACGCGCCGGGTCAGCCGGCACTGTCCTTGCAGACGAAAACTTCGTTCCGCGTTGGCGACGATTGCCACGTCGTCGGACTCCTCGCAATGACAGACAGCGGCGAAGTACCCCTTCACCCGTCCACGACCCACAGGCAACGACTCCTAGTCGTCTTCTTTCCAGAAGCGCTCTTCCATGAACTTGAACTCGGTGCCGGCATAGCGTCGGGCTACGTCTTCGATCATTTGCGGGTGACCACAGGCGTAAATGCAGGTTTCTTTGGGGTCGACCCCGAGTTTGCCAACGTAGTCTTCGACGAGGGTGTTAATTCGGCCTTCCGCGCCAGTCCACCCTGCATTTCGCTCCTCGGAGGGGCGTGAGACCGACGGGTAGAACTCGATGAAATCATGCTCGTTTGCGAGCCGGATCAGTTCTTCGTCATAACCGAATTCGTCCATGTAGCTGGCGCCTTCGAGCACGTGGAACCTGTAATCCTCGCGTGCGACCGGGTCCCCGTCACGCGCTGGCGCGGGGTATTCCGGGTCGTTCAGGAACTTGCGGAGAATCGAAATGTAGGGGACGGTCCCGGTGACCGTGCCGACCAAGATGTGGTGCTTGTACTGCGGCTGAAGAACGAAGATGCCCTTTGCCCGCGGTCGCAGAGTCATTTCTGCCCCGACCCCGAGCTCGTCGAGAAGCGGAGTGAGATTGCCATCGGGTGGCGGGACCACCTCGATGAACAACTCGATCTCTTCTTCGTCGGGAGAAGAAACTATCGAGTAAGCCCGCTCAATGCCTTCGACACCGATGGTGCAGTACTGACCGGGCTTGAACATGAATGGCTGAGCGGGCTTGATCCAGATCTTGAACAGGTCGTGAGTCAAGTTTTCCCGTCTCGTAATCTCACAGGTTGTGAGTCGTGCCTTAATTCGCGCACTTGCCGCTTCTGTCATTCATTGCTCCATACAGTTTCGATGTTCCGCAATCCAGAATAGCGCACGGTCGAAACGTCGGCATAGCTGGATTCACCATGATGTGCGTGAGGTTTCAGGCAACTCCTACACTGGCGTGCAAACAACAAAGGCCCTCAAGGGCCTCAGTGTTAGAATTTGCGTGCCTTTCAACAGGTACATTTGAACGTAACTCAAACTGACGACGTTTCGCGCTAATGGCGCGAATATCGAGTCGCCAGTTGAACTGTCTGGAGCGGACACTATGGCAGGACGAACGCCCGGCGTTGCCTACAGTATTACGGTGCGGTCTGAATACCCCAACGAACCCGGAATGCTTGGCAAAATCACCTCGGCAATAGGCGCGGCCGGGGGCAGTGCGCAGGGGGTCGACGTCGTACAGACGTCGAAGGGCAAGATGGTCCGCGACTTTACTATCAACACCTCGGACCAGGACCACGCTGAGCAGGTCGTTGAGGCCATCAAATCCGTAGAGAACGTCAAAGTCCGAAGCGTGTCCGACCAGACCTTTCTGCTGCATATCGGCGGCAAGATCGAGATGCGCTCTCTGACGCCTGTCAGGACCCGTGACGATATGTCGAAGGCATACACTCCCGGCGTGGGTCGTGTTTGCATGGCGATCTATGACGACCCTGCGGCGGTCTGGGCCCTCACAGGGAAAGGTCATACGGTTGCGGTAGTTTCCGATGGTTCTGCCGTGCTGGGGCTTGGCGACATCGGCCCCGAGGCCGCGCTACCGGTAATGGAAGGCAAGGCGATGTTGTTCAAAGAGTTCGGTGGCGTCGACGCCTGGCCAATAGTGCTCGACACGCAGGACCCTGACGAGATCATCAGCATCGTGAAGGCGCTGGCTCCCGGTTTCGGTGGGATCAACCTCGAAGATATCAGTGCGCCCCGCTGCTTCTACATCGAAGACCGGCTCAAGGAACTGCTCGACATTCCGGTGTTCCACGACGACCAGCACGGCACCGCAGTTGTAGTGCTCGCCGGCCTGATCAACGCCCTGAAGATCGTCGACAAGAAGCCACAGGATTTGAAGGTGGTCGTTGCCGGTGTGGGCGCCGCCGGCACAGCCTGCACGAAGATACTCAAGAGTTACGGGGTGACGAATATCATCGGTTTCGACCGGCAGGGCGCGCTCGACCGTCGGCGTGACTACGGCGATAACAAGATGAAACAGTGGTACGCCGATAATACGAACCCTGACGATTTTGCCGGAACTCTGGCCGATGGACTCGTTGGCGCCGACATGCTGCTGGGCCTGGCGGGGCCGGACCTTGTAACGGGCGACCAGGTCGCGAAGATGACATCGAACGCGATCGTCTTCGCGCTCTCAAACCCCGACCCGGAAATATGGCCGGAAGAAGTGCCCGACAACGTGCGGGTCATGGCTACGGGGCGTACCGACTACCCGAACCAGGTCAACAATTCGCTCTGCTTCCCGGGCTTGTTCCGTGGAGTGCTGGATGTGCGGGCCTCTGAAATAAATGACGAAATGAAAGTCGCGGCCGCGATCGCGATCGCCGGCGTCATCCCCGATTCTCACATCTCGGAAGACTTCATCATTCCGAGCGTGTTCGATCAGAATGTCGCCAGGCGCGTATCGAGTGGCGTGGCAAGAGTGGCGCAGGAAACCGGGGTGGCCCGACGCCGGCGGCGCCGTGGCGACGAGATCTATGCAGCGTTCAGGACCCGTGGCTAGCAATTGCCGATTCAACAATTTCAATACATGTTGAAGCGCTCGTCCGCAGAGATTTCTAAAGGAAATCATGCCCTGGTGTGCCCCACGGAGCCGCATACGCGACCAAGTGCGCCCCGCACGCCCAGAGCTAA
>SMUY01387222.1_pt1 | contig 14664 bp, 9 predicted proteins | sample 2456441 | NCBI WGS metagenome assembly SMUY01 (sample SAMN11095931, study PRJNA526329) | marine sediment metagenome | biome: Marine sediment; feature: Surficial sediment; material: Deep marine sediment; isolation source: Hadal surficial sediment | place: Pacific Ocean | collected 2014-11 | depth 0-1...
CCAGTCCCGTTTCTTGCTCATGCATTTTCTCAGGCTGTCCGCTTCCCCCAGGCTCATCCCGGCGATGGCATGCGCCACTTTGATCACGTCTTCCTGGTAAATCATGACGCCAAACGTTTCATGCAGAATTTCTTCCAGTCGGGGATGCAGGTAGGTCACCGCCTCCCTGCCGTTGTGACGGTCGATGAAGGCTTTCATCATGCCGCTGTTGGCCACGCCGGGGCGGATGATGGAGCTGGCGGCGGTGAGCATTTCAAAGGTGACGACGCCAAGTTTTTTTAGCAGGTTCCGCATTCCCGGCGACTCAATGTAGAAACACCCGATGGTCTTTCCGGTACGCACCAGCTCGACGGTCTGCTCGTCCTGAGTGGGATCGATCCGGCTGAAATCAATTTGCGTTCCATAATGTTCCGCCACATCGCTGACGGTATCGGCCAGCACCGCCAAACCTTTCTGCGCCAGCAGATCGATCTTGAGCAATCCCATGTCCTCCACCGGGTACATGTCATACTGCGTGACGGCGAACCCTTTCGGGGTTTTTTGCAAGGGTATCCGGTCGGTGATTGGGAAGGGGCAAATCACGATGCCACCGCAATGGATAGACACATGGCGGGGGAACCCATGAATCCTTTTTCCCAGCGCGATCATCGTCCGGTACGGCTCGTCTGCCAGTGGCAGGCCGCGGCATTCCGGGATGGTTTCCCGCACTTCCTCCAGGTTGAAGAGATCGGCAGAATGCGGCAGGCGTTTCACCAGGTGATCGATTTCCGGAATGGGAATCCCCATGGCCTTGCCCACTTCGCGGAGCACGGACCGGCCTTTAAGGTGAATGTGGGCGGAGATCAACGCCACATTCTCCCGTCCATACTTTTCGAACACGTAGTCGATCATTTCATCCCGCCGGTTCCAGGGGAAATCAATGTCGATGTCCGGATAATCCTTGCGTTCCGGATTCAGGAACCGCTCGAAATAGAGATTATGTTTTATCGGGTCCACTGCGGTGATTCCCAGCAGACGGCAGACCAGGCTGTTCGCCGCGGAACCACGGCCTACAGTGGGAATGCCGCGGGCCTTCGATTCGCGGATGATGTCCCAAACGATTAAAAAATACGACGCAAAATCAAGGTCGTTGATGACCTTCAATTCATAGTTGAGACGGCGCATGACGGTCTGCGAAGGCTTGCGATAAAGCCGGTTGACGCCCTGCCGGGCCAGCCTGGAAAGGTATGAAGGAGAATTTTCTCCCGAGGGCAGGTCAAACGGTGGAAATAAAACTTCACCTAGAGGCAAAGAAACGTTACACTGTTCAGCGATTTTACCGGCATGGATGATTGCCTGTGGAATGTCACTGAACAGACGCGCCATCTCGTGTGGCGGTTTCATCCAGGCCTCCTCAGAAACAATCGCACTGGGCGGCGGGCACTCAATTGTTGTGGTGGTCCGAATCGCTGAAAGAAGTTTGTGTACCTGCCAGTCTTTTTGCTGTACGAAGAACACCCGGTTTGTGGCGACAACAGGAATCCCCTTGGATCGCGCAAAGCGGATCATATCCTGAGCCGGCTTCCAACTCGTTGACGGCCATCGGATCAGTTCCCCATAAATGTCCAGGCCGCCACGTTCCCTGGCAATGGCATGAATCATTTTCCTGCAAGACGCCATGATGATGACATGGTTGCTACACCGCTTCAATCGATCCACCAGAGAGAAATTTTTGTGAAGTTGGCGGTCGGTGATGACCCGGCAAACCTCGCCGAAGCCTGCCATATCTTTTGCCAAAATAACCGCACGATCATTTGAGCAGGTTATTTCCGTTCCAAAAATCGGGTGAATCCCAGCGCTTTGAGCCTGCCGGTAAAATTCCACAGCACCATACAGAGCGTTGGTGTCCGTCATTGCCAGAGCCCGGCACTGCGATGCGGCGGCGGCCTGCACCAGGTCGCTCAGCGTATCGGCACCCGCTAATAATGAGTAATGGCTGTGACAATTGAGATGGACAAACATAGGCGAATAAAAAGCGAAAATTGTGATCAAAAAAAAGGAAGCCAATGAATTTCCCGAGAGAGATCATTCTAGGAAATTGACGGCAGGGAGTCAAGCGGGACGCTCGTAATTGTGTATCATTTTGAAAAGATTAGACCTCTAGAACCACCATCTGATTGTTGAAAACCCTTTAATAAAATAAGTTGCCAGAATAACCTAAATAGGGTACAGCCTCCCCGGGCGGACCCTTCCACCAACCTGAGCATCAAGAAATAATGTCCCAAACCACACCCTATCAATCACTCGAACTGCGCCGGGTCGTTCTGGTGTTCATTTATCTTACCATTGCCGTATGGTATTTCTCCTGGCGGCTGGGCACCTTCAACCCGGATGCCCTGACATTTTCCATTTCACTCTACAGTGCCGAGGTCTACGGATTCTTTGTAACCTTGATGCATATTTTCATGACGTGGCGTCTTTCCATTCGCCGACCGCCGCCGGTACCCGAAGGCCAAAGCGTCGACGTGTTCGTCACCACCATAAACGAACCGGTGACCATTCTGCGGCGGACACTGGTAAATGCTATAGGGATGCACTACCCCCATCGGACTTGGTTGCTGGATGACAGCAGGCGGCCCGAAGTGGAAGCCCTGGCGAGGGACCTGGGTTGTAATTATCTGGCACGGGCAGACAACAAGAATGCCAAGGCGGGCAACCTCAACCACGCGCTCGAACACAGCACCGGGGATTTCATTGCCGTGTTCGATGCGGACCACGCCCCCAACAGAAATTTTCTGCTACGGACTCTTGGCTATTTTCAGGACGATACGGTAGCCATCGTTCAGACGCCGCAGGATTTTTATAATCTCGATTCTTTTCAGCACCACAAGAAAAAAAACAAGGCGCTGGCCTGGCACGAGCAGTCGGTATTCTTCCGGGTCATCCAGCGCGGCAAAGATTATTGGAACGCAGCCTTTTTTTGCGGGAGTTGTGCCGTGATCCGGCGCAGTGCATTGCAAACTATCGGAGGATTTGCCATCGGCACGGTGACCGAAGACCTGCACACTTCGATCAAACTCCACAAACAAGGTTTCCAATCCGTCTATCATGCCGAGTCCCTGGCGTTCGGCCTGGCTCCTGCCAGCGTTGTGTCTTTTCTGAAACAAAGGATCCGTTGGGGGCAGGGGGCCATGCAGATTTGGCGGAAAGAGGGGATTTTCTTTTGCCGCGGCCTCACCATGGCCCAGCGGTTCAATTACCTGGCCTCGTCCATCACCTACTTCGATGGCTGGCAAAAAGGATTGTTTTACATGACACCGGTGATCGCCCTCACCACCGGCATCATGCCGCTGAATACCATAGGTTCGGAATTTTTTCTCCATTTCATCCCCTATTTTCTGCTGACGTTCTGGGTGTTTGAAGAGGTCAACCGCGGCTACGGACGCTCCATCGTTATCGAGCAGTACAACATGGTTCGGTTTGCCGCCATGGCCTGGTCGACATTGGCCTTTTTCAGAAAAGCCCTGCCCTTTTCGGTAACACCCAAAGGCACCGCCCCTTCGCCACAATCCCTTTTATACATGGCGCCACAGAGAATCATTCTGGTCTTGAACTTCGTGGCAATCTTCGTGGGAGCCGTGCTGTACCACTATGAAATCATGCCGCTGACCAGCCTGCTGGCCTGCACTGTCTGGGCCACGGTGAATTTTCTATTGGCCGCCAGCATGCTTATATTTTCCAAGGTTAAATCGAGTTTCAAGCGTGAGGAATACCGCTTTCCGATACCCCTGCCCGCCAAATTGCTTTTAAACAACGGGACGCCCACTGAAGTCTATGGAATTGTTGATGACATTTCTGCTACCGGCTTCCGTTTTTACGCCTCTTTTCCCGAGACCGTCCAATTGGGTCAAACCATCAAAGGCCAAATATTTTTGCCGGAAGGCCCGGTAGACCTGCACGGGGAGATCAAAGCACTGATACCGGGAACAACGGAAAATGGCAGTTACGTGAAAGCCATCGGCTGTAGCTTTAAATGGGATAACAGGCAGGAGGAAGAAAAGCTGGATCTCTTTCTCTATGGGACCGATGTGGAGCGGCAAATCCATGGCCTTCAGGAAACCATTCTCACTCCCTTCGACCATATAGCGACCGCCGGGTCCAATGGCAACCCGGAACCCCATGTCGACAAGTCGCATTGGGCCGCCATGTTATACTCGCAAAACGGAAATACTAAAAATAAGCCGGGGGTTGGCCTGATTTCCATAAGCAACGGATCGGACGGACCCAGGCAGATGCTGGTCTTCACCCCGCTTGAGGAAAACACACCTGTTAAATTGGATATCCATAGTCGCAGTGACGTCTCGGAACTCACTGGAACGATACACATGAACAAAAAATTGAACACGTCAGCGCTCTCGATCTTTTGCTATGACTTGACTCCCGAGCGTGAGAGTTCTTCGTGAAACACCTCCCACTCATCGGCCCAGCTACCGTGATGGCAATATGGCTCGGATTGTTTGCAACTCCGTCCAGCGTTGTGGCTGGCGAAAAGTTGTTCCTCACCGGAATCGAAGGAGGAAAAAGCGATAACTTCTACACGTTCCTTGGCTTGGTGGCCCCCCTCGGCGATAACAATCTCGGCGATGGCTGGGTGCAAAAATACTGGCTGGATTATCTCGGCTACACCTATAACACCGATCAAAGAATCACAGCTAAGGCTGTCGGAGTGGAAGCAATGCTGGGCTACCAGACATCCGGCCCCACATTCTGGGCTGGAGTCTTCACGGGCCTCCGATACAACAACACCTCGCTTGAGCCTGATGACCCCGGCAATGAAACCAACGGCGAGCATATATGGTTGAAGACCCAATTCGAAGGGGGAACGAATCTGGCGGAAAATTGGAAGACTACTGGTATCGCCAGTTATACCTTTGGGGCAAAAAGTTACTGGCTGAGGACGCGCCTCAAATACAGCCTGAGTAAAGACCTGTTTACCGGTCCCGAAGCTGTCCTTATGGGTGACCCCAATTACCAGGCTTGGCAGTTGGGGTGGTTTGTCACGGGTTTTGAACCGTTGCCGGGTTTAAAACTTGGCGTTAAAGCCAGCGCCAGGATTACCGAAGGAACTGATGACGTGGACGGATTGGTCGGCATTGAACTTGTGAAGGTATTCTGAGAAAGACTTTACGATAACGCATCATTTTTTTCTCTGCCAATCCTTCTAGTGCGCCTCATTCCAGTTTTTCCCCGTCGCCATGTGCACCACCACCGGCACCTTGAGCGGAAACCCTTCCTCCATTTCATGCCGGACCAACGATTTTAATATTTCTTCCTCATTACGCGGATATTCAAAAACCAATTCGTCATGCACCTGCATGATCATTTTTGATTTCAATTTATTCCCCCTGATTTTTTCATGCAAACGAATCATCGCCAGTTTGATGAGGTCGGCGGCACTGCCCTGTACCGGCGAATTGATCGCCACCCGCTCGGCGGCTTCCCGCACCTGACGATTCTTGCTGTTGAGGTCGGGCAGGTAACGCCGCCGGTTCATCAAGGTCGTGGTGTAACCTTTCCGGCGCGCATCCTCAATGGTGCTCTCCATAAAGGTTTTGACGTTTTTATACAAATCAAAATATTGGTCAATAAAAATCTTGGCATCCTTCGGAGAAATTTTCAACTGCCGCGACAACCCGAAGGCACTCAGGCCGTACACGATCCCAAAGTTGACCGCCTTGGCCATGCGCCGCCCTTCTTCATCCACCGCGTCCAGCGCCTGCCCGAAAATTTCGGCGGCGGTGCGGGTGTGGATGTCCTCACCTTTTTTAAACGCCCGCGTCAACGCCGGGTCTTCTGAAAGGTGCGCCAGGATTCGGAGCTCGATCTGCGAATAGTCCGCCGACAGCAATAGAACACCCTCCCCTTCGGCGATGAACGCCTTGCGGATTTCTTTGCCCAGCTCCGAGCGGATGGGAATGTTCTGCAAGTTGGGATCGCTACTGCTCAACCGCCCGGTCGCCGCGACGGTCTGGTTGTAGGACGTGTGCACCCGCCCGGTTTTTTTGTTGACCGCCAGCGGCAGGGCGTTGACATAAGTCGATTTCAACTTGGCCAGCTGGCGGAAGCTCAGAATTTTTTCAGGAAGCGCATGCTCATCGGCCAACGCCTCCAGCACGTTCACATCCGTGGAATAACCGGTCTTGGTTTTCTTGATGACGCGCAGTTGCAGTTTCTCGAACAGAATGACCGACAGCTGTTTGGGCGAATTGATGTTGAACGGTTCCCCGGCGAGCGCGTGAATCTCCCCTTCCAGCTTTTTTAAATCCTGGTCAATTTGGCGGGACAACTTGGCGAGATGTTTCACATCGATTTTGACGCCCGCCATCTCCATATCCGCCAGCACCTCGATCAGCGGCAGTTCGATTTCCCGGTACAGCGCCGCCGCTTCCGCGTCCAGCAAAGCCCTCAGCGTTTGCGTCAACTGCCAGGTGACGTCGGCATCCTCGGCGGCATACTCCGTGGCCGGCTCGATCGCCACTTCGTCGAACCCGATCTGCTTCGCCCCCTTGCCCGCCACTTCATCATAGTGAATGGTCTTGCGCCCCAGGTACTCCATCGCCAAATCGTCCATGTTGTGATTGCGCTTGGACGGATTGAGCACGTAAGACGCCAGCATGGAATCGAACTCGATGCCGGCAAGTTGCACACCTTCACTGGCGAAGACGATCAGATCGTATTTTATATTTTGTCCGCACTTTGTTATCTGCGCGTCTTCCAGCAGAGGTTTTAGTTTCGCCAGCGCTAATTTTTTATCCAACTGCTCCGGCACGCCGAGGTAGTTGTGGGCCACCGGCAGATAGGCCGCCTCGCCCGTCTCGCAAGAAAACGAAATGCCGACCATGGCGGCCTGCATGGGATGCTTGCTGGTGGTTTCCAGATCCACCGCGAACTGGCCCGCCGATTTCAATTTTTTGATCCACCGGTCCAGCGATTTTTCATCCAGCACGGTTTCGTAATGCGTCTCCACCGGTTGCACCGGGGCAGATTTTTCGGGTGCCATTTCAGTACCCTCGCTCGGCGCGTTCGGCGAAGGCGCCTCGCCCACCGCAGGTGCGCTCTCAAGTTTTTCCAGCAGTCTGGAAAAATCCAGTTGAGTGAACATCTTCTTCAACGCAGTCGGATCGGCCGCCCTCACTTTCAAATCCTCAATCTTGCAATCGAGCGGCACTTGCCGGTCAATCGTCACCAGCTCGCGGCTCAACAAAGCCTGCTCTTTATCCTGCACCAGCTTTTCGTGGAGCTTCTTTTTCTCGACCTCATCGACCCGCTCATACAACTCGGCAATCGAGCTGTACTTCTGGATCAACTCGGTAGCCGTCTTGGGTCCCACCCCCTTCACCCCGGGAATGTTGTCGCTGGCGTCGCCCATCAAGCCCATCACTTCGATCACCTTGTCCGGCAGAACGCCGAACTTTTCCACCACGTCCGGCTCCTCGAAGCGCTTGCCCTTCATCGTGTCCAGCATGTGAACCATGGGGGTGATCAACTGCATCATGTCCTTGTCGCCGCTGACGATGGTCACCGCGAGGCCCGCCGCTTCGCCCTGCCCCGCCAGAGTGCCGATGATGTCGTCCGCCTCGAACCCCGGTTTCCTCAAGCTGACGATGTTGAACGCTTTCACAAGAGGCTCGAAATAAGGAAACTGTTCCGCCAGTTCTTCCGGCGGCGTATCGCGGTTGGCTTTGTATTCGGGAAACATTTTGTGACGGAAGGTTGGCTCTTTGCTGTCGAACACCACCGCCAGGTAATCCGGCGCCTCCTCGCGCACCACCTTGATGAGCATGGTGGTGAACCCATAAAGCGCGTTGGTGGGCAGGCCGTCCGAGTTGGAAAGGAATTGCTTGATGCCGTAAAACGCCCGGAAGATGTACGACGACCCGTCGATCAGGTAAAGTTTTTCTTTTTTGGACATAGGAGGGATTTAACCACAGATGCCTGTCCTGAGCAATGTCGAAGGGGGACCCGTTTCACCACAGATGGACACGGATAAAATAACTCCCCTCCTTTGCAAGGAGGGGCCGAGGGTGGTTGATAGTCCCCCCTTCTCCGAAGGAGGTTAGGGGGGACTTATCGGTGTCCATCTGTGTTCATCTGTGGCTAAATCCCCCACCCCTCCTGCATCCTCCCCTTGGTAAGGGGAGGAATATTTTATTCGCCCCGCGCGGAGCGGTCTGTGTTCATCTGTGGCTAATTATGTTAAAATCGTTCGGTGTAAATTTGAAAACCTTTTGAAATTAAAGTCTTTAAACTAATCGAATGCAACCTTTAAAAGCGTCGTCAAAAGCCCAGGAAAAGCGCATCATCGAGGCGGCCCGGCGGGTCCTCAAGATCGAAAGCGATGCGGTATCAGCGTTGATCGACCGCATCGACCAGAATTTCGTCGCAGTGGTGAATTTATTGGACGCCTGCCAGAGCCACATCGTGGTCACGGGCATGGGCAAATCGGGGTTGGTGGGGAGCAAAATTGCCGCCACTTTTTCCAGCATCGGCCTGCCGGCGGTGTTTCTGCACGCGGCGGAAGCGAGCCACGGCGATCTGGGCATCATCGCGCGCGGCGACATCGTACTGATATTGTCAAACAGCGGCGAGACCGAGGAGTTGTTGAAACTTCTGCCGACCTTCAACCGTTTGAAATGCACGTTGATCGCCATGACCGGCAACCCGGACTCAACGTTGGGACGCCGCGCGCAATATGTGTTGGATGTCAGCGTCAGCGAGGAAGCCTGCGCGCTTAATATTGTGCCGACCGCCAGCACCACGGCGGCCATCGCCATGGGCGATACGTTGGCACTGGCGTTGCTCGAAAAACGCGGCTTCAAACCGGAGGATTTCGCGCAGTATCATCCCGGCGGCAGTCTCGGACGCAAACTGCTCACCACCATCGGCGACCTGATGCACACCGGCAAGGATGTGCCCATGGTTCCTGAGAGCGCCGACATTTACAGCGTGCTCACTGAGATGAGCGGCAAGAGAATGGGGACCGCCATTGTGGTCGACCGTAAGAACTGCATTCGCGGCATCATCACCGACGGCGATCTGCGGCGGTTGATGGAATCCAAAAAAGATTTTTCTGCGATGAAGGCTGTGGACCTGATGCACGCCGGTCCGCGCACCATTGGCTCGGACGACATGGCGACCAAAGCCTTGCAGATGATGGAGGAGTTTTCGATCACCAGCGTCATTGTATCCGACGACGGTAAAAGCATAGAAGGCATCATCCACTTGCACGATCTGCTGAAAGCAGGCATAGCCTGACAGACACAGTCTAATCGGCATCGCCTGATATCCAACCTCCCCCCGAAAGATATTGAATCCGGCGGACAAATAGCTTATCTAATAGGAATATACAAACTGCAAAATCTATTTAACGGAACAAATTTATGACGGGCGACGAAATCAGACAAAAGTTTCTGGCGTTTTTTAAGGAGCGCGGCCACACGGTGGTGGCCAGCGATTCGCTGGTGCCGAGGAACGACCCCACGCTGATGTTCACCAACGCCGGCATGGTCCAGTTCAAAAACGTGTTTCTGGGTCAGGAAAAACGCGACTACACCCGCGCCGTCTCGGTGCAAAAATGCGTGCGCGCCGGCGGCAAGCACAACGATTTGGAAATGGTCGGGCGCACCGCGCGCCACCACACCTTCTTCGAAATGCTCGGCAACTTTTCGTTCGGCGACTATTTCAAAAAGGAAGCCATCCAATACGCCTGGGAGTTTCTCACCGAAACCGTAAAACTCCCCAGGGACAAGCTGTACGTCTCCGTCTTTAAAGACGACGAAGACGCCTACGCCCTCTGGAAAAACGACATCGGCTTGAGCGAAGACCGTATTTTCCGGTTGGGAGAAGCAGACAATTTCTGGGCGATGGGGCCGACCGGCCCGTGCGGTCCCTGTTCGGAAATCTACATCGACCAGGGCGAAGCATTGGGATGCGGCAAGCCGACCTGCACCGTCGGGTGCGACTGCGACCGCTACCTCGAAATCTGGAACCTGGTGTTCATGCAATACGACCGCGACGACGCGGGCAAGATGCACCCGCTCCCCAAACCCTGCATCGACACCGGCATGGGGTTGGAGCGCCTGGTGGCCGTCCTGCAACACCAGCCCAGCAACTACGCCTGCGACCTGTTGATGAGTATCATCGAACACGTCAGCAAGATCACCGGCAAACCGCACGATCAAAATGCGGAAACGGATGTCTCACTGCGGGTGATCGCCGATCACGCGCGCGCCGTCACGTTCCTCATCAACGACGGCGTTCTGCCTTCCAACGAAGGCCGCGGCTATGTACTGCGCAGAATCCTGCGCCGCGCCCTGCGCCACGGCATACTGCTCGATCAGAAGGAACCGTTTTTCCACGAGATCACCGACGACGTTATTGCGAAATTTCAGACGGTGTACCCCGACCTGGCCGACAACCGCGATTTCATCCAAAACGTGGTGGTCAATGAAGAGGAAAATTTCAACAACACCCTCACCTTCGGCACCCAGCGCCTCAATGAGATATTAGAGAAGATGCAAAAGGGCCAGCAGACCGTGATTCCCGGGAAGGAAATTTTCAAACTGTACGATACGTTCGGGTTCCCCGTGGACCTGGTGGAGGAAACCGCGAAGGACACGCACTTCACGCTGGACATGGAGGGCTTCAACAAAGCCATGCAGGAACAAAAAGAAAAAGCCGCGGCCTCGTGGAAAGGGTCCGGCGAAAGCGAAGTCGCGCCGGTGTACAACCAGGTGCTCCAGGAAAGCGGCGCGACCGTATTCAAAGGTTACAGTGACCTTCAAGGCCAAGGCAAAGTTTTAACCCTGCTCAAAAATAATCAGCCGGTGTCTGCGCTCAACGAGGGCGATAAAGGGGTGGTGGTGCTGGATCAAACTCCGTTTTACGGCGAGTCCGGCGGGCAGGTGGGCGACACCGGCCGCGGGCACAACGATCACGTTCAATTGCAGGTACTGAAGGCCGCCAAACCGGTCGCCAACCTGGTGGCGCATCACGTAAAAATTCTGCGCGGGCCGCTTAAAAAAGGGGACCGCCTGACGCTGGAAGTCGATCCGCAAATCCGCAACGCGACCGCGCTCAACCATTCCGCCACCCACTTACTGCATGCCGCCTTGAAGGAAGTGCTGGGCAACCACGTCAAACAGGCCGGGTCATTGGTCGCGCCCGACCGCCTGCGATTCGACTACACGCACTTCTCGCCGCTCAGCGACCGCGATAAAGAACGGCTGGAATCACTGGTCAACGATAAAATCCGCGAGAACATCCCCGTGGAAACACGGGAGTTGCCCATCGAGGAGGCATTGCAGGAAGGCGCCATGGCGCTGTTCGGCGAAAAATACGGCGACTCGGTGCGGGTCGTCTCGGTCTCCGGGTTCAGCAAAGAGTTGTGCGGCGGCACCCATGTGACCGCCACCGGCGATATTGGATTTTTCAAAATCACTGCGGAAGGCGGCATCGCCTCCGGCGTGCGGCGCATCGAAGCGGTGACCGGGCCGAAAGCCTACCAGCGGGTGCAAACGGAGTTCAACCGCATGGCGCAGATACGCGCCTTGCTGAAAGCTCAGCCGGATGAAGAAATCAACCGGGTGAAGAAACTCGTGGAAAAGAATAAGGCGATGGAAAAAGAAATCTCCGCTCTCAAGGAAAAATTAGTGAGCGGCAAAGGCGGGGCGGACCTGGCGGCGGACACACAAACCATTGACGGAGTGACCGTGCTGATCAAAAAGCTGGAAGGCGTCGATGTCAAAACCCTGCGCACCTTCATCGACAACGCCAAAAATCAAATGAAGTCGGGGATCGTGGTGGCGGGCGCGGCGGAAAACGGCAAAGTGATTCTGGCTGCAGGCGTTACCAAAGATTTAACCGACCGCTATCACGCTGGCAACCTGCTCAAGGGAGTGGCGGCGATTGTCGGCGGCAAGGGCGGCGGCCGGCCCGACATGGCGCAAGCCGGCGGCACCCAGCCCGAAAAACTCGAAGAAGCTCTGCAAGCCGTCCCCGCCCTGCTCAAAAATTGACCTAAAAAACCCAAATAACCGTTGCCATCCATGAGTGCCTCCTATAATCTTGGAGGCATTCCATAAGCTTTGCCGACCCAGCATCCGCATCCGGTTGGGACCGCCTACACAAAGGATTTTTGATGAAGCAAAAGATGAAGCAAAAGATGAAGCACAAGAAGAAAGAAGAACTCGATGGGAAATGGAAAAAAGTCGCGACCCAGGCTGTCACTCAGGACGACTTTAAATGGAAACTGAAGGAAAACCCGATAGAAGAGTTGAAAAAGTTTGACCTCCACGTTCCGGAAGGCGTGGAAGTAAAAATCGGAACGGGAGGGATATTCACTCTAGTGCCTCCACCGGACGTTTCCGATGAGATCACCGACGAAATTCAGTGGTGGCGCTGGCGGTTGGACATGATCGCAGAGTTTGGCCGGGCGGAAAAAGAAACTGGCGTAAATCTTACCGCACCCGAATCCGAAGAGGGTGTATAAAATTCCATTGCCAGACAAAAAAATCACGCGCCCGTAGCTCAGCTGGATAGAGTGGCGGATTCCGGTTCCGTAGGTCGGAGGTTCGAATCCTCTCGGGCGTACCATTTGGAAACAGGCATTTAGACCATTTATGGTTTAGGTGCTTGTTTCTTATTTTGGCCTCTAGGACCAGTATAGGACCAGTTTTGGCGAGAAAACGGTCCCTGCCTACACCATATAGGTCTTTTTAAGAAAGTGGATTGTGGGGCTTCTCAGGCGGTCGGTAGGTGTAAAATATCGCCATGATTCTGCGATTCTTCATTTTCTTGGTTGTGCTCACCTTTGTATTTCCTGCCTATGTTCTTGCGGCCACCCTCCAGGGCCAGGTGGTCAAGGTTGCCGATGGGGACACAATCACCGTTCAGGACGACATGGGCCGGAAGCACAGAATCAGGCTTGCCGGGATTGATGCGCCGGAGATGAATCAGCCTTACGGTTTACACTCCAAAAATAATTTGATGTCACTGGTCGATGGTGAAATGGTGACCGTGCAATATAAAAAGTAGTGCAACGAATGGGGGGGCAGGTCGAAATATTATGGCAGATCACAATCCGATTAAAATAAAGGGAATAGATCATATCGTTTTGCGGGTGAGGTCTGTTCCCAGGGCATTGGAATTTTACTGCGGTGTCTTGGGGTGTACCAAGGAACGCGAAGTCGAGACCATAGGATTGATTCAATTACGCGCGGGCATGTCATTGATCGATATTGTCGGCATAGAGAGCGAACTCGGTTTGCGGGGAGGAGCACCCGCCGCGCTGACACCGGGGGAAGGCGGGCGCAATGTCGATCATTTTGCGATCACCATTTGTGACTTTGATGAACAGGCGATCGCCCGGTATTTACGCTCGCAGGGCATCGAGCCTGGCGAAGTGGCGAGGCATTACGGAGCGGAAGGTACAGGGCCAGCCCTCTGCATTCAAGATCCCGATGGTAATATCGTTGAACTCAAAGGACCGGCGGATCCCGGAACCCGCCTGGGCTGAAAGTTAATGCCATCAAGAAAGGGCGGAAGGCCTGCAGGAAATACAAATCAGGGGATAAGCTGGGGGAGGCATTAAAAAGCCGTCAGCCGTTTACACTTGAATACTCGTTGGTTCATTAAAGCCTCTATCGTCGCGCTTCTTCCAGCAATCCTTGCAAAGGGTATATTCACCCCCCTGGTTCCCGGTGAAATTTTCTAATTCAAGGCGGTCGGTGATTTCCTGGTCCTTCCCATTTCCAATTTTATAAAACTTTTTGCATTGGTTGCATTTAAACTCTGTCCCCTCAGAGTGCGGATTATATATATTCATCATAGGGTGGTTTCCTTTGAAAGTTTGATTGGGTATTCTACCGCAAGTAACAAAAAAAAACCGTGGACCCCGAAAGGCCCCCGGTTGGTGGTTGATGGATTATGCGGATTCTATCTGGCGTCGTCTTTCGCATCGGGCAGAAAGAGAAGATTCCCTTGCCCCCGCCCTTAGAGCACAGCCATTTGCCTCCAGGTGCAACCTGGGGAAATTTAGTGGCGGAATGGGCCGCCAGGGAACATATTATGAATGTGACAATTGATTATGGAGGTGATTTATGGAGGCTGAGAGTCCACCTTGCTTGACAAAAGAAAATGCTGAATAGATTAAAATAATTGTTCAAATATAAATTTGAAGGTACCCGGATGATGAATCCTCCGGGCCTCCAGAAAGTGAAAAAGCGCGTTGGCCTCGCTTCCAGCGCGCTTTTTTATGCTCCCCTAACAGATCTGTAACGTTTCCCCGCCCAAGACCCCCACCGGCTTCAACCCGAAAGGGTCCCATCCCTGGGACTCAAGTACTTGGCAATGAGTCAACGTAAGGCCGACCACTTTTCAAAAGCCAAGACCCCCCCGGCCTTTTCTATTCAAGAATCTGGAATTTGAAAACGGATTTCAAAATTTGGGATGTAAAATTTGTAAAAAAGGGAAGGGATTACATAACGGGAATTAAAAAAAGCGCCCTGGAAGAAAAAATAAATGAATTGAGGAAAGAACGCAATGCCGCTCAGCAGGCCGGTCAGACCGACCGGTCGCGGGAACTGCACGAAATAATGCGCAAAATACAGTTCTCTTTGAGTCCAG
>SMUY01371667.1_pt1 | contig 14650 bp, 11 predicted proteins | sample 2456441 | NCBI WGS metagenome assembly SMUY01 (sample SAMN11095931, study PRJNA526329) | marine sediment metagenome | biome: Marine sediment; feature: Surficial sediment; material: Deep marine sediment; isolation source: Hadal surficial sediment | place: Pacific Ocean | collected 2014-11 | depth...
CCAGGCTGCAATCGCAGGGTCTGCAAACCACTGATAGTGCGCTCACCTTAACATCCAGGCGTAAATCGAGCGCGCGCTCGGTCATCGTGCCCACCGAACGGGTGCGCTATCTCGCCGAAATCGCGGCCACGGTGCGCGATTACCGTGCCGGGGTTTTGCAGCAGGCTGAAATTGCGCGCCAGCGACAACAGCTAGTCGCATCGAAGGCGATGTTGCAAGATTCGGCAGGCAACAATAACGCCGACATCGAAACCCTGATACAGGATCGCAGCGATGCACTCGACAGTGGCTCGAAGCAACTACTCGAGCAATGGCCTGAGGTTTGCCGGAGCTATGCCGGCGACGAGTATGTGGTCAGGATTCGTGATCGCGAAATTCGAACCGTGCTTCATTATGAAACCCTGTCCGGGCTCAGTATTGCAAAAGTATGCCTGCCGCAATATCAGGACCACGGCGAATTATTGAAGTGGTTATTACTCGAAAACCTGCCCGGGAGCTTCCCGTTTACCGCGGGTGTATTCGCTTTCAAGCGTGAGGGTGAAGATCCGACACGCATGTTCGCCGGCGAAGGCGATGCCTTTCGTACCAATCGGCGCTTCAAAGAATTATCCCAACATACCGATGCCAAGCGCCTTTCCACCGCCTTTGATTCGGTAACACTGTACGGCTGCGATCCGCATGAACGCCCCGATATTTACGGCAAGGTGGGTAACGCGGGCGTCTCGATTGCAACGCTGGCCGACATGAAAGCACTCTACGACGGCTTCGATCTGTGCAACCCATCCACTTCGGTGTCAATGACGATTAATGGCCCGGCGCCCGTCATCCTGGCGATGTACCTGAACGCCGCGATCGAGCAGCAGTTCGACAAGTTCGAAACCGAGAACAAGCGCCCACCCGATGACCAGGAAATCGACAGGATTCGCGGCTGGGCGCTGGAAAATATTCGCGGTACCGTGCAGGCCGATATTCTCAAAGAAGACCAGGGTCAGAACACCTGTATTTTTTCAACCGAGTTTGCGCTCAAAATGATGGGCGATATCCAGCAGTATTTCATCGATCACCGGATTCGTAATTTTTACTCGGTGTCGATATCCGGCTACCACATTGCCGAGGCCGGTGCGAATCCAGTCTCGCAACTCGCGTTTACCCTCGCAAACGGATTTACCTTTGTTGAAACCTATCTCGCACGCGGTATGCATATCGATGACTTCGCGCCCAATTTATCCTTCTTCTTCAGCAACGGCATGGACCCCGAGTACACCGTCATGGGTCGCGTCGCAAGGCGTATCTGGGCCACGGCGATGAAGCACAAGTACGGCGCCAACGAGCGCAGTCAAAAACTGAAATACCACATTCAGACTTCGGGACGCTCACTGCATGCGCAGGAAATGGATTTCAACGATATCCGCACCACGCTGCAGGCGCTGATAGCGGTCTACGATAATTGCAATAGCCTGCATACCAATGCCTTCGACGAGGCGATCACCACTCCAACCGGTGATTCGGTACGCCGGGCGCTGGCGATTCAGCTTATCATCAACAACGAATGGGGCCTGTCCAAAAACCAGAACCCGAATCAGGGTTCGTTCGTCATTGAACAGCTCACCGACCTGGTCGAAGAAGCGGTATTGCAGGAATTTGAGCGAATTTCCGAGCGCGGCGGCGTACTGGGTGCGATGGAGACCGGCTACCAACGCGGTAAAATTCAGGATGAATCAATGCTTTACGAACATCGCAAGCACGATGGCTCGTTACCGATTATCGGCGTCAATACCTTCCTCAACCCTAAGGGTAACGCCGAGTATGACATCAAGCTGGCGCGCTCGACCGATGCGGAAAAACAAAGCCAGATTAAACGTCTACGCGAATTTCAGTCGGCTCATGCAGATACCAGCGCCGAGGCACTGGAACAGTTGCGTCGGGCCGCGATCAATAATGATAATATTTTCAGCGAACTGGTAAACGCGGTGCGTCATTGCTCGCTCGGCGAAATCACCAATGCGCTGTTTGAAGTAGGCGGCCAGTATCGCCGGAATATGTGACGATCGCCCAAAGCGATCGTCATCCTGGAAAACGCACAGCGTTTATCCGGGATCCATTAATAACGGAGCAAAAGCGATCGTCATCCCGGACCTGTAGGATGGGTACAACCCATCAAAACAAACAGGCAAGCATCATAGCCGTGGCAAAACCGGGATGATGGGTTACACCCATCCTACAAACCGAAGCAGCCCTTGCCCATCGAGAACGAGAAAATCATGATTATAAAATCAGTTGGCGTGATTGGCGCCGGAACCATGGGTAACGGTATCGCGCAGGTTTGTGCTGCGGCGGGCCTCAAAATCACGATGCAGGACATAGCGGAAGAGCAGCTCCAGGCTGGGCTGGAGACTATTACCAGCAGTCTCGATCGCATGATCAAGAAGGAAAAGATTACCGAATCCGACAAGCTGGCTACACTTGCAAATATCGAAACCGCAACCTCGATCGATGCACTCGCTGAAGCCGATATCGTCATCGAGGCAGCAACCGAGAACGAAGCCCTCAAGCTCAGCATCTTCGAGCAACTCGATCAAACCTGCAAAGTCGATGCAATACTCGCGAGCAACACATCTTCCATTTCGCTAACCCGAATCGCCGCAGCAACCCAGAGGGCCGAACAGGTTATCGGTATGCATTTCATGAATCCGGTGCCGATGATGGCACTGATAGAAGTTATCCGTGCGCTGCAAACCAGCGATGCTGTTTACCAGAGAGTTCATGAATTCAGTGAAACCATTGGCAAGATACCGGTAGAAGCCAACGACAGTCCGGGCTTTGTTGCCAATCGTATCTTGATTCCGATGATCAACGAGGCGATTTACGCGCTCTCCGAGGGCATCGCCACGGCCGAAGGTATAGATCAGATCATGAAGCTCGGTATGGCCCACCCGATGGGCCCGCTGGCCCTGGCTGACCTGATTGGCCTCGATACCTGTTTATCGGTAATCAAGGTATTGCACCAGGGCTTTGGTGATTCGAAGTATCGTCCCTGCCCATTGCTGCAACAAATGGTCGACGCCGGCTACCTGGGACGTAAAAGTGGTCGCGGTTTTTACCGCTACGACGAGTCACTTTCGCAGACCGTCGATTAATCCACACGAGCGATGCTTTCATGGTATCGTTGGAGAGCCAATCCTGGTAAACCCTTACTGATGTTCATACTACTTAATGGACTCGACCTTTAGGTAAACTTTTATTCTCAACCCTTGTCGATAATAATATTAAAGTTACGATTGATTTGGTGATAAACACCAAACACACAATAAATTTTAACAATAATAATGAACCAGACATTAAACGACGCATCGCACGATACTTTTCCGAAGCTGATGCTCAGCCACGCTCGTCTACGACCAGATCACGACGCGATTCGGGAAAAGGATCTCGGTATATGGCAATCCTGGACCTGGGCGCAAGTTGCCGCAGAGGTTCGCACACTTGCCTGCGGCCTGGCCAGTCTCGGCCTGGAGCGCGGCGACAAGCTTGCCATTATTGGCGATAACCGGCCACGGCTTTACTGGGGCATGTGCGCAGCACAATCGCTGGGAGCAATCCCGGTGCCGCTTTATCAGGATGCGGTTGCCGACGAAATCGCCTATGTGCTGGATAACGCCGATGTCAAAATGGCACTGGTTGAAGACCAGGAACAGGTCGACAAAATTCTCGCGGTAAAGGATCGCTGCCCCGGGATCGAGCATATCATTTTCGATCAACCCCGGGGCCTGCGAGATTACCAACAAAGCGATTTACATGACTTCGAAAAAGTACAGGCGGCTGGTCGTGAATTCGACCACAGCAACCCGGATTTTTATACGCGCCAGGTCGATTCATCCAGCGGCGAAGATATAGCCATCATACTCTACACCTCGGGGACTACCGGAGACCCGAAAGGTGTCGTGCTCACCAACAACAATGCGATTATCACCGCTCGCAACGGAGTGATACGCGAAGGATTAACTGCTGACGAGGAGGTACTCGCCTACCTGCCGATGGCCTGGGTTGGCGATAATCTGTTTTCCTATGCCCAGTCTTATGTCGCGGGGTTTTGTGTGAGCTGCCCCGAGAGTGGTGAAACGGTTGCCCAGGATTTACGCGAAATCGGTCCAACCTATTACTTCGCGCCGCCGCGCATTTACGAAAACATGCTCACCCAGGTGATGATCCGCATGGAAGATGCGAACAAGTTGAAACGCCGTATTTTTCACTACTTTATGGATCATGCCCGAAAAACCGGCATCAAATTACTCAACGGTGAGACCGTACCACTAAAAGATTCACTGCTTTACAGCCTCGGTAACTTGCTGGTTTATGGGCCGCTCAAGAATGTCCTCGGCTTAAGTCGCACCCGGCTTGCCTACACTGCGGGTGAAGCCATCGGCCCTGAAATATTCGACTTTTATCGCTCGCTCGGTATCAATATCAAGCAATTGTACGGTCAGACCGAGTGCATGGTATTCATCTGCGTACAACCCGATGGTGAGGTATTTGCCGATACCGTCGGAACACCGGCGATTGATGTTGAAATAAAAGTCGATGACAATGGTGAGATTCTCTACCGAAGCCCGGGTGTGTTTGACTGTTATTATAAAAATCCGGAATCTACCGCAAGTACCAAAACCGCAGACGGCTGGGTCCATACCGGCGACGCCGGTTACTTCGACGACAACAACGGTCATTTGAAAATCATCGATCGCGCCAGTGATGTTGGCAAGCTCAACGACGGCACCTTGTTTGCACCTAAATATATTGAAAACAAACTCAAGTTTTTTTCGTTTATCAAAGAAGCGGTTCTATTTGGCAATGACCGCGATTACAGCACAGCCTTTATCAATATTGACCTGGACGCGGTGGGTAACTGGGCCGAGCGACGTAACCTGGCCTACTCGGGTTATCTCGATCTCGCGGGGCAGCAGGAGGTTTTTCAGTTAATCAAAGACTGTGTCGACAAGGTAAACCAGGACCTGTCGCTGGAAACCCATCTGGCTAACTCCCAGATTCGTCGATTTTTAATCCTGCATAAAGAACTCGACGCCGACGATGGTGAGCTGACGCGAACACTCAAGGTAAGACGAAATTTTGTTGCCGATCGTTATGACAGTCTGATAAATGCACTTTATTCTGATAAAACCGAATGTCACGTATGCACCGAAGTCATCTTCGAGGACGGCCGCAGCGGCATGCTCGAAGCCGATGTGAAGATATTGGAGGCCAAATTTTACCCGGTTAAATCGATAACCCGGGAAGCCGCCGCATGAGTGAGCAAGCCATTGATGATGTGATCCTCGCGGTCGATAATATCAGTCTCTCCTTCGGTGTCATGAAAGTTCTGGACAATATCAGTTTTAACATCAAGCGCGGGGAAATTCGCTCCATTATCGGTCCCAATGGCGCCGGCAAGAGTTCGATGCTGAATATAATTAACGGCTTTTACCATCCCCAGCAAGGCTCCATTACTTTCAAGGGTAATACCCGCAAGCAAATGGCCCCGTACGAAGCCGCCAGCCAGGGTATCGCGCGAACATTTCAAAATATTGCGCTGTTTAAAGGCATGAGTACTCTCGACAACATCATGACCGGGCGCAACTTGAAGATGAAAACCAATCTGTTTTGGCAGGCGCTGCACATTGGACCGGCGCGCGCCGAAGAACTCGAAAACCGCGAAGCTGCCGAACGCATCATCGACTTTCTGGACATTCAATCGATTCGCAATAAACCGGTGGGTAAATTGCCTTACGGGCTCCAAAAGCGGGTTGAACTGGGACGGGCGCTGGCTGCAGAACCTGATTTGCTATTACTCGATGAACCCATGGCGGGCATGAACTCTGAAGAAAAGGAAGACATGTCGCGGTTTATCATCGATGTCAATACCCAATTTGGTACCACCATCGCATTGATCGAGCACGATATGAGCGTGGTGATGGATTTGTCGGACCGCGTCCTGGTACTCGATTATGGGCAGCAATTAGCCGATGGCCTGCCCCACGAAGTTCGGGCTAACCAGGAAGTCATCGATGCCTACCTGGGTGTACCACATGATTGAGGGCGTAGTGATCAACTTGAAGGAGACCCTGTGACCTTTTTTATAGAAGTTGTACTCAGTGGCCTGATGGCCGGTGTCATGTATTCGCTGGTGGCGCTCGGTTTCGTTCTGATTTTTAAAGCTTCCGGCGTATTCAATTTTGCCCAGGGGGTTATGGCCCTGTTTGCCGCATTAACCCTGGTTGGTTTCATGGAAAAATTTGGCATGCCGGTTTGGCTGGCCATCGCCGGCACCATTGCCGTGATGATTGCGCTGGCATGGCTTATCGAAAGATTGATGCTACGCCATCTGATCAACCAGGAACCTATCATTCTGTTCATGGCAACCATCGGGCTGGCCTACGTACTCGAAGGTACGGGCGATATTTTGTGGGGTTCCGATGTCAAGCTGCTGGATATCGGTATTCCGCAAGGAGCCTCCGACTGGATGCTCGACACCTTTGATATTTATGTCGAAAAACTGGAATTATTCGCGGCGGCAACCGCCGCTATACTGGTGGTATTCCTCGCCGTTTTTTTCCAGAAGACACGTATCGGTCGCGCCTTACGCGCGGTCGCCGACGATCACCAGGCGGCGCTTTCGGTCGGTATTTCGCTAAATACTATCTGGGTGATTGTCTGGTCCGTCGCCGGAATCGTCGCGCTCGTCGCCGGGATCATGTGGGGTTCCAAATCCGGGGTACAGTTTTCACTCTCGTTGATCGCGCTGAAGGCTTTACCGGTGTTAATCCTCGGTGGCTTTACCTCGGTGCCCGGTGCGATAATCGGCGGCATGATTATCGGCGTCGGTGAAAAGGTTGCCGAAGTGTACTTAGGGCCTTTCGTCGGCGGCGCCATCGAAAACTGGTTCGCTTATATGCTGGCACTGGGGTTTCTGCTGTTTCGACCGCAGGGACTGTTCGGCGAACGCATAATAGAAAGAGTCTAAATCTATGATCTACCGGGAAACAGGGCAGTTTAAAACCAACTACCGCGACGACCAGGCGCTGTTTCCGATCACGCAGGACCGCTACGTTATCTACGCGGTCCTGTTTGTCACATTCGTGCTGATACCGCCAATCATTAATGATTACTGGCTTAATGCTATTTTGTTGCCCTTTCTGATCTACACGCTGGCCGCACTCGGATTGAATATTCTGACCGGTTACTGCGGTCAGCTTTCGCTGGGTACCGGTGGATTCATGGCGGTAGGTGCATTTTCGATTTACAAACTGATGGTCGCAGTGCCTGAACTCGGCTTTATTCCGCTGGTCATTATTTCCGGGTTAATCACCGCCGCGGTCGGCACCCTGTTTGGGCTACCCTCGTTACGGATTAAAGGTTTCTATCTCGCGGTTGCGACGCTGGCCGCACAGTTTTTTCTAATCTGGCTGTTTAACAAGGTCGGCTGGTTTTTCAATTATAACGCGACCGGAATGATTACCTCACCACCGATGACTTTATTCGGGGTGACGATAACAGGTCCCAGGGGCGTGCCCGCGGCCAAATATTTGTTGGTTGCCGGTTTCGTTGCCGTGTTTGCATTATTCGCGAAAAATTTAGCCCGGGGCCGCATCGGCCGCAACTGGATGGCGATTCGTGATATGGATATTGCCGCCGAGTTGATCGGCGTGCGCCCATTAATTGCCAAGTTATCAGCATTCGCGGTGTCTTCGTTTTATATCGGTATGGCAGGGGCATTGTATTTCGCGGTATGGCTTGGATCCGCAGAGCCAACCGAAGCATTCGATATCAACCAGTCGTTTCTGGTATTGTTTATGATTATAATCGGCGGACTGGGTTCGGTGCTCGGTTCATTTTTAGGCGCCGCCTTTTTGGTGATGATGCCGATTTTGCTAAAAAATATCCTGGTGGATGGATTCGGCACCAACACCGCGTTAGCCGCGCACATAGAAATCATGACTGTCGGTGTACTGATTATTTTATTTCTGATTGTCGAACCACACGGGCTTGCACGCCTGTGGCGGATCGCCAAGGAAAAATTGCGTCTGTGGCCGTTTCCCCACTAGTTGGCACTAGACCGAAACGGTCGTTGGCGCGTCGTTAAAATGTTGTTTGATAGATAACCGGAGGAAGTAATGAAAATAAGAAGTTTAACTAAAACAATAGTGGCTGCCCTGTTCGCAGTACCACTTTTAAGCGGAATCGCCCATGCCTACGAGTTGACAATGCCCTCGTTTGACTACCGCACAGGTCCCTATGCGCCGAACGGCATTCCGTTTGCCAATGGCTATGGCGATTATATTAACATGATCAACGCGCGCGATGGTGGCATCAATGGCACAAAACTCGCCCTGCTGCCATGCGAGACGGCATACAATACCAAACGCGGTGTCGAGTGTTACGAAAGTGTTAAAAATGAAGGTGAATCAGGCGCGGTCGTAATCCAGCCGTTATCGACCGGAATTACCTACCAGTTGATCCCCAAGGCCAGCGTCGATGAAATCCCTATATTTTCGATGGGTTATGGCCGTACCTCGGCGGCTAACGGCAAGGTATTCCCGTGGGTGTTCAACTTTCCTGCCACCTACTGGAGCCAGGCAACCGTGTTCGTCCAGTACATTGCTGAGAAAGAAGGCGGCATGGACAAGCTCAAGGGCAAAAAGATCGCGCTGGTTTATCACAACTCGGCCTACGGAAAAGAACCCATTCGTACACTTGAAGCCGCGGCCAAAAAATTCGGCTTTGAATTCCTCACGCTACCGGTTGACCATCCGGCCAGGAGCAAAAAGCTACCTGGTTGCGGATTCGTCAAGAACGTCCCGACTGGATATTGATGTGGGGCTGGGGCGTGATGAACCAGGTCGCGATCAAGGAAGCCTCGTCGATCCGCTATCCGATGGATCACTTTATCGGTGTCTGGTGGTCAGGTTCCGAGAATGACGTATTGCCCGCCGGTGATGGTGCTGACGGCTATCTCTCGGGGGCATTTCATCAACCGGGTGACAATTTCCCCGCGCACGATGACATCAAAAAGTATGTTTACGATGCCGGTAACGGACTGGGTGATCGCGACCGAATCGGTGAAGTTCTCTACAATCGCGGGCTGGTAGCCGCCATGTGGACAACCGAGGCAATTCGGACCACAATGAAGATTCACGGCACTAATAAGGTCACCGGTAAGGAGGTACGCGATGGTTTCGAAGCACTCGACGTTGACGAGGCTCGCCTGAAAGAACTGGGTCTGCCAGGATTCACTATTCCGGTCAAGATCACTTGTGAAAATCACGAGGGTCCAGGCCAGGTTGCGTTACAACAATGGGATGCCAAGGCAAAGAAATGGAGCCTGATAAGTGATTTTTACGAGCCGCTGCGCGACATCACCGGGCCGTTAATAGCAGAAGACTCAGCACAATACGCGGCTGAAAATAATATTACCCCGCGAGACTGCAGTTAATCGATTTTAGACTGGATATTTACACCGGCAGGAATGAACAGCCAGTGAGTGCAACCGCGATTCAGACCGATGCCAGACCGATGTTGAGCGTCAACAACATCGAGGTGATTTACGATCACGTCATACTGGTACTGAAAGGGGTGTCACTCGAAGTTCCCGAGCAGGGCATAGTCGCCCTGCTCGGCGCCAACGGCGCGGGTAAATCGACCACGCTGAAGGCGATTTCCAATTTAATACGCGCCGAACGCGGTAACATCACCAAGGGTACCATTGAATTTCAGGGTCGGCGTATCGATGCGCTCAACTCGGCGCAACTGGTTCAGCAGGGTGTGATCCAGGTCATGGAAGGACGCCATTGTTTTGAACATCTGACGGTGGACGAAAATCTGCTGACCGGCGCCTACACCCGCAAAGATGGTGCCGCGGCAATTCAGCGGGACCTGGAACTAGTTTACAGTTATTTCCCGAGACTCAAACTGCGCAGAAAAATCCAGGCCGGCTATATATCCGGCGGTGAACAGCAAATGACGGCGATCGGTCGGGCGCTGATGTCACGGCCAAAAATGATATTGCTGGACGAGCCGTCTATGGGTCTGGCACCGCAACTGGTTGAAGAAATTTTTGAAATCGTCGAACGCCTGAATTCGAAGGAAGGGGTTACCTTCCTGCTCGCCGAACAAAATACCAATATAGCGCTGCGTTATGCACATCACGGCTACATTCTGGAAAATGGCCGTGTGGTGCTCGATGGTACTGCCGCCGAATTACGCGAAAACACCGACGTTAAGGAGTTTTACCTGGGAATCAGCGAAGGCAAACGGGTCAATTATCGCGAAGGTAAGCACTACCGTCGTCGCAAACGCTGGCTTACCTGATGAGTGAATTTTACGATAGCCTCGAAACGCGAGCGCCCGAAGAGCGGGAGCAAGCGCTACTACAGGCAGTGCGTACCCAGGTCGCACACGCAAAAGCGAACACGATTGCCTACGCGGAACTGCTCGATGTTATCGACCCAGAGGATATAGTCGACGCCAAATCCTATAGCACAATACCGCTGACAAGAAAGTCTGAACTCATCAAATTACAGAACAACAACTGGCCTTTTGGCGGTTTCACCGCTACCGAGGTATCGCAGTTTACCCATGTTTATGCTTCGCCAGGCCCTATCTACGAACCCGGGTATGCGGCGGCCGATTTCTGGCGTCTGGCACGTTCGCTTTATGCGACCGGATTTCGACCGGGCGATCTGGTACACAATAGTTTTAGCTATCATTTCACTCCGGCGGGGATGATGCTCGAGAGCGGTGCCCAGGCGCTCGGCTGTACGGTCATTCCGGCAGGTGTCGGTCAAACCGAACTACAGGCCCAAACCATTGCCGACCTCAGGCCGCATGCTTACGTCGGTACACCCTCTTTTCTCAAAATAATCCTCGAGAAGGCAGATGAATTAAAGCTTGATGCCAGTTCGATTACCAGGGCATTAGTGACCGGTGAAGCATTACCCCCGCCGCTGCGCGATGGTTTCACCGAACGCGGCATTAGGGTACAGCAATGTTACGCAACCGCAGATCTCGGTCTGATTGCCTACGAATCGAGTGCACAGGAAGGGCTTATTATCGATGAAGGCGTATACCTTGAAATTCTACGGCCTGGCAGCGGTGATCTGGTCGACGATGGCGAAGTCGGTGAAGTTGTAGTAACCAGTCTGAACCGGGAATACCCGTTGATTCGGTTTGCTACCGGTGATTTGTCCGCAATCATGCCAGGTCTCAGTCCCTGTGGCCGGACCAATCGGCGAATCAAGGGCTGGATGGGGCGCGCCGACCAGACCGCCAAAGTACGCGGTATGTTTATCCATCCCGAACAAGTCGACAAGGTCATCAAACGTCACCCGGAAATTATCAGGGCACGACTGGTGGTCGACTGGATAGACCAGGCCGATGCAATTACCCTGAAGTGCGAAACCAGCAGTACGGATGAATCGCTGGTTTCCGCAATTGTCGAGAGCATCAGGGAAATATGCAAACTTCGCGGAAATGTCGAACTACTGGCAGCCGGTAGCCTGCCCAACGATGGCAAGGTAATCGACGATATTCGCGAGTACGATTGAAACTATCGTGCCACAATACAGGATAAAAGCGCAACGCTTCCTCGAAGGCGTGCGCGTCATTGACCTGTCTCAATATATCCCGGGACCCTTCGCGACACGACAACTCAGCGACCTGGGTGCCGATGTGGTCAAAATCGAACCGCCGGGCGGCGACCCGATGCGCCAATTTATGCATCAAAGCGACCCCGGGGGCCAGGCTTCGCCAATTTATCGGCACCTCAATCGCGGCAAACGAATCATCACTCTCGATTTGAAATCGGGTAGCGGAAAGCGGGTCTTTACCAGGCTAGTCGCCGGCGCCGATATCCTGCTGGAATCGTTCCGCCCGGGTGTACTCGCCCGACTCGGTTTCGATCGCCGGACCTTCGATAAAATCAATCCCAGGTTGATATTCTGTTCACTTTCCGGGTATGGCCAAAACGGCCCCTATCGATTACGCGCCGGGCACGATGTGAATTATTGCTCGCTAACATCGATGCAGATCCTCAATGGCACAACCGATGCGCCAGTCATCGGGTTTCCGCCTTTGGCCGACCATGCCGGGGCAATGCAGGCCAGCATCGCCATGCTGGCCGCACTACACGCGCGCAGTCAACACGATAGCGGCGCTTATCTCGATATCAGCCTGTTTGAAACCAGCCTGTCGTGGCAATACCTGCCTCTACTGGTCGATGGAGTAGAACGCGCACAAAGCCTGCTCAATGGCGGGGCCGCCTGTTACAATATTTACCAGTGTGCGGATGGCAACTATTTCAGTCTGGGCGCTCTCGAAACACATTTCTGGAAAAACTTTTGCATGTCCTTGCAAAAGCCGGACTGGATAGAGCGTCAATATGAGACCATGCCGCAGCGTACGCTTATCGCAGAAGTTAGCCAACAAATCGCCCGCCATCCCCTGGGTTACTGGCACAAATTGCTGGATTCGATCGATTGCTGCTACGCACCGTTGATTACACCCGACGAGCTATCACAAAACCCGCAAATCCAGGCACGAAAATCGCTGTCGGAATCTGGCCCGAACTACCCTGGCTGGATCAATGATGCGACGGTTGAAATCGATGAGCTGGTTGAAATTGAGCATCCTGAGACACTGGCCTGGGCGTAACACAATCTTAACAGGACGGCGCCTGGTATCGGCCAAACAACCCAGACAGTTTCGATTGCGCGGGAACGATGATTAGCCCAGAGGAATGGCGCCGAAAAATGAACTATAATTTGCCCCGATCGCTCCAATCGTCAACTGGTTAGAGAACAATCATAAAGTGAGTTAGACAATGCAATGCACAGATTTCAATATAGAGACAGTCGAGTTCCTGGACCCGTCAGGACAGTTGAAACGCCCCCTGCCCGACGCCCTTGGCGGACGTGACAAATTAATTCATCTCTATCGAATCATGGTGTTGACGCGGGTTTTCGACCGCGCCGCGATCAACCTCCAGCGTACCGGTGCGATGGGGACTTATCCATCCAACGAAGGCCAGGAAGCGATCGGCGCCGGTGTTGGCCTGGCGATGCAGGATACCGATGTGTTGGTGCCTTATTACCGCGATATCGCCACCCAAATCCAGCGCGGCACATTACTCGAAGAAATTCTGGTGTACTGGGGCGGGGATGAACGCGGCATGTGCTTTAGTAATCAAGCCGAGGATTTTCCAGTCAGCGTGCCGATAGCGACCCAGTGCTGCCATGCGACCGGTATCGCCTATGCGATGAAATACCGCCGGCAGAATCGAGCCGTGGTGACCACCTGCGGTGATGGCGCGACCTCGAAAGGTGATTTTTACGAGTCGATCAATATCGCAGGTGCAATGAAATTACCGGTGGTTTTCGTAGTGAACAATAACCGCTGGGCAATTTCAGTACCATTGGAGAAGCAAACCGCGGCGAAAACCATCGCCCAAAAAGCCTTTGCAGTAGGGATTGACGGAATCCGTGTCGATGGCAATGACGCTATTGCAGTATACCAGGTTGTGAGCGAGGCCCTCGAGCACGCACGAGACCAGCATCGCCCCAGCATCGTCGAGGCGTTAAGTTATCGCCTGTGCGATCACACCACCGCCGATGATGCCTCCCGCTATCGCGATCAAAAGGAACTGGACCAGGCCCGCGAGCTCGAACCACTGATTCGATTCAAGGCTTACCTGCAATCCGAACACCAGTGGAGTGAGACCGAGGACGAATCGCTTTACGCGGATTGTGATAGCCAGGTGAAAAATGCGATCGATATATATAAGGCAACCCCCGACCAGCAACCGGGTGAGTTTTTTAACTATATGTTCGCCAAACCAACTGCCAATCTGGAAAAACAGAAAAAAGAGTATCTCGCCGGGATTAAGCACCATGGCTGAATGGACCTTGTTGGAAGCGGTCAAACAGGCATTTGCCTGGGAATTGGGTGCCGATGAAAATGTCGTCGTGCTGGGCGAGGACGTGGGTGTCAACGGCGGCGTGTTTCGTGCAACCGATGGATTACAGGAGACCTTTGGCGCCGAGCGCGTGGTCGACACCCCGCTGGCCGAGTCGGTTATCGTCGGTATGGCGATCGGCATGGCGGCACAGGGCTTGAAGCCGATCGTCGAATTGCAATTTATGGGCTTTATATACCCGGCAGTCGACCAGATCATCAATCATGCGGCACGTTTGCGTAACCGTACGCGTGGTCGTATTACCTGCCCGATGGTGATTCGGGCACCCTTCGGTGGTGGCATCCACGCGCCTGAGCATCATTCCGAGAGCACCGAAGCAATATTCGCACATATGCCGGGCCTGCGCGTCGTTATACCGTCGTCTCCGGCGCGTGCCTACGGCCTGCTGCTCGCTGCGATTCGTGACCCCGACCCGGTCTTATTTCTCGAACCCAAACGAGTGTATCGCCTCGGCAAGCAGGAGGTCGAGGATAATGGCGCGGCGTTACCGCTGGACAGCTGTTTCGTATTACGCGACGGCATCGATGTCACGCTGGTTAGTTGGGGAGCATCGATCAAGGAAACCCTGGAAGCTGCAGGCAAACTCTCACAAATTGGTGTTGATGCCGAAGTTATCGATGTTGCGACGATTTC
>SMUY01246715.1_pt1 | contig 14639 bp, 8 predicted proteins | sample 2456441 | NCBI WGS metagenome assembly SMUY01 (sample SAMN11095931, study PRJNA526329) | marine sediment metagenome | biome: Marine sediment; feature: Surficial sediment; material: Deep marine sediment; isolation source: Hadal surficial sediment | place: Pacific Ocean | collected 2014-11 | depth 0-1...
CCGCCGCTCCGGCGCCGGCCGCTCCGGCGCCCGCCGCTCCAGCGCCAGCCGCTCCAGCGCCAGCCGCTCCGGCACCGGTCCGACCACCACCACCACCTCCTCCTCCGCCTCCCCCGCCGCCGCCCCCGCCGAAACCGGAGACCGTTGTCATCATCGACCAGCCACCGCCGCTACCACAGTCGCCGGCGGCGATCGTCGCGACGATCCAGGGCCGAGCGGTCTCGCTGCTCGACCGCCTGCTGCGTCGGAAGGGCCGCGCCCCGGTGCGTGTCACGCCACCGGAGCCGACAATCGAGTATCGCGGCGCCGACGCGGAGTTGCTGCGGCTGCAGCAGGAGATTCTGGCGCTCGCGCTGGATGCGCTCGGCACCGCCCCCCGCCCCGATGACGAGGCGGAGTCGACACCTGATCCATAGGGATTGTCCCAGCTAGGACCACTGATGATGACGACCGACCAGCCTATCGATCCTGGAGGTAACCCGCTCACGGCCAGCCTCCCGCGCTATGAACCAGCGTCAATCGAGCGGCTGAAGACCTACCCGTTTCTCGACCGGGTCAACGAGCGCATCCTCGAGAAGCTCCAGCCGAACCTGATCGAGCGCACCTACGCGCCGGGTGACGTCATCCTGCGGCTCGGCGACTATAGCGACGCCGCCTATCTCATCGCCGAGGGGGTGGTCGAGGTCAGGATCTCGGCCGTGACCCAAGACGACCTGGATTCGCGCCCCACCCCGACATCGGCGCCGAGGGCCACACCACAGGGTCTCGCCGCGCGGCTGCGGAACATCTTCGCACGCCAGCCGCTCGAGGGAGCGGTCCAACTGGGCGGCGTGGCCACCGACGGCACCATCATCCTCGGCGACATGCCGGTGGGTGGACGGCCGGGCGAGCGTGTCCTGCTCGAAACCGGGGAGATCTTCGGCGAGCTCAGCGCGTTGTCGCGCTACCCGGTCTCGGCCGACGTCGTCGCCCGCACCCAGACCCGCTGTCTGATGATCCGCACGCCGGCGCTCCGGATGCTGCTCAAGCAGCGTCCCCTCGCGGACTTCAAGCAGATGGTCGACGAACGCTATCGCACACGCAGCCTGTCGACGCACCTGCGTAACGTCGAGCTGTTCGCCGAGCTCGACGGGTCGATCATCGCCGGTCTCCAGCGGTCGGCCGAACTGGTCTCGTTCGAGCCTGGGGCGCAGATCGTCGAACAGGACTCGGCCGGCGACGCCTTCTATCTGGTGCGTGGTGGCTATGTGAAGGTGGCGGTGCGTGCCGGCTCGTCGGACCTCGCGATCACCTATCTCCGCAAGGGTGACTACGCGGGCGAGCTGTCGTTGCTCATGGACGAGCCGTGGCCGTTCTCGCTCTTCGCGCTCGAGCACGTGGAGATGGTGAAGATTTCCCGTGCCGACTTCGACCAGGTCGTCGCCGACCACGACACCGTGCGCGACCTGCTGTGGCGGTCGGTGGTCACCCGCTTGAAAGAGCGCGGCGCGGCGTTGCGCAACCCGCTGTCCGCCCAGTACCTGCAGATGGCGATGGACACCGGGTTGATTCACGGCGAAAGCGTGCTCTTGATCGACCTGAACACCTGCACACGCTGTGACGACTGCGTCCGCGCCTGCGCCGACACGCACGGCGGCACGCCGCGCTTCATCCGGGAAGGCACTCGGTTCCGGCAGTGGTCGATCCCGACCGCCTGTTATCAGTGTACCGACCCGGTCTGCATGATCGGGTGCCCGACCGGCGCCATCACCAGACCGATCGGCTCGCTCGAGGTCACGATCAACAAGGACACCTGTATCGGCTGTCACAACTGCGTCAAGCGGTGCCCGTGGGACAACATCATCGAGGTACCCTACAGCAGCCCGACGGTCAAGCGAGACATCGAGCTGGCCACCAAGTGCGACCTCTGTCTGGGTCGCGCGCAGGGACCGGCGTGCGTTCAGATGTGCCCCCACGGGTCGGCTACACGTATCTCGTTCAAGGATCTCGAGGCCGTCACCGCGACGCTCTCCGCCGAGGAGATGCCCTGATCGATGTCCTGGGGCTTTCTGCGACCCAAACGCCGGACCTGGTTCGTCGGCGCGGTGTCGGTCGGCGTGGTGTCCATCGCACTGTTCGCCGGACTGGCGTGGTGGGCGCCGTGGTCGCCCGGCCGAATCTGGGGCCTGACCTTCGGGACACTGGCGGCGGTGGTCTTCGTGGTGGACGGTCTGTATCCGTTGCGCCGACGTCTGATGGGCTGGCCGTTCGGAACCGCACAGCGCTGGCTCCAGTTCCACATCTACGGCGGCGCGCTGGCGTTACTCTTCGTGCTGATCCATGTCGGCTTCAGTCTGCCGAACGGGCAGTTCGGGTGGTGGCTGTTCGGGCTGACTCTGTGGTCGATCGTCTCCGGGCTGGTTGGGGTCGGGCTCCAGAAATGGATCCCCTCCGTGCTGGCCAGCCAGCTCAGCATCGAGGCGCTCTACGAGAGGATCCCGGAGATGAGCGACCGGCTGCAGGCGGAAGCGGACACCGTGGCCCGGGGTGCCTCCGACCTGCTGGAGCGGTTCTATTCGGGCGAGATTCGCCCGTCGCTCGCCGGCGTCACGCCGTCCTGGTCGTTCCTGCCGGGCATCAGCGGCGACCGGGAACGCCGGTTGGCGCCGTTCCGGAACGTTGCGCAGTTCGTGTCCGAAGACGACCAGGACCGGTTGAAGGATCTCGAGGCGATCGTGACGGAGAAGCTCGAGCTCGACGCACAGTACAGCTTGCAACGCGCACTACGTCTGTGGCTGCCGCTACACCTGTTCCCGGCGATGGCGCTGCTCGGGCTGCTCGCGGTGCATATTCTCGCGGTGCTGTACTTGTGAGGGAAATGCCCTGACTCTTTGCGGCTTCAGGCTTCGGGCGCTCGAGGGAAGGGGGCAGTGCGGCTGTGGGGGCTCGCTCAACGGTAACCAGCAGCGCTCCCGTCGCGCACCATCCGTGCCGAAGCCCGAAGCGTGTAGCCTCTGAGGAACGCATAGCGCGACAACCTCCATGGCCCGTATCCTGCCCTCCGGGACCCCGACCCGCTCGAAGCGGTACGTCTTCCCCGCCGCCACGGGACGGCGCTGGACGATGGCCGGGCTGGCCGGCGCGGTCCTCCTGGTCGGTCTGACAAGTCTCTACTTCGTGGGGATCACCAGGTTCGTCTCTCCGGGTGACCTCGCGGCCGAGCACGCGGCCATTGACCTGCGATGCGCCCAGTGTCACGCGACGGGGTTGACCGGTGGTGGCGTGATGGACCTGCGCTGCGAACGCTGTCACGACATCGGCGGCTCGGCGCGGCTGACCAACGCGGGGCACGTGCTGTTCGGCAGCGCCGATGCACTGAAGGCGGACGCGGCCGAGGAGGTCGCCTGCGTCCAATGCCACATCGAGCATCGCGGGCGTGACTGGGGGCTCGCGGTCGTCGACGACCGAGAATGCGCCCAGTGCCATCTCTTCGGCACCCTCGGACGGCATCCGGAGTTCGCCGCCATCAACGCCTCGATCCAGACCGGTCTCGGACTGAAGTTCGACCACGACCGTCACATCGTCGAAGCCCGGGATGTCGGTCTCGACGAGTGTGAGGCTTGCCACCTCCCGACGGTCGACCAGGTGGCATTCGAGCCGATCCGGTTCGACGAGCACTGTGCGGCATGTCACACCGATGACGACGGGTTCGTGACCGGCAACACCGATCCGATCGGACCGGGCTACGTGCTGGCGCCGGACGACCTGCTCGAGCCCTGGGCGGACCAGATCGAGATCGAGACGATCGCGGCGGCCCGTGGACGGTCCGAGTATACGCGGATGCGGCACGCGGACCGCTGGACGCTCTACAACGCCAGACGGCTCCGGCGAGCCATCGACCCCGAGGGCGAGGCATCGGAGCGGGAGGCGCTCGGCGGACGGATCGCGTACCTGGAACGGCAGCTCACCATCGAGCCGTTGACCATGGCAGGCGGCGCCACCCTGGACGCGTGGGCCGACGCGTTCGAGCGCGAGGTCGCCGATCTCGAACGACGGCTCGAGGGCGACCCGTCGGCGGAGACAGACCTCGCGGCGCTGGAGGCGATGACCGAAGCGACCCGCACACTCGCGGCCGCCATTGTGTCGGCGGCCGGGTTGGAGGCGGACCTGGACCTGGGCGAGCTGCCGACGCCGGGCACGCCCAGCCCGAGCGACGACACCGCCGGCAACAGCGCCGCAGAGTTCGACGCGAGGCGGGACGAGCTGCTGAGCCTGCTCGATGCGGTCGAGGCAAGGGGCGGCGATAGTCTGCGCGACCGGGTGGCGACGCTGCGCGACCAGGTGAACGGGCTGAGCCCGCAGAGCGGCGAGCCCGACACAGCGGCCTACCGTGACGGGCTGTTCGCGCTGGACGAGATCGTGCGTGTCCTGCGGAACGTCCCGGACCCGCAGGCCCGATACGAGGCGGCCGAGCTCGATGTCTTGCGGTCGCTGGCGCAGCAGCAGGTGACCGGCGGGCTCGCGCTGGACGAGTTCGAGGAGCGACGCAGACAGTTGCTGTCGTTGCTCTCGGCCGTCGAGCGCGACGGCACCTCCCCGCTCCGGGCGCGGACGGTGCCGCTCAGACAGCGGGTCCTGGCGCTCCGCCCGGGAGCCGATGGCGACGCCGACCTGACCCGCCGGATACGACGACGACGCAGGGATCTGAACCGTGTGCGTCTCGAGATGGAGCTGGCGGCGGCGGGCGAGTCGGCGCCGGTCGGCAGGGCGGCACCGCTGCGCGACCGGGCTGCCGTCCAGACCGAGCTCGGGATTCTGCGGACGCAGCTGGCGGCGCTCGAGGGAGGGTCGCGTCCGGGTGTCGCGCTCGCCGAGGACCGCGAGCGACAGGGCTTTGTGCTCGAGTCGCTGCTCGTGCCGTGTCTCAAATGCCACGAGCTGGCGGGCCCAAAGCTGGCACGGGTCACGGTGGCCGAGCCGGTCATGTCCCGGGCGCTGTTCGATCACGCGCCGCATGTCATCCAGGCGGACTGCGCGACGTGTCACGCCACGATTGAGACCAGCGGTCTGGCGACCGACGTCAATGTCCCGGGTGTCGAAAACTGCCAGTCGTGTCACCGACCGAACGAAGCGCGAGCAGACTGCGCGACCTGTCACGTGTACCATCCGCCCTCGGTCGCCGCGCTGCTGAGGGAGCCGTGATGGCCGCCACATTGATCGGCAGAACCGGCGCGGTCGCCGGGAAGGACTACGCGATTGCGGACATGGCGCGCATCGGGGCCGCGCGTGAAGCGGACATACGGATCCAAGCTGCAGGGGTCTCGCGTATCCACGCCCGCCTCTGGCGGGAGGGAGACGACTACTGGATCGAGGATGCCGGCAGCACGAATGGCACGTTCCTCAGCGGGATCCGGATCCGGAAGGACCGGCTGCGTCACCTCGACGTCCTGACGCTGGGCCGGTCCGTCGACCTCATCTTCGTGGTCCGGGACGACGAGCCCGGTGCGGTAGCGTCGGCACCCCCACGCGGCATCCTCTCGGTCACGCTCGAGCCGCTCGACGGTCCGGATGCCGGCACACCGATCGACGTGCCAAAGGGCGAGATCACGTTTGGCCGTGCCGACTCCAACAACGTCGTGGTCGACAGCCGCGCGGTCTCGAAGATGCACGCCCGGATCGAGCGCACCCCGGACGTCGTGAGGTTGCAGGACCTCGGCTCGGTCAACGGCACGTTCGTCAACGACACGCGCATCGACTCGCCGGTCGTGCTCAGCCGGGGCGACCGCATCAGCATGGCCGGCGTCCGGGAGTTCCGGGTGGCGATCGAACGCAGCGGCGAACCGGAAGACGCCTCCGCGATCTCGCCACCGTCTGCGAGCGGCCCGCTCTTCAGTCAGGAGTGGAAGACACGGCTGGTCTGGTCCGCCGAAGAGCTCGCGGAGCTAGCCCAGCTAGCCGAGCCGACGCCGGAGGCGCCGCCGGAGCCAGAGAAACCGGCCGCGCGTCGCCCCGCGGCGGCCGCCGCGAAGATGCAGGCGGGCGCTGCGAAAAAGATCTCGCCGGCCTCGAAGGTCGCACCGAAGCCGACACCGAAGTCGGCGCCTGCTCCGGCGGCGTCACCACCACAGGCGGCCGCCCCGGGACCAACACCGCCCGCGCAGGTCGCACCGGAACCGACACCGAAGCCGGCGTCCGCCCCGGCGGCGTCACCACCGCCGGCGGCCGCCCCGGCACCACCACCGCCCGTGCAGGTCGCACCGGAGCCGACACCGAAGCCGGCGCCCGCCCCGGCGGCGTCACCACCGCCGGCGGCCGCCCCGGCACCAACACCGTCCGTGCAGGTCGCACCGGAGCCGCAATCGGTATCCAAGGCGGACCTGCCGACGGTGTTTGCCGGCGAGCCACCGGCCGCGCTGCCGCCGCGGGTCCGTCTCGTCGGGGCAACCACACATACGTTGGCACCCGGCACGACGACCGTTGGACGGGGCGCGACGGCGACTCTGCATGTCGACGACCGGAAGGCATCACGGGCGCATGCCGACATCGTCGTGACGGCGGATGAGGTGACCATCGAGGACAAGGACAGTGTGAACGGTACGGTCGTCAACGACCGTGAGATCCGGACCCGTCAGCGACTTGCCCACGGTGACCGCATCAAGATCGGCGAAACAGAGTGGACCGTTGAGATCAGTTAACATGCCGGAAGCGGTTGTTCAGAGTACAGGCCTCTTCGGCCGATCGTTCATGACATACCTTCGCTCTCCTCGTATCCTGCCACTGGTGATGGCGGGGTGGCTTGTGGTCGGAGCGCCGGCGGACGCCCAGACCCGCGGTACTCTGACCGGACGAGTCACCGACGACATCGGCGCACCGCAATCGCCAGTGACAGTCACCCTGGTGAACCTGAACACCGAGGTGGAGCGTCCCGCGGTGACCGAAGAGGACGGTACGTTCGTCTTCGGCGGGCTCAGGCCCGGCCCGTACGTGGTCCGGGTCGAAGAAGCCGGGTTCCTGCAATATGTCTCGGACATGATCACGGTGGAACCGGGCGGCACCCTCTCGATCACCATCGTCCTGCAGCTCTCGGCACCCCCCACGTTCCCACCGCCACCCCCTGAGCGACGGCCGGACTACATTCCGGTACCGAACCGGTGGACGCTGCGCTACCCGGTCACGACCCGTTATCCGGCCGGCACCGAGGGACAGTACCCCTTCGTGGCCTCCGGCACCCTGAACCCCTATCGGCAAAGCCGGCTCAAGGGAGACCTCCCGGTCATCGGCGACGATATCTTCTTCGTCTTGAAGGCGATCGTCGAGACGCCGTTCGAGTTCCGCAAAGTCCCGACCATCGGCGGCGTCAGCACGGACCGGCCCGACACCGAGGCGTTCTTCGGCGAGGGCGAGCAGTGGGCAGTGCTACCGACTGCACTGGTCTCCTTCGAGCTGTTCAAGGGCGACACGTCGTTCAAGCCGCGCGACTGGGCGATCCGCGTGACCCCCGCGTTCAACCTCAACTACAACGTGTTCCGCGAACGAAACAACCTGAACGCGAGCCCTGAGGACGGGGTGACCCGGCGGCGCGAGGACATCGCTCTCGAGGAAGCATTCGGCGAGATCAAGCTGTTCGACGTCAGCTCGAACTACGACTTCGTGTCGGTCCGGGCCGGGATCCAGCCGTTTACCAGCGATTTCCGCGGTTTCCTGTATCGAGACATCAACCTCGGTGTCCGCACGTTCGGCAACTGGGGCAGCAACCGCAACCAGTGGAACGTCGCCTACTTCGACCAGCTCGAAAAAGAGACCAACAGCGAACTGAACCTCCTCGAGCGGCGCGAGCAGAAGGTGTTCATCGTCAACTGGTATCGGCAGGATACGTTTGTGCCGGGCTACACCGTGACGGCGAGCTTCCACTGGAGCCGCGACGAGAGCCCCGATCTGTTCTTCGACGAGAACGGCTTCCTGGCGCGCCCGGCGCCGATCGGCGTCGTGGCGCCGCACGACGTCGAGTCCTTCTATGCCGGGTTCGGTGGAGACGGACACTGGGGACGGCTGAACATCAGCCACCAGTTCTACCAGGCCTGGGGCCGCGACGACCTCAACGGTATTGCCGGTCAAGCGGTGGACATCAACGCCCAGTTCGCCGCGGTCGAGGTGTCGGTCGACAAGGACTGGTGGCGGCTGAAGGGCACCTTCGTGTGGGCGTCGGGCGACGACGACCCGCTCGACGACGAGGCCCGCGGCTTCGACTCGATCTTCGATAACCCCAACATCATCGGGGGGCCGTTCAGCTTCTGGAACCGCGAGGGGTTACGGTTGAGCCAGACCTTTGTGGGGCTTGTCGGGCGGGAAAGCATCCTGCCCTCGCTGCGGACGAGCAAGGCGGAGGGTCAGGCGAACTTCGTGAATCCCGGCATCTTCATCTACAACGTCGGATGGGACGCTGCCCTCACCCCGAAGCTCCGGGCGTTCGCCAACGGCAGCTATCTGCGGTTCGACAAGACCGAGGTGCTGCAGACGGTGTTGTTCCAGAGCGAGATCGACAAGGCGATCGGCATCGACTACAGCATCGGGTTCGAGTATCGGCCGTCGCTGAACGACAACGTCATCATCCAGACCGGGGTGTCGGTGTTCACCCCGTCCCGAGGGTTCGAGAACATCCTGACGAGCGACACCTTGTACACACCGTTCGTGGTGCTGACGCTCACGTATTGAGACAATCAGAGACAGGACATCTTATGAGTTGGTCTCCGCGAAACGTGATCGGTGGTGTGGCCGCCGTGTGCACGGTGGTCGTGCTGGGCACCTGGCCGGCCGCCGGCACCAAGGCGCAGGAGCAGGGTGACGCGGTCAATCCCTGGACGCGACAGAGTCAGGAGGACGTCGACCGCAAGAACGTCGGTTGTGTCAGCTGTCACGAGCCTGACACGCCGACGATGCACGTCTCGACCGTCGTCCGGATCGCGTGTGTCGACTGTCACGGCGGCAACGGCCAGGTGCGTCGTCCCGACGGCGCCGACCCCGGCACCCGCGGGTTCGAGGACACCAAGCGCGAGGCGCACGTCCAGCCGCGGCTCGACATCTGGCAGACCTCGGCCAATCCGATCAACCCGGCGGCTGCGACGCTGGAGGAAAGCCGCGAATTTATCCGGTTCGTGAACCCGGGCGACCTGCGAGCCGTCGGGTTGACCTGTGGCACAGCGGGGTGTCACGCCCCCGAGGCCGACACCGTCTGGAACAGCATGATGACCCACAGCGCGATGCTGTGGGGCGCGGCGCTCTACAACAACGGCGCCTGGCCGTCGAAGACCCCCCAGTTCGGCGAGTTTTACACGCCGGATGGTCAACCGGCGATGGTACAGCCGGACCCGCCCCCGTCACCGCGTCTGCAGAGCCAGCGGGGTATCCTGCCGTTTCTGCAACCGCTCCTGCGGTGGGAGATGTCGCAGCCTGGGAACGTACTTCGGATCTTCGAGCGTGGCGGCCGGTTGCCGGTCGAGATCGGCATCCCCGACCCGTTCGAGGAGCCGGGACGGCCGGCCAACCGGTTCAGCGACCGCGGGTTCGGCACGCTGAATCGCACCGATCCGGTGGTCATCGGGATCCAGAAGACCCGGCTGATGGACCCGACGCTGAACATGTTCGGCACCAACGACCAGGCGGGCGACTACCGGTCGAGCGGCTGCACCGCTTGTCATGTGATCTATGCCAACGATCGGTCGCCGGTGAATGCGGCGCAGTACGCCTCGGCGGGCAACCGCGGTAGGTCACAGACCACCGACCCGATGATCCCGACGAACGAATCGGGTCACCCGATCAGTCACACCCTGACACGTTCGATCCCGACCAGCCAGTGCATCGTCTGTCACATGCACCCGGGCACCAACGTCCTCACCACCTACACCGGCTTCACGTGGTGGGACGACGAGACCGACGGCGACAAATTCTATCCGGAGGAACCCCTGAACCTCTCGGCCGCGGAGCGCGCCCAGGTGCAGCTCCGCAACCCGCAGGGTAGCGTGGTCCGGGGGCTGTGGTCGGACCCCGAGTTCCTCGCCGAGGCCGGCTCCGAGCAGTTCAACCGGCAGCTCACCAACACCCAGATCGCCGACTTCCACGGGCACGGGTGGCTCTACAAGGCGGTCTTCAAGCGAGACCGTAAGGGCAACCTGCTCGACTCGGCCGGCGACATCGTCGCGAATGCGGACGGCAACCTGCTCTGGGAGTCACTACGGAACCCGACCGACGAGGAACGGGAGACCGGACGACCCGGCGTGCCCGTACATCTGAAGGACATCCATCTCGAACGCGGGATGCACTGCGTCGACTGCCACTTCTCGATCGACGTGCATGGCGACGGCAACCTGTATGGCGAAACGCGGGCGGCAATCGAGATCGCGTGCGAGGACTGTCACGGCACGGCCGAGGCGCGCGCGACGCTGCTGACCACCGGACCGGCGGCGCCAGCCGGCGGCACCGACCTCACGCAGGGCGCGACACCATTCGGGTTACCGCGATTCCAGAGCCGGGCAGGACGCATCACCCAGCGTTCGATGATGGACGAAGACCTGCAGTGGATCGTCCCCCAGGTGGTCGACTCGATCACACCGGGCAGCGCCAACTACAACGAGCGGGCGCGCCTCGCCAAGACGATCCAGCGGGACGGATCGACCTGGGGCACCACCGACGCGCCGGACGATCTCGCGCACGGCAACGACAAGATGACCTGCTACGCGTGTCATTCCTCCTGGATGACCAGCTGTTTCGGCTGTCACCTGTCGCAACGTGCCAACGAAAAGACGCCGATGCTCCACTACGAGGGCACGACCACGAAGAACTGGACCGAATACAACTTCCAGGTGATCCGTGACGACGTCTACATGCTGGGCATCGACAGCACCACGACCGGCAACCGGATCGCGCCGGTCCGGTCGTCGAGCGCGGTCGTCGTCAGCTCGCAGGATGCCAATCGGCAGTGGGTCTACTCGCAGCAGCAGACAGTGTCGTCGGAGGGCTACGCCGGCCATGCGTTCAACACCCACGTGCCGCACACCGTGCGCACCACCGAAACCAAGGGGTGCACCGACTGTCATGTCTCGGCCGAGGGCGACAACAACGCCATCATGGCGCAGCTCCTGCTGCAGGGGACGAACTTCGTCAACTTCATGGGGCGGTGGATCTGGGTGGCCACCGGTGAGCACGGCGTCGAGGCGGTCTCGGTGACCGAGCAGAGCGAGCCGCAGGCGGTGATCGGCAGCGACCTGCACCGCCTGGCCTACCCGGACGAGTACGCGGAGCATCTCGCGGGTGGCCGCACGCTCGAGGAGGCGGAGCACCACGGGTCGACCAACGCGCTCGACATACAGATGCGCGGTGAGTATGTCTACATCGCCGACGGCGAGGGTGGGTTCCGGGTCTTCGACGTGGCGCAGATCTACCAGAAGGGGTTCTCGGAGAAGATCGTCACCGCGCCAGTGTCGCCATTTGGACAGGACACCAACGTCAAGACCCGGTTCGCGACGGCGGTCGCGTCACCCAGCACCCTGGCGGTCGACCCAGCACGCGTGCGGCTGCCAGAGAACCAGGAGCAGCCGATCCACTTGATGTACGCCTACATCTACATCACGGACCGGGAAGAAGGGCTGGTCCTGTCGACCGCCGCGACGCTGCTCGACGGCAACCCGGAGAACAACTTCCTGGAACGCGCCGCGACCTTCAATCCGAACGGCATCCTCGACGGCGCCGTGAACCTGGAGATCGCCGGGCACTACGCCTACATCCTGTGCGACCGCGGGCTGGTCATCGTGAACATCGACGACCCGCTGCACCCGCAGGTCGCCGGAGAGGTCACCGGCATCCGCGACCCGCGCGCGGTCGCCATCCAGTTCCGGTACGCGTTCGTCACCGACGCCGACGGGCTGAAGGTCGTCGACATCACCACCCCGGAGCGGCCGCGGCTCGTCGAGTCGGCCACGGTCTCGATCGCCGACGCGCAGGGGCTGTATGTCGCGCGGACCTACGCGTATGTGGCCGCTGGCGCCGAGGGGCTCGTCATCGTCGACGTGGAGCGGCCCGAGCAGCCGCGGCTCGACCAGACGTTCAACGCAGGCGGCGCGATCAACGACTCGCGGGACGTGAAAGTGGCGATGACCAACGCGAGCGTGTTCGCTTACATCGCCGACGGCGTCAACGGGTTGCAGGTGGTGCAGCTGGTCTCGGCGAACGACACCCCGGGCGCCTTCGGGTTCAGCCCGCGTCCGACCCCGCAACTGATCGCCACGCATCTCACCGGCGGCCCGGCGCTGGCAGTCTCGAAGGGGCTCGACCGCGACCGGGCGGTGGACGAGACCGGACACCAGGTCGCCGTGTTCGGCCGCCGCGGCGGCCGCCCCTTCAACGCCGAGGAGATGCGCCGGCTCTATGTCCGCGACGGCGACGTCTGGACCGTGAGCAACGCGCCGCCCGGTCCTGCGATGGAACCGCGGTAGGGACCCGAGGCTCGACTCCGACCGCCTCGCCGGCCGGGTTGACTTCTCGATGCAGATTCGCTTCTGGGGCACGCGGGGCTCGATCGCCAAGCCGGGACCGGGCACGGTCCGCTATGGAGGCAATACCTCGTGCGTCGAGGTGCGGTCTGCCGGCGGCACGCTCCTCGTGCTCGACTGCGGAACCGGGGCCCACGCCCTGGGCCAGGCGCTCGTCGCCTCCGGCAATGGGCCGACGCGCGGTCATCTGCTCATCACCCACACGCACTGGGACCACATTCAAGGTCTGCCCTTCTTTGCCCCGCTCTTCATGCCGGACCACGAGTGGGACATCTATGGTCCGCGCGGTCTCTCGCAGTCGCTCCGCGAGGTCTTGGCGGGCCAGATGCAGCACCCTTACTTTCCAGTGACGGTCGACGGGTTCGCCGCGACAGTCCGCTACCACGATCTCGTTGACGGCAGCCTCGATATCGGCGACGTGCGGATCACGGCCCGCTATCTGAACCACACGGCCCTCACGCTCGGCTACCGCCTGCACGGCGACGCGGAGCTGGTGTACGCCACCGACTACGAGCCGCATCTGCCGGAGCTTGCCCTCACGGGCTACACGCCAACGGGCGGCAGGGACGACGATCACGTCAGCTTCTTGCAGGACGCCGACCTCGTCATCCACGACTGCCAGTACACCGCCGCAGAGTACCCGGAGAAGCAAGGCTGGGGCCACAGCACGGTCGAGTTCGTGGTCGACGCCGCGCGGGCCGCGCGTGTGCGCCGACTCGCGCTCTTCCACCACGACCCGAACCGCGACGACGATGCCATCGACCGCCTCGTCGCGGACGCGCGGCAGCGTCTTGACCAAGCGGGTTCCACGCTCGAGGTGTTCGCCGCCGCAGAGGGGCAGATGATCGAGCTGCGGGGGTCCACCCCGGCGAGCGCGGTAGGCGGTGGCGTCCGCGGTGGCAGATCCGCCAAGGGCCCTGGGGGACCACTCGGTGCTCGTGGCCGTGCGTGACCCCACTGCGGCCGGACCGGTCCCCGAGGCCGCTCGCGCGGAAGGACTGTCGCTGGGCCTCGGCGCGGATGCCAACTGGAACCCCGAATCCGACGACGCCGGATCGGCGACGGACCCGCGGTAACGGCTGGCAGCATGAAGCGGACTAGATTGACCCCCAGGCCCCACCGCGGTATCCTAGGGACGTTCGAGACAAAGAGACTCAAGCCCCGAGGATTCAAGGCCTTATGACAGCCAAGACCGCGAAGACGCTCATCACGACCCTGGTCCTGACCGCGGCGTTCGGCGGTCTGCTCTGGGGGACCCTCGCCGAGGGCACCGAGTATTACATGCATGTCGATGAAGTGATGGCCGAGCCGGACGCGTGGTACGGCAAGAAGCTGCAGGTGCACGGGTTCGTAGTCGAGGGATCGCGGCTGTGGAAGCCGGACACGCTGGAAGTCCGGTTCCAGGTCGAGCACAACGGTGCCGTGATCGACGCCGAGTACACCGGCATCGTGCCCGACACGTTCCTGGACGGCTCGGAGGTGGTCATCTCGGGCCAGCTCGGTCCCCACGGTTTCACGGTGGCGCCCAACGGCGTGATGGCCAAGTGCCCATCGAAATATGAGCCCAAGCCCACCCTGGGCTCAGCAGGGTCCAGTTCCAGTAACTGATTCCGCCGCCTCACATGTGTTGCGGAATCGGCGCCGGCGGGGCGGGCCTGACGGCCCGTGTTACCAGTCTTAGGTGACCGGCTCGGCGGCACTCGTGTGCCGGTGGGTCTATCCGGCTGAGGTCGAACACGATGGCATCTCTGGGTTACCTCACACTGCTGGCGGCGTTCGTCGCGTGCAGCTATGCCGCTGCCGTCTCGGTGGCGGGCGCGCGCCGGCGCTCCCCCCGGTTGATCGAAAGCGGTGTCGGCGCCTTCTACCTCGTCACGGCGCTCATGCTGCTGGCGTCGGCGATCATCGTCCACGCCTTCGTCACCGAAGACTTTTCCATCCGGTACATCGACCACTACTCGGATTCGGCGCAGCCGTTGTTCTACAAGCTCACCTCCTACTGGGGCGGACTCGACGGCTCCATCATGTTCTGGGTGACCCTGCTGGCGATCTTCGGGGCCGCGGCGGTCTACTCGAACCGGGAGCGCCAGCGCGAGCTGATTCCGTATGTCGTCGCGG
>SMUY01020103.1_pt1 | contig 14638 bp, 9 predicted proteins | sample 2456441 | NCBI WGS metagenome assembly SMUY01 (sample SAMN11095931, study PRJNA526329) | marine sediment metagenome | biome: Marine sediment; feature: Surficial sediment; material: Deep marine sediment; isolation source: Hadal surficial sediment | place: Pacific Ocean | collected 2014-11 | depth 0-1...
CCACTGGGTTGTCGTAGCGACTCGGGATGAAATCGCCGGTGACCATATCCCGATAAGACAGGCCGGGCGGTACCATGGGATAGACCCCGGCTTCGGGGTCGATGATGACCTCGAGAAATGCCGGGCCGTCGTAGCGCAAAAATTCCGCCAGTACTTCAGGGACATCCTGCTTGCGATCGAGCTTCTTCGCATAAGGGAAACCGTCGGCCTGGGCAGCTTTGATAAAGTCCTTCTTCCGTAGCGATTTGTCGCTACCGGACAGACGCCCCTTGAAGAACATCCGTTGCCATTGCATGACCATGCCGTCACCGTAGTTGTTCAGAACCACGATCTTGATCGGCAAGTTATAGGTCGTGACTGTTTCGAGTTCTCCTAGGTTCATACGAATACTGGCATCGCCGTCCAGGTCGATCACGAGCCGGTCGGGGCGCGCGAACTGAGCGCCAATGGCGGCCGGTAAACCAAAACCCATTGTCCCCATGCTTCCCGATGTGAGCCAGAGTCTGGGCTCACGAAAGTCGAAGTATTGCGCTGCCCACATCTGGTGCTGCCCCACGCCGGTCGTGATGATTGCCTTGCCCTTCGTGATCTCGTTAATCGCTTCGATGACGTAGTTGGGCTGGATTAGTGAGCTGTCGCGATCGTAGTTCAGCGCATAGGTCGACCTCAATTCCTTAAGCTCTGCATGCCACGTGCCAAAGTCCGTAGCAATGCCGCTGCGATGCCCGTAATCAATCAATGCGGCTAACGCATCGGCGAGCAAGCCGACATGGAACCAGTCCACCGGCTTGACCTTCTGGATCTCGGATGGATCGATATCGAAATGAATCACAGATCGGGCATTGGCCGCGAACTTCGACGGATCGCCAGCGACCCGATCGTCGAAGCGGGCACCGATGTTGATTAGCAAATCGCAGTCGTCCACCGCATAGTTCGCGTACGCAGTGCCGTGCATGCCCAGCATGTGCATGGCTAGCGGGTGAGTCGTATCGAATCCGCCCAAGCCCATTAATGTAGTTACAACCGGGATATCGAAGTTCGATGCGAAACTCCGCAGCTCGTCGCTTGCGTTGCCGTTGATCACGCCGCCACCAGCATAAATCAATGGCCGCCTGCTCTCCTGGATCATCGCAAAGAATTCTTTACAACGCACATCATCCAGTTGGTTCTTCCGGACTGCTTCCACGCGATGCTGAAAGCCGGGCATCGACAGCAAGCCCTCGCCGTGGAAAGTTCCTTCCCAATTCTGTACATCTTTGGGAACGTCTACGACGACCGGGCCAGGGCGACCCGCGCGCGCAATCTCGAACGCAGACCGCAGCGTAGATTCCAGCCGCTTAGGATCGGTCACGAGGAAAACATGCTTGGCGACCGAGCCCATGATGGCGATCACCGGTGCTTCCTGAAAAGCGTCCGTGCCGATCGCTGCGGTCGCGACTTGCCCACAGATCACAACGATCGGAATCGAATCCGCCATGCAATCTCGAACCGGGGTCACACAGTTCGTGGCCCCGGGACCCGAGGTGACGATAGCGACGCCGACCTGGCCGGTCGCGCGGGCGAAGCCTGAAGCCATGAATCCCGCACCCTGTTCATTGGCGGGGACTATCAACGGCATTGGCTCGACGCCATTCTCAGCGTGGGTTTGGTTGTAGCGAAAGACCGCATCGTAAGTCGGTAGAATCGCGCCGCCGCTATAGCCAAAGATCGTCTTCACGCCCTCGTCGGCAAGCACCTGGATCATCATGTCGGCACCGGTCATCACGGTACCGGTCAGGGGGTGCGGGCGATCTAGTTTGGTTTGGGTCCGGCTATCCATGGCTCTGCTCGAAACAATGTCCGCTGTCGTCAGTTTCCCAATCACGACTATGGTGGTTTTTGGGAGTGTTGACGAAAAGTTTGTGCATTGCAATAGCCGTTGTTCTGGGCCAACATTGATCGGTTCAGGCCGCAGCCCGTAAGGATAAATCTGGGTAGACAGAATGCGACATATCATTTCAATACTGCTGCAAAACGAAGCTGGCGCGTTGGCTCGTGTGGCGAACCTGTTCTCTACGCGTGGCTATAATATTGAAAGCCTCAATGTTGCGCCGACGAACAACGAACTGGTGTCTCGCCTGACGCTCGTGACCACGGGTTCCAACGCTGTTATAGACCAAATTTCAAAGCAACTCGTCAAACTCGTGGACGTCGTCAACATCGTCGATATGACGGACGGCGATCATATTGAGCGGGAACTCGCGTTGTTCAAATTGCAGCTGCACGAAGCAGGCCGGGATGAGCTCTCCGGAATGGTCAGTGACTTCGGTGCCCGGATATTGGATGACCACCAGGGGCACTTCACCGTTGAGCTGATCGGCGGTAGCCATGATATCGATCGGTTCATGGTGAGCGTCGCCGAATGCGCCGATATCCTCACGGTGGTACGCAGTGGTGCCATGGCGGTCGCCAGAGGTGCACCGATTCTAACTCCCACGTAGGACGTCTACCGCGCTCCGCCCGGACAACTCACATGGTTGCTGAATCGAGATCACTCAGCGCGAAGCGACTTGCCGATGCGCGGCGGATCGTTTTAAAGATCGGCTCCACACTCTTTGTGGATCACGACACTGGCACGCTTCATCGTTCCTGGCTCGAGGCCCTGTGTGCGGACGTAGCAGCGATGCATGCGAACGGGCAGGAGGTCATCATCGTCTCCTCAGGCGCTATTGCCCTGGGCGCGAGCCAGCTCGGGCTAAAGATCGGCAGAGCCAGACTGGAGGAATATCAAGCAGCGGCCGCGGCCGGGCAGATTCAACTCGCCCACGCTTATCAGGAGATTCTAGGTTGCCACGGTATCAGCGCGGCCCAGGTGCTGCTGACGCTCGACGATAGTGAGAGCAGACGCCGCTATCTCAACGCCGCGAATACACTGTCCACGCTGCTGAAATGTCGCGCGGTACCCGTCGTCAATGAGAACGATACGGTCGCGACGCTGGAGATACGTTACGGCGACAATGACCGGCTTGCAGCCCGGGTTGCGCAAATGGTGAGCGCGGATTGTCTCATCTTGCTGTCCGATGTAGATGGGCTGTATACGAGCGATCCACGAACCGACTCTGACGCCCGGCATATTCCGGAGGTCACGAAGTTAACCAAGGAACACTGGGACATGGCCGGTGGCCCCGGATCGACTTATGGCTCCGGCGGGATGCGCACGAAGCTCGAGGCGGCCCGTATCGCGATGGACGCTGGCTGCCGAATGTTGATCGCGCCGGGCCAGGTCTCGCGACCTATTCAAGCGGTGCAAGCGGGTGCCAGAGTGACCTGGTTTCTGCCCAGTTCGACGCCGCGGGCTGCACGTAAGCAGTGGCTGGCCGGGATGCTGCAGCTCAAGGGCAGGCTTACCGTCGATGCCGGAGCGAAGGCGGCATTGGTGGCCGGTAAGAGCCTGCTGCCCGCTGGCGTGACACGGGTTGACGGCGAGTTCGAGCGCGGTGACGCGGTTTGTGTGATCGATCAAGACGGGCACGAGTTCGGTTGCGGGCTGATCGCCTACGGCGCGGCGGATGCCCGTGCCATTTTGGGGCGGCGCTCCGATGCAATTGCGGCAATATTGGACTATCGCGGCCGGGATGAGATGATTCATCGGGACGATTTGGTGCTGACACACGCAGAGACAGGCTAATGACGATGGCGGAAAGACATCTGGCCAAGACAAGCAGCGGCGATCGGCTGCACGGGCAGATGCTTCTGCTCGGACGCAGAGCACGGCAAGCGGCCGAGCTCCTCGGACGGGCGAGCACGGACAGCAAGAACGTGGCGCTGCGGGCTGCGGCGCAAGCCCTGCGTACCTCGGCGGACGACATTTTGAGTGCGAACGAGATCGATCTGGCCAACGGTCGCAAGCGCGATTTATCCGCGGCCATGCTCGACCGCCTGGCATTGACGCCCGAGCGGCTCGACGGTATTGCCATGTCCTTAGAGGACATCGCCGAGCTCGCGGATCCCGTCGGCGACATTATGGCGGAGTGGCAGCGTCCCAACGGGCTGATAATTCAGCGCGTGCGGGTACCGCTGGGCGTCATCGGCATTATTTACGAGAGCCGCCCGAACGTGACGGCAGATGCGGGCGCGCTCTGCCTGAAGAGCGGCAATGCCGTGATATTAAGAGGCGGCTCCGAGGCGGTGGAATCCAACACGGCAATACATGCGTGTCTCGTGCAAGGCCTGACGGCTGCGGGTTTGCCGGAGACGGCGATTCAAAGAGTTCCTACCCAGGATCGCGAAGCGGTAGGCATCTTACTCCGAGACATGGCCGAGTTTGTGGACATCGTCGTGCCCCGCGGCGGCAAGAACCTGATCGCCAGAGTTCAGGCGGACGCTCGGGTGCCGGTCATGGGCCATCTGGAGGGTCTTTGTCACACCTATATACACAGTGGCGCGGACGTCGACATGGCGTGCGAGGTTTCGGTCAACGCCAAAATGCGGCGCACCGGGATTTGTGGTGCGACCGAAACGATTCTCGTTGACGAGGCGATTGTGGATACGCATCTAGGACCGGTCGTAGCGAGTCTAATCGATGCCGGTTGCGAGGTGCGCGGCGACCCGCGCACTCAGGCAGCCGACACTCGCGTGAAGCCAGCGGCTGAGAGCGACTGGGGTCACGAATTTCTGGACTCGATCGTCGCAGTCCGTGTCGTGGATGATCTGGACCAGGCGTTGGACTATATCCGCCGCTATGGTTCCGGGCATACGGATGCGATCATCACGGCGGACGCTGTGGCCGCAGAGCGCTTCCTCAACGAGCTCGACAGCGCAATTGTGATGCACAATGCCTCGACTCAGTATGCGGACGGCGGCGAGTTCGGCATGGGCGCCGAGATCGGCATCGCCACGGGGCGCATTCATGCTCGCGGGCCGGTGGGTGTCGAGCAGCTGACGAGCTACAAGTATGTCGTCAGAGGGACTGGACAGACGCGTCCCTGAACTCGAGTCCCCTACTTGAGAAAACTTTGGATGTGAGCCGCGCTGATGTGATTCATGCGTGGGCCGGATCGTCTAGTCTGCTGCATTCCTATTCAGTGGCCGATGGGATCGGGAAATCTTGAGTACGGTGCGGAGTTCGACGAACGGAGCGTTGCCAGAGCAAAGCATGCGCGCGGTGGTCTATGTCATCGTCCTGACACAGTTCGCCATTCCGTTCATGTATTCGGGCGTGGCGTTAACGCTGCCGGCGACCGGACTTGAGCTGAGCGCCAGCGGTGTGGCATTGACCTTGATCGAGACCGTGTATTTGGGTGCCGGCGCGGCGTTCCTGTTGCCCTTGGGGCGTATAGCGGAGAGCGCGGATAAGATCACGCTGTTCAAGACCGGACTCCTGATTTATGCCGCTGCCACTTTGCTGATCGGATTTCTGCCCTCGATGGCGACAATCATTACGGTGCGCTTTGTGCAGGGTGTCGCCTCGGCGTTCATGGGTGCGACGGCGATGGCCATACTCTTCGAGAACGTCTCGGCACAGACTCGCGGCAGGGCGATCGGGCTGTGCTTGGGCGCGGTCTATGCGGGCCTGGCAGCCGGCCCGTTCGTTGCCGGCCTGGTGACCACCCAGTTGGGTTGGCGCTGGGTGTACTACCTTACCGCGGTACCGTTGTTCGTATCGTTCATCGTCGTGGAAGCGAAGCTGAAACACTGGCGATTCTCCGCGCCCGACCTCAACTGGCGCGCCAGTTCGTGTGTCATCGCGGCGGTCTTTCTGTTGATCTTCGCTTGCGCATCACTCGGGCGTGGCGCCATTGGCTATCTGTTGCTTGCGCTGGCTGTCGCCGCCTGTGTTGCATTCTTCGAACTCGACAGGCGTAGTGCCCGGCCAATGCTGGAAGTCGGTAGGATTCGCCAGAACAAGGAGTATAGGGGCGCATTACTCGGGCTGTTCGTGATCTACGCAGGCGGGTTCGGCATGATTTTCCTGTTCAGTATCTATCTGCAGCTGCTGAGTGGGTTTTCGCCGCAAGAAGCAGGATTCGTGCTGATGAGTTCGCCCATCGTCATGGCGATCATCGCACCGATCGCGGGACGCTTGGCGGATCGCTACTCACCGAAGGGGCTGGCGGCGCTGGGGGCACTTTTCGTCATGGTCAGCCTATTGATGGCAACTACCGTCACGATCGGGACGGGATTACCGTATATCATCGCCGTCCTGATGACTCAGGGGGTTGGCTTCGCCTTATTCTCCTCGCCGAATATGTCGCTGATCTTGCATAGTGTCGAGCAGGATCAAATCAGTATGGCGTCCGCTCTGTCGGCAAAGATGCGCTCGCTGGGCATGGTGGCAAGCATGGCTATCGTCACGGTCTTCGTCTCCGTGTTCATGGGCAGCGGGCCGATCGAACAGGGTGGGGATTATGTGCACGGCATGATGTTCGGTTATCTTTCGGTCCTTGAGTATTCTTTTGTCGTGCATGCTGTCCTGGCCTGCTTCGCTGCGTGGTTCGTAATCGGGAGGTCCGGGGCACTGTTTTGGCGCAGGAACAGCGATTAGCCTGCGGTTCGCACTAGTGCCTGAAAATGTGGGAGAGTGGGGATGTCATCCGCTAGCGGGATTGGTATGAAGAGCTCTATTTTGCCGTTGGCTATCGCGCTGACCGCCGCTGTGTTCAGTCATGCGGCGCTGGCGTCGTTCGATCGATTATCTGCCGACGTGTTGGATGTCGTGCCGCCGTCCGCGCGCGTCAGCGGCGCGCCTGGTGAGATGACGATCCAGCAGGCTTCGTGCCGGACTTTTTCCACTGCTGAGGTTCGGCGCCGTATCGTCGACGTCGCTGTACAAGAATGGGGCTTCTTTGGCTTTCACATCGTCGATCAGACGAACCCGGACAGCGCCGATTCCGGAGCACCACGCTCGTTACGCCGGCCTCCACGGCTCGGGGCAGCGGAAGCGGCGCGCGTCGCCGACTCCATTGCTGGTTACTGGACCGTAACGCCGGATGGTAGCTGGATCCTTGATCGACAGAACCGGGCGTGGAACGGGCCGAGCGGAGTCGCCGCACGCTGGCGAGATCCCTGGTCGGCAGCATTCGTTTCGTGGGTGATGTGCGAGAGCGGCCTCGGCGACTCAAGTCGTTTCCGCCACGCCATCGCGCACCATGTCTATATCGACCAAGCCATTCGTGCTCGCGACGAAGGTCAGCCGCAGACTGCGTTTGCGGCCTACGATGTTGGCGAGGCGGTCATCGAGCCGGGCGATCTCCTTTGCACCGCGCGACGGGCGGCCTATCGTACGCTTGATGAACGGCGGCTCCATTTAGGCGCTAGCGCCCGGACCCATTGCGACATTGTCGTGAAAGTGGACGAAGCGAACGAACGCATCCTCGCCATTGGCGGCAACGTGCGCGGCTCGGTGCGCCTGAAGCTTCTGCCGGCAGTCCGCATCCCCGGGGAAGCAATGCGCCCCGTGGATCAGTCCAGAATCTCGGGCGGCCGAACGGTGTTCGCCCATCTGAAACTGCGCGCCGCTTCCGTCGAGGCAGACGCGCTGGATAACAGCCCGACGATCAAGGCACTCGGTGGGCGGGACGCAGTTCAGCCGCGCGTCTAACCCGGCACCGGATCACGTGCCCCAGGGCCTAATCGCGGCCACGAGTTGCTCGTAGCCCTCCAAGAACCCAGGGCGCTCGCCGGAATACACTTCGTCGAAGGTAGCGAGAGCCTGGTCGAGCCAGCTGTGAAGTGCCTGATTATCCGGATTCGCGTCCCGATAGGCGTTGCGGATCAGGACGAAGTGGATGCGCGGGTCATAGGGACGTTTCGTACCGCCCATCGACTCGTCGCCATTTAGCAACCTCCGCAGCATTGCGTCGGCCGAACCTAGGGTCTGCTCGTGAATCGGCGGGCCCTTGATGCGGTACATGATCGACGTCATGTCACGGCCATTGCCCGTCGTATAGCCCATCTCGCCCCAGAGGTCGTTCATCTCGGCATCTACGCCGAGGTGATCGATGATCCGCTGCCCGTACGCGCGCAGCGGATCGGACACGTCTGCGAGTAGATCGGTGAGACGGTCGCCATCGAGATCGGTTGCGATGACAATCGTGTCCTGCTTCTGAATGAGGTCCCAAAGAAGCAGCCCGTAGTTGGTATCGGCAATGTGCTGCTCGATCTGTCCGCTCCAGCTGTCCATCCCGTCTTTGAAGTCTGCAGGCAGGAGCGCGATGATGCGGTCTACGAGTTTGCGGTGCTCGACATAGCCGTCCACGGTGTACTTTCGGCCAATGTTGAACTTCGTGCCTTGCAGAAGCCACGACAGGAGCCCGGCATTGACGCCGTCCTCCATCGCCTGAGTCGGCTTGAAGGCAACGCGACCGAGGTGACCGGTCTCGTGCACCATCTTCAGAAAGCGACGGTTGGCATACGCTATCTGCACGCCCGGCGTGTTCATTTCAGAGTGAATGACTCCGGTTTCTGCGCTGACGTCGAAGGCTGCCCTATCCTGAGAGTACGGGAGGGCCGGCATGCAGCGGACGACGGTGATTGGACCGTAGGGGCGGACGTTGCAGTACACGCCAGCCTGGGTGCGCAGCGGCGCATTGCCGGATTTACCCATCACAACGACTTTCTTACCGTTGCCATCATCGACGTAGGCATCGCCGGCAGTCGACCACTTGATCGATGTGCAGGGCATGTGGCCGAACCAACTCAAGGGCTCTAGCTTCAGATCGTGACGATACTGCGCCCACATGGGTACCGCGTAGAAGGGGAGTCCGAGGATGTCAATGGCTGCGATCGTTCCGAGTAGCGCGTAAGCATCTGTCAGCGAGTGGGCGACCGCATTGACGTTCTCGTCAGGGTGCCCGCCCTGCCAGATCACGGCGTCAGGGTAGCCCGCGGGCCGGATGTCGGCGGGCTCGAACAGGCTCCCAAGAAGCCCTAGCAGATCGCCGCCGCTGGCCTCGGTCCGCGCAATCTTCATCAGATCGACCATGTCATCAGTCTCCAGCAAGCTATCGTGTCGACGCTGTCCCCGAACCAATCGACGTAGGGTGCCGGCAGGGCTACAAAGGGCGGGTATTATACGAGCGAGTCAGCCGGATTCCGACTCTTTGGAGGCCTCTACCGTCTCATGGATGACATGGGGCCGGTCACCTCGCCGCGAATAGAGGTGTTCGCTGGCCATATCTGCCAGTACGGTGTCCCGCTCCTCCGCCGTTGCGAACCAGTGATACTGCTCCCAGTCCTCACCGAGAAGATGATTGAGTGAATCCCCGGCCGGTAGGCTCACGCGAATGCCGTAAGGTTTCGAGTGCGTGGATTTTCGAGTCAAATTGTGGGAATGGCAGATCGTCATGCCTAAAGATTCCAACGGGTAGAGAGTCCCGGCGGCAATGATAGCTCACGCGCCTGCTACAATCTGCCCGGTCCGCGAACGCGGCGGGCACGACCTTCTGGGAGCCGAAAGGAGCGGGATTCGGTGGCAAGCGTGATCCATACAGGCGATTTCTTCGTTGCGGCCGGCCCGGTCCAGCCTGATCGGCCATGTTATATCGAGAGGGATAGCGACGAGGCGCTGTGTCAGGAACTCAGAGATCAACGCTTCTGTTACGTTCTAGGCCCCAGAGCCAGCGGTAAATCGAGCCTCATGGGGCGCACCGTCAAGACCCTGCGCGCAGAGGGACAGATCGCGGCGGTCGTCGACCTGACCCAGATCGGGGCGAGAGGCGAGAGCGAGGAACCCGGGCGTTGGTACTACAGCATCGCGTACCGCATCGTGCGTCAGCTCCGGCTTAAGGTCGAGCTACAGACCTGGTGGCAGGAAAAAAGCGCACTGATGAACGACGAGCGGTTGGCGGAATTTTTCTGGGAGGTCATTCTCACCAATACGACGGCGCCGGTCACGATCTTCTTTGACGAGGTCGAGCGCGCCGTGGAGTTGCCGTTTTCAAAGGAGCTCTTCACGGCGATTCACAGTTGCTATAACTCTCGGACGACAGAGCCTGATTTTGGTCGGCTGAATTTCGTCGTGCTCGGCGTTGCGACTCCGCAGCAGCTAGCCCCGGATCGCAGCGTCTCGCCTTTCGATCTAGGTACGAGCATCGAACTTGAGGACTTCACGCTGGAAGAGACCTACAGGTTGGCTGCGGGTTTCGCGGCGGAAAAGGACCGCGTGTACGCATTGCTGGCTGATATCTATTCTTGGGTTAGCGGTCAACCTTATCTGACACAGAAGATCGCCCGCGGTGTGGTACGCCGCGGCGGGAAGCCTGAGGACGTGAATCTGGTCGTGCGCGAGCGGTTTCTAGCCGAAGGCGCCAGGGGCGAGGAGCCGCTCTTAAATCATATACGCGCACTCCTGACTCGGCGCGCGCCGCGAAATCGCCAGGCGTTGGCCCTACTCGGCAAACTCAGCCGAGGTGCCAAAGTGCCCGAGGAGCAGGGGTCTGCTCCGCAACAGGCTTTGCGTCTGGCCGGGGTGGTGGCGATGGGTTCCAACGGCATGTTGACGCTGCGGAATCTGCTCTTCAGGACTGTCTTCGGCCCTCGTTGGGTCAGCAGCGCGCTGCCGTTCAACTGGCGCGGCGCTTTCGTGGCGGCGGTTTTGACCGGCGCGATGATTTTGATTCCGTGGTGGTACACGCAGGTCCTTCCTCAGCCCTACATTGAATCGCTGTCGGTCGTGAGCCAGCCGCTGGATCGTGCTGTGGATACCTATCGACGCCTGCATCGCCTGCCAGGTTTCGGCGCGGACGCAGACGGACTGCTCACAGAAATCCTGATCTATCACAGCCGGCGCGCGGACACCTTCGCACAAATTCAGGCCGCGGATGACCTGTTACGCAGCCTGCCGGATCGACAAGAGCTGGCTGAAGAGCTCAAGGGGGCCTATTGGCTCAGACGTGCAACAGAGGCTGCTCGAGCCGAGCGTCGAGACGAGGCGCTGCTGTTGGCATCGGCGGCGATTCCGGGTCAGGGAGAGCCGGCAAGATCACTCGCGACGCAATTAATTAGTGCGGACTACGGCTCCCTGCGACGGACTTTCCGCTTGGCCGAGGCTCCTGCGCATTGGGAAGTCGACTGGGAATCGCAAGAACTTGTCCTCGTAGCCCCGGATCACAGTATGCGGCGGCTCTCGCTGAACGACTCCAGCGAGATGGAGTTTGTTGGCGGGCTGACAGCCTTGCAACACCTGCCGATCCGTCGTGAGCTCAGCGTTGACGAGCCCGGCTCGGCAGGCGCGTTCTTACTCGAACTTGACGTCGTACATCTCGACGACGAGCAAGTCCTGGTTTCTCTTGAAGCACCTGGCGGTGCACGGGCGAGCTTCACGCTGCCCATGAGCGCCGCAGACCATCGCGAGTTCCGAGCTATCGGGCGCTCGCCGTTGGCGAGCCTGGCTGATGCGGACCGCCAGGGTGTGTGGCGCCTGACGCTCGTCGATCGAAAGGAAGGCGTTGTCGGGCGATTGATGCGCTGGGGCCTGCTGTTCGCCGAGGAGCTTCGCGGCTGGAATGACGACCCTGATCCGGATCTGACAATTTCCGATCCAGTTCGCACCGATCAGGTCGAAGTGACGGTCAGCTCGAACGGGCGTTTGGCCGTCGCTCGCCCATCGCGAGCAGGGGCGGTCGGTACGCTGGCACTCTGGGATCTGCGCGCCGCCGGTGCGGTTAAAGATCTGGAGTTCGATACAACACCGGAATTCCTAGCCCTGGCCGACAATGCCGCAAGGCTACTGGTCGTCGCCGGTAATACGCTGACGCTCTGGGACACGGACGAGGGCTTGCCCGTCGCCCGCGTCGCGACGCAGACTGGATTTTTGTTACCGCCGGCGGTCGGCGCCAATGGTGATTACATAGCGATCGCCGAGCAGTTGTCTCTGCAAGCGCCCCTCTACAGTCTCCTACGGACTGCAGACGGTGAGCTGGTCGCGAGCGTGACAGGTATCGCGGGTGTTCGCGATTGGGTCTTGGGACCGCAGGCGCGTTATCTGGCTTTGCTCGGACCGACGCGCGTCGTTCGCCTCATGGATCCGCGTCGCGGCGATATTCTGGCGGAGCTTCCCCATGACCGGGACCCGGTGCGGTTGATAGCCGTGGAGACCGGCGATCTGTTGGTCAGCGTCGATGACGGCGGCGATATCTTCGTCTGGACCCTTGGCAACACCGATGCGGCAGTGCCGGAGCGCCGACGCCTAGGGATGACCGTGGATCCCCAGAGCGTTAGCGTCGCTGCGGATGGTTCCGCGGTCGCCTTCGAAGCGCTACACGGTCATGTGGTCATTCGGGACCTTGCGGGTGAGCGCGAACCGCTGAATGTGCGTGTTCATCAGCTCGACGGCGGAATTCGAACTCGGCTCGCCCCAGACGGCAGCCATCTGCTAACCGCTGGTGGATCGCTTCTGCAGCTTTGGCGGTGGGACGATAAGGACCCTGGAACCGGCACGGATCTGGATATCTCTGCACTCGCGCTCGACCGAGCTGGGCGACTCGCTGCGCTAGGGTTTCGCGACGGCCATGTGCAGGTTCTTACGGCGAGTCAGCTGCAAAGCGGCTCCCAAAGTGACGAAGGCATCGATTACATTGGGCATCAAGGCGGTGTTAGTAGCATAACGGTCGATGCATCTCAGGGGGTCGTCGTCAGTGGTGGCGATGACGGCGTGGTCCGAATCTGGGCTATCGCGAGCGGCGCGCCACTGGCGCCATTCATGCGTCACCCCGAAGGCCCCGTTCACGACGTCGCGCTGAGTCCAAACGGTGAGTGGATTCTCAGCGGCGCCGACAACAGTGCGCGACTCTGGAGTGCCGCAGACGGTGAGCTATCCGGCGAGGTACCCGTCAACGGTGCTGCGCTGTCTGTGACGTTCTCACCTCAATCAGATCGGTTAGCGGTGGGTGACAGTGCCGGCAACCTTTTTATTGCCTCGCCGACCGGTTCGCTATCGCTGCAATCGGCGCGGGCCCAGGATGCCGTGTTGACGCTGGCGTTCTCAGCGGACGGCGCCATGCTCGCGACCGGAGATGCCTCGGGTCGGGTCCAGCTCTGGGATCCGCTCAACGTTGAGGTGCTGGGTGAGCCACGAAATTTTCCACATCCGGTACGGTGGGTTGGCTTCACCGAGGCTGGGGGGTACCTGATCGCCCAGACCGACCACTGGGTGCACCGGCTGTTGATCACTGGCGAGAACCTAGCCGTCTATGACAGCCATCTACTCGCAGCGGGTCTGGAGGCAGGTGCGGCGATCGCCACGCCACGCGGCGAGCAACTTCGCCTGGTGGGCGGCCGCGGTCTCGGGCGGCTGATGTATTACGAGCTCAGTCTCGCTGAGCCCGCGGCGAAGGCGCTGCCGGCGGGCGCTGCTCTGTTGAGCCGAGACTGGCCCGACCTGCTCGGACTGGTACTAGACCCGACCGGCGCCGTGATCGACAGGCAGCCGTAATACCTGATAGTTCCGCGGTTTTTTAGCTTTCTTCGGTCAAATCTGTGAACTAGTGCCACAGTCGCCGCGACTTGGCGCGATACGCTAGTTGGGCGTGACAAGCAATCAGACAGATCTCGCGAGGAGCAAGATAAGGCCTATGGTGGTTCGATACATCGCTGTGTTCGGCGCAAAGGCCTTGAGGCGGGGCGTGCTGCTATCTCTAGTTCTCATCGCCCCCCATCTAGCAGGCTGTTCTGCGGAGATCAGACCACGCAGTTTCATGCAATTCATGGACGACTCCATCGCCAGGGAAGGCACCCTCGCGCGCTGCAATCAGGACCGCGAAGCAACGGCGGGCGACGCCGAGTGCATCAATGCGCGCCGCGCCGCGTCGACGCTAGCAGCTCGTGCGGATGAGGAGTTGCGTGAGCAACGGGAGGCGAGTTCGGACGTTCTACGTGCTGCAGTCCGTGACCGTGAAGGTTACGCTCAAGCTGCTGTTCGGCGGGCCGAAGCGGCGTCGCAGGTAGCGGCCGACGCTGATTTCGAGGCGCAATGGCAAGTCGCCCAAGAGAACGTGCAGGCCACGCAGCTTGATTACGCTGAGCCGCCAGCGGCGACGCTCGAATTTATCGAACTCCCGCCCTCTGCTTCGATAGCACTACCCTACGTTCAACTCCCGGCGAGCGCACGGCGTCGCGAGCTCGTGCCCGAGCCCATGCTTGGGGAGATCGAGCTGCCGGCCGGGGTCGAGTACCGCGATAACGCTAATCCTACAACGGGAGCTGCGGGTTCGGGGTCTTGATATGCAGGTCTTGCTGCGGGAACGGAATCTCAATGCCGTTCGCAGCGAAGGCTTTATAGACGGCACAGTTTAGCTCGTGTTCCAAGCGGCCTCTGAACACCGGCTGTTCCACCCACGCCAGTAGCTCGAAGTCCAAGCTCGAGCTGCCGAACCCGCGTAGACGCACGCGAGGTTCGGGCGTGTCGCAAATTTCCTCATGGTCTATGGCCGTTTGCACGAGAACCTGCTCGATCTCGTCCAAGTCGCTACCGTAAGCAACGCCTACCTTGATACGAATTCTGAACTTCTGGTAGGGACCACCGCTCTCGTTGACGATCTTCGCGTTACCCATCACGCTGTTCGGTATGCTGATTTCGACGTCATCGCGGGTCAGCAGGCGTGTGCTACGCAGACCGATGTGGGTGACTTCACCTCGCTCGCCGGTGTCCAAGGTGATGTAG
>SMUY01389332.1_pt1 | contig 14637 bp, 18 predicted proteins | sample 2456441 | NCBI WGS metagenome assembly SMUY01 (sample SAMN11095931, study PRJNA526329) | marine sediment metagenome | biome: Marine sediment; feature: Surficial sediment; material: Deep marine sediment; isolation source: Hadal surficial sediment | place: Pacific Ocean | collected 2014-11 | depth...
AGGGCCTTCTTCACCGAGCACACCACGCGGTCGCCCACCCCCGCCGTCCGGCGCGTCCCCCGCCCACGGGCGGTCGACCCGCCCAGCACGCCGATCACGTAGACCACCTTGGCCCCGCTGTTGTCGGCCACCCCGATTCTCGATTCCTTCTGAATCATGCGTTCGCCCTTCCCTTCGGTGGACCGCCGGTCTCGAGCGGGTCCGCGGCCTCGGCCGCCGCGTCGGCCGGCCGATCGGCCTCCGGCGTCGTGGCCCCGAGGATACGGATGAGCACCCAGGACTTGGTCTTGGAGATCGGCCGGCACTCGGCGATCTCGACTCGGTCTCCCACCTTGGAGCGATTCTCCTCATCGTGCACGTGCAACACCGTTCGCCGGCGGACGTGCTTACCGTACTTGCGATGCTTGACGGTGTAGTGGATGGCGACCTTTCGCGTCTTGTCGCGCTGATCCGACTGGACGACACCGATCCGTCGGGGGGAACGCTGCGGTATGTCGATACTCTTGGTCAAGCCCACTGCCATGCCCTATCTGTTCGTGGTGGCGGCGTCGGCGGCGCCGCGGGCCCGCTGCTCGGTGAGCAGGCGAGCGAGGTCCCGGCGCGTCTTGCCGAACTGCGAGGTGTCCTGGATCTTCTCGGTCACCGCCTGGGTGCGGAGCTCGAAGAGCTTGCGGCGAAGTCGCTTGGCCTCGACCCCGATTTCCTCGTCGCTGAATTTTCTGACCTCTTTGGATTTCATAAGAAGAAGTGATCAATGATCAGTGATCAGTAATCCTTGATGCCATGATGCCATTGATGCCATGATGCCATTGATGCCTTTCGTCATACCGCCAGCCGTCTGCCGACGAAGCGGCAGCGGACGGGCATCTTGTGGGCCACGCGGGCCAGGGCCTTCTTGGCCACGTCCTCGGCCACCCCGGCGATCTCGTAGAGCATCGTGCCGGGCTTGACGCGGGCGGCCCAGTACGACGTCTCGGCCTTGCCCTTGCCCATGCGCGTCTCCAGGGGCTTCTTCGAGACCGGCTTGTCCGGGAAGATACGGATGTAGACCTTGCCCTGGCGTCGCAGGAAGTGCTGGGCGGCGATCCGGCCGGCTTCGATCTGCCGGGCGGTCACCCAGTGCGTCTGGAGCGCCTGGAGCCCGAAGTCGCCGAACGCGACGAAGTTGCCGCGGGTGGCGTTTCCCTTCATTGTGCCCCGCTGCTGCTTGCGGAACTTGATTCGCTTGGGCATCCGAGGCATCGGATGAAACTCCTTGAGGGCCCTCGGGCCCTACCGGCGGCCGCGGGCTCTGGCGCGGGCGCCGGCGGCCTTGGAATCGATCTGGTCCTCTTCGTCGTCCGTGAACATTCCCTTGAACACCCACACCTTCACGCCGATCGTGCCGTAGGTCGTGAGGCTGGGCACGCACGCGTAGTCGACGTTCGCCTGGAGCGTCGACAGCGGGATCGATCCCAGCCGGGTGTCGAATCGGCGCGACATCTCCGCCCCGCCGAGCCGGCCAGAAACCATGATCCGAACCCCCTTGGCGCCGTTCTGCATGGCGCTCTCGCATCGCTGCTTGAGCAGCCGGCGGAAGTTTGTCCGCCTCTTCATCTGCTCGGCGACGGCCTCGCCGATGAGCCGCGCGTCCGTGTCGGGGCTGGTGATCTCGATGATCTTCACCGACACCTTGCGACCCGTGATCGTCTGCAGGTCCTTCGTGAGCTGATCGATCTCCTGGCCCTTCGGTCCGATGACCAGCCCCGGCCGGGCGGTCTTGAGAATGACCGTCAGCTCCTCGCGGGTTCGCTCGATGTGGATGTCGGCCACCGCCGCGAAGGGAGGCGTGCGATTGAGCCGCTTGTCGACGTACCGGCGGATCTTGTAGTCCTCGACGAGCAGCTCGGCGAACAGGGCCTTCGGCGCGTACCACCGGGACTTGTGCCCCTCGGTGATGCCGACGCGAAAGCCGAATGGATGGGTCTTCTGTCCCATGGGTCAGGTCCTCTCGTCCAGGGCCAACTGTAGATGGCTGGTCCGCTTGGCGATCGGGTGAGCCCGGCCCCGGTCCTTGGGCCGGATGCGCTTGATGGTCGGCCCCTGGTTCACCCACGTCTCGCTGATGTAGAGCGTGTGCACGTCGGCGTCGTGCTCCTCCGCATTGGCCACGGCACTCTTGAGGATGGCCTTGAAGTACCACGCCGCGCGCTTCTTGGAGAACTCCAGCGCCGTCATCGCCGCGTCGATCCGCTGGCCGCGGATCATGTCCGCCACGAGGCGAGCCTTGCGGGGGGCGATCCGGGCGTATCGATGGATTGCTCGGTAGGGCATGAAACTCGACCAGCGCCGACCGCTTACGGTCAGCGGCGCTTCACTCCTTCCTTCTTGTTCGTGTGCCCGCGGAAGAGGCGGGTCAGGCTGAACTCGCCGAGCTTGTGGCCCACCATGTCCTCGGTGATGAAGACGTCGATGAAGTGCCGGCCGTTGTGGACCTGCAGAGTGTGGCCCACGAACTCCGGAACGATGGTGCAGGCCCGCGCCCAGGTCTTGATGGGGGCCCGGCGGCTGGCGGCGTTGAGCCGCTCCACCTTGCGATAGAGCTTCTCGTCTACGAAGGGGCCTTTCTTGAGGGATCGAGACATCGGTTGGGATCCAGGGACTAAGGACGAAGGGACCAAGGGGGAGCGACGCAGGAGTTGTTAAACGGAAATCTCCTGCCTGATGGCTGATGGCTTTCTTCTAGAGCTTCAACTGTCCATAACGCTTCGATTTTCGGCGGCGGAGAATGCGGGAGTCGGTCCACTTGCCGCGGGGGCGGGTGCGGCCGCCCTTGGATTTCGTGCCCGAGGCGCTCGCCGGCTCGCGGCCGCCTTTGGAGCGGCCCTCGCCGCCGCCGAGGGGGTGGCAGGAGTGGTCCTTGGCCACGCCGCGAACCTTGGGCTTGCGACCCCGCCAGCGGTTGCGGCCGGCCTTGCCGAGCTTGATGTTCTGATGATCGGTGTTCCCCAGCTGCCCGACGGTGGCCCGGCACGCCACCGACACCTGGCGGATCTCGCCCGAGGGCAGGACCAGGGTGGCCCAGCGCCCCTCCTTGTTGCTCAGGCGAGCCCCGGCGCCGGCGGCCCGGCACAGGGCGCCGGACTTTCCGGGCTCCAGCTCGATGTTGTGCACGGTCAGCCCGGTGGGAATGTGCTTGAGCGGCATGCAGTTGCCCGGCTTGGGCTCGATCGGGGTGGCGGAGCTCACGACCACCTCGCCGGCTTTGACGCCCCGCGGCGCGAGCATGTACCGCTTCGTTTGGTCCTCGTATTGGAGCAGAGCGACGTGACAGGTGCGGTTGGGGTCGTACTCGATCCCGACCACCGTGGCGGGCATGTCGTCCTTGGTTCGCTGGAAGTCGATCAGCCGGTAGCGGCGCTTGTGACCGCCGGCGCGGCCGCGGACGGTGATCTTCCCCTGGTTGTTCCGTCCGCCGGTCCTCTTGAGCGGTCGAAGCAGCGACTTTTCCGGCCGGCGCTTGGTCACCTCGGCGTGGAGGTTGACCGAGGCGTTCCGGCGGCCGGGGGTCGTAGGTTTGTACGTGCGAATGGGCATCTAGAAAAGCTCGATCCGGTCGTCCGCGTGGATCTTCACGATCGCCTGCTTCACGTCCTTGGTCCGCCAATGGCCGTAGCGGTTGCGCCGCATCTGGCCCTTGCGGTTCTGGGTGGCGACGCTCATGACCCGCACGCCGTACAGCTCCTCGACCGCCCGCTTGATCTGCCCCTTGTCGGCCCGCGTATCGACCTCGAAGGTGTAGCGATTGAACTCGCTCGAGGCGAAGGTCGTCTTTTCGGTGATGAGCGGCTTGCGAACGACGAACGTGGCCTCCATCACGCCGCCTCCTTTTTCCCGCCGCCGGACCAGGCGGACCCGTCGAGAAAGGCCTCGAGCGAAGCCTTGGTGACGACGAGGTAGCGGTGGTTGAGCAACTCGAAGGCGTTGAGCTGGTCGACCCGAATGGCGTCGACGTCCGGCAGGTTGCGGACGGAGAGGGCCGCGTTGCGGTTGGCAGGGTCCAGGGCGACCAGGCAGGTCCGGTCGACCCCCACCGCGTCGAGCACGGCCTTGAAGTCGCGGGTCTTGGGGGTCTCGAGGGTCAGGTCGTCGAGGCACTTGACCTCGTTGTCCACGAGCTTGGCGAGCAGGGCGTTGCGGTTGGCGAGTCGGCGCATCTTCTTGGGCATGCGCTGGCGGAACTGCGGCCCCGTCTTGGTCTTGGCGAAGGCCACGCCGCCGCCGCGGCGGATGCACGTGCGGCGGGTGCCCATCCGGGCCCGGCCGGTGCCCTTCTGGCGATAGAGCTTGCGGGTGGAGCCGGTGACGCGACCGCGGCTCCGCGTGCGGGCGGAGCCCTGACGCCGGTTGGCGTGGAACATCACGTAGGCTTGCTTGAGCAGGCCGGGGCGCACCTCGTGCCCCAGCCACGCCTCGTCGATGACCAGGGTATCGACCTGCTTTCCGCCTTTGTCATAGACAGGAAGTTCAATCATGGCTCTTTACCTGCGACGGAGTCGTCTCCGTCTGGTTCGCCTCACCCTCTCCGGCCCGTTTGAGCATGGGCGGCGTCGGCGCCGCGTGTGGCCGGGGCAGGGCTGTGACTCGGCATCGTCCAAGCTGTCACGACCGTGCGGTTCCGTTTGCCCTCGGACGCGTCCCGTCGGGGCTCGCGCCGGGGACGGCCTGCACGATCACCGGCCGCAGCCGGCCTACGTAAGGCTCGCTTTCTTCCTTTGCAAACGTTTGGCTTCGCGAATGAACAACAAGCCCCGGTTCGGCCCGGGGACCGCGCCCATGACCAGCAGCAAATGGCGCTGGGGGTCGATCTTGACGACCGGGAGGCTGCGTACCGTCACCCGGGCGCTGCCCATGTGTCCGGCCATCCGTTTTCCCCTCTTGAGCTTGGGCCCGGTGCCGAGGTTGGCCGCGTGCCCGCCGATCGAGCCCGGCGAGCGATGCGCGCGCTGCACGCCGTGGCTGGCACCGAGACCGGAGAAGTGGTACCGCTTCATCGGGCCCTGGAACCCCTTGCCCTTGCTCGTGCCCATCACGTCCACGAACTTGACGTCCCGGAAGACATCGACGCCGAGCGTCTGGCCCAGCTCATAGCGACCGGCGATGTCGTCGTCGGCCAACCGCAGCTCACGATGGACGCGGCGGGGCGTGGTCCCGGCCTTGGCGTCGTGACCGATCAGCGGCATGGTGGAGCGACGAGCCTTGATCTCGTCGAACCCCAGCTGCACCGCGCTGTAGCCGTCGGTCTGGGTGGTCTTGATCTGCGTGACGGCGCAGGGACCGGCCGCGATCACGGTGACGGGGATGTTCTTCCCGTCCTCCGTAAAGTACCGAGTCATGCCGATCTTCCGTCCGAGCAGGGCCGCAGTCATAACGCTTCCGGGGGGTCGCCATCAAGGGGTGTCTGCCAATCCTCTGTTTCTCGCCCCTCCAGGGCGAATTGGCACGGGCATCAACGCAAGAAGCGGCCGGACTTCTCCAACCGCTTTACACACACTACGCTTTGATCTTCACAAAGACGCCGGCCGGGACCACGAGACGATTGAGGGCCTCGACCGTGCGCGCATTCGGCTCGGCAATATCGATGAGCCGCTTGTGGGTCCTGATCTCGAACTGCTCCCGCGACTTCTTGTCGATGAACGGGCTACGGTTGACCGTGTAGATCTCCCGCCGGGTCGGCAGGGGAATGGGACCGGCGACCCGGGCCCCCGTCCGCTTGGCGTGGTCGACGATCTCCCGCGCCGAGGCGTCGAGAGCCTGGTGGTCGTACGCTTCCATTCGGATTCTGATCCTGCCGGCAGTCATTGCTTCCAATCGCGGGTCGGGTCGCTGGCCTACACGAACGACGCCGCCCCCGGATCCAAACCGGCAGCGGCCGTCTGGGGCTTTGCGGCCTCGGTCAGACGTAAACGGGCGATGATACGCCCCCACGCGTGCCTGTCAACATAGCGAAGGGGCGTGGGGTCTTTTTGTCCACGCGAAAAATCGTCCCGCCCCCGTCGATCTCCGATACCCTCACGGGATGGCCGAAACCCAGCGAATGCCCAACCAATGCTCGCACCGGGGGCCATTCGCAGCGGCCCCGGCCCTCCTGCTGGCCGCGGTCTTGGGCGGGGTGCTGGTCACAGGTCGGCCGGCCGCGGCCCAGCCGAACGTCCCGCCGGACTTCGACCCCGTCGCCCTCGGCCTCGATCCCGTTCCCCTGCTCGCCGACGCCCTGGGGCTGGCCTTCCACCCCCCCGCCGCCACCGCCGTGAGCGCCGCGCGGGACCGGGGGCGGCTCACCTGGATCCTCACCGATCGCCGCGCGGAGCCGGCGTGGAGCATCCGCATCCACGGCATCACCTCGTCGCTCCCCGATCCCTCGGCCGGCGCCGAGGTGGACCGGTACCTCCGGCAGCTGGAGGGCTCTCGGACCCGATTCCGCGTGATCAGCAACGAGACCGTCACCTGCGGCTCGGTGGCGGGCCGGCTCTGCTACCTCGAGCAGGAGGTGCCCGGCGGCGGCCCGGTCATCACCGGCTGGCTCGTCCTGCCCAGCGGCCCGCGGACGTTCGTGGTCTTCTCGATCCACACGTCGCCCGAGCACCTGCCCCGCCTGCAGGACGTCTTGGACGCGAGCTTCGCCACCATCAGCCTCCGCACCGCCCAGGAGCTGGCCGGGCTGCGACAGACGCGGCTCGAGGCCGGCCGCGCCTTGATCGAGTCGTTGACCGCGCCGCGGCTCGCGCCCCTCGTCGGGCTCAGCCAGTGGTTCCGCATCTACCGCCCCGGCGAGGGCGGCACCGAGCGCGAGCTGGGGTACTCGCGGGTCGAGGTGGTCGCGGCCAAGAAGGGCACGCTCAACCCGCAGCGCCGGGAGCGGGAGTACGACGCGGGCGAGCACGCGATGGGCCTCCAGATCCGGGTGCAGGGGCGAATCGCCATCGATCCGTCGCGCGGCGTCTACTACGACTCCATCGCCCTGTACTGGATGGCCTGGGACCAGTCGGAGGAGGCGTGGTCGATCCGCGGCACCCACCGCCAAGGCAAGGCGACCCGCAGCGAGTCGGAGACGGGCATCCGCCCTCCGGCCAGCGCCGGGGCCCCACGCCCAAAGCTCACGGTGATCAAGAGCTCCAGCGCGAGCTTCAGCCGCGACCCCTACGAGTGGACGATTCCCGAGGTCTATCTCTCCCAGGCGCTGGGCTGGGTCATCGGCCACCTGCTGCCCAAGGACGTCCCGCAACCCCGGGAGTACGGCTACTACTTCTACAACTACGCCAACGCCGAGCCCAAGGTGTCGTTGCGGGTCGACCGCTGGGCGCCCGCGGACGACGGCACGGACAACTGGGTGCTCACCGCTCGCCTCAGCGCCGACTCGGCCCCGGCGCGATCGGTCTACCGCCCCGACGGCCGGCTGCTCATCCGCGAGCGCGACGACGGCACGGTGACCGTGCCGATCGATCGCCAGCAGCTTCGGCGCCTGTGGCAGCGCAAGGGGCTCGTGCTGGGCGGATCGAGGTGATGACCCGTTTCATCCGCGCGACGACCCTGGCGGGCGCGGCGCTCCTGGCGGCCGCAGGCGGCTGCGCCGGAGGGGCGCCGAGCCGGCTGCACCTGCTGGAGCGCCGACCGCCCGGCGCCCCGGTCGCCGCCGCCGACCTCTGCCCGCTTCGGCCCGGTACCTGGACCTATGACGTCGAGGACGGCACGCCCGTGCCGGGGCGACTCGACTACCGCCGCGAGATCACCGACCGATTCGGGGCGGCCTGGGTGGGCCATGACGGTGACCTCAGCGAGTTCTGGCGTCTCGACGAAGAAGGCAACGTGGTCATGCCGGCGGCGATCTCCCACCCCGACCGGGCGATCTCCCACTTCTCGCCGCCGCTGGTCATCGCCTACCGCGACCTTGCCTCCGGGGCACCGCGCCGCCACCGGGTCGCCATTCGCGTAGTGGACCGCGACCGCCCGCTGCGCCAAAAGGAGTCGGGCACCGCCACCCGCACGATCGAGTACGTCGACGACCAGCTGATCCGCACGCCGCTCGGGGAGTTCCTCGCCAAGCGGGTCGTCGTGGAGTTCGTCGCCGACCTGCGCCTGGCCGACGCGCGGACCACCTCGACGCTCTACGTGGTCGAGGGCCTCGGCGTCGTCGCCGAGGAGCGCGAGGAGGAGATCAAGATCTTCGGCGTCATCGGGCGGCCCACGCGGCGCACGTTCCTCCTGGCGTCGTTGCCCGGGGAGCCGGCTCGGTAGTTTGAGCGCTCCGTACGGCCCTCCGGGCCGACACTCGCTCTGGTGCGCTCCGCGGCCGATTCAATCGGCCGCTGCGCCTGGACACTGATACCCATCTGTAGGGCCTCCGGCCAAACCCTCGCTTCACGGGCTCCGCGGCCGATCGAAAAGGCGGCTCTGCGGCTGGCCTGCGCCACCGACCGCGTCGGAGACCGCCTCGGCCAGCTCGTCGATCATCTCGTCGGCGTACAGGGCGAACGGCCACGTCCGGCGATCGGCGATCGGCGCCGCCGCGGCCTCCCGCAACGCCGCCGCCGCCCGCTGCCGCGCCGCCTCGACTTCGCCGGCGTGCTCGGTCCGAAGCTCTCCGAGGCGCTCGTGCATCGTCAAGTACGCCGCCCGCCGCGCCGCCGAACCCCGCGGCTCGCCGTCGATCCTCGCCAGCAGCGCCCGCTTGACGGCCCCCGCCCCCGGAATGTCCCTCGCGGCACTCGACGCCGGGTCGTGCCACACCCGCCGGGCCGCGGCGAGCGCCGCGGCGACGTCGGCGCCCTCGCCACCCGGCGAGGCCAGCCCCAGGCGCAACGTGGCGGTCACCACCGCGATCGGCGCTGGTTCCAGGCCCAGCCAGCTTCTCACCCAATGCTCCATGGCCCGGTCGTACCGCGCTCCGCCGGTGCCGTGGACGAAGAGATCGCACACCCCCAGACGAACCAGGGCGGTCATGAGCAGAGCCCGCGGAAGCAGCACCACCGCGTCGGGGTCCTCCAGCCACATCTGGACGTCGCTGTCGTAGGCCCGCATCCGCCGGCCGTCGGGCCGCAGGCGCCAGAGCGGCAGCTCGATGTAGTCGTCGCGCACCAGAAGCGGCCCGATGCCCGACTCCGGCACCGCGGCCACCGCCTCGTTGTAAGCCCGCGCGCAGGCGGCCGGGGCGGAGGCCATCATCTCCAACAGGGCCCGGGCCAGGGAGGTCTCCAGGAGCTCCGACGCCGCCACGTTCGTGAGCGGCCCGACCCACGGGGCCATGAGGTCGGCGAGGGCCCCGGCCATCTGCATGGCGGCGTTGGGTGCGTCGCGGTGGGCGTCGATCGCGTCGAAGACCCGCTTGATCCCGGCCCCCACCGAGGGCAGGGCCACGGGCAAATGCCCCGGCGGCCGCGGCGGCGTGAACGCATCGTGCCGCGCCATGGGGACGTCCTTGCGCTGAGCGACCAGCTCGATCGACCGCACGGCCAGCGTCCCGTCACCGCGGCGGACGGGCACCTCGAACGAGCCGAACCCGCCCACGTGCTGGTCGACCACCAGGTTCGCGCCCGCGGCGGGCGTCCCGGACGGGGCGTGGCGGAGGAAGGCCTCGACGACCAGGTACTTCGCGAGGATGCCCGGGTGCCACAGCATCGCCTGGTGGCCGGTGGCCACGACGGGCCGTCCCGTGGCGAGCCCCAGCTCCCGGCGGGTCTTGTCGCGCCAGTCCCCGAGACTGTGACCGCGCAGCTCACCGCCGCGGTCGCGGTGGATCGCCTCGCTCCACTGCGGGCAGGACGGCTCGATGAGAAGCTCGATCGTCACGATCCCTCGTCGCACGCGCTGCCGGCCACTACCACGGGCTCGGCGAGCGCCGCCGGCGGAAGCTGCGTCCGCCACCGCTCGATCTCCCGGTAGAGCGTCCGCCGGTAATGGTCGAGGCGGGAGGTCGGATTATCGAGGGGGCCGCCGAAGCTCCGCGCCGGATCGTTATAGATCAGCCGCACGGGGATCTCCTCGATCCGCAGCCCGTGGACCACCGCCTGCACCCAGAACTGCATGGGGAAGTCATACCCGGGGACGTCGAGGCACAGCTGGTCGCAGGCCGAGACCCGGTATGCCTTGAACCCGCAGAAGGCGTCGGTCAGGGCGAGGCCCAATCGCGCGTTGAGCTCTTCGGTGATGGTGTGGTTGATCGCGCGGCGGTCCTGCGGCGGCGCGTCGTCCAGCGGCGTCGGCACCAGGTAGCGGCTGCCGGAGATCACGTCACTGCGGTTGCGCTCGACGGCCCGGATGAACCGCGGGATCGCCGCCGGCTCGTGCTGCTCGTCACAGTCCATGGTGATGAGCCAATCGAACCGATCGACCTGCGCCCACCGCAGCATGTCCTGCATGGAGCGGCCGTAGCCCCGGTTCTCGGCGTGGCGGATGACCTCCACCGGCTGGGCGGCGAGGAGGGTCGGCGTCGCGTCGGTCGAGCCGTCGTCGATGATCAGGATCTGGATGCCGTAGGGCCGGGCGTGGCGGCGAAGCTCCTCGAGGACGTTGGTGACGTACGCCGCCTCGTTGTAGACGGGCACGCCGATCAGGATCCTGGGCTTGCCGGGCATCGTCGCGTTCCTCGCGGGTTCGCCTTTGCCTCCGCAGGCGAGTCTAGGCTCTGTCGGGCCGTCTTCCAACCGTCCCCGACCCGTGGATATTCCGGGCCGGCCGAAGCGGCCGCCGGAGGCGGGGGGTCGATCCTAATCAGGGGTCACGGAGTCACGGATATATAGTATTGTACTATATAGTACACTACTATAAACCGGATTGGTGAGCCAGAAGAAGGCACGACGGCACGGAGTGAAGACTTCCGCCGCGTCGCGCATGGCCTCTTCGCTCAGGCCTTTGCCTCCCCCAACGGATTCGGCCGGTAGAGCCTCGTGCCGAGGGCCCAGACCTTGTCGGTGAAGTCGCCCGGTGATTCGAGCGGCGCCGGGTCTTGCGGCCGGGCCTGGCCGAGGGCCATGGCGACTTTGGCGTCGAGGTTGTCGAGCATGGCCACGAAGATGGCCTCGGGTGTGCTCGGGAGCTTGGCGGCGCCGAACTCCGGCTCGCCATGGTGGCTGAGAATGATGTGCTGGAGCACCCGCAGCGCATCCGGAGGCAGCTTGTGGCCGGACTCTTTGCCCGCCACAGCCGCCTTAACCTGCAGCCAGATCGCCCCCCGCACGATGTGCCCGATCAGGTTGCCGTCGGTGGTGTAGCTGAAGCCTTTGTCCCAGGTGAGCTCCGACGTCTTGGCGAGGTCGTGGAGGAAGAGCCCCATCATGACGAGGTCGCGATCGAGGGACGGGTAGAGCGGCAGCATCACCTCCGCGAGCTTGAGCAGCTGCAGAGTGTGCTCGAGCAGGCCGCCGATATAGGCGTGGTGCAGGGTGACCGCCGCCGGGGCCTGCCGGAAGCGGGTCATGAGCTCCTCGTCGGCGAGGTAGGCGTCGGCGAGCCCGCGCACGGCGGGATGCTTGAGCGTGTCAAGGATGGCCTTCACCTCGGTGAACATGGCCTCGATGTCGCAGCGGGTGGTGGGCAGGAGCGCCGTGAGCTCGGCTTCGGTCACCTCCACGGGCTTGATCTGCTCGATGATGAGCTGGACCTGCCCGGTGTAGAGCTGGGTGTGCCCTGCCACCCAGACGAACCCGGTGGAGCCCAGCTCGGCGAAGGCGCCCTCGTCGATCGTCCACTGCCGGGCCGGCAGCTCTCCGGTGGCGTCCCGCAGCAGGCACTTGAGATAGGGCTTCCCCGCCCGCGTCGTCCCGCGCTGGGGGTTGACGATGCTGTACACCCCGTCGACGTACCCGTTGGGCGGCAGGGAGCGAACATCGACATGGGGGCGTGCCGCCGTGGTCATGGACACGCAGTGTAGCGGTTTTGTTGTGTCAATCGCTCGGCATGCCGCGGCCCCCCGGCGTCTCCTCTTCCTCGTCCCTCATCCCTCGTCCCTCATCCCTTCCTCGGCCCGCAGGGCCGCCATGGCATCGGGGATCTCCTCCAGGAGGTCCGTCGCCAGCATTCCCGCGACGCCGTGGGCCGAGGCCCAGCGATCGGCCGCCAGGCCGTGCAGGTGCACCCCGAGACGGGCGCAGTCGTAGAGGCTCGGCTCCTGCGGCGACGATCCCGCGACCTGCTGGGCCACCAGGGCGGCGATGACCCCGGTCAGCACGTCGCCCGAGCCGCCCGTGGCCAGAGCGACGTTCCCGGTGGTGTTCGTCGAGGTGTTGATCCCGTCGCTGACCACCGTCGGAGCGCCCTTGAGGACGACCACGCACCCCAGCCGCCGGGCCAGTTGCTCGGCGGCCGCGGGCCGGGCGTCGGGCCGCACCGGATCGGCCTCGATGGCCAGCGCCTCGGCGAGCCGGCGGTACTCGCCGGGGTGGGGCGTGAGGATAGAGGACGCCCGCAGGTCGCGGTCGAACCCGCGCGACGCGGCCAGGGCATTTAGCGCGTCGGCGTCAATGACCAGGGGAATCTCCTCGCGGCCGATCAGCCGCAGCACGATCTGCTGCTGCGGCTCGTCAGCCCCCAGACCGGGCCCCACCGCCAGGCAGTCGAAGCGGCCCGGATACAGGTCGAGCAGCGCCGCCACCTCGCTCGGTGCAAGCGCCCCCGCTTGATCGACGGGCAGGGCCAGCCCCGTCGCCGAGGGAGCGATGGTCAGCGCCTCGGCGAGCAGCGGAGCGGGAACGGCCAGCACCGCCAGACCAGCCCCGGCCCGCAGCGCCCCCAGCGCCGCAAAGGCGGGTCCGCCCAGCATGATCTGGGGCGGGTCGGCCTGCCCCCCCACCACGCACACGGTCCCGAAGGTGCCCTTGTGCCCATCGGGCGGACGCGGCGGCAGGGTGGGGAGGGGCGAAGACATACGAGGCTGTCAGCTTTCAGCTATCAGCTATCGGCAAGAGGAAGAATCCCACCCCCTCCGTGCCTCAGGGCCTTCTTCATTCATACCCCACCTCCAGCACCTCGATGTCGAGGTTGCCGATGAGCTGGATGAGCGAGGCGAGGTCGCTGCTGACGAGCCCGTCACTCATGCTCGAGGTGCTTGTCAGGACGTGGGCGGCGTGGTAGCGGCGGTCGAGGGTGGCGTCGAAGTCCACCCACTTGCCGTCGATCAGACCCTGGGTCCACATGTGCCATCCGAAGATGTTGCGCTCACCGATGAACCGCCCCACATAGATCAGGCCCGTCGCCACGCGGGCCGGAATGCCGTCGGCCCGGAGCATCGCGCACAGGAGCACCGCGTGCTCGGAGCAGTCGCCGGTGTTCGTCCGGGCCGTCTCCGTGGCGCTGGCGAACGCGATGTCGAGGTCCTTGTCGGAGATGCGCTCGCTGACCATGGCCCGCATGGCCTCCGCGCGGGCCATCGGGCCCTCGGCGTGACGGACCGCTCGCTTGGCGAGAAGGCGGATCAATTCGTCCTCGGAGTCCACCATCGCCGACGCGCTGAGATAGTCCTCGTTGGCCAGGTCGCCGGGCTCGGCCGCGAGGTTGTCGCGGATGTCGACCACCAGGACGGCGGTCTGCTTGCTTTGGCCCGGCTCGACCCGCTGGGCGCCGGCGGAGGGGATCTCGGGCAGCTCGCCCGCCCTGATCTTCAGGCGGAACCGCGCCGACTTCGCCCGCCCCGGGGTCTTGATCGGCCGGTCGGGCTTGATGAAGGTCTTGATCAGAAGCTCCGGTCCCGGCCCCCGGGTCGCGGCCAGCGCCTCGGCCTTGGTCGAGAGCCGGGTGACCATCCGTCCGAAGGGGAGAATGACCTCCTCGATCACCAGGGACCCGTCCGCCGCGTAGGTGTTTCTCGACACCATGCCGGGCATCATGCTGTTGGTGGTCTTCCAGAGGGTGACCGGGATCGCGCGCCCCTGCAGCTCGTATTCGCCGTCGCTCTCAAAGACGCTCCTGATCGAGATCGGGGACGGTCCGGCTTGCGGATCGAGCATGGAGAAGACGATCTCCTTCGCGCCGGCCCGGCGCTGCTCGAGCCAGTGCCGCTTGATCGCCATCGGCGTGAGCCACGCTTCCTCGGGCAACGGCTCCTCCTTGACCTTCTCCCGTCCCCCCTGCCGCGAGGTCACCTCGATGTGGTCCTCCTTGAAGACCCACTTCATCTCCACCTTCATCCGCGACATGTCCTGGACGAATCGAACCTCCACCGGCTCGCCGCCGTGGGTTTCGATGAAGACCGACACCATCTTGATCTCGATGGCCGACGGGCCCCGATCGATCTTGATCGTGACCTCGGTGGAGGTGTCGTAGCGGGCGCCGTCGGACCTGACCGTCTCGTGCATGGTGCCCGCCTTGACTCCGTCGAGCTCCATCACGTACCAGTGCTCCTCGAGCACCTTCCATTCGTCCGCGCCGCGGGCCGCCGGGCTGAGCACGAGCAGGACGAGCAGGAACGCACCGCTGAGTCGTCGATCATGCCGCATCGGAAGTTCTCCTTGAGAGGTCCCACGAACTCGCACATCGTAGGTCGGCGGCTACTCGTGCCGCAGCGGCGATCAGGCTGACAAAGGACGGGATGCCCTGGAAAGATCGCTCACCCTTCCTCCGGCCGCAGCAGGGGGAAGGCGATCACCTCGCGGATGTTGGGGCTGTTGG
>SMUY01083549.1_pt1 | contig 14566 bp, 10 predicted proteins | sample 2456441 | NCBI WGS metagenome assembly SMUY01 (sample SAMN11095931, study PRJNA526329) | marine sediment metagenome | biome: Marine sediment; feature: Surficial sediment; material: Deep marine sediment; isolation source: Hadal surficial sediment | place: Pacific Ocean | collected 2014-11 | depth...
AGGATCGTGAGCGCTGTCCGGCGCCCGGCATGAAGTCCTGGGAATCGGTGAAGGCCGGGCTGGAGTTCGGATGGCGGCCGGTTCAGATTCATGGGAATTCCAGCCATGGAGCTCGGCTGTTCCTACAGTTGCTGGATCAGGTGGCCCAGGAGAAAAACTATTCCGTGGAGTACATCAGAAATCTCCGGCCCACGCTGGAGCATAATGCACTGCTGGGCAACCTCCCTGATGTGATGGCAGGCTTGAAGAAGTATGGGGTCATCCTCAATGTCAACACCGGAAACTTTGCCGAAGTGCCGCCCCTGATCGAGGACTACGGAGAGGGGTTAAGGGAATTCGCCATGCCGGTGAAGACCTGGATCAACAGTGGCATTCGGGTCACCTTCGAGGCTTCCGGGGTGGACTTTTGGAAACCCATTCACAGTCTGGTCACCCGGAAGACTCCGGTCAGTGCCATCTATCCCGAGCCGGTCGTCTTGTTGCCGGAGGAGGCCGTGGATCGGGTGACCGCCCTGAAGATGGCCACCACCTGGGCCTCCGAGTATATGATGGCCGAGGACACCATCGGAACCCTGGAGCCGGGGAAGTTTGCCGACTTTGCCGTCCTGGACCGCGATTACTTCAGCATCCCAGTCGAAGACATCTTGAACGTCAGGGTGGTGATGACCGGTTTGAGCGGCAAGATCGTCTTCGACAACAGGTCAGGCAACAACCCGGCCAAAGACGTGCTTCCCTTTCGGTCCTGGTAAGCAAGTGTTTCTTTGATGGAACGAGACACTCATAACCCCAATAGCCTTGTGAAAGGAAGTCGTTCACCATGAGTAACCACAGACCTTTTAGGGTAAGGATTTCAAAGTTCATTTGGAGGGGTTGTCTGCTCTTTTTTGGGCCTTTCTTGTGTGCTACTCAAGCCCAGGATCCGCCTCCCGAAGTACTGCGTTACGCCGATACGGTCTTGTACAACGGCCAGGTGATGACCATGGATCGCGATGAACCGCCCATCAACGTCGTCCAGGCCATCGCTCTGCGCGATGGTCGGGTTCTGGCCGTTGGGGAGAGTGATCGGATGCTTGAGATGGCCGGTCCGGAAACGCTAAGAGTCGACTTGGCCGGTAAGACCGTCATACCGGGGGTCATCGACACTCATTCCCATCCCAACCAATATGCCCTCAGGCACTATGCAGACGAATACCTCCCGATCTATTTGAAGTTCCTGGAGGAGAACCGCGTTCGGTTTGCTACCGTGCGCTGGGACAGCAAGGAAACGGCGTTGGCCGATTTCAAGCGAGTGGCGGAAAGCTTACCTCCCGATTATTGGATCTACAGCACCGGTCGATTGACGCCGACCACGCTGTACGACATCAAGAAGGAGGATCTGGACCAAGTGGCACCCAATAATCCTCTTTACGTGATGCTTGGAAACGCCATGTTTGGCCTTGCCAACAGCAAGATGCTGGACATCGTGAGAGAGAGATATGGCAACAATCTGACCGGGCTTGTCAAGGATGAGCAGGGGGAGTACACGGGTCAACTACTGGGGGCGGCTGGGACGGTGATCGACCAGGAAGTGATCCCTAACGCAAGTCCAGAAATTTTGGCACCTTTCTTGAAAAAGGAGCTGGAGGAATGGGTGGCCATGGGTATTACGACCCTTTCCACTCGTCTGCAGGGAAATGAAATCAGTGCCTACCATCTACTGGATGACGCTGGCGAACTCCCCCTTAGATTACCCTACTCCCACGAGATTGGACGCGGCAATCCTTTTCTTGAAAGGGATCTCAAGCGCTTTGGAAACCTGCAGGGTCATGGAACCGAAATGATGTGGATGATTGGCATATCGGGGGGAATACCCGATGGAACCGGGCCGGGTACTTCACCCGGCGCAGGAACGGACTGTGTCAGCCTGGAAAAGCGTGAGATTTTGCCCACTGACTACTGGGAAACGGGAATGTGTTTTTGGGACATCGAGGGGGACCCGGGTGCTGATGCCCTGATCGTTGCCAATCGGTACGGCTACAGAATTTCGGGTGTTCACACCTTTGGAGACCAGGCCTATATGAGGATGTTGGATGCCTTTGAGCAAGCCGACAAGGAAAATCCGATCGCAGGCCGGCGCTTCGTGCTGGATCACGCCAACATGGTGAGCCCGGAGGTGGTTGCGAAGGCCGCTGCAATGGACATTACCTGGACCGTACAACTCCTTGGCCTTTACCGGGGTTCGGTCGCCGCCGTGAGTCGAGTCTATGGGGAAGAATACGCTCATCGATGGATGAAGCCGGTCAAACGCTTGATCGATGCCGGCATGAGAGTCACCTATGGTGCGGATGTTCACGATGACCCGGACAGGCATCCCATGTTTGGCCTTGAGCTCCTGGTGACTAGAAAGAGCCGTGATGGTAGGGTATTTGGCCCTCGGGAGAGAATTGACCGTGCCAACGGATTGCTCATGCTGACCCGCTGGGGTGCCTATTACATCATGGCCGAAGATGAGCTGGGTTCGCTCGAGGCCGGCAAGAAAGCGGATCTGGCGATCCTGGACAAGAATCCGTTGGACCGCAGTATCCCGGATGAGGAGATCTCTGAGATCAAGGTTCTGGCGACGGTCATTGGAGGAGAAGTGGTTTTCGGCTCCTTGAATCCCGGGCAGTAAAGGCTCTTTTCTAGCCAGCGGGCATCACCGTCTTGCGCTGGTAGAGCCACGCTCTACGGATTGCTTCCGGGATCCCAGGGGGCCAATGAGAACTCAGGCAAAGGAGACCTATGAAACGGATTTCAATTCAATTCATGCTTTGGCTCGTCCTGGTGGCGATGGCGTCTTTCCTGGCGGAAGCGCAAACGAGCCATTCAACGGTCAGAGTCTTGCCCGATATCGAGTACGCGAGCGTCGATGACCAACGTCTGTTGCTGGATTTATACCTTCCAGAGAAGGTGGAGGGTGCCCCACTGCTGGTGTGGGTCCACGGTGGAGCCTGGCGGGGTGGTTCGAAGTCGCGGATGCCATTGGAGTCACTGGCCGAGGAGGGCTGGGTCATTGCCAGCGTCGATTATCGGTTGACGCCCGTGGCCCGCTTTCCAGCTCAGATCCACGATATCAAGGCCGCTTTGCGATTCCTTCGTGCCAAAGCCGCCGATTACGGCTTTGACGCTGAGAGAATTGCCATCGCAGGCAATTCCGCGGGTGGACACCTCGCAGCCTTGGTAGGGACCACCAACGGACACCAGGAGCTCGAGGGTTCGGTCGGTTCACATCTTGAGGAATCTTCGAATGTGCAGGCCACCATCAGTTTATATGGGGCCAGCAATCTGACCACCATTCTGAAGCAATCCACCCCTTTTGGATTGGGAGTGCGCATTCCTGCGTTACAGCTTCTGCTCGGTGGGCAGCCCGAAGACAAAACGGAAATCGCCCGTCTCGCCAGCCCGACTTTTCACGTCGATCCTTCCGACCCTCCACTGTTGTTGATTCATGGGGATCAAGATCCCCAAATGCCGATCAGCCAATCGCACGAACTGGACGGGCTCTATAAGGAACTGGGACTTTCGGTGCGGTTCGAAGTCGCTCATGGGGCTGTTCACGGCGGGCCCCAGTTCTATGATGAGATTCGTTTGCCGATCATCAAAGAGTTCTTGAAAACCCACCTGCTTTTGAAATGAAGCTCTTCATAAGGATCCTGGGAGTCACCGCGGCCATCGTCGTGGCCCTTGTCGTTGTTGTCGGCGCGATCCTTCTGTCGCGTCCTGCGGGTTTCGATGTCATTCCTGGTGGACGCCTCAGTGGGGAGGACATCACGGGTCCGGTGACGGACTGGAGCTTCATACAGCAGCACCCGATCGTCACCCTCGAGGTGCGACCCTCGGATCCCTACTCGGTCAACACCTCCTGCTTTCTTCACGAGGGGGTTCCCTATGTGCGCTCCTCGCCGCGTTTTCCCCTCCTGCAACTCCGCCAACTGGTCTGGGGTTCCGGCGAAAGCCATTGGGCCCTGTTGCTGCTTCAGGATCCGAACATGAGACTGAAGGTAGGAGACGAAATCTACACGGTACGGGCCACACGCGTGGAGAATCCGAAGCTGGTGAGAGAAATCTATGAAAATCAGGTCCGCCGCCACACGGGAAGTACCTTGACACCAGAAGAGATCGAGCGGATCTGGTTTTTTCGGATCGACTCGCGCTGAGCTTTTCCTCTCAGGTGCGGCCGCATCAAACTCACTCCCACTTTGTAGCGGCCAATACAAAGATTCGGGTAGGGTATTGCCCATTGCCTTCGAACCTCTTGAAGGTCTACTATCTACGGACAGTCTCGTTTTACAGTTGAGGAGGTGGAGATATTGGTCGGCGAGACCATCAGTCATTTCAAAGTTCTGGGGAAAACAAGACAGGGTTCTGTAGTGTTGGGCGCTCTGCTTGTGACCCTAATGTTTCTATCCGGTTGTGGGGGTACGTGGTCGGGGGCGCCCACTGCTGCGAGCAGAGTTATTGACGACGCAGCTCTCAGCTTGGCAGATGAGCGTGTTGGTGACTGGCTCACCCACGGACGCACTTACTCCGAACAGCGCTTCAGCCCCCTGGACCAGATTAGTAGCCAGAACGTCGATCAACTGGGTCTCGTCTGGTCTTTCGAAACCGGAACCGATCGTGGATTGGAGGCGACTCCCATTGTGGTGGATGGCATCATGTACACCACCGGTTCCTGGAGTGTTGTCTTTGCCGTGGATGCGCGCACCGGAGAGTTGCTCTGGAAGTACGATCCCAAGGTGCCTCCTGAGTACGGAAAAAAGGTCTGCTGCGATGTGGTCAACCGCGGTGTCGCTCTGTACCGGGGGAAGGTCTATGTGGGTATCCTGGATGGACGTCTGGCAGCGCTGGATGCCCAGACCGGTGAGCTGGTCTGGGAGGTGGTGACGGTGGATCAGAGCCAGAACTACACGATTACCGGTGCCCCCCGCATTGTCAAAGGCCAAGTCATTATCGGAAACGGCGGTGCCGAATACGGAGTGCGCGGATATGTGTCCGCCTATGACGCTGAGACTGGAGCTCTGACCTGGCGTTTTTACACCGTACCGGGTGATCCTTCAAAGCCCTTTGAGTCTGAGGCTCTGGAACGGGCTGCCGAGACCTGGAAGGGGAACATGTGGTGGATCTACGGCGGAGGTGGCACCGTCTGGGATTCCTTGGCCTTTGATCCTGAGTTGGACCTGCTTTACGTTGGGACGGGAAACGGATCACCCTGGAATCGAGAAATTCGCAGCCCTGGTGGCGGGGACAATCTCTACCTGTCCTCCATTCTGGCGCTTGATCCCGATGATGGAGAGCTGGTCTGGTATTACCAAACCACACCGGGGGAGTCTTGGGACTACACTGCAACTCAGCACATGATCCTGGCTGACCTGACCCTGGATGGTGTTGCTCGAAAGGTCCTCATGCAGGCTCCCAAAAACGGATTTTTCTACGTTCTCGACCGCGAGACAGGTGAGCTGCTTTCGGCCGACGCTTATGTGGAGGTGACCTGGGCTGAACGGGTGGATACAGAAACAGGTCGCCCTGTGGAAACCTCCGGCAGTCGATACGTGGAGCGAGGGGTTCAAATTCGACCCAGCACTATGGGCGGACACAATTGGCAGCCTATGTCCTACAACCCCCAGACCGGATTAGTCTACATTCCCGCACAGGAACATGCTCGCTACTTTGAACAGGATTTGCAGTTTGACTATAAGCCGGGACAGGTCAACCTGGGAGCGATTTCCGAGATTAGAAAAAGACCACCCGAGAATATCCTGAAGCAGGAGTGGCCTTATCAGGGGCATCTGCTGGCCTGGGACCCGGTCAGAGGAGAGGAACGATGGCGGGTTGAATATGAGCATTACTGGAACGGTGGCACCCTGACCACGGCCGGGAATCTTGTCTTTCAGGGCACTGCGGCGGGATACTTTGTGGCCTATGCAGCCAGCGATGGCGAGAAGTTGTGGGACAGCTGGGTCGGCACCGGTGTGCTGGCGGCACCCGTGACTTACCGGATTGAGGGCGTCCAATATGTTTCGGTCATGGTGGGTTGGGGAGGGGCCCGCTTCAACGGCGTCAGAAACCTAGGCAGGATTTTGACCTTTGCCTTGGGAGGGGCAGCCGAGTCACCGCCCCGCCATGAGTTGCCCTCAGTTCAGGTTATTCCCCAAACTGCTGGTCCTGAAACCCTGGCAGAGGGAGCCGAGAATTTCCGTGTCTTCTGTTCGCGCTGCCACGGAGGGGGAACCACTCTTCCCGACCTGCGATATTCTCCAGAGGGTGTGTTTGGAAGCTATCTGGAAATCGTTCTGGAAGGTGCCCTTGCAGATCGAGCCATGCGTCCTTTCAAAGGTCGTCTCACCGAGAAACAGGTTCTTGCCATTCGCGCCTACGTGCTGGAAGAACGGCGAAAGATTGCCTCAAGGGGTGAATGAACAGACCGAAGACCGTTAACCGCGAGCAAAACTCGGCTGCTCTTCGAGCCACCGAGGGTGATGACTCGTCGCGACTTTGACGTGACACTCGACAGCAAGAGCTTATTGATGATCAAAAGTGAGCGGATATCGGCACCAACCCAAATCAATGCCGTCCTCAACTGGTTTGAAGGTCCCAAGCACCGGGTGCCGACGAACCAGTCATGATCGGACAAACTATCTCCCACCAAACTTTGAGAATCATGAGACTCTTCTTCAGGCCCATTAAATTTGTGTTTCTCGCCGGCAATCTCCTGGCTGCCTCCCACTTTTCTGTGGGCGTGGCGACTCCCCAAGCTTCTTCTTCGGTGGATTTCAGAAGCCCTTTTGAAACGCTGTCTCAGATCGTTCAGGCGGACTCCATAAGAATCAAAGACGAGTGGGAAGGGTACGGTCCCTACTCGCCCATTTCTGCTTTTTGGGATCTCCATCGCTCCCAGGACGGGTTCTCAGGTACCGCTACCTTCCGGGCCCAGCCTCACTACTCCCTCTATTTTTCGCGCCCCGATCTTGAGGGAAAGGTCTTGACGGACAAGGCAGATATTTTTGTCCCTGCAGGGAATATGACTAGCTTCCTGAGCAGACTTTCCCGGGCGCGTCTCTTTAAGGGGGAATACGTCCCCTCCATTCCCAGGATAGCTTCCTACCCGTCCATTAGTATCGAGATCGAGGTGGGTCCTGAGACCATCACTTTCTTCACCCGGTCTCAAGGGAAGGAGCACATACCCTGGGGCGTCACCATCCAAGGGGAGACTTATGTGGTGGTTTCCTCTGATGTGCCGGCCGGGGCCCTGGAACAGCACCTCGAGCCCCACCTGAAGCGGGGGCTGTTGAAGGAGCTACTCAACACCGTGAAATAGAGCTGGAAAGCGACTACCCTGGCGTCCCGCTTTGCCCAGATGATGCATCGTCCTTTGTTATATCTTGAGCGCTGACCCGGAGAATGATATTTTGCTACCCGACAGGACTCTAAGACCCTTTGATGAATCATTTTGGAAGGCGGTTCACTATGTCCGAAAGTAGAAATCCGTTTCGAAAAATAACTCAGCGATTCCAGGTGATCCTGGCCTCTCTTCTGGCAAGCCTACTCCTTTCGCCCACATTGACGCCTGTTCTTGGTCAGGAAACGGCACCCTTCCAATTAGTGGAAGCAACCATCGAGGATATCCATAATGCCATCAAGACAGACCAGATCACCTGCCAGGCATTAGTCCAGCTGTATATCAATCGAGCAAAGGCCTACAACGGTGTCTGCACCCAGTTGATCACTGGAGATGGAGCTTCTGTTTCTCCTGCTCGAGGCGTGGTTAGCGCGGGTGCACCTCTGGAGTTTCCAACCGAAACCGTTGCGGCATCAAGCTTGTACCCCGATTTTGATGAGTATGTCGGAACGCCCTTGGACTTTGGGAGAATGGAAGCAACGTTATCGGATCCAAGTGTTCAGCAGCAATACGGAATGAGGGTCGGGATCCCCAACGCAGGCCAGCTCAACGCACTGGAAACTCTCAACATCCGCGGTGAGCGCTCCGTTACCTGCAAAGGCGCATTCGATGCCCATCCCTCAACAGGTCCTCTTCCAGCAGGAGCCCCGGAAGTCTGTGAAACCTTCCGCCGGCGGCCCGATGCTCTGGAAAGAGCGGCCGAATTGGATGCCCAATATGGAAACGATCCTGACCTGGAGAATTTGCCCCTCTACTGCATTCCCTTCTCCTTCAAGAATTGGTATGACGCCAAGGACATCCGGGGAACAGGTGGAAATGACGTCAACTTTGCCATGGATGTACCACCCAACGACTCGGTCCCTGTGGCGCAGGTGAGGGCAAATGGGGCGATCGTTTATGCCATCGCCACCGCCAGCAATAATCGTATTTCTCTATCCCCCACTCCCGCCGGCGTTCCACCAGCAAAGGTCTTTTCCCCTGCCGGACCGATACCCGGGGACCGAAGGCCGACCACCTCGATCAGTACCTGGGGAGGGCAGCCCTGCAATCCCTATGATACAGAGCGCGAGACCAGGGGGACGAGCTCCGGCTCGGGTGTCTCAGTGGGCGCGAATCTGGTGGTGTGCTCCATTTGCGAACAGACCTTTGCCTCCTGCCAGGGTCCTGCCGCCAGGAATAACATCGTGAACTTCCTGACCACCAAAGGGGTGAATTCCGACGGCGGCATTCTGGCCCGCAAGATGGATGACCGGGCAGGCATCCATTGTCGCACGGTCCAGGACACAGTCCGGGTTCTGGATGCCATCAAAGGGTACACATCAAGGGAATATTTCACCGCCATTCCCAAAAGTCTGATCCCGGAAGAACCCTATACCAGCTTTGTGATTGATGAAGACGACCTTGAAGGCCAGGCTAAGCCTCTTGAGGGAATGCGTATCGGGATTGTGCGTGAGTACATGATCAAACATAGTCGAAATGATGTCGCCATAAGCGATCAAATCGACCAGGAGATCAAGACCATTTTGCGCGATAGGCTGGGAGCAGAGCTGGTTGAATCCGTCGATCCACTTTATCCTGACGACCCCGCAGTTCCCAACATGAAATATACCTTCCAGGATGCCTTCGCCGAGATTCTGCCCATGAATGTGCCTGAGTATTTTTCCAGAACAACGAGCTCGGGAGATCTGGAATTTGCCGTGCCCGGCTTTGATGTGACGACCAAGGATTATCTGGTCCAATTGGCGATGGGCCAGGCGCCCTTATCGGACAGCGTCAATCTACGCCGCATCACCACGGGCTTTGACAATACCGGGCGAGGGCACTTCAATACGGCCAAATATCTGGCGGAAAGAGGCGATGCAAGGGTATTTGATTGGGCGAGTTGGGTCGCTAACGAGAAACCGGTTTCTGACAGTGATCGAAGGAGCGCCGAGAATGCGGTCGATGTACAAGACCTTCGCCCAACCAGAGGCCTCGATATGTTTAAGATGCAGACCGTGGTGAGGCTTGTGATTCAAAAGGTGATGTATGAAAACGACATCGACGCCTTCGTGAATCCGGAAAATACCCTCCCCCATCGAAAGATTGGCGGGGCCAGCGAACCGACCGTCGATGATCGAAGTGCAGTGAGTTGCTGTGGACGCTTCACCGCCTTTGTCGGAATGCCTCAGATCATCGTTCCTGCCGGCTATAATCAGATCGTCTACGAGCCCGGGTTTGCACTCAGCGCAGACAGGACGAGATACAACTACGTCAGTGGCACCCAACGCTCGTTGCTCCCTCGTCCCATGTCCATCAGCATGATGTTGTGGTCGGGTCCGGGTGAGGAACCGGTGCTGATCAAGATCGCTTCAGCCTATGAAGCAGCAACGAAACACCGAGTTCCACCGCCTGACTTTGGACCACTTCCAGAAGAGCAATAACCTTAGATCGGATTCTGCATCGTCCGGGTTAGGGTTCGAAGCGGTCTACTCTAGTTCCCCGACCTTCACCATGATGTGGGCGTAGGGGGTGTCCTTCCACATGACGTAGACGGGGTCCTTCGGATCGGTAGAAAGCCCCTCGAGCGCCGTCTGATCAGGCACCAGGATCATCAGATGCGGCCCTTCCTTGACCCATTGGTTGTCGTCCGTCGGCTCGGTCGCGAAGGGATCAATATTACTGACACCAAGGGCCTCTCCCTCGCCGGCCATCATGTAGGACAGGCTGAACTCCGTAACCTCTATGGGTGCCTTGGTCATGACGGCTCCGATGAGTTCGTCCCACTGAGACTGGTTGCACATGGGTCCGATGGCCCCCGAACCCGGGTAGCAGGTCCAGCTGTTGGACCCCTGCCTCAGCACTCTGCCATCCGAGGTTTTAATGGTGGCGTTCTTGGTCACCGACTCTGGAGCGGCGCTCTCCGCTTCGGCGATGAGTTCCACATCGCTAGCCTGGGTTTGAGTGCAGCCCGTCACAAGCAGGCAGAGTAAAACCACTGGAATGAGTGTCTTTAAAAAATTCATGGATGTTTCCCTCCTTAGAGTTTGTTAATAAAGCGACCCTAGCCTACGCCGTGGGGTAATTTTGTCAAGGGTTTGCAGGGTCCATTCTCAAGCAGTCGGTTGTCAGACAAACCAGCTAGATTGGACGAGGTAGCTCCAAGAGTTGCAGCCTTTATTTTTGGGGAGTTAGCGAGAGAGGATGTTCCATAAGGCCCTTATCTTTGTGTTGTTCGGGTCAGGCATGGTCCTGGCTCAGTTCAGGACTGCTAGCCTCTCGGGGACGATTGCCGACGAGGCGAAGATGCCCCTTGGGAGTGTGGAGATTAAGGTGACCTATCTCACCCCAAGCCGTGATTTTGTGGGGCCGACATTGGTTCGGGAAGTTTGGTCAGGACTCACGAAAGAGGACGGCAGTTACAGGGTGCCCAATTTGCTGTTGGGAAGCTACCAGGTAGAAGCTTCCCTGGCCGGCTTCGAGACCAACTTCCGGTGGGTACCCCTGAGAACCAGCGCAGATGAAATGATATTGGATATCACGTTGAAGGCGGCTGACATCCCGGGAGCGGTACAGAGACCACCTTCACTTCTAGAACCCGAGAGCAGGGAACCCATCAACGAGCCGGTTCCCGTTGCCACCAACCAGAGTGAGCGCATCTCGCCCGATGCCCAGCCGTCGCCACCCCCTGCTGAGCTACCACCGACTGAGCCACCACCCCCTAGCCAGCGTGGTTTTACAAGCTCCAGGGCCGTCGGTTTTGCTATTCAGATCGCGGCCTTCCAGACTCGCCAAAGAGCTGAAAAATTGCGGGCCACGTTACAAGCCGCTGGTTTTGCCGTCTATGTCGTTGAAACCGAAGTTCCTCCAGGATCCGCTCGTTACTACCGGGTGCGTGTTGGTCCGTTTCACACTCGAGAGGAAGCCCGAGGGGTGGTGGCGAACGTACAAAGCCGCTTCCCACAACAGATACTGGATTACTGGATCGTTTCCTACTAGATGTTTATCTGACGGTCTGGTTCTTCGGTCACTCCGGCTGGGGTTTGGTTTGGCCCCGCTCTCCTCTTTCCCATAACTGCTTGAAGTTCACATCAGATCAGGGATTTCATTGCCTTTAGTCCCTTGGGGACCTATCCTTTAGAAAGATTTTCCTTGTAAGGAGGTCCTCAATGAAGAACATAGCACCCCTGTTTCCGCGTTTTATTCTAGGATTTGGCTTTGTCTATCATGGCTTTCCAAAGCTTTTTTTGCCTGGGGAGCGTGAAGCTTTCGTAGGCATGTTGCAAACGATCGGGGTCCCCCAACCCGGTCTCATGGCATGGGCTGTGGGGGCACTCGAGTTTGTGGGTGGTTTGGCCCTCATAGCGGGTGCCTTTGTGGTGATCTTCGGGAGCCTGCTGACCCTCAACATGCTGGTGGCTCTGTTCACCGTCCATCTCCCTCAAGGCTTTAACTTCATGCACATGACCGGTATGACGGAAACAGGTCCGACCTTCGGAATGCCTGGCTACGAAGTGCCTCTGTTGTATGTCGCAGGGCTCCTGGTGCTCGTCTTCGGTGGAGCCGGGGCTTTATCCGTGGACCGAAGACGGTCCCGTCGCTAGCTGGAGGTTTTCGATGACGATGAAATTCGATCCGCAAACACTTTTGATTGTGACCCTTACTTTCTCACTCATTGGCGCCAATGCCCTGTGGGGAGAAACTTCACCGCCCATTTCCTCTTCCGGCACAGACTTCATGGCTCCCAAAAGAGACGTCCATGGGAAATCCATCGGGCAGGAGGATGTCCTGATTGAGGAAGTTGCTTTTACCGACTCCGGCCGCCGCTATCGGCGGCTGGATGTGGGGGTCAGTGGAACCCTCGAAGGCTGGGTGGTCAAAGAGGGCCCAAGAGGCAACCACTTCACGGCTCACCCTGAGTTCGCCTTGACCCAATCGGGGAATGATTATCGACGTTTCCATGGAATACTCAGATACGAGGCTTCCAAGGGTACGGCCGTGACCCTGGTGTACCCGGAAGCCGGGACTCTCTGGAATCAAAAGCTGTTTGTCACCGTCCATGGTCGAAGTGGATCTTTTTTTGGAGGAACACTCAAAGCCTGGAACAAAAACCTCGATCCGGCGGACCCTCTGGGGGATCTCACTGGCTATGAAAGGGTGATGCTGGATAAAGGCTATGCCGTTGCCAAGACCCGAAGAAATGCCGGCGCTGCCAGTGGGGATCCGGGTTCGGGTCCGGGAGACTACGCGGTCGTTTTGGATGATGGGGAGATTGTGCAAGGACGAAATCTCAACATCCATACCGGCTTGCTCCTGGACATGGTTCGATTGTCGGAGAATCTTCTGAAGGACCGTTTAGGAGAAAAACCCTTGCGCACCTACTGGTTCGGCCATTCTGCCGGTGCCATGAATGCACGGGTGATCAACTATGTGTCGGGTCTGAACCTGGATGAGAACGGAGAAACCATTATTGATGGATTCATCAACAGTGACTCCGGGGGCGGAAGATATCTCCCTGTTTTAATGGAGGAGGGTCAAGATACGCTTTTGCTCACCGATGGAGCTCGCCGGCAATTCGTCAAGACCCTTGAAACTGCCCACCAGCTCTACACGGCCCGACATGATATGCCCACTCTTCCGCCATGGATGTCTCGCGGTTATCTGCTCAACAAAAGACTGACGGCCAAGATCCTCAGAGACAAAGGTCTGGGGAACAAGATGCGGATCTATGAGGTGCAGGGAGTGAGCCACATGGCTGGGGGGCATCGCTCAGGAGGTGGAGACACGGTCCTTCTGGATTTGTCGGGACTCCTGGATGGCCTGATTGATCTGCTGGACAACTGGGTGGAAAAGGACATCGCTCCTCCTCCCAGCAAATCCGGCTGGCTAGAACTGGGCGACGTGGATGGTGACGGGGTGAATGAAAATGAAGCCATCGCCCTGCCCGAAGTGGCCTGTCCGCTCGGCCTTTATTATCCCTATCCCCCGAGCCGGGGAGAGAGTGGTGGAGGATATACAGGTTTTGCCGCCTTTGACGGCCGGGGTCTTGAACCCCTGGATGGGCAGGGGGCTTTCGTGGATATGAATTTGAACCGATACCTTGACCAAAGGGAAAGTGTGGATGAAGCCTGGCATCGACTGGGACTGTTAAAACACGGGGAAGTCTTCAGCCGCAGCAAATACCAAGCCTGTGTCGAGGCGACCGTTGCTCAGTTAAGGAAAGAGAAGCTGATTACCGAACGAGTCGCTCAAAGGTATGTCCAACAGGCCTCAAACGCCGATTTGCCAGGGCAGTGACTCCGAGGAACTCGAACGGTTGGTGCCGAACCCCTGACCACCTGACCGACTGACCCAGGTTTCTTGTGTAGGGGCGCACTGACGTGCGCCCTAGAAGTCGTTGATAAAGAGGGGTTTGTGGGCGCACGTCAGTGCGCCCCTACATGCCTCAGTCAAGATCAAGCGGATTTTGAGACAGTCTCTTCAGCCCACGGGCCAGAAAAAATTAACAAACTCCCAACTGTGTGAATTCCATTGCCTTCGAACCTTCTGAAGGCTACTATCTACGGCAAGTCTTCTTGGAGGGATAGACATTGGTCGGGACCACCCTTAGCCATTTCAAAGTTTTGGAGAAGATCGGCGAGGGTGGCATGGGAACCGTCTACCGTGCCCAGGACACAACGCTGGACCGTGAAGTCGCCATCAAGGTTCTGCCCAAGCAGTTCACCCAGGATCTGGAACGGCTGGTTCGATTTGAACGTGAAGCCAAGCTCCTGGCCTCGCTCAATCATCCCAACATCGCCGCCATCTACAGCTTCGAGCACTCGGAGGACGTTCATTTTCTGGTGTTGGAACTGGTAGAAGGTGAAACCCTGGCCGAGCGGGTCGCTAAAGGTCCACTCCCTGTAGAAGAAGCCCTTGAAGTCTGCCGTCAAATCGCCGAGGGTGTGGAAGCGGCCCACGAGAAAGGTGTCATCCACCGAGATCTGAAACCCGCCAATGTGAAGGTCACACCCGAGGGCAAGGTCAAAGTCCTGGACTTTGGCCTGGCCAAAGCCTTTGAGGGTGAGACTCCGGCTACCGACACTTCCCAGTCGCCCACCCTGATCGAGGGGATGACCAGGGCTGGAGTGATCCTGGGCACGGTTGGCTACATGAGTCCAGAGCAGGCTCGTG
>SMUY01038897.1_pt1 | contig 14561 bp, 15 predicted proteins | sample 2456441 | NCBI WGS metagenome assembly SMUY01 (sample SAMN11095931, study PRJNA526329) | marine sediment metagenome | biome: Marine sediment; feature: Surficial sediment; material: Deep marine sediment; isolation source: Hadal surficial sediment | place: Pacific Ocean | collected 2014-11 | depth...
GACGTGAGGCGGAATACCAACCACGCGTCGATCGTCCCGAACAAGGCGTCACCCGTTTGGGCCCGTTCCCGCAATCCGGGTACGTTCTCGAGCAGCCACTCGATCTTGGTGGCCGAAAAATACGGATCCCACACCAAGCCCGTGCGTTCGGTCAGGTACGCTTCGCCAAGCTCGGCGTGCAGTTCGCGACAGCGCTGCGTCGTGCGACGATCTTGCCATACGAGCGCGCGGTGGAGCGGTTTCCCCGTGACGCGGTCCCAGGCCACGACCGTCTCGCGTTGGTTGGTGATTCCCACCGCGTTGGGAGATGTCCCCGCCCGCTCAAGGGCCTCCCGACCGGCTTCGAGCGTGCACTGCCAAATCTCTTCGGCGTCGTGCTCCACCCAACCGGGCTGAGGGAAATATTGTGTTAACTCCCGGTAACCGCGGCCGAGCACCGCACCATCCTGCCCCACAACCAGGCAGGTGGATCCGGTCGTGCCCTGATCGATCGCCAGCACCGACTTCACGGGTGCCGGCCTTGCGCCTGCCCCGGTTCTCCGGCGTGGTCCCGCACACCCGAAAACAGCCGATCGATGGACTCCGGATAGGGAGCCACGATCACACCGGCGTCGGTCACGATGCCCGTGACCAGCGCGGCGGGCGTGACGTCGAACGCGGGGTTGTATACCGACACGCCGTCCGCCGTCTCGATTTCATCTGCGGCGCGTTGCTCTATCGGTATTGCGGCGCCGTCCGGCGCGCCGAGATCGAACGAGCTCCGCGGGGCGGCCACGTAAAAGGGAATCCCAAAACTCTTCGCGATCACCGCCAAGTTTTGCGTTCCGATCTTGTTGGCGACATCACCGTTGGCTGCGATTCGGTCCGCCCCCACGACCACCACGTCCACGCGCCCCTGCCCCATGACCGTGGCGGCCGCGCTGTCCACCATCACGGTGCAGGGAATGTTGGTCCGGCCCAGTTCCCATGCGGTGAGCCGACTCCCCTGGCGGAGCGGTCGTGCTTCGCATGCGTACACCTCGCTCACCCTGCCCTGCTCGTGGGCCACTCGGATGATGCCCAGCGCCGTACCGATGCCACCGGTGGCGAGCATGCCCGTGTTGCAATGCGTCAGCACGCGCGCCCCCTCCGGAAATTGGCTGGCGCCGGCCTCCGCGATGGCTTGGCACATCCGCGCGTCCTCATCCCAAGTGCGCTGCGCCTCTTCTCGCAGGGTTCTCGCCAGTGTCGCCCCCGCTTGGTCGTCATCGCTCGCACTAATCCGCTCGTCTGCCACCCGTCTCACACGCTCAACCGCCCAGCGCAAGTTGACCGCCGTGGGGCGCGCGTCCGCCATGGTATCGCACGCATCCGATAGCCACTGGAGGGCAGCCGATTTCCCAGCCGCCAGAGAGCCATCATCCACGGCTCGCGCCGCCGCCGCCGCCAATCCCATGGTGGCCGCGACGCCGATGAGGGGAGCGCCACGCACCCGCAGGGATTGTATCGCTTCGACCATGTCGTCGATCGTATGGATGTCGACGAACCGCGTCTCCGCCGGGAGGCATGTCTGATCGAGTATGCGAACGGCTCCCGCCGGTGTCCAACTGATCGCCTCTGAGTGCATGTCGTAAGAAACTACCGTCGACCTCTTTCCGTAGTTAGCTTGCCCGCCGGCCGAGACATTCGACCGGTCCTTCATGCATCTCTACACGCGACGGAGCCAATCGGTGGATACTCACGCTGAGGCTTTTCTCGTCGCAACACCCATGCTGTCCCTGGCCGTCACCGTTGCCGGCGATGCCATCACGGAGATCCGTCTCGGTGCCGCCGCGCCTCGGCTTCCCGCCACCACCCTCGAGCGTGGCGTGGCCGAGCAGTTAGCGCAGTATCTCGCGGGTTCACGCTCGGTGTTCACGGTGCCAACGGACCCAGCGGGTACACCCTTTCAGCAGGCGGTATGGAAACAGCTCTGTGCCATTCCCTACGGGCAAACCCAAACGTACGGAGAGGTCGCGGCCGCCGTCGGCAATCGCGGCGCAGCGAGAGCAGTGGGAATGGCCAATCACCGCAATCCCATCCCGCTCGTGATTCCCTGCCATCGGGTGGTCGCTGCGGGCGGAAAGCTTGGCGGATACGGCGGCGGGCCGCAACTGAAGCGCCGACTGCTTCGGCTCGAAGCAACGCGGATGCCATTATTCGGATGATCTCCTCGTTGATTTGAACGAAAGAAATCGGTATTTTATTGCATGCGCAACCTCACACGCGCGGCTTGGCTACGGTACGTCTCAAGGCGTTCCGTAGTTTTTTTTGAAGCCTGTGATGTTGATCCCGGACTGACGGCTGTGCGATAACTCAGCTCTGATGGGGGCGGTTTCCACGTGGGTCTGACCGACCTCACCATTCGGAACTTTCGCAACATCGCCGCTTTGGATCTCGAGCTGCCGGAGGCGGGGGCCGTCATCATCGGCGGGAACGGTCAAGGCAAAACGAACTTGCTGGAGGGCATCTACTATCTCGTACTTTTCCGATCCTTCCGCGGCGCCCACGACCGGGAGCTGGTTCGCTTCGACACGCCGGGTTTTTTCGTGGCAGGATCGTCCCGGGGACGGGTGACGGCCGGGTACGAGGTGGCAGGGAAGCGAAAGAAAGTCACGATAGATCGCGCGCCGGTTCATCGCCTCGCGTCCGCCGTGGGGCATGTGGTTGCCGTTGCATTTTCGCCGGCCGATCGGCAGCTCGTGTCGGGCGGTCCGGCCGTGAGACGACGCTATCTGGATGTGCTGCTCTCGCTGAGCGATTCGAGGTATCTTGCGGCGCTGTCCGCGATGCGGGCTGCATTGAAACAACGCAACGCGGCGTTGCGGCTCGGGAGGGAAGATGCGGCCCGTGCGTTCGACGAGCCGTTCGCTGCGGCGGCCGACCAGATAACGGCGGCGAGAGCGCGATGGGTGGATAGGTGGGCCCCGCGGTTCAGTACCATATGCTCCGACATGGGAGAGCAAGGCGTCGCCTTAATGCAGTACTACAATCAGTCAGGAGCGAACGACCCTTCCGTGGATCTACGACAGCAACTGGTCGTGGCCGTCGACCGGGACTTGCGCCGCGGGGCCACTACCGTGGGACCGCACCTGGACGATCTGCGACTGGTGCTCGGCGGACGAACCATGCGCGCTTATGCGTCCGCCGGCCAACAGCGGACGGCGGCGATTGCGCTCAGGTTGATCGAGGCCGAAACGCTCGCAGAGGCGACGGGACAGATGCCGATCGGCCTGTATGATGACGTATTTGCCGAACTCGATCCGGGGAGGCAGGCCAACTTGCTGCGTCTGATCCGCGACACCATGCCCGGCCAGGCGATCGTGACCGCTCCGCGGGATGCCGAGGTTCCGCAAGAGTTGTTCGACCGCCCGCGCTGGACGATGACCGGAGGCACGATTGAGCAATAATCGGGCGCTTCTGGTTCGCGAGGTGCTGACGAGCTATTTGGACCGTCACAATCTCCAAGCACGCGTGCAGCAGGCCAGCGTCATCAACGATTGGGAGAAGCTCGTCGGCGTGCAGTTGGCCAGGGTGACGGAGCCAGACTCCATAGACCGCGACGGGACGCTCCGCGTTCGCGTACAATCGGCTGCGTGGCTGCAGGAACTGCAGCTGACCTCGCCGACGATCATAGCCGAGTTGGCCAAGCAGGGACGAACGATCAAGCGGATTTGGTGGAGCCTCGGCCCCGTTAGGGAACGCGAAGGAGCATACCAGAGACGCTCGCGGCGGGGTGCGGGAACGAAGACGGAGCACGGGAACAATAATGAAAACCGGCAGCTGGCCAACAACGGCCACGGCTGAAACGAGGGGTTGAATGGCAACGGAATCTACCAGCGGCAACCAGCCGGACGGCGCAGCACAATACAGCTCCGACGCGATACAGGTTCTGAAGGGGCTCGAGGCGGTGCGAAAGCGCCCCAGCATGTACATCGGATCGACGTCCGCGCGCGGCCTCCATCACTTGGTTTACGAGGTCGTTGACAACTCGATTGACGAGGCGTTAGCGGGATATTGCACCCAGATCGACCTCACCATCCACGCGAACGACTCTGTTACCGTCATCGATGACGGGCGCGGCATTCCGGTCGACATTCACAAGACTGAGAAGAAGCCGGGCCTCGAGATCGCCATGACGATGCTGCACGCCGGTGGCAAGTTCGACAAGAGCACCTACAAGGTTTCCGGCGGCCTCCACGGAGTCGGCGTGTCGGTGGTCAACGCCCTGTCCGCAACACTGAACGTGTGGGTCTGGCGTGACGGCAAAGAACACCACATGGCCTTTGAGCGCGGGGACACGACAGAGGCCCTCGAGGTCCGAGGCGATACTGACCGCACAGGAACCAAGATCACTTTCCTGCCGGATCCGAAAATCTTTACCGACACGCAGTACGACTACGAGACGCTTGCCAACCGGCTGCGCGAGTTAGCCTACCTCAACGCGGGCATCGCACTCAGCATCACCGACGAACGAGTCGGCAAACAGCGCCATGAATCGTTTCTGTTCCAAAAGGGCCTTCCGGAGTTTGTGACGTTTCTGCGCGGCAGCAGTAAACCGCTGCACCCCAAGCCGATTAGCATCGTCACCGTCAAGGACGACGTCGAAGTCGATATCGCGATGCAGTACGGCGATGCGTTCTCGGAAAACATCTTTTCCTTTGTCAACAACATCAATACCCACGAGGGCGGGACTCACCTGACCGGATTCAAGTCCGCCCTGACACGTGCCATCAACGAGGTCGTCAAGGTGCGGGGATCGCTCAAGCGAGAGAGCTTCTCACTCAGCGGAGATGACGTTCGAGAGGGATTGACGGCGGTGATTCACGTCAAGGTGCGGGAGCCGCAATTCGAGGGCCAGACGAAAACGAAGCTCGGCAACAGCGAAGTGGAGAGTATCGTCAAGACGGTCGTGTACGAACACCTCAGCAATTACCTCCACGAGAATCCCGCCGTCGCCAAAGCCGTCATTGAAAAGGCGACTGGCGCGGCCCGCGCCCGCGAGGCGGCGCGCAAGGCGCGCGAACTCGTGCGAAAAAAGAGCGCGCTCGACAGCGGAGTACTCCCCGGAAAGCTCGCCGATTGCTCCGTGTCGGATCCGACAATCACCGAACTCTATCTCGTCGAAGGCGACAGCGCGGGTGGGTCGGCCAAGCAAGGACGGGATCGCGGCTATCAAGCCATCTTGCCGCTGCGCGGGAAGATCCTCAACGTGCAGAAGTCGCGCATAGACAAGATCCTGTCCAACACCGAGATCCTCGCCATACTCACGGCGATCGGGACCGGTGTGGCCGGGGACGATTTCCGGCTGGACGACGCCCGCTACCACAAGATCATCATCATGACCGACGCCGACGTCGATGGAGCGCATATCCGGACGCTCCTGCTGACGTTCTTCTACTCGCAAATGCGGCCGCTCATCGAATCCGGATACGTGTACATCGCGCAACCACCTCTCTACCGGATCGCCAAGGGAAAAGAAGAATACTACGCGTATCACGACAATGAACGTGACGAGTACGTCAAGCGGCTATCGAACGGCGCCGGAAAGGGTAAGGTCTCGATACAGCGGTACAAGGGCCTGGGTGAAATGAATCCCGAGCAGTTGTGGAAGACGACTATGGACCCAGCCACCCGCACGATTCTCCGGGTCGAAATCGAGGAAGCGTTCAATGCGTCGCAGCTCTTCGAGAAGTTGATGGGCGACGACGTCGAGCCGCGTCGCGCGTTCATCGAAGAAAACGCGAGATACGTGAAGAATCTGGATATCTAGCGTAGAATCAGGTTTCGGGTTTCGGGTTTCGGGTTCCAACTACCGGAATCGAAACCCTCAACCCTGACACCGGATACCAGACCCCTGTTTCACGATCTGACACGTCGCATTGCTACGGTGTCACCCATCCCCCATTGACGTGGATATGACCGATCGTGCCTCTTCCAAGTGGACCACGCTCTCTGCCGTTGAGCGAGCCGTCGTGGGGTGCCGCCGGTGCCCACGATTGATCGCACACTGCGAGCACGTCGCACGGCAAAAGAAACACGCGTTCCGCGACTGGACCTATTGGGGAAAACCGGTGCCCGGGTTTGGCGATCCCACCGCGCGCCTGCTCATCGTCGGGCTGGCACCGGCCGCGCACGGCGCCAATCGAACCGGACGCATGTTTACTGGCGACACGAGCGGTGACTGGTTGTACGAAGCGTTGCACGAGTTCGGATTCGCCAGCCAACCTGAGTCGTCATCGCGATCGGACGGCATGCGCTTGACCGATTGCTACATCACGGCGGCCGCCCGGTGCGCTCCACCCCAAAATCGTCCGACGGCCGGGGAAATCGCCAACTGCCGGCCCTTCCTCGTGAGAGAACTCGCACTCCTCCGGCAAGTTCGCGTGGTACTGTCTCTCGGTCGGGTGGGATATGAAGCGTGGCTACGCGCCTCGGGCTGGTGGCGGCGCCTGACACCACAGGAACGTCCCCCGTTCGGCCACGGGTGGGAAGCGGCATTGCCGGATGGCAGCACCCTGTTGTGCTCCTACCACCCGAGCCGGCAAAACACCAATACCGGGCGTCTCACCCGCGCGATGTGGTGGGCTGTATTCCGGCGGGCGCGGCAGCTAGTGGAGCGAACTTGACATAGAATCGCTTGTGGCGACCATTACCATTGCAATCCTGCCGGCGCCATCAGGCGGGCCACCGCTCAAACCCTGGGGGAACGCATGTCACGTCTTGGTTCGATGGTCACTATCGCTCTCCTGCTATTGATAACGGCGTGTGCGTCCGGCGGCCGGGGCGCAGGGACGGACTCGGGCTCGGGCGGCGCTCGCCGCGACCGAATCACGGCCGATGACCTCGCAGGTATCGTGGAGGACAACGCGTACGATGTGATATCGCGGTTGAGGCCGCAGTGGCTACGACGGCGCGGCCGATCGCTCTTGCCCGCGGTGTTCCGTGACAACATGCGCGTCGGGACGGACATCGAGGCCCTCAAGTCCATCAGGCTCGAAAACGTGTTCGAGCTGAGATATCTCAGTGCCAGTGACGCCACCATGCGCTGGGGCACCGGATTTACCGGAGGGGTGATTCAAATCGTGACGCGCCGTTGATCGGACGCAAGGCATGCACCGGCAGTGCAGCTGACGCGAGTTGCCGTGGGAACGCGCGTTTCCGGCTGAACCGGGGACGGCGGGCGTTCGGAGGTTAGCCGCCGCGCAGTGTGGTGTCGGCAGGCGTGAGCCGGTCGACCGTGAACGTGCTGATCCGGTACACGGTGGTATCCCCATCCCGTCGGGTCCAAAACGCGCCCGCCGTCGAGTCGAACATCACGTCGATTAGAATCTCGCCCTGGAGGTCCCTCAAGACTGCCCGACGCTCGGACCGACTAAAGTCGGCAGAGTCACGCTGCTCGGGGCCCGGGAAACCGGTGGCGCGCAGGTTGCGATATTGGCGAAGAAACGTCGCGACGGCCGACGAGTCCGCCGCGTGCCCGTCCGATAACACCCAACCGTCCCCCCCCTCCTCTCTACGCACGGTGTAGCTCTGCCTCCCCAACCTTATGTCGGCAGACCCCACACTGTCGGGCTCGATAGTCGAGACGCTGCGGTCGCGCCAGTCGTCGAGCCGACGACCGATGTAACTCGACAGACGCGTGCGAACCGAATACACGTTGTCTTCATTTGGCCTGCGGAAGTACGTGTCTTGAAACGATCGCCCGCGCTTGCCCACGAGGAAGTGGGCCAGCGTTTTACCCCCGCCGTAAATGAGCAAGGTGCGAGCGGTGCCTTCGTCGATCTCCAAGCGTCCGTGCGTCGATGCGCTCTGCGCGATCAATTGTCCTTGAGGCTGCTCTTCGAGAGCGCTGAACACCTCGTTGATGGTCGCTTCGGCAGCCCTCCAGCCGTTCACGGTCCAGTCTTCCGGCGCGCGCTTTACGAGCGTTATGGTATCAGTAGCCCGCCGAATCACGATCGAGTCCGCGGCGTCCACGGAGATAGCCGGCAGTTCGAAGTCACTCACCGACTCGTCAAATCCACCCCGAAGGATCTCCGCCACGACCCAAAGGAGCAGCAGCGCGCCGACAGCCATGGCCACCTGCCTGAGACGGTCGCCGGTCATGCCACCACCTCACTGGCCGCGACTCGAACGTATCGCCGGCGTATCATCTGGCGCCGCTTGAGGAGGCGCAGGATGGCAAGGGCGATAATCAGGAGCGGAATGCCAATGATGTTCGCGTACTTGACCAGGTCCCGCTTCGTCTCGCTGGAAAACACCAACGCCGGGGGAGTCCGGTTCTTGGCCCGGATGCCGATCAGCGCTTCGTCCTGGGCCAGCCAATCGACGGCATTGAGCCCGAACGCGAGGTTGCTGGCCGTCCCCTGCACGAACCGATCCTGCAGGAAGTCGGAGTTCCCGACGACGATGACCCTCCCCCGCGGACCGTCGAAATCGTCGACCGCCAGCGGGTTCACCGCAGCGCCGAGCAGTCGTACTCCCAGTCCATCGCGCCGGAACCGTCGTTGCGGCGCCAGCATCGCCATCATCGAATCGATACCAGCTCCTTGGGACGTCACGAACAGCGGAACCACTGTGCCCGCCACGGCCCCTGACGTGTCCAACGTACTGGTCCATGGCATGAACACACCCTCGATATCCTGATTGACCGAACTACGGCGTGTACTCAACGCCCGGATCCACAACGGATATGGCGCGACCATCTGCCCGAACTGTGTGGGCAGGGCCACCTGCTCGTTGGACAGCAGATCGTATGCCATATCGGATTGAATCTTGATGCCGTAGGGTTCCAACAACTCGTTCCACAGCACGTCCTGCGCCATGACGAACTCCGACTGTCCCGGAAGCTGCATGCCGTCCGCCATGAACAGCGCGCTCCCACCCCTATCCAGGAAGGCGCGCAGCCGGTCCATCTGATCGAGCGCGAGTGCGTCGGGAGCGCCGATCAGTACCATCACGTCGACCGAGTCACTCGGCTGGCCGACCTCAGGCAAGCTCATCGTGCGGACCTCGTACGTCTTTTGCAGCTCCTGACGGAACGTATTGAAGGAACGCGGCGTCGGTTGCTGTTGCGCAACCGGCGCGATGTAGAAACCCACGGTCGCCTTGTCTTCCAGCGTCATCCCACGAATGGCGGACGACAGCCGGTACTCCAAGTCGTCGGTACGTTGAATGAACGGAATGGTTTCCGTTTGATCGGCGAATTGAATGGCTAACCCCAAGTACCCGTCGCGTACGGTGAACTCGGATTCGCCGACGACGTTGAACTGCACGGGCGGCACTCCGAGATTTCGCGCCTCCTCTTCGATCTCGGGGCTCTCAGCCGGATCCTGCACGATCACGCGGAGCCTGCCGCGGCCGGCACCGCGATAATCACGCAACACATCGTCGATATCGCGCCGGAGCATCGCCAGCTCGGGCGGTAATTCCCTCGAGACAAACCACTTCAGCGTGACGATATCGCTGAGGTTGCCAACCAGATCCCGCGTAGCGCGCGACAAGGTGTATGCGCGACCCGGCGTGAGGTCGAGGCGTCCTCGGATGTTTCTCCCAAACAAGTTTATGACGACAAGCCCGACGACCATCAGCACGGTGGCCATACGCAACCGCTTCAATCCTTCGCCCGCCGGACTGAGTCTCCGGCCCATCAACGACGTGTATGCCAACGAGAGAAACGCAGCTGCCAGCGTCGTGAAGTAGATCACGTCGCGCAAGTCGATCACTCCACGCGCAATGTCACGGAAGTGTGACAACACGCCGAGGTGCAGCGCGACCGTGCTCAACGATGGCGGCAATCCGTCCAACACCGGAGTCCACGAGATCAGGAGGAGCACGAACATCGCTGCGATGGCGATGATGGCTGCCGTAATCTGGTTGCGCGTGAGACTGGACGTCCACACGCCGACTGCGGTGAGCCCGGCTGCCAGAAGCGCCGCGCCGAAGTACTGCGCGACGATCACCCCGGCGTGCAAGTCGGCGCCCAAAGAAAGCCCGATCACCGTGGGGAACGTCAGCCCCAACGCAATCCAAACAAACAGCAATTGTCCGAGGAACTTGCCGAGCAGCAGCTGCAGCTCGGTAATGGGCTGGGCCAGTACGATTTCGATGGTGCCGGTCCGCACATCTTCCGCAAGTGACCGCATGGTGACCAACGGAATGAAGAACAGAAAAAGCCAGGGCAACAGATCGAACATCGGACGCAACGAGGCCACATTGAACCGATATGCCCCGAAGACGAAGAACATGTAATCGTTGAATGCGATAAACACCACGAGCAGGATGTAGCCCGTCGGCAGATCGAACAGCATCTTGAGCTCGCGACGTGCGACTGTCCATATAGCGCTCATGCGGCCTCGCTCGCCTGTCCGTCGCCCGGCGAAGATTGGTCGTCGTCGTCCGCCGTCAACTCGAGGAAGAGGTCCTCCAGGCTGCGCGTTTCCTGAAACAGCTCGTACAGCGTCCACCCACGGTCTTTCGCCATTTCGAAGATCTTCGGTCGCACGTCGTGACCGCCACCCACAGTCACGGATACCGCGGTGCTCCCCGGTACGCTGGATTCCCTGGGCGTCACCAGCTGCACTCCCTCGAGCGAGCCGAGCCCACCGGCCACTCCGTCTCCCTCGGCCTCGACGAGTATCTGGACCGAGCCGGTGGCCTGTGCCACCAACACGTCTACGAGACCGTCGGCAACGATGCTACCCCGGTTGATGATCAGTAGTCGCGAACAGGTACGCGTTACTTCCGACAGTACGTGGGTAGATAGTATGACGGTGCGGTCCTGGCCGAGACCCTCGATCAGGTGCCCGATCTCCACCCGCTGGCTCGGATCGAGCCCCTCGGTCGGCTCGTCGAGCACCAACAGGTCGGGTTTGTGGAGAATCGCCTGTGCGAGTCCCACCCGCTGGCGATATCCCTTGGAGAGGTCACCGATGGGCCGGTAGTACACTTCTTCGGCGGCGGTTGCCCCTACGGCGTCGCCGATCGCCGCCGTCGCCGCCGCGCCGACCAGTCCGCGGAGCCGGGCAATAAACGTGAGATAATCGCCCACCACCATGTCGGTGTACAGCGGATTGTTCTCCGGCAAATACCCAATCCGCCGCTTGGCGGCGAGCGTGTCGGTGGCCAACGGCACCCCGTCGAGCAGAATCTCGCCCGCATCGGGGTCGAAGAACTGTGTGATCAAGCGCATGGTGGTGGACTTTCCCGCGCCGTTGGGACCGAGGAATCCCACCACTTGCCCCCGATCCACACTAAACGACACGTCGTCCACGGCCGTGATATCCCCAAACGCCTTGGAAACACCCTGTAGTGTGAGAAGCGACATCGCCTTGCCCCTGGTAATCATGCGATCCTTCGAGCGCAGGATGTTAAACTGGTCCGACCCACCTCTCAAGACCCCATGGCCCTCACGGCGGCCAGACCCTTGCGACTCTTGCGACCAAATCCTACTTTATACTACAAAGTCCTTTGTATTGAATTCGGGAGGCCCTGTGACTATTCCGACCCAAGAGGAACGGCTGCAAGCGGAAGAGACGCTAGCATACATCCGTGAAACGATGGAGTCCGCGTCCACCTTTACGGCCGTATCGGGTTGGGGAGTCGTCGGCGTGGGAACCGTCGGGCTGATCGCCTCGTGGCTCTCCTTGGCCGCGGGGGCCTCCTCCTTACTCGTCGTCTGGATTCCGACGGCGGTTGTCGCGGGCCTCATTTCCGCGGCGGCAAACGTGACAAAGGCCAAGCGTCTTGATGTACCCCTGTGGAGCGGATCGTTCCGCAAAATGGCGTGGGGGCTGGCGCCGGCGCTGGTAGCCGGGGCGCTACTGACTCATGCCCTGACCGCCGCGGATGCAACCCACCTCCTGCCAGGCATGTGGCTCGTGCTGTATGGAGCAGGCGTTACAGCAAGCGGTACGTTTTCGGTCCGAGCGCTGCGCTGGATGGGTTTGACAATGCTGGCGTTGGGGAGTCTCGCGCTGCTCAGTCCCGATCTCGGGCTGGCGGTGCTGGGGGTAGGGTTTGGAGCGGCGCACGTCGGTTTCGGGTTCTACATCGCGCAACGACATGGCGGCTAATTCCGTCGTCGACGGTCTCGATCAAATCATTCACGAGCGCCGACGGCTGGGCATCGTATCGGCGCTTGCGGCGAACGACCGGCAAACGTTCGCCGAGCTAAAAGCCGTCCTCCAAACCACGGATGGCAACCTCAGCGTGCACGCCCGCCGCCTGGAAGAAGCGGGATACATCAAGGTCACCAAGGGGTTCGAGGAGCGGAAACCGCGTACGGAGTACCGTCTCACCCCGAAGGGACGACGGGCACTCGAGATGTACCTGGAACAAATGGAATCGATACTCAGCGAAACGCGCCATGCGTTGGAGCGAACATGAGCGGACTGCACGTGGCGATCATCATGGACGGGAACGGCCGGTGGGCCCGGTCACGCCGGAAACCGCGCTGGCGCGGCCATCTGGCCGGGGTCGACAGCGTCCGGGACGTGGTGAGGGCGGCTCCGGACCTTGGCGTGCGAACCTTGACGCTGTACGCCTTCTCATCCGACAACTGGAAACGGCCGCCGACCGAGGTGGGACGGCTGTTCTGGCTGCTCAGAGAGTACTGCGCGCGTGAACGCGATGAGTTGCTGGCGAACGGCGTTCGCCTGACGGCCATCGGGCGGCGCGACCGAATCCCGGCGTCGGCGCTCCGCGCGCTCGAAGCGGTCGAGCAAGTCACCGCCGGCGGTACCACGCTCGACCTGCGGCTGGCAATCGACTACAGCGCCCGGGCGGCTATTACCACCGCTACCAAGACGCTGGCCCGCCGCGTCGCCCGGGGAGAGCTTCGTGTCGATGCGTTGACCGATCGGGAGCTGAACGACGCCATCACCGGGGGAGTCCCAGCACCCGATCTCCTGATCAGAACGGCTGGCGAAAGACGCCTCTCGGATTTCATGCTCTGGGAGCTGGCGTACACGGAGTTGTACTTCGAGACGGCGACGTGGCCCGAATTCGGCCGCAGTCACCTCGAACACGCGCTGGCGGATTTCCGCCGCCGGGAGCGCCGCTTCGGCGCCGCCGGCCCGAAAGAACAAACCGTTCCCGCAAGCGCGGTGGCCGAGGCGGTCGGAGCGGTCGGGTAAGCCCACGACTTCGGGGGAACTCTCCGGATCCCCCGAGCGTTTGGGGACGGTATGAGCTTCCGAATGGCCCGCTGGACTCCGACACCTGAGCCCCTCGCCTCTGGTACCTCTTCGCCAAGCGGAGTCATGACGCTCTCCGAGTCCCAGGCAGCCGACGACGATTTCGAAACTCTGCTGGACGGCATCCTCGAACCGGCCTACCGAACCGCTTATCACCTGACGCGGGACCAGGCGGATGCGGAGGAATTGGTGCAGGAAGCCGCCCTGCTCGCGTTCAAGGGATTTGCGCGGTTCGAACGGGGCACGAACTTCAAGGCATGGTTCCTGACGATTCTGCGGAACCGATTCGTGTCCCTCTACCGGAAGAAGCAGCGACAAGTTCCGACGGTCGACCTCGAAGATGCCGGCGACCTCTACATGTTCGCCAAGAGTCGGCAGGCCGGCCTGTCAAACGTCACGAGCGATCCGGCCACATATCTGATGGAGCGACTGGATTCCGAACAGGTCGCCACCGCGTTGAGCGAGCTGCCGATGGAGTTCCGAGAGGCCGCGATACTCTATTTCACGCAGGATCTGTCGTACCAGGAAATCGCGGGCATCCTCGACGTGCCTGTGGGCACCGTGCGATCCCGATTGCACCGAGGCAGACGGCTGCTGCAACGAAAGCTGTGGCTGCTGGCCGAAGAGTACGGCATCGTCCCGGCGAAGCGAGTCACGGAGGAGGGCCCGTGAGCGAAATGGACCGCTCGACGTGTGAAGAGACCGTTCGCCGGTTAAACGATTTCCTGGATCGTGAGTTGCGGGACAGTGAAATGGCGATCGTGCGAGAGCACATCAACGCCTGCGAGGTGTGCACCAACGGTTTCGAGTTCACCGGCTCCATCCTGCAAGCCATCAAGGCCAAACTGCACGACGCATCACTTCCCGAGGGTCTCAAGGCCCGCGTCTTCGCGCGGCTGCGCGCCATGGAGGAGGGCAACGCTGGCTAGTTGCGGCCTTTCAGTTGGCCGATTTGTCGGCGCTCTTTTTTCGTCGGTTTGCCCTCGGTACGGGTACGCGTGGAGGCAGCCAACTTGTATTGCTCCGCCAGGCGAGCGCGGGCCTCCCGACTCTCCTCCGCTTCCTCATAGAGCAGCGCCGCATCTTTGGCGGAACCTCGCCGACCAGAGGGTGCCAGCACCGTGAGACGGTATTCGTACGGCTCCTTTCGAATCCGGAGCCGGTCGCCGGCACGGAGCGCCTTGGCCCGCTTCACCCGTTCGCCGTTGACCTGAATCTTACCCCCGGCAATGGCGTCTACAGCAAGTCGGCGTGTCTTGTAGAATCGGGCCGCCCATAACCACTTATCGAGCCGCACCGACTCCGGCGTATCATGTTCGCTGTTCTGTGCCACCTTCAACTTCC
>SMUY01228351.1_pt1 | contig 14561 bp, 10 predicted proteins | sample 2456441 | NCBI WGS metagenome assembly SMUY01 (sample SAMN11095931, study PRJNA526329) | marine sediment metagenome | biome: Marine sediment; feature: Surficial sediment; material: Deep marine sediment; isolation source: Hadal surficial sediment | place: Pacific Ocean | collected 2014-11 | depth...
CTCTCGCATGGGCTCCCGGGGAGGCAGGCTCAGCTCGACGCCGCCGAGGGGCTCGAAGCGCCGCCGGATCGCCTCTGCCAGGCCGAGGGATCGCTCCGACGCATCGGCAAGCGTGACGCGCAGAATGCTGCGCACCTCTTCTTCCATGGAACGGTTGTGCCGCGCCGCGCGAACCCTGAGCCTGTTCTTGATATGCGGGTCGAGGTTCCTGATGGTGATACTGGCCACGGGTTTCTCCTGCGTCGCCGGTGCGAGCCTCCAAATCGTGCGCGATCATTCTGCAATCACTGAATGCAGTGTAATCAATGCAGTCATCATGGATCAAGCGCTCCACACCCCCATGCGCTGAATTGAAAGTGGTGGTAGAGGGGCCCCGATCACGGTCGGTCGCGGACCGCCCGGCGCCCGGCGGTGCCGTCCACGGCGCCCACGGTAAGCAGAGATGGGCGTAGTTGCTACAATTCCCTGATGAGCGAATGGCACCACACCACAGTATGTTGCGTGCGGCATAACGGCAGCGTCGCCATGGTCTCCGACGGCCAGGTGAGCCTCGACACCACGATCATGAAGCACGGCGCGCAGAAGGTCCGCCGCCTGCACGAGGACAGTGTTATCGCCGGCTTCGCCGGTTCCTCGGCCGACGGGCTGGCGCTGTTTTCCCGTTTCGAGGGCAAGCTCAAGGAGTTTCAGGGGAACCTGCGGCGGGCGGCGGTAGAGCTCGCCAAAGACTGGCGCATGGACCGGGCGCTGCGGCACCTGCAGGCGCTGATGATCATCGCCGACAAAGAAACGTCGATCCTGCTGTCCGGCACCGGCGATGTCATCGAGCCCGACGACGGGGTGCTCACCATCGGCTCCGGCGGACCCATGGCGCTGGCCGCGGCCCGCGCCCTGCTGGCGCACACCGATTTCGACGCCGAGACCATCGCCCGCGAAGCGGTGAAGATCGCCTCGGGCATCGACATCTATACCAACGATCAGCTGACGGTCGAAGTGCTGGCCGCCGGCGACGCAGAAAGCTGAGGATGTGCCCATGGTGATCCGCCTCCCGGAGAGCGTCGATGCGATGCGTGCCGAACATGGTCCCGACGCCGATGAGCTGACGCCGCGGCAGATCGTCGCCGAGCTCGACAAGTACATCGTCGGCCAAGCGGCGGCCAAGCGAGCCGTTGCCATCGCCATGCGCAACCGGCGTCGCCGGTTGCTGTTGCCGGAGGACCTGCGCGACGAAGTGGCGCCCAAGAACATCATCATGATGGGCCCCACCGGCGTCGGCAAAACGGAGATATCGCGCCGCCTGTCGCGCCTTACCGCATCGCCGTTTCTAAAGGTCGAAGCGACCAAGTTCACCGAGGTCGGCTACGTCGGACGCGATGTCGAGTCCATGGTGCGCGACCTGGTGGAGGTCGCCATCAACTTGGTCAAAGCAGAAAAGACGGAAGAGGTGAAGACCAAGGCACGGGCGCAGGCCGAGGAGCGTCTCCTTGACCTGCTGCTGCCGCCCACACCGCCGCCCATGCCGCCGACTCGTCCGACACCGGTGATGGGAGAAGAAGCGCCTACCGAAACGGTGTCGCGCGCCGACCAGCGCGCCACCCGCGAGAAGTTGCGCCAGTTGCTTCGCGACGGCGCCCTCGACGATCGCAGCGTCGAGGTGGAGATCACCGAGAGCCAATCTCCCAGCTTCCAGATCTTCACCGGGCAAGGCACCGAGCAGATGGACGTCAACCTGCGCAACATGATGCCGGGCCTGTTCGGTGGTCGCACCACGCGGCGCCCCATGCAGGTGCCCGACGCCCTCGAGCATCTCGAGCGCGAGTCGGCGGAGGGGTTGCTCGACGAGCAGGAGATCAACCGCGACGCCCTGCAGCGGGTGGAGAACTCGGGCATCATTTTCCTCGACGAGATCGACAAGATTGCCGGCCGCCACGGGGGCTCGGGCCCGGATATTTCTCGCGAAGGTGTGCAACGCGACATCCTGCCGATCATCGAGGGCAGCGTGGTGAACACCCGCTACGGCATGGTGCGCACCGATCACATTCTGTTTCTCGCCGCCGGCGCCTTTCACATGAGCAAGCCGTCCGACCTGATCCCCGAGCTGCAAGGACGCTTCCCCATCCGTGTCGAGCTCGATCCACTGACCGAGGAGGACCTGGTGCGCATCCTCAAGGAACCGGAGAATTCGCTGGTGCGCCAGTACATCGCGCTGCTGCGCACCGAAGGCATCGAGGTCGAATTCACCGACGATGCCATCGAGGCCATTGCCAAATACGCCGCCCTGGTGAACGATCGCAGCGAGAATATCGGCGCCCGCCGGCTCCACACCGTCATGGAACACGTCGTCGAGGAGTTGTCGTTCACCGCTTCCGAGCGCTCGGGAGAGCAGGTGACCATCGACGCCGAGTACGTGCGCGCGGCGCTCGATGAACTGGTGGCCGACGAGGACCTGTCGAAATACATCCTGTGAGAGCTCGCGAACGCACCCCACGCAGGCAGCTAGCCGGGCTAGGCGGCGCGCTGTTGCTGCTATTGCTGCTCCCGCCGCTGTTGGTCGGTTGCGGCAGCCGGGGCGCCCCGCTGCCGCCGGTGTATCCCAACCCCCCTGCCATGCTCGGGCTCACCGTGGCGCAACGGGGATCGTTCGCAATCCTACGGTTTCCAGCGCCGTTGCTCTCGGTGCAGGTCGGCTCCGAGGATGTCGAGCTGGAAGAGGTCCTGGTGCTGCTGTATGCCGAGCGCTACCCGGTGATCACCGCCGACATCCTCATTGCTGCGCTCGACCGGCGTAGCGAGGTGATGAGCAGCGACGCCGCCGCCGAAGCGTTGGCGGCGGCCGCCCGCGCGGTGCAGCAGGCGGCCGTCGCCGAGGCCACCGCCGCCGGGCTTGCGCCGCCGACACCCGACCCCGATGCGCCCCTCACGGCGGTGCGGCGCCGCGGCCTCGACGAGGACCTGATCCACCGAATGCCGCCCGAGGTCTTGCTGGAGTGGCGCCGACAGGGTCTTGCCGAAGACGCCGTGCTGGCGGCTGCACAACGTCTGATCAACGACGTCAATCTGCTGTGGACCCGCCTCGGACTGCCCACCACTGTCCTCGACCCGGACCAATCGGTGCTGCTGCCCGACGCCGGTACCATCGCCGCCGCCAGCGCCGAGATGGTCGAGGCGGAGGCCTATGAGCGCCCGCTGGCGGTGGGAGCGTTTCTGGGCCGGGCATCGGTCTCGCGGCGCATACCGGTGGAGCAGTTCGAGGCGTTGCGCACCGACACATCGTTGACCGCCAACCCGACGTTGCAGGTCGCCATCCCGTTGGGAACACCGTCCACCGGCGCCTTGCGAACGCGCTATTTTTTTGCCGTGCGCGGCAGCTCCACACGGCAGACGCCGGGCCTGGTCACGGCCCTGGTGGCGCTGGCGCCGATCCCGGTGCCGGTGGCGCCGGCCAACGTCGGCGTCGTGGTGGGCGCTGACGGCGTCGAGCTCACCTGGGATCCACCGCCCGGCGACCTGGCGTTGCGCCGACTCGACCCCGCAGCGCTGCGCTACAACGTGTACCGCATGCTGCCGGGCGAGATCGCCTCAGCCAATATGCTGAACCCGACGCCATTGAGCGGGACCACCTTCACCGACCGCGGCATGCGATGGGGCGAGACCTATGTCTACGAGGTGCGCGCCCTCAGCCCGGCGACCAGCACGCTGCAGGGTGCCCTCGCCCCGGCGGCGAGCACCCTGCTGCGCGAAAGCGAGGGCGCCAAGACCCTCGACGTGCAGGTGATCGACCAGTACCCGCCAGCGCCGCCGACCAACGTCAACGCGGCGCGCGTCGGCAACCGTGTACCACTCCAGTGGACGCCTTCGGTGTCGATCGATCTCATTGGCTATCGCGTCTACCGGCACCCGTTTCCCGCTCCCTCCGTGCCGCAGCGTTTCGATCCCACCGCCCCAGAAGATGAATCCGGTGAAGCCGGCGCCACCGCCCCGGAACCCACCACGCCGGTCGCCGTCACACCGGTCGCCACCACGCCAGTCGCCACCACACCCGCGCAGGGCGAGCCGGATGCGCCCGCCGACAACGAGATGGTCGACGCCGGTTGGGAGCTGCTCACCACCAACCCGGTGCCGTTCAGCCGCTTCACCGACAGCACCGCCGACCCCTCGGTGCGCTACGTCTACGCCGTCGAGGCAATCGATGCTGCTGGTAACCTCAGCGCCCTGGCGCTGGGCACAGAACCCGGAGACAACAACCGTTGAGTAAACGCCGCTGGCCGTTGCCGTTCTTCAAGTACAGCGGCGCCGGGAACGACTTCATCATCCTCGACGCACGTCACGGCGAGCCCATCGGCAACCCCGAGGCGCTGGCCAAGGCGCTGTGCCGCCGCGGCCGCTCGGTGGGCGCCGACGGGCTCATCGTTATCGAGCCGCCCGACGCCGCCGACGACAGGATTCTCGCCCGCATGCGACTGTGGAACGCCGACGGCTCCGCGGCGGAAATCTCCGGCAACGGCGCCCGTTGCGTGGCCCGCTTCCTGGTCGACCATGGCGCTGCCGCCGATCGGGTGTGCTTCGCCACCGACATCGGGACGGTGACGGCCCAGGTCGACGGCGACATGTGCCGCGTGCAGCTGCCGACGCGGGCGCGCGTCTTCCCGAACCGGCGACTGCGTGTCGAGGGCCGCGATCTGAGCGGCACTTACGTCGAGGTCGGCGTGCCGTTTTTTGTTTGTTTCCACGACAACCCCGATGATCTGGCGATCCGCTTCCTGGGGCGCGCCATCCGCAACCATGCGGAGCTGGCGCCGCGTGGGGCCAACGTCGACTTCGTACGCGTCGAAGACGATCAGAGGCTGTACTTCCGCGTCTATGAGCGCGGCGTCGAGGACGAGACGTTGTCGTCGGGAACCGGCAGCATAGCGGCGGCGCTCGCCGCCGCCGCCGCCGGCAAGGTGTCCTCTCCGGTGATATGCGCCGCCCGCGGCGCCGAGCTCACCGTCCGTTTCCGCCTCGTCGACGCCGGCCGCGCGCCGGCCACGGAAGCGGCTGAAGCAGCGGAACCGGCTGAAGGCGAGGAAGCGTCCGCCCACGCGCCGGAAGAGGCACCGGCGGACGCAGCCCCTGAACCGGAAAGCGGAACCGCAGCGTTGCTGCCGCCGCTCGTCGAGGGGGTCGCTCCCGCGGATCGTGTAGAGTTCTTCGAGCTCGAAATCGAAGGCGACGCCATGCCGATTTACAGCGGCGAGGCCACGGTACAAGCCTCCCGCGCACCACGCAGCGACTAGCACGCGCCGTCGGTTGGGCAGAGGATCGTTGGAGAAGGCAGTGTAATGATTGGATCGCGGATACTAGCTGGGGTGCTGGTACTGGCCGTCGGGACGGTGGCCGCCGTGGCTCTGTCGGTACCTACCGGAGCCCAGTCTCCACCCGTGACCAGCGCGAAGGAACTGGGTCGCCTGCTGTTCTGGGACCCCATCCTCTCGGGTGAGCGGGACGTCTCCTGTGCGACCTGCCACCACCCCGACTTCGCCTACGCCGATGGTCGCGCACTCTCGCTCGGCGCCGGAGCGGTGGGACTGGGGCCGGAGCGAGTCGATGCATCGAACGGGCGAATCCCCACCATGAGACGAAACTCCCCGACGGTGATCAACACCGGCTTCAATGGGCTGGACCGGCGGCGCCGGAGGCGTGGTTCCGACGATCGGCGTGTCTTCGACGGAACGGTCGCGTCGGTCGATCAGGCGAGGGCACCGATGTTCTGGGACAACCGGGTGCAAAGCCTCGAGGTGCAGGCCCTGGAACCGCTCAAGGTAATGGAGGAGATGCGCGGCACCGCGTATCCCGAGGACGCTGCGGTCGACAGCGTTGTGGCCAGGATCCAGGCCATCCCCGAGTACGTAGCGTTGTTCGAAGACGTCTTCGGTAGCGGACCGATCCAGGCGGATCGGCTGGCGAGCGCGATAGCCGCCTTCGAGCGTTCGCTCATCGCGATGAACAGCCCTTTCGACCGTTTCCGGACGGGCGAGACCGCTGCGCTCACCGAGCAACAGCAGCGCGGACGGGAAACGTTCGACGAGGTGGGTTGCGACGGCTGCCACCAGGGCATCATGTTCTCCGACTTCGACCTCAGGGCCGAGGGCGTCAGAGAGCATCCCCTCCTCGCCGAGCCGGACTCGGGCGATGGTCGCTTCCGATTCCGCACCCCGTCGCTCCGCAACGTGGCCCTCACGGCGCCCTACATGCACAACGGCGTTCTGGAAACCCTCGAGGACGTTCTTCGTTTCTATGACATAGGCCGCTCCGAGAACCCCAACGTGGCCAACGGAAGGGGTCGGAGGGGTGACCGGGGCACACCGCGCGTCGATGGCCGCTTCCGGCGGGTCGACGATATGAGCGAGAGCGAAATGCGGGACATCATCGCGTTCCTCGAGGCCCTGACCGACGAGGGGTTCGACAAGGTGATCCCGGCGCGAGTGCCGAGCGGCTTGCCAGTCGGCGGGCTGATACACAACCGCTGATGCCCCGTTCCATGGGCGCGCGCTGCTACGTCTTTCTCTCCAAGCGGTAGCCGGCCGGCACTTTGCGATTGCGGTCGGTGATGATCTCGTACACGTCCAGGGGGTTGGTCCCGCCGCTCGCCGGGTGCCGGAACAGCACATCGTTGATGTGCCCGAAGATGTCGCCGTGCTCGTCGATGTCGATGTCGGCCAACGTCACCGACTTGCCGTTGGGCGCCGTGACACCCTCGAAAAGAATGAACTGCAGGTTCCCCTTCTTGTGGTCCGACTTGATGGTGACGGCGTTCTCATCGGTCTGCTGGAAGGTGTGATCGGGCGGAATATTCTTTGCGTGGCCTCCGATGATGGAGCCCTCGTAGCCGAGCTCCTTTGGGTCGGCGCGGACTCGGCGCACGACCTTGGCCATCTTGTTGTCGACCCGGGCTACGATCCGCTCGCGATCGATAACAACAATCTCCTTCACGAAGCTGAACCAGCTTTCCCTGGCGAAGGGCTGCATCACCGAGCTGGCCATCTTGTGAAGGTTCAACAGCGCAGCCTTGGCGAACACGAAGTGCGCGCCGGTGACGTTGTCGTAGGCGTGACCGGAGAAATCACCGATCTTGCGGAAACCCGTCTCGCCACGGGGGTTCTTCAACCACACGGCTTGGGAGCCCTCGAGCAGCTCCTTCAACCGGCGAAACCGCGGCGGCAACGCATCCCAGCCCTCGAAGTCGGGCTTCCAGTATTTCGGCTGGCGAAACAACCGCACCGTGTGCTCCCTCCCGGTCGGGGGATCCCAGCGGAAGGGCTTGCATCGCGTTCCCCGGTAGCCCTCCGCCTGTGGGATACGCCAGAACAGGTCTTCGCCGCGCTTGGTCGACTGCAGCGCGTAGCGGATCTCGGGGGTGATCTTGCGGCGGGGTTTCTGAATCTCCTTGTTGTCGCGTAGCCGCACCAGCTCGACCCGCCCCTTCAGCGACAGGGGCGACCCATTGACGTTCCTGAGCCGCAAGATGAGGTTCGGTTCTTTTTTCTTGGCCATAGAGCTTCCTCCCGAAGGGAGCGGACTTCATCGTCGAGATCGCGGCCGACAAAAAAAGGGGGCGCCGGTCGCACTTCGACAAGCGGTCCCCCGCGGCACACGATGCCGCACCTTGTTTTTAATCGAAAACGCAGGAAAGGTCCAGGGAAAGGGACGACTTTCGCCAACCGGCCCGCATCCCGGTCGCTCGCCTGACGCGCACACCAACCGGATCCCCGCCTCCAACACCCCTTGACAGCATCGGGAGCGGCCACCACTATGGCGCAACAAACGGCCCGAGCATGATCGGGGCGACTGGGGACCGAACGCAGTCGATCGAGGGGATCGCTGCGCCGGTCTTTTTTTGTGCTGGGGAGGCGGCGATGGAATACGACGCTATCGTCATCGGCAGCGGCTTCGGCGGGGCGCCGGTCGTCCTACGTCTCGCCGAGGCCGGCTACCGTGTGCTCGTCCTCGAGCGCGGCCGGCGCTGGCAGGCGCCCGATGTCGACCCCACACCGGGCAACGAAGCGAGACGCCGTGAGTCCACCCTCTACCCGCGCGCCAAGGATGATCCCTGGATCTACGACGCCGACAACCCGGCGAAGAGCAGCGGCTGGGTAGAACTCCGCCGCTTCAGCGGCATGTGGGTCGTTAATGGCGCCGGTGTCGGCGGCGGTTCGCTGCACTTTTCGAACGTTTCGGTAGAACCCTCGACGGCCTCCTTCGGGCAGGGCTGGCCGAAGCCCTTTCGCGACGACCCGTCACTGTTGGACCCCTACGTCGAGCGGGTCGGGCAGACGCTCGGTGTCGAGCCGCTCCCCGAAAACCAGCTCACGGAGCGCAACAAGCTCGTTCGCGAGGCGCACCAGAGCCTCGGACTGGCCCCGGAGCGGCTCCGTCAGCTGCCGCTCACCGTCCGCTTCGACAGGAACTTCGAGCTCGAGCGTGCCGACGGCGATGATCCGCGACAGGCAAAGTTCACCCAACCGGCGATCAACGAGCACGGCATCCAGACGGGAACTTGCGTTCACCTGGGCAACTGCAACATCGGCTGCGACGTCAACGCCCGCAAGATCCTCGATACCAACTACCTGCCGGCGGCCGAGGCTCTCGGCGCCGAGATCCGACCGCTGCACCTGGTGCGATGGATCATGCCGGTCGACGGCGGCTACGAGGTGCACTTCGACAAGATCGATCCCGGCACCGAAACCACAGAGCAGGGCAAGATCAGCGCCCGGATCGTCGTTCTTTCCTGCGGCTCGATGGGCTCGACCGAGCTGCTGCTGCGCTGCCGCGACGTTCATCACACACTGCCTGAGCTGAGCCGTCACCTGGGCAAGAACTGGTCACCCAACGGCGACTTCTTCACGCCGGCCAACTACGACCGGCCGTTGCACCTGGCCCAAGGGCCGCCCATCACGGCCGCCGTCGACTACGTCGACGAGCCGGATGCAGGCGGCCAGCGCTACTTCATCCAGGACGTCGGCTTCCCCAATGTCCTGGGCGGTTGGGTGCGCGAGAAGATGGGCGGCACGGGGGGCGGCGGGCTGGTATCCCGGATGTTCAAGTACGCTGCCGACACGCTCGCACATGCCGACGACAGCGACGACGACAGTAACGACGCCAGCGACGGCGACACCCCGTTCGACAAGCTGATGATCTGGTTCGCCCAGGGGCAGGACGCCGCCGACGGCGAGATGCGGCTACGCCGCAAGTACTTCTTCGGCCTGTTCGGACCCAAGGAGCTCGAGCTGCGCTGGGACTCGCAGCGTTCGCAGCCCAACTTCGAGGCCATCGGCGCCACCCAGAAGAAGTTCACGGAGGCCACCGGTGGCCGCACACTGGCGCCCTTCAACCTCGGCAAGTTCCCCGAGTTCCTGGCAAGCTTCCACCCGCTTGGCGGCTGCAACATGGCTGACCCCGCAGGCGAAGGTGTCGCCTACGAGAGCCACGGCCGCCGCCGCCGCACCGACGAGGGAGTGGTCGGCCACCACGGCGAGGTCTTCGGCTACCGCAACCTCTACGTATCGGATGGCTCCGTGATCCCCGAGGCGATCGGGCGCAACCCGTCGCGCACCATCGCGGCGGTCGCCGAGCGCATCGCGGAGATGATCGTGCAGGAAGGACGTTGACATGGCGAGCTGGAAGAATTGGTCGGAGGAAACGCGCCACGATGGCATCAAGGTCTACGAGCCCACGACGGAACAACAGCTCATCGATGCCGTCAACGATGCTCGAGACAACCACCTGAAGGTCCGCGTGGTGGGCTCCGGACACGCCTGGAGCAATATCGGCCTGCGGAAAGACGGCGAGGACGCCGGCAACGCTTCCCCGCCGGCCGCGGATCCGGGCGCGGTTTCGCCCGGCTACCGGGGCGGCGCCGTCATTCTCACCCACGGCCTCAAGCGCATCCTTGCGGTCGATCGCGACGCCGCCCGCAAGACCGTCAAGATCGAGGCTGGGGCGGTGCTCGCGGAGGCAAGCGAGAAGCTCTACGACGAGTACCGTCTCACCTTTCCCACCATGGGCGATACCGACCGACAGACGGTCGCAGGCGCTATTTCGACCGACACGCACGGCTCCGGCGCGAAGCTCCGCTCGCTCGCCGACTACGTCACGGGCATCGAGATGGTCCTGGCCGATGGCACCTGCCGCGCTCTGGACGATCGAGAGTTGAAGGCGGCTCGGGTGTCGCTCGGCATGCTCGGGGCGATCTACTCCGTGACCTTCCAGGTCACCAACACCATCTACCTGAATCACCACCGAACCCTGGTCAGGGTTCCGGACGACTTCGACAATCTCGACGCCCACTTCCACAACAATCGCCACGTCGAGTACTGGTACTTCCCCTACACCGACCACGCCGACCTGATGCTGCGGGAAACGACGCACCCCACGAACCCCGGAATCTATTTGATCGAGACGGAGCAGCTGCGTGCCGAGGGGAGGTTCCTCGATTTTCTCGGGAGGGTGCGACCCTCTGCGCTCCCCTGGGCGTTCAAGAACGGCACCAAGGGACGCCGCGACGAACACCGCGTCGGCCCGGCCCACACCATCCTGCCGCTGGTCTCGCAATCCACCGTCGACGACGTCAAGACCCACACGATGGAGTACCTCTTCCCCTACGAGAAGCTCCGCGAAGCCTTCGAGCAACTCCAGCTCAGCATCACCGCGGCACGAGACGACGGCATCTACGTCGGCATTCCGGTGCACATTCGCTTCATCAAGCAGAGCCGCAACAGCCTGCTGAGCCCCTACGTATGGCCGCTGACCGCCTCGTTCAGCGTCAACTTCTCCACCAAGCACGAGGGCTTCGAACAGTGGTTTCGCGATGTCGAGCGGCGCATGCTCGACCCATCCATAGGCGGCCGGCCCCACCTCGGGAAGATCCACTTCAAGAAACCCGACATCCCGGCTGAGTTTGAAGAGATCCGCAAAGAGCTCGACCCCGGCGAAATGTTCTGGAGCCCCGAAGACATCTACCGCGAGATTCCATGATGGCGATCCCGATCACCGACAACGTCGGTGCGACGTCGAGTCCGCAACAAGCCAAGGTTCCCGAGCGGAACGCTGCGTCCCACCAACAGCCCGCCTGGCCACACCGTGTTTCTTTTCTACTCCTGCTCGTCCTTGTCCTACCGGCGTGCACGGGCACCGCAAGGCTCATGGAAGAGCTCGCCGTGGGCTACGACATGCCCGCGGAGATTCTCACCCCCATCGCCCACGCGGGAATCGACGACCAGCGGCAAAAGTTCGCCAACCTCTTCTGTGCGGTGCTCGAGGAAATGGACGAGTTCGACGAATGGGGCCCCTGCGAAAAGTACTGGCGCACGACGGCAACGGATGTTCCGCCGCTGGGCGAAATCTCCAAGGACTACCGGGTGTTGGTGATCTCGGGAATTTTCGCCCAGTGCGTTTCCAGTCGGCTGACGGCCTTCTCGAACGGGCTCACTCGTCTGCGGGAGATCCATGGGCTCGACGCCGAGGATCTCGAGGTCACCGCGTTCGGAAGCTCGGCACAAAACGGGCGCACGATCGCCCAACACCTCAAGGACAGCAACACCCCCCAAGACCGCCGACCCTTCATTGTGGTCGCCTTCAGCAAAGGCGCGCCCGACCCCTTCGAGGGAATCGTCAACGACCCCGAAGCCCGAGAGATGGTAGCCGCTGTCATCACCGTGGCCGGCGCCATGGGTGGATCCCCGGCCGTTGACCTACTGCAGGACGGCATCATCCCCTCGCTCGTTGCCTACTTCGGCGGCGACTCGGAGTGCGACTTCGGCGACCGGGGCGGCTTTGACAGCCTGTTTCGTCAAAACCGCCACCGTTTCATCGCCGATAACGATTGGCCGATCGTGCCCTCCTATTCAATCGTCGGCGTGGTGGACTTCACCAACACCTCGTTGATCAATCGCCCGACCTGGCAGCTTCTCGCCCTCTACGCCAAGGAAAACGATGGCCAGTTGCTCGCCTACGAGTCCATCGTGCCGCGCGGCACCTTTCTCGGCGCCGCCAACGCCGATCACTGGGCCCTCGCCATGCCGTTCGACACGCTCCAGGACGACGAGCTCGAGCGAACCTTCATCTCGCACAACGAGTTCCCCCGCGAGGCCATGCTCGAAGCCGCGGTGCGCTTCGTGATTGCAGACCTGGAGGGCGACCTCCGCTGACCCGCGCAACCAGCGTTCGGCCGGCGTCGAGCGGCAGTTGTCATCGCCACCAGCGGCGGCTACAGTCGACCCGTCGGAGCCGCGGGGCCATTCCGTTGCCACCGCCCGACAAGGCACTGGAGAGACGTGGCTTGTCGTCGTGCACTTCGTCGCAACGCCTCGCCTTGGTGCCGTCTTCAGCTTCTTGGGAGGCCGCAGGATGCGACGCCTACTTCCTCGTTACCGACGCCTGGACCACGCACTGCCGCGCCACACCCTTCCAGTGATTCTGCTGTGCTGCGGCATGGCGCTGGTTGCGGGATTCTCGACAGCTGCGGCTGCCCGACAGAGCGCCACTCAGGGCGCCACTCAGGCCACGGCGCGCCCCATGACCGTCGATGATGTGTTGCGGCTGGTGCGCCTCGGCGATGTGCTGATCTCTCCCGACGGTACGCAGGTGTTCTACTCGGTATCCGAGTTGGATTGGGAGGCGAACAAGCGCCTCAAGCACTACTTCATGGTGCCTTTTGCGGGCGGAGAAGCACGCCGCTTCATCGGCGAGAAGGGAGGTCGCTCCTTCCGCTTCTCACCGGATGGAGACTACCTGACGTTCCTCCGCTCGGTCGACGACGAAGCGCAGGTCTTCGGCCTGCCGACGGCCGGCGGCGAAGCGCGCCAGCTCACCCGGCATGAGGGCGGAATCGGCAGCTATCGATGGGCGCCCGCCGGCGGCGCCATCTTCTTTTCCGCCGAGGAAACGCGTAGCGACGACGAGCAACGCGAGCACGACCTCGGCCTCGATCCCGTGTTCGTCGACGAGGCGCCCAACGGCAAGCACGAGGCTAGCTTCCGCAACCTGTGGGTACACGATGTCGCCGCGGATCAAGAAACCCGGCTGACCGACGAGGAGTTCATCGTCGGGGCCTTCGACATATCGGCGGACGGGCAGCAGGTGATCCTGGCGGCGCGACCCGACGATCGCACCAACTACCCGTTCCTTTCGGAGCTCTATCTCTACGAGCGCACCGACGGCCGGCTGACCCGACTGACCGACAACCAAACCCCCGAGCGCGGCCCGCTGTGGGCCCCCGACGGCAACTCGTTTCTGTATCGCGCCCCCTCCGATGCCGACTTCGACCTGCGCAGCGGCTACTTCTGGATCATGGACGTCGCGTCCCGGCGGGCACGGCGCCTGGACGGCCAGAATCAGGGCGAAGTGGACAACGTCGCCTGGACGGCCGACGGCCGCGGCATCTTGTTCAACGAGTCCCACGGCGCCGATACCAACCTCTACCGGCTCGACGTCGATAGCGGCGAGGTCACGGCACTCACCGAACGGCGCGGCAGCATGCGCTCGCGCGCCTACTCCGCCGACCGCGGGCAGGTGGTGTTCTCCTATGAGAACTTCACCACGCCCGCCGACCTGTGGGCGCTCGGCGACGCCGGCGACCCGGTCCGATTAACCGACGTCAATGCGGCAATCGGCGACACCATCGCCGTTGCCGACGGGGAGCTGTTGGCGTGGAACGGCAAGGACGGCATGCCCATCGAGGGTGTGTTCATGAACTCCCTCGGCCACCGACCGGGCCTCCGCCAGCCGCTGATCGTGCATATCCACGGCGGCCCGGCCGGCGCCGTGATGAACCGCTTCAGCGCGGAATTCCAGGTGCTCGCCGGCCTCGGCTACGCCATTCTGGCCCCCAACGTGCGGGGCAGCAGCGGCTATGGCGACGAGGTACTGCGCGGCCTCATGGGTGAGGTCGGCGACGGCGAATTCATCGACATGATGGCCGGCCTCGATTACACCATCGCCCAGCGCGACATCGACCCTGAGCGCCTCGGCGTGCGGGGCTGGAGTTGGGGGGGCGTCGCTACCAGCTACACGATTACGCAAACCAACCGCTTCAAGGCCGCCTCGGTGGGCGCCATGGTGGGCAACTGGGCCGCCGAGACCGGCCCGGGCTTCAACTTCGACGTGTCGCTCTGGTACATCGGCGGCACGCCGTGGAACGACCCCGAGGAGTGGGCCCGGCGCTCGTCGATCACCTTTGTAAACAACGTCACTACGCCGACAATCATCTTTCACGGCGGCCGCGACGAGACCTCGAGCGTCGGTCAAAGCCTGATGTTCTTCACGGCGCTGCGCGATATCGGCAAGGCGCCGGTACGCTATATCAAGTTCCCCCGGCAGGGGCACGGAATCGAGGAGCCGCGGCTCGAGCGTGTCCAGATGGTCGAGGAAATCCGCTGGTTCAAGAAATACATCGAGGGCCTCGACTGGGAGCCCTGGGAGGTGCCGAAGTGAAGATCGAGACGTTCGAGCTCGAGCGGGTGCAGTCGCTGTGGGAAAACCTGGTGGAGATCAACCTCACCGAGAGCGGCATCCACCCCTACACC
>SMUY01392705.1_pt1 | contig 14549 bp, 16 predicted proteins | sample 2456441 | NCBI WGS metagenome assembly SMUY01 (sample SAMN11095931, study PRJNA526329) | marine sediment metagenome | biome: Marine sediment; feature: Surficial sediment; material: Deep marine sediment; isolation source: Hadal surficial sediment | place: Pacific Ocean | collected 2014-11 | depth...
CACCACCGCCGATGCTGGCAGGTGCATCACCACCGCCGATGCTTGCCAAGAACGTTCCTGCCTGAAGATTTTGGTACTCGGAGAAGCTCGCGTACGACTCAAACCCTTGAGCGCTATCCGCCAACATGATCCCATCCTGGTTGGGTTGCACGCCAGTGAAGACGGTAATTTGATCGGAATCGATTTGGGTTGGCGTAGAAAGAGACGGTGTAACGTCAATAGTCAAATCACCGAGGGATATATGACCATTTTCGTCCAATGAGCCAAAGAGCATCCCTGATACCATTACCGGCGATGACCCTGGAACATATTGAGATTCCAGCACTTCGATTCGTGTCGACGTTAACTGGCGAGTCGCAGAAATATACCCAAATACAGCGGTATACGAACCAGATTCCATAAGCCCGACCAAGTTTTTCGCATCGGAAGATTCGAGGAATACGATCTGCCCCATTATTTTGAGGGTTTGACCCTTTGCTGCTGATGCCGTGCCGACTAACAACAATGCTTCGGGTTGCAAGTATGCGAGCTTCTTTTCGTTTTTTGGTCCTCCAATTGTTGCACCAGAAAGAAACAAGGCCATTGCGGTAAATGCCGATACTACAATCGTTCTAGTCATCTTCCTGCTCTTCATAATAACCACCGAAAATTTCTGTTAGCTCTTGGAAACGGCTCTCGCTTCTTACGAAGTGATATACGCCCGCACCTGCAATTCTTGCGTTCGAAGGAATGAAATCGCTGGTCCGGCGTGCTATCTTTTTTCCTAACCAGTCATCCATTTCTTCAAGGAATTTTTGCCCGGATACTCGGACAAAGTTTTCAAAATCTACCAGTTCACCCTCTGTGAGTTTTTCATCGGCCCAGACGGTTCGCTGAAATCGGCCTGGTCGATCAGGATGCTTCTCCAAATTAATGATTACGGTCTGATGGAAATCGGCCAACGCTTTCTGCATCAATTCCAGACCGCCGGGCGCCAGGCTCGGTGGGATGTAAGTCCGCATCAGAACCCGGTACAAACTGTCTTTTGTTTCCTCTACCGCTCCAATTCTCAGTAACTCATCGAGCATCGCTCTCGCTGGCATGTCGCCGCTATGGCGCTTCACCAGGTCCGAAAAGGTCAGCCCTTCTTTCGCGTCGAAGGGCAGATCATTCGGTGTGCCATACGGTCCGATAAAGTCGTCGTCCATGTGCCAGCCGAGTAATACCCTCGCGGCTCGGCCCTGCGGAGATCCTTCGTATCCGTATAGGCGGCGATGCTCCTCCTTAATAACCCTGGCCACTTCCTTGCGGGTCAGGCCGGTAACGATGGCCACCCGCGATTGGGACATTTTTTTCCCGGGCACCTCAAAATCGTTAGCCGCGACCTCCACAAAAGCGGTCTTGATCAGTTCTATAAACTCCGCGATCGACACGCCGTTTCTAAGCAGCACGCCAATAAACGGTCGCAAAATCTTTTTAAACGCATCCAGCAGGCTATTTTTGGGCGTCTGATTCATGCCTGTTGTAGGAAATTCTGAGCGGAACCCTCTGAATCCGCAGCATATTACATAACCCAGCGTTTGGGGGACTTTAATCCCAAACTTTTTAGACAGTCAAGCGAAAAACGTCATAACTGGTTATTTTGCAAGGAAATCTTGCTTGACAGTCTCGAGTGAAACGCGTTAAACATAAGACATTATTGAATGTATTAGATTAATAAATGGAATTAACTCTTTGAAAAAAAAGGTAAAACAGGGTGCAAAATTGCTCGGACCCCGTACTTTGCCCCAAAAATATTTGATTGGAACGGAAATTTCGGCCTTTTTAACTGGCGACGGACAAAACTTGGAACAACACGATTGATTTGCGCGAGCGATATGCCGCTGGAAGGGACTGCCTTGCGAAGAACGGGTGTCTCGCGGGGCCAGGCATAAAAAAGGCCGGCGTCCTTGCCGGCCTGAGTCTCACCTAAGAAGGGGAGATCTGAGGGTTGGAGCGGCTTCCCCAGAGCGATGGGGAAAGCCAGCTTCATTTATAGAAAAATTACGGGAGCAAAGGTGTGAACCACGTCACACTTTGGCAAAGGCAAGGCCACCGCCCGGAAATCGGGCCTGATCAGCGACCCGGGCCCTCGGCCAGAATCTGTGATCCTTGCTGTAACAAGCTGCCTAATACCGCGCGTCGATTTGCAACGCGTGAATGTCTGAGTTCATCAGATCGCCCACGGCATCATAGACAAGCTGGTGTCTTTCGAGGGCGGAGCGATCTTTGAATTTTGGCGATTCGATCAACACGAAAAAATGCGAGCGGCCGTCGCGTGCGCCGGTATGGCCGATATGTTTTTCGCTGTCGTCCCTGATTTCCAGCCTTGTTGGCTCAAGCGTTTCAAGCCTTTCCCTCAACAGCCGGATGCGTTCTTCACTCATGGCAAGACCATTAATGAGCGGGCAAAATCCGCGAAACCAGGGTCTTCGCTATAGATTGCGGGAAATCGTGCCGCATGGACCAGTCGGTCTGCATCCGTTGGCTGCTGAGGCCGCGCCAAATGTGCCGGTCGCACCGAGGCCCTGAGTTCCGAGCTTTCCGGTGCAGCCCTGCCAATAATGGCGTACAGCATGATTAGTCCTCGTTTTTTGGTGACGCGGTCGCACCCTTGTCTTCATTAATGTCCGGAATATACCTGATTTTGGAGTGTATCCAAAAACCCTGCGCAAGAACGAACAAAAAAGTCAGGCCAAGAAATCCGAATAGCTTGAAGTTGACCCAGGTGTTTTCATCGTAATTGTAGACCACATAGAGGTTGACAAAACCCATCACCAGGAAAAAGCCAACCCACATTCGGTTCAAAAAGCGCCAAGCCCCGGCATCCATGTCTATCGCGTGGCTCATCATCCGCTTGATTATCGGTTTGTCGCCGAAAAACTCGCTGCCAAGTGCTACCGCGGCAAAAAGCCAGTACAAAACGGTGGGTTTCCACTGGATATACAGGCGATTTTGCAAATAAAGGGTGATACCGCCAAAAACAATAATCAGGGCGGCGGAAATGACATGCGTCTTATTGACAGTGCGGGTGCGTAGCCAATGCACTGCAACCTGCAACACCGACGCCACGATGATTACGCCGGTTGCGACATACATCCCGTAAAACTTATAGGCGGCGAAAAAAGCCACGATGGGAAAGAAATCGAACAGGAGTTGCATATTGTTTCCGAAAATTTGCGAACGGAAGACTGCTGAGGCGGAGCATAATAGCCGACCTGCGGCCCTGTCCCAACCCGGCAGGCCCGGCGAGACCGCAAAAAGCTCGAATTCATGGCCGGCATCGTTACAATTCACCAATGGCAGAGTTTCTTAGGATTCACCCGGACAATCCCCAGCCCAGGCTCATCAGGCACTCGGCCAGTGTGCTGCGCGCCGACGGCCTGGTCGTTTATCCCACCGATTCGTCTTACGCGCTTGGCTGCGCCTTGACCAGCAAGTCAGGCGCCGAGCGGATAAAGAAAATTCGTGAGGCCGACCGCCATCACCACTTGACGCTGGTGTGTGCTGATCTCAGTACGATCGGCGTGTACACCAGGCCGGACAACTGGGCGTACCGGTTGATCCGGTCATTGACGCCGGGACCCTATACGCTGATTTTGAAAGCGACCCGGGAAGTTCCGGCTCGCCTGCGCCACAAGCGGCGCAAGACAGTCGGGATCAGGGTTCCCGATAACCCGATTTGCCAGGCATTGCTGACCGAACTTGGTGCGCCGGTATTGAGTTCGACGCTGATCATGCCTGGGGATGATATGCCTTTAAACACGCCGGCCGAAATCCTCGACCGGCTGGGCGACAAAGTCGACCTGATTATCGATGGCGGGCTCTGCCCGGCAGAACCGACCACGGTTCTCGACCTGAGCGGGGCCACTCCGACGTTATTGCGCGCGGGCCGGGGTCCAGTGGAATCCTTGCTCTTATAACGGGCCTTGTCGCCGCCGGATGCGTATAATAAGTCGATGGAAAGTTTGAATCTGATCCAGAAAATCGCCGTTTACGCAATTCCGACGATTCTGGCTATTACCATCCACGAAGCCGCGCACGGATATGTCGCCCGGTATTTTGGTGACCGAACCGCCGAAATGCTCGGTCGCCTGACCCTGAATCCACTGAAACATATAGATCCGATCGGTACGATACTGGTGCCCGTGAGCTTGTTGCTGCTGGGGTTTCCTTTTCTGTTCGGCTGGGCAAAACCGGTACCGGTTGCGGCCCGGAATTTGAGGAAACCACAGCGGGACATGGCGATAGTTGCGGCGGCCGGACCAGGTTCAAACCTGGCGATGGCGGCAGTCTGGACATTGATACTGGCGTTTGCATTGACTTTCGCGGGTAGCTCTTCACTGTTTTATCCATTGAGGCTGATGGCCGAATGGGGTGTTTTTTTCAATGTCCTGCTGGCAATTTTTAATTTATTTCCGTTGCCTCCACTGGACGGCGGGCGGGTAGTGAGCGGATTTTTGTCACCCAGGGCCTCGGCCAGCTTCGACCGGATCGAACCTTATGGCTTGTTTATTATCGTTGGATTACTCGCGACCGGCATTCTCTGGAAGATAGTCGGTCCGGTTATTTATCTGGTCGCCAGCTTCTTTTTCGGTTTGGTTGGCGGATAAAAAACAGCAGGAGATTTCTTTGGCGAATTCCGGACAAAACAATCGGGTCGTTTCGGGTATCAGACCGACGGGCGGGACCCACCTGGGCAACTACCACGGCGCGTTGAAAAACTGGGTCGCCCTGCAGCACGAATACGAATGTTATTTTTTTATCGCTGACTGGCACGCGCTGACCACCCATTATGACGATACGGCCGATCTGGATAATTATGTCCAGGAAATCATCATCGACTGGCTGGCGGCCGGCCTGAACCCGAGCATGTGCACGATGTTTATTCAATCACGGGTTGTCGAACACGCCGAATTTCACCTGCTGCTGTCGATGATGACGCCGTTGAGCTGGCTGGAACGTGTGCCGACGTACAAAGACCAGCAAGAAAGACTCAAGAAAAAGGACCTGTCTACCTACGGGTTCCTGGGCTATCCGCTGCTGCAAAGCGCGGATATCCTGTTGTACCGGCCTGCCTTTGTCCCGGTAGGCGGCGACCAGGTCGCTCATGTGGAAATCACCCGGGAAATTGCCCGGCGCTTTAACCACCTGTACGGTCGCGAGCCGGGGTTTGAAGGCAAGGCCAATGATGCAGTCCGGAAACTGGGCGGCAAGAACGCGAAACTGTACCGGCAGATGCGCAGGAACTACCAGGAAAAGGGCGAGCTGGAGGCATTGGAAAAGGGCAAGGCGATCGTCATGGATCATGCCAACCTGACCCTGGCGGACCGGGAACGGTTGCTGGGTTACCTCGAAGGCGGCGGGCGGAACATCCTCGTGGAGCCGGAGGCTTTACTGACCCCGACGCCGAAAGTTCCTGGGCTGGACGGGCAGAAAATGTCGAAGTCGTACAACAACACTATTGGCTTGCGGGAAGACCCGGATTCGGTCGACAAGAAACTGCGGACCATGCAGACCGATCCGGCAAGGGTACGGCGAACCGATCCGGGAACGCCGGAGAAATGCCCGGTCTGGGAGTTGCATAAAATATACTCGGACAAGCAGACCCTGGAATGGGTGCAAGAGGGGTGTACGACCGCTGGAATCGGCTGTATCGATTGCAAGAAGAAACTGATTGACCGGGTGGTGACGGAGATCGAGGGAATGAGGGCGCGTGCCATTGAATTCGAAGAAAATCCGGAATTCGTTCGCAGTATAATTGCCGAAGGGTGCGAGGATGCGAAAGATGCGGCACGCGATACGATGGATGAAGTTCGCCAGGCCATGGGTCTGGACTACTGGTAGACCGGGACTCCGATGGCAGAGAAAAAACCTGATCTGAAACTGGTTCACAGCGGGCCGCCCCCTTTGCATGAGGGTGATGACGGTGGTATTCCGCAGCAAGGCGAAATGCCGTTCGCGGTAGTCCAGGGCGAGGCAGTTACCGAGTTGCCCAGGGATTTGTATATTCCTCCCTATGCGCTCGAAGTTTTCCTGGAGGCGTTTGAAGGTCCGCTTGACCTGCTGCTGTACCTGATCAAACGCCAGAACCTGGATATCCTGGATATTCCGATCGCCGAAATTACCCGCCAATACGTGGAGTACATCGAGCTAATGAAAGAGATTCAGCTCGAACTGGCCGGCGAGTATCTCCTGATGGCGGCGATGCTGGCCGAAATCAAGTCGCGCATGCTGTTGCCGCGGCCCGTCGAAAGCGGCGACGAAGAGGACGATCCGCGGGCCGAGCTGGTCAGGAGACTGCAGGAGTACGAAAGGTACAAGAAAGGAGCGGAAGAAATCAGCCAGATGCCGCGAATGGAGAGGGATATTTTTCAGGCTGAAGCGGAACTGGTCGACAAGAAAACCGTCCATGTGCTGCCGGACCTGGACCTGAAAGAACTATTGGTCAGTCTGAAAGAGGTGCTGGCAAGGGCAGAGCATTTCGAGCATCACCTGATTTATCGAGAGGCGTTGTCGGTTCGACAGCGAATGGGTGAGTTGTTGCTAACCATAAAAGGCGATGAATTTGTCGAGTTTCGCTGCTTGTTCGATCCGCGCGAGGGGCGTATGGGGATCGTGGTGACTTTTCTCGCCTTGCTTGAGTTGTTAAAGGAGCGCCTGGTGGAGCTGGTGCAGGCGGAAAGCTTCGGGCAGATCCATGTCAAATCGGCAACGGCGGAAACCGGCGCAAAGCTCGACCCTGATGAACAGGATGCCGATGAACCTCGGGAGCAGGTCTGAAACAATGGATGAAACGCAAATAAAAAACATTATCGAGGCAGCATTAATGGCATCGGGCCAACCGCTGAGCATTGACCGGATGCTGGCGCTGTTTGAAGATGCCGACCGCCCCGAGCGAAAGACCATACGCGATGCTATAGAGAAGATTCAGGCGGACTATGCGGATCGCGGGATCAAGCTCAATGAAGTCGCCAGTGGCTATCGAATTCAAGTCAGGACGGCGTATAGCGAATGGGTGTCCCGCTTGTGGCAGGAGAGGCCGCCACGCTATTCACGCGCGTTAATGGAAACGATGGCGTTGATCGCCTACCGGCAACCGGTAACGCGCGGCGAAATCGAGGAAATCCGCGGTGTCGGCGTCAGTACGAACATCATCAGGACGCTCCTGGAAAGAGGCTGGGCGCGAGTGGTTGGTCATCGGGATGTGCCGGGAAAACCGGAGATGTTCGGGACGACGCGTGAATTTCTGGACTATTTCGATCTCAAGAGTCTTGATGAATTGCCGACGCTCGGTGAAATCCAGGATTTCGACAGTCTGAATGTCGAACTGGATCTTCGGTCTCCAGGCGTCCCGGCCAGCGCCGGGTCGATGCCGATGGCGGACAGTCAGGACATGCCGCCAGCAGAAACGGGTGAAGAGAGCAAGGTTGTTCAGGAAACGGATGGGCAGCCTCCGCCGTTGACAGTCGTCAGCACGGAATCTGCTGCGACCGGGCAGCAGGCGGAAGACCTGGCTGATTCCATTGCAACGGATCCGAATGCCATTGAGGAGTCCGGTGACAAGTCGATCGCCTGACAAGCAACGCATTCAGAAATTCCTTGCAACTCGAGGCGTCGGTTCGCGACGGCAGGTGGAACGCTGGATTGCGGAAGGCCGCATAAAAATTAACGGGCGTCTCGCCGAAGCCGGCGAACCGGTAGGTCCTGACGACAAGATCCAGATCGATGGCAAGCCGGTAAGCTCCAGAACCCTGGCCGATCACCAGTACCTGATGTATCACAAGCCGGTTGGCGAGATCTGCACGAGAACCGATCCGGAAAGGCGGAAAACGGTTTTCGATCGATTGCCGCCGCTAAAAGGGGGCCGCTGGATTAGTGTCGGCCGCCTCGATATCAACACCGATGGCTTGCTTATTTTTACGACCGATGGTGAATTGGCCAACGCCTTGATGCACCCGTCCCGGGAAGTGGTCCGCGAATACGCGGTCCGGGTGCTCGGTGACCCGGGCGCTGAAAAAATCCGACGGCTGGTGGACGGCATGGAGCTCGATGACGGGCAAGCGAGGTTCAAGTCGGTGGTCGCTGGGGGCAGCGGCGAGGGGGCTAACCGTTGGTTCCATGTGACCCTGGCGGAAGGGCGCAACCGGGAAGTCAGGCGCTTGTGGGAGGCGGTTGGCGTGACTGTCAGCCGATTATCTCGTACTCGTTACGGTTCGTTGCGCCTGCCGCGGAACCTCGCGCGGGGCCGATACCGGGGTTTGTCCGCGCACGAAGTGCGTGGACTTTATCAGGCCGCTGGTTTGCAGCTTGAGCCCAAAAACCCACAGCCGCGCAAAGCCTCGGCCAGGAGCCGGCGCAAGTAGGCAACCGAAGTCATGGCTGAGAGTCCGCACTCGAATTGCTGACGCCACGGCTGTCCGGCCCCAGAAAATAAAGAAACGGCGCCAGTACCTCACCGGGTTGGGCCGATTGCCCGGCGTCTTCGGCCGGAAAAGCAGCACGCCTCAGTTTTGTGCGGGTCGCGCCTGGGTTGACCGTATTGACCCGGATCGGAATATTCTCGGTTTCGTCGGCCAGGACCTGGGCCAGCCCTTCGATCGCAAATTTTGAAACCGAATAAGCACCCCAGTGGGCCCGACCTTTGCGCCCGACCGTACTGGAGACGAAAACCACCGACGGATCTGCCGATTTTCTCAATAACGGCATGCTGGCCCGAGTGAGCAGAAACGGCGCATTGAGATTGACCTGCAAAACCCGGTACCAAAGATAAGGGTCGTGGTGCTCGATCGGGCTCAGTTCTCCCAGTATCCCGCCGCAATGAACCAGGCCGTCAAGGCGCCCATACTCGTCGCCCAGCACGTCGGTAATTTTCTCGTACTCCGCCCATTCGGTCGTTTCCAGGTTGAACGGGAAAATGCCCGGGCGAGGTCCGCCGGCTTCGATAATTTCGTCATGCAGGCTTTCCAGGCGGGGCACCTTGCGGCCAAGCAACACGATCGTTGCTCCCAGTGCGGCGCATTTGGCGGCCAGCGCACGGCCTATCCCCTCGGTCACGCCGCTGATCAAAATGACGCGGTCAACCAGCAACTGGTCCGGCGCTGTGTATTTGTCTATACGTCGCATATCTCTGCCTGCTTAATCCTGCCTTGCAGCTCGTCTGGCTGCCCGCCATGAAACTCGCATCATCTCAAATGCAGACAAAGCCGTCCTGCCCTGAAAAACATCCTGGTAATCACTGTTGTGCATCTTGTCGAACATGCGCCGGTGCATAGCGAGGTTGGCCGCGGCGAACGGGTGTGTGCTCAGTTTGTTAGCAGCATCATTGTCCGCGTGGTCCGCAATCTGCTCGCGAGTCAGTTTTCCCAGGAGTCTAATGACTTCAATGGCGGCTGGTTGCGGCTGATCGCTGTCCAGATCCACAACTGTCAGTCCGGACTCGTCGAGCCACTGCAAGGGCAGGTAAACCTGTCCAACCGCCAGGTTCACCCGCAGGTCGCGTAGCAATTCAATCAGCCTGATCCCCGAACCGATGGTCAACAGCCGGTCTTTTTGATCCGCCGCAAACGCTTTGCCATGCAAGATTTCGGCTTGCAGGGAGAGCAGGCTGCCGCCGCCAAGGCGGCAATAATGCAAAAGGTCGTCCGGCTTCGGATAGCGGGTCTTCGCGAGGTCCATTTGCGCCGCATCGATCATGTTGGCCATCGTTGCCGGGTCGAGCAACGGTTCGCCGTGCTCATCCAGCAAGGACTTGCAGACCGGATGGACGGCGCTGCCCTTGGCGTAGCGCTCGATCTCCTCGCGCCACCACGCCAGTTTTATGCGCGCAATATCCGGCTCCTGGACGCGGTGAACGGCCATCTCGCAAGCGTGGCGAAAAGAAAACAGGGCGTGCAGGCGGGTGCGCAATCCGGCCGATGCATACAGGCAGACGAACCAGTTCAATGAGCCGGGCCGGACAGCTTCAGATGCCATTGACGGCGTTGGGGGTTGCTCGCGAGCCGGGCCGGACATCGTTTTCAGGATCCGGCTGCGTCTTTTTCGTCCGGCGTGTCTTCGTCCTGAGGGGACTGGAGTCGGCGCGCTGTTTTGTCAACGGGATCAAGTTCGGGCATTTCCTTTGGCGCGGTGATGCCCATCTCGATGAATTTCCGGGCGCCGGGCAGGACCTGTCGCTCCAGCGATCCCACCGCACTGTTATAAGCGTCGATACTGCTGCCGAGCTGTCGGCCCAACTTTGACAGGTGGCCGGTGAAGGTCGTGAGCCGGCGGTACAAGTCCTGGCCAAGATCTCTGATTTGCTCGGCGTTTTTGGCAAGCGTCATCTGACGCCAGCCATACGCGACCACTTTCAACAGCGCAACCAGGCTGTTGGGCGTAGTCAGCAGGACTTTCTGTTTGATCGCTTCTTCATTGAGGTTGGGTTCCATATCCAAAGCGGCTGACAGGAACTGCTCGCCGGGGACGAACAAGATGACGAATTCCGGGCTGCCATCGAATTGCGACCAATAGTTCTTGCTCGACAATTCGCGTACCCGTTCACGCACATGCCTCGCGTGACGTTTCAGCGCGACCTCGCGGCTCTTGGCGTCTTTGGCCGCGGTGGCCTCGAGATAGGCATCGAGAGGCGTCTTGACGTCGACCACCAGGGTCCTGCCCTCCGACAAATGAATGATCATGTCCGGACGAATGGAGCCCTCATCGCCATCGATCTGGGTCTGTTCCGAGAAATCGCAGTGTTCAACCATGCCAGCCAGTTCCACCACCCGTCGCAGGGTGAGTTCTCCCCACTGGCCACGCACCTCCGGTCGGCGCAGGGCATTGACCAGGTTTTGCGTCTCTTCCTGCAGTGCCTGCTGACTTCTGCTGACCGTTTCCAGTTCCTTGTAGATGCTGCCGTAAGCCTCCTTGCGCTCTTTCTCAATGCGCAGCAATTGCTCCTCGGTTTTCTTCAGCGCTTCGGCGACCGGCTTGATCAGGGCTTCAATCGCTTTCTCCTTGGCTTGCATCCGGCCGTGCGCTTTTTCCTGATGGCTGCCGAGATTTTCCTTGGCCAGTTTGAGGAAAGTTTCACTGTGCTCGCGGAAGGATTTTCCCGTTTGCTCGATCATGCTGGCAGCCAGTCTTGTTTCCGCTTGTTCCAGGATTTCCTGCCTCTCTTCCTGTAACTGATCCTGTGATTTGAGTTGTGCTTCGAGGGCGCTGTTGCGGGCTCGCAGGTGGCTGATTTTGTTCAGCAGATACAAGCCAGCGACCATCGCGCCAACGATCAGGCCGGCGATGCCCGCCGCAGCCAGGATCCAGAACAGGTTTTGTGTTGCAGCAGCACTCATGAGTCTATTTTAAGCCAATCAGGCCGCGCAGTTCCCCGGGTTTCTCAATGGTGGCCGCGGCCGGCCATGCCGACGGGTCCGTACCAGCCGGAATATAACCGTATGCCGCCACGATCCCGGCCATATTCGCACTTTCCGCGGCTTCCATGTCACGGCTGGCGTCACCGACATAAACGCACTCCTGCGGTTTTGCGTCGAGCAGACCGGCCGCATGGAGCAACGGCGCCGGGTGGGGCTTGCGCTGCGTCAGCGTGTCACCGCAGACCAGGCAAGCGCTGCGCCGATCGATGCCGAGATGCCGCAGCAGGGGCTCGCTCAGCCAGGCCGGCTTGTTGGTCACGATTCCCCAGGCGATGCCGCTGGCGTCAAACCAATCCAGAATCGCGGCGAAGCCATCGAACAATACCGATTGGTTGCCATTCAAGCCGGCATAAATCTCCAGGAACCTTTGTTTGAGGGCCGCAAATTTGTCTGCGTCCGGTTGGCGCACCCAGGCAAGGCCAAGCAGCCCGGCAGCGCCTTGCGAGACATGCGGGCGGACCTCCCGATAGGCCATTGGCGCCTTGTTTTCCTCCGCCAGCAACTGGTTTAGCGCGGCAGCCATATCCGGTGCGGTATCGACCAGGGTCCCATCCAGATCGAGCAGCACGGCCGAAACCGGGATGACGGGCAGCGAGTTCAGGGTGCCGGCTCGCGACTGCAATGCATCAGGTAGTTGACGTCGGTATCGCGCTTGAGCCGAAATTGATCGCTAAGCGGGTTATAGGTCATGCCGGTAATGTCGTGGACTGCGAGCCCGGCATTCCGGCACCAGGCCGCCAATTCGGACGGCCGGATAAATTTGCGATAGTCGTGAGTTCCCTTTGGCAACATACCGAGCACATATTCGGCGCCAATGACTGCCAACAAATAGGCCTTCGGGTTGCGGTTGATCGTAGAGAAAACCACCTGGCCGCCCGGTTTCACCAATCCCGCGCATGCACTGACCACCGCAGACGGGTCGGGCACATGCTCGAGCATCTCCAGGCAGGTAATCAGGTCAAACTTCTCCGCGTGCGTTTCCAACAGTTTTTCCGCTGTGGCCAGCAGGTAATCGACCTGCAGACCGCTTTCCAGCAGGTGCAGCCTGGCCACCTGTAACGGTGCATCGGCGGCGTCCACCCCGGTTACCACGGCGCCCGCTGCGGCCATCGCTTCGCTCAGCAAGCCGCCGCCACAGCCAATATCGGCGATAACGGCTCCGCGCAATTCACAGCGCTGCGCGATATAGTCCAGCCGTAGCGGATTGAGCCGGTGCAGCGGCTTGAAGTCTCCTTCCGGGTCCCACCAGCGCGCGGCCATCGCCGCAAATTTTTTTACTTCGCCGGCATCGACATTGTCCAGGCGAGTTTCTGCAGGCTCATTCATGGTCGGTCACCGAAATCGGGATTACTCTCCAGCCTTGTATAGATGCACGTCTTGTTGCGGGTAGGGGAGGCTGCAACCACCCTCTTCCAGGCCCGTCTTGATGTTTTCCAGCAAGTCCCCGCGGGTGGCCGAGTAATCTTCCTTGCGCACCCACGGGCGCACCGCCAGGTCGACGCTGCTGGCGCCCAGTTCCAAAACGAGGATCACCGGCGCCGGTTCTTTCAGGATTCGCTCATCCGCGCTCAGTATGTCCTCGATGATCTGTTTGGCCGTGCCGATGTTGTCGTCGTAACCGATGCCGATGACCAGGTCGATCCGCCGCGTGGCCTTGGCCGAGAAATTGGTTATCGTTCCGCCGAAAATCTGCGCGTTGGGGACAATGATTTCCCGGTTGTCGCCGGTCTTCATGACCGTATTGAATACATTGATCTGTTCCACGGTGCCGGTGGTTCCGCCGGCTTCGACGAAGTCACCGACCTTGAACGGGCGAAACAGGATCAGCATGATGCCCGATGAAAAGTTCGCCAATGACGACTGCAAGGCCAGGCCGACAGCCAGGCCGGCAGCGCCGAGTATCGCCAGGAACGAAGTGGTTTTGATGCCGAGTTGATCGACTGCCGCGATGATCACCGCGATCAGCAAGGCGCTGTATACGACATTGTGCAGGAAATGGGTCAACGTGGTATCGACGCCGGCTTTTTCCATCATCTTGTCGATGCCGTTGGCGGCCATTTTGGCGGCCCAGCGACCAACCAGGAAAATCAATGCCGCGAGACCGATCTTTATGGCCCATGGCATCAGTAGTTCGGTTAACCGGCCGGAGGTGATTAATTCATTGAGCTGATCCATTTTTGCTCCAGTGTTTTCTTCGTTTTTTCAGCCGCCTGTATATCAGCAGGGATCGTCGACCGGCCGCCGGTTGCCTGCCGGGGTTTATCGCGGGCGAGCCAGCGGGTTCCGGGGTATTATAATAGGTGATCCGGATCGTCTGTTGAACGATTTGCGCCACCCATTTTATCCGAAGCCAAAGATATTCCGGTATGCCGCTCAAAAGCCAGATTTGCCCGCTTCGCTGGCAGGACCATGCATTGTTTCTGCTGGATCAACGGCGCCTGCCCGCGACGGAGACCTGGTTGCGTCTGGAAAGCGCGCCCAAGGTTGCCGAGGCGATTCGCGACATGGTGGTCCGCGGCGCGCCGGCGATCGGTTTTGCGGCGGCTTTCGGCGTCGTTTTATCGGTTCAGCAGCACGGCACGGCGGCAGGCTGGCGGAATCGGGTCGACTCTGACGTCGAAACGCTGGCGGCCGCAAGGCCCACGGCGGTCAATCTCGCGTGGTCGCTCGGTCGCATGACGAAGCTGCTGGCAGCGGAGTCCGACAACCTGGCGGCAAGCCTGCTCGATGAAGCGCAGGATCAACTGGCGACCGACCGTGAGCAAAATCTGCAACTGGGGCAATTAGGCGCCGCGCTGATCGAAAAAGGCAGCAAGGTCATGACCCATTGCAACGCCGGCGCCCTGGCCACGGCTGGTTATGGGACCGCCCTGGCGGTGATTCGCGTGGGCCACTGGCAGAACAAAATCGAGCAGGTCTTTGTCGGCGAAACCCGGCCCTGGTTCCAGGGTTCTCGCCTGACCGCATGGGAACTGGCGAAAGAAGGGATACCGGTAACCTTGCTGGCGGATTCCGCCGCCGCCCAGGCGATGCGCAAGGCCGGGATTAACTGGCTGATCGTCGGCGCCGACCGGATAGCGGCCAATGGCGATGTCGCAAACAAGATCGGTACCTATG
>SMUY01070810.1_pt1 | contig 14544 bp, 10 predicted proteins | sample 2456441 | NCBI WGS metagenome assembly SMUY01 (sample SAMN11095931, study PRJNA526329) | marine sediment metagenome | biome: Marine sediment; feature: Surficial sediment; material: Deep marine sediment; isolation source: Hadal surficial sediment | place: Pacific Ocean | collected 2014-11 | depth...
TCGGTGTTTCCGGGTTCCCCTTCCCAACCTTCCCCGGCATTGGAAAACGCCTGGCGTTTGTACCGGAAAAAGTTATTCAAACGGTCGCTCGCCGTCTTTCAGGGACTGCCCGGGGAAACCGCACACACCCTCGACGCTCAAAACGGCCTGGCCTGGGCCCTTCTGAAAACCGGAAATCTGACCCCGGCGGAAAAACAGTTCACTGAAACCTTGAATGAACACGGGCAGTTTATCGGAACCCGGTTGGGACTACTCGAAGTAAAAAAAATCCTTTGGGAAAAAGCCTCGGTGGCCAAGCATTATTTTGATATCCGAAAATACCGCATCGCTGAAAAACATTTCAACCAACTGAACCGGGATTACCCCGACTGGTCCTATCCGGAAAGCATCCTCGGATGGATTGCGCTGAATCGCGGCCAGGAGGGCGAAGCCCTGGACCGGTTTGAAACCGCATTGGACAAGGACCCCCGGGATCCCACCGCGCTCAAGGGAATGCGCCATTTGAACGGGCTGTTGGTTTCCAAACTCTATCAGGCCGATTTGAAAATGAAAAAAGGGGACTACAAAAACGCCTCTTACCTGTACTTCGACTATATCGACGAACACCGGTCCAGCCCCACGGTGACCTTTGCCCTCGCCAAGGCCTACAGCGGTCTGGGATTCAGTCAAATCCAAAAAATGCAATACCGGCTGGCCATCCAGAATTTCGAAAAAATAAAGGTTCGTAAAGAATATGAATCGCACTGGACCAAAGGATTGGGATTGGCCTACTACCACCTCGGCCAGTTTGAACAAGCGGCGCAGCATTTGATCGTCGCCGATACCCTCCTGCCCAACAAGAAGGACATCGTCTACAAACTGGACTGGAGTATCCTGAGAAGCTGGCAGGCGAAAACCGCCAAGGATTATTTTCTCGCCAAAGCCCAACGCAAACCCCTCAGGGCTTCCGTGTACATGGCGATCGGATGGCTCGAATACCAGCAGGGAGACCCCGATCTGGGTGTGGAGTATTTTTTGAAGGCCATTTCACTCGATCCCGAAATCGCGGCATCGGACGATTTCAGAAGCATCCTGGCGAAAGAACGGTTCGGGTGGCAGGTCTACAATCACATCGGCTGGGCCTATTACCATCGCCGGAATTACCCACACTCGATCCAAATGTTCAACGCCGCTCTGGAATCCAGCCCGCGCTCTTCGGAAGCGATGAAAGGATTGGGTTACAGCTTTTATCAGAAGGGACAATGGGAAGAAGCAGCGGCCTTCCTCCAAAAAAGCATCAAGCGAAATCCCAACACCCACCCGGTGACGGAAAAATTCCAGGGGACGGAGCCCGGCGTGGAAATCGCCATGAGGACCAGCGCCCGGACCAAACTGGCGCGGGCTTTGATCCAGAAGGAAAAATACCAAGAGGCGCTGGAGCATCTACAGGAAGCCCTGAATAGCCACCCCGAATGGCCGGAAGTGTACGACGGGCTGGGCTGGGCTTACCTGAAACTCAACCGGCTGGCGGAATCCCGCGAGGCATTCGGTCAGGCCCTCCGGTATCAGCCCCTCAACCCGTTCAGCCATGAAGGGTTGAAAGAGGTCCAATACCGCCTGGCCCTGCAAACCCTGTGAGCCTCGCCGGAAGGTGCCATAAAGGTGTAAATTGACTGTGAATTTCCTGTGGACAAAGTGGCCGGGAAAACCCGTAAGACGTGGAAAAACAGAATTATTCCGTTGACAACCCAGTCCATTTGGAATACATTGAGTTCTTCCAGAAACAGCTCAATACATTTGGGGAGGAAGGGGGACCTTTCCTTTTTCGCCGATCAGCGAAGAGTCATGGAGTGGAGGCAATCCGCTCCATGATCCCTTACTTCTTTTCGTCTGCCCTACCCTTTAATCATTCCTCACCTTTTTTGATACGTCGCTTTTAACTGATCCACGACTGACGGGTCCGCCAGCGTCGAGACATCCCCCAATTGATCCGCCTCGTCCGCGGCGATTTTTCGCAGGATGCGCCGCATGATTTTTCCCGACCGGGTTTTGGGTAGACCGGGCGCCCAGTGAATCACATCCGGTGCGGCGATGGCGCCGATCTCCTTCTTTACAAACTGGATTAACTCTTTCTTCAGATCATCCGTATATTCCACGCCTTCCATTAACGTGGTATACGCATAAATCCCCTGCCCCTTGATGTCGTGCGGGAACCCGACGACCGCCGCTTCCGCCACTTTTGCGTGAAGCACCAGGGCGGATTCCACTTCCGCAGTGCCCATGCGGTGTCCCGCAACGTTGATAACATCGTCCACCCGTCCGGTCACCCAGTAATACCCATCTTCATCCCTCCGGCACCCATCGCCGGTGAAATAATACCCTGGATACATTTTAAAATAAGTTTCCTCGAACCGTTCATGATCGCCGTATATCGTCCGCATCTGTCCTGGCCAGGGCTCCGCGAGCGCCAGAACCCCGTTGACGCCGTTGCCCTCCATCACCTTGCCGGTTTCGGCTTCGATGACCACGGGCTTCACACCGAAAAACGGAAACGTGGCGGAACCGGGCTTGGTGGGCGTACAGCCCGGCAGCGGCGTAATCAGAATGCCGCCCGTTTCCGTCTGCCACCAGGTATCGACGATGGGGCAACGTCCGCGGCCGATATGTTTGTAATACCACCGCCAGGCTTCGGGGTTGATCGGCTCTCCCACCGACCCCAGCACCCGGAGCGTGGTCAGATTGTATTTTGCCGGAATTTCTTCGCCGTGGGCCATCAACGCCCGGATGGCCGTCGGCGCAGTGTAGAACTGGGTCACCTTGTGGCGGTCCACCACATCCCAGAACCGCCCAGCATCCGGGTAGGTGGGAATGCCTTCGAACATGAGGGTGGTGGCGCCGTTCGCCAGCGGACCGTAAACAATATAGGAATGGCCCGTCACCCAGCCGATATCCGCCGTGCACCACCAGATATCGCCGTCATGGTAATCGAAAATATATTTGTGGGTGAGCGCGGTGAAGACCATATAGCCGCCGACCGTATGCTGGACGCCTTTCGGTTTGCCGGTGGAGCCGGAGGTGTACAAAATAAACAGTGAATCCTCCGCGTCCATGACTTCCGGTTCGCATTCGTCGCCGGCCCCGGCCATTTCGTCGTGCCACCAGGTGTCGCGTCCCGCGACCATATGGGTTTCGATCGCGTCTCCCATGCGTTTGTACACGATACAGGAGTTCACGGTCACCCCTTCCTTTTGGGCCAGGTCGATTGCCTCATCCACATTGGTCTTCAGCGCCACCGGCTTGCTTCCGCGGTAGGACCCATCGGCGGTAACGACGACGGTGCAGGTGGAATCGACAATGCGGTCGGCCAGGGAGGGCGAGGAAAATCCGCCGAAGACGATAGAATGAATCGCCCCGATTCGGGCGCAGGCCAGCATGGCCACGGCCAACTCCGGCACCATCGGCATGTAAATGGAAACCCGGTCGCCCTTCTTGACCCCGTGTTTTTTGAGGACATTGGAGAACCGGCACACCTGGGTCAGCAGTTCCTGATAGGTCAGGTTGCGGGTCTCCCCCGGCTCGTTCCCTTCCCAGAGAATGGCGGTCTGGTCGCCGCGGGATTCAATATGGCGGTCCAGGCAGTTCACGGTGATATTGGTTTTGGCCCCGAGGAACCACTCAATAAAAATTTTTCCTTTTTTGACGTTGTAGTTGAACTTCCGGACCCGGTCCCATTTTTTAAACCAGATAAATTGTTCAGCCTGCTCCGCCCAAAAGCCATCCGGATCCTTGATTGAACGCTCATACATTTCCCGGTACTGGTCCATGCTTTTGATCCAGGCGGTTTCGGAAACGTTGGCAGGGGGATCGTATATATCTGTCATGAAGAAAACTCCTCTCCAATCAATTTTAATAAAACGTATTTAAGTCTGCGACCGAACCGCCCGGGCGGCCTCGGTCAGGGTCCACAACCCGTCGGGGTTCTCGTGCTCGCCGTCCCGAAGCTTCAAAACCCAGGTGCGAAACCGGCCGTCCACCATTTTGGCGATCATCGAAAATCCTCCGCCGCTGGCGAATTGGTTGCTGATGTGAATGATTTTCCCGAACTTGTCCTTCTGGGACAAGGTTTCATCATATAAAGAATACATTTCATCCTTGGTCGGCAATCGCCAGTCGTCATATCCGGCAAATCGTTTCTCTTTGAGTTCCCGGACGTAATCCACGCTGTCCTGATAGTTGACCCATTTTTTCAGGTCGGTCATGGTGTCGGTTTTCTTCCACATCAATCCGGTTTTGCGGTCGCTCACCGTTTCGTCACCGTTATCAACAAAGCGTTCCTGTAAAGTCATGGGATAATCACCGGTATCACAAAAATTCCAAAGACTTAAAAACCAACGGTAGAGAATATCATTATTAAATCTTCAATTCAAAAGTTCTTCCCATTTCAGGCCGTTTGTGAAATAAAATCAGTATCCGGACAGGCATGGCGCCCTGGACTCACTTTTCCCGGAACATCCGAGCTTATGACTGCGACTCCGGAGGAGCTTCCTCCATTAAACATTTTACTGAACCAGCTGGACTGGAACCTGCAATGGCTCCAGCAGATGGAGAAGAACGAACCGACGGATTATTTTCGGGACGCGGCGCTCCAGCGTTTCGAGTTCACCTTCAACACAGCGGTGAAATGCATTCAGGGAGCCGCCCGGCAAATTCAGGACTCCTGTGATTCGCCGGAGAAATGCTTTGCACTGGCGGAACGTAAGGAATGGGTTCCCGGAGGAATCCCCTGGAAAAATATCGTGGAGGATTTCCGATCCATGAAAACCGACACCGCGCAGGAAAACGCCGATGCCCTATTCGCCAAACTCACGCAGTACCGCGAACTTTTTAAAACGCTGTTCGACCGGTTGTCCGCACTGGACGCGGATTCATAATTGGCTTTTGAGGGATTCGAACGCCTGCCGACGGTGGGACATGGAATTTTTTTCTTCCGAAGACATTTCGGCGTAGGTCCGGCTATCGCCTTCGGGAATGAAAATCACGTCCCACCCGAACCCCTGGCTGCCCCGGATTTTTCGGGCGATGAACCCCGTCACCCGGCCCTCCCCGACGACCAGGGTCTCGCCGTCGTACACCGCGGCCAGGCACACCGCTTCCGCCTGCCGGTTCTCAAACGGCTCCAGCATTTTCAGCATGCCCTCGCACCCGACACTGTTCTCGAACCACTTGACCAGAGCCCCGGGCAGACCGTTCCAGGCGGTGAAGATCAATCCGGAATCCTCCACCAGCACCGGACACTGCAATTCCTCCCAGGCCGCGGCCACTTTGTGCTCGACCAGTTGGCGGATATCGTTGGTCTGGATTTCGTGCAGGTGATCGACCGTTATCTGCTCCACATCGATCCCCAGAATGTCCCGGGCCTCGCGGACCTTGTTGGCGTTGCCGGTGACAAACTTCAATTGCTTCCAGATGGGAGGTTGATTCATAATACGGTCCATGGGGATTCCGCCTGTCTTGCCGGGACCCGGTGGATGTGATATAAGTGTGGCTTTTTATTCCCGAACGGATCAAACTGCAATGACTTTATTGTTCAAGCGGCCTCTCCTCTGGCTGATTATCATAGCCCTTTCGGCCGGCGGTTGCACCCGCCTCTTCGAAACCGATCAGGACTGGCAGGCCCGCAAGGCCCTGCAGGACCTGATGGCCATCCAGCAGAAATTCCACCAGGAAAACCAGCGCTACGCCCGCAACCTCGTCGAAATCGACCGATACCAGTTAAAATACCATACCGGAATCGTTTATCTCGAAATCCAAAAGGCCGGTAAGAATCATTACCGGGCCATCGCCCTGCCGGCGGAATCCAACACCGCCCGCGTGTTTGCCTATGATACGGAGCAGGGCGGTTATTATGAAATGGAGGAGGAGGAAGTCGCGCAATACGTGCTGGGCGCTTTGAACTATATTCGCCAACAACAAAGCGAACGGGCGACGGTGGATACGTTTTCCGGAGTCATGCTGTTCGTCCTTCTGGTGTTCGGACTGCGCATGCTCAAACGCTATAAGGAACCAAAGGCCGGCGGGGTGTGGGGCGCTTACTTTCTAAGCCTGTTGCCGCTTTCCCTGGCGGTGGCGGCGCTCAACCATGTGAACAAGGACACCCGTCTTTCCACCGAATTGCTGGCCCTGATGGGAACGGCGGTTGCCGTGTCCCTGCTGTGTGCGGTCTTGGCCGGCCGGGGCCTGATTCGAATCCCCGCGCAGGGGGATCATCATGTTTTGAAGGGCATCGCCGCCTGCGTCCTGGTCATTTCCCTGTTCAATGGATTTATCCTGGCCAAAACCTACCATACCTACTCGCAGCCCAAGGAAAACACCCTGTATTTCAAAGAAGGTCGATAACGAGGGTGTGATGACTCGCCTTCCCGGTCCTGGGATGGGGTTTCGACTTTAAATGTTCAAAAAATTTATATGTTCCGTAACCGCAATTCAGGCTTTTCCCAATTTAAGCTGTTTTGATCCACCGTGTTCCCTCTGCGATAATGAATACAGGTAGGCGGCTAAGAAGCAGAATGCGATTGCGGGTGAGGCGGTGGGGCAAATTCAAAATATTTTGCTGTCAGGGGTATTAAAAGCAGGTGCCGCATCAGTTCGTGGGTGGGCGATCCTACGCTGATTTTTCCAGCAGAAGCTAACCGAGAGGTAACACATAGTAAGATCACGGTCTCCACTACCAGGCCCGGTTTTTAGATCCTAAATCCTCTTTTCAGCCCGTTCGTCCAATGGCCTCATTTAATAAACGCGTCAGAGTTTGGTTTTCATAGGTTATGCCTTTGACTATCTCTTTTCCTCGTGAAGAAAGCCGCTGATAGCCCCAAACGCACCGGCGTTTCGTTTCATCCCAGCCCTCGCGTTGGAAGTACAAAGGCATATTGACATCAAAATAGGAAATACTATCAGCATCCTTGAGCAGGTCGGAATGAGGGTCGCCGCCCACTTCATGAAGCGTTACCAGACGGCAAGCCTCATCGCCAATAGGTTTGGGTACTTGGCAATCATCCAGAATTTCCCGTAGAATCTTTGCCCCGTTTTTGGCATGCGCGGCTTTGAAGACATCATAATCGTCAAAATCGGAGCGACGCACCTTTCGCGCCTCTACCGCCCTGTCAATATCATGGGCGAGTGCGGCAATTTGCATGGCCGGATCGGTTTTGGGGGCGAACTTAAGAAGCCATTCAAGCGTGTTATCAGCATGGCGAGGATCTTCCGGCACCCTGGAGCCGGCGATGACTTCCCTGATTTTCCGTTTGGCACATTCGATGCTATCCATGATCCCGGCAGATTACCAGTCGGCGTATGGTTTCAAGGTTCATCGTCACGGCGATCACCAACAACGTCCAAAAAGGTAGATGAAGCACCGCGCCGAGAAATATGATGAAGACACGGATATCCCGGCCCAGTCGGAGTCCTATGCCTTGGCGAATCTGGCGGCCCATCAGATGGTCGTATTTGTCCGCCGTGTAACTCAACAAAAAAGACCCAATGATCGCCAGGAATCCGACAAACAGGACAAGGCCTTCGGTCCTATCCACATAGGCGTGCCAAGTGAGGCCAAAAAGCAGGAATGCGTCGGCATAGCGGTCCAGTACGGCATCCAACCATTTCCCGTAGTCACTGGTTTGGAACTTGAGCCGTGCCACTTCGCCATCGCAACCGTCGATCACCGAGGCGAATTGCGCGAGAACGCCGCCCCAGAAAAGGGCCGGATAACCGCCCAGGGAGAACAGACCGGCGGCCAGCATCGAAAACAGAAAAGAAATCAGGGATATCTGATTCGGGGTAATTGAGTAATTGACCAGTTGGCGGGAAATTCTTATGGACAAAGGCCGGTTTAAAAAACGGGCGACCGGACCGTCGTGGGTCTTCCCCCGCAGGTGATCCAAAAGGGCGTTTTCCGCGCGCCGGAAAGCTTCAGGATCATCCACATCGATCCAGAAATGACCGTTTATGTCGACCGCATTGGCCCTTCCGCTGGAGGCCAGCCCCCGCACTGCTCCAGACAAAGAAGTATCGCCGGTTTCTTTCTCACACCGCTCCAGGGCGTCAAAAATGGCGGGAGTGCATACGAACAAACCCGTATCAAATCCATTGTAATCTTTCAGGTTTTTGCCGATATCCCGGATCTTCCCCCCTTCGGTCTTTACGCGAGTGACATCCTCCAGGTCGATCAGGGGGTTGCTCCTGTTGCCATCCACGCCGAGGGCAATTTCTCCATCGGCTAATGGAAGCTCGATCAACTTTCGAACAATAGACGGATCAAAGAGGTGATCCGCCATCAGCAACAAAAAGGGTTTGCGCAGGCAGTCCCGTGCCTTGAGTACCGAAAGGCCGTTTTCTTTTTCCCAATCCTCGTTAACGATGGGGGTAATACGAATTCCAAGACGGTCAGCTAAATGATGGAGAAAAACGCGAACGCGCTCTCCCTGGTAACCGGTGACCACAAAAAAGTCATCCACTCCACCTTCTTGGGCACAGCGGATGACTCGCTCGATTAAAGGAATACCGAAAATTGGAATAATGGGTTTGCTATCACCCTTACTCCGCAGGCGATGACCCTTGCCGGCGGCAATAATCAGACATTGCATTTCACCTTCAGTTTCAGTTCGGATTCGAGAACGGTTCGAATTCGGGAGACTCATCCCGGGGGAATTCCTTAGTCAGACGCAGAGCGTCCTTGACTTGAGCAAGCTGGGCCCCTTGGAGGAACCTCTCAATCATTTGATAGGCTTCATCATCAGTGAATTGATGGGGAGGATGCTTGCAGAAATAAGCGGAAGGGGCAAAAAGGACTCCTCCCTCGCCACGGTCCAATGCCAGTCTGGCGCAACGTATGGAATCGATGGCGACTCCGGCGGAGTTGGGTGAATCCTCTACGGAAAGCCGAAGCTCAATATTCATGGGCACATCGCCGAAGAGCTTGCCTTCCATTCGGATGAAACAGATTTTATTGTCTTTTTGCCAAGGCACATAATCACTGGGACCGATATGGATGTTGTCGGCGGCCAGACGCTTGGCGGTGACGGACTGAACCGCTTCCGTTTTGGATTTTTTCTTCGAGGCCAGGCGATGGCGGTTGAGCATGTTGAGGAAATCGGTGTTGCCGCCGGTATTGAGTTGGTAGGTGCGCTCCAGCTTGACGCCACGCTTATTGAACAGGTCGGTCAGGACGCGGTGAGTGATGGTGGCCCCCACCTGGGATTTGATGTCATCGCCGATGAGGGGAATATTTTTTTCCTCAAAACGCTTGGCCCATACGGGGTCGCTGGCGATAAATACCGGTATGTTGTTGATGAACGCAACATTCGCTTCTAACGCGCAATCCGCATAAAACCGGGTGGCTTCTTCGGAGCCCACCGGAAGGTAATTAAGGAGAATTTCCGCGCCCGACTCCCTGAGTACCCGGACGACTTCTGCTTTAGTGGGCTCGGATTTGTCGGCCAGGACAAACGCCTTGTCGTCATCATAGTCGTTCATATGGTCCGCAAAACCGTCCAGGATCTTACCCATCCTCACAAGTACTCCGGATGATGGAACATCGGGAAAGAAAACCGTGGTGCAATTCGGTTTGGCAAAAATTGCTTGATGGACATCGGTTCCAACCTTTCGTTTGTCGATATCGAAGGCCGCAACGACCTGGATGTCCCCCGGCGTATATTCCCCGATCTCATGATGCATCAGCCCGATTATGTCTTTAGGGTCTTTATCCTTGTAAAAGTAAGTTCCTTGAATCAGGGAGCTGGCGCAGTTTCCGACTCCAATTAAAGCAATTTTTATTTTTCCCATAGACTGATTTCCTCACTTAGAAATATTTTATAAAACCCCCTCCATCACAACCCAATTATCTCGCTTAGGAAGACCTTGAAAAATTTTTCAATTAATATTGTGAACAGAAAAATTGTTCTTTAGAACGGCCTAAAACCATTCAAAGCCAAAGGAAGAGAATTTGCTGGCCATCCATGATTTTCATTAGGGGGCGCAACTATAATATTAAATTTGTATATAGTCAATCATGATTTTTCATTGAGGGGTAAAAGTTACTGAAATATTTAAACTTATCCGTTAAAAGTTGTTTTTGAAACCGGCTGTTTTGTTTGGATTTATCCCGGATTCCACCCTACCTGCGATGCAATTTAAAAGCGGCAAACCAATAAACCGGCATCGCTACTGATCGTCGACCCATGAAATTCCAGTTTTAATTTTCTACCAAATTTGACCCGTAAAGCCCGATTTCCACTTTCACCCAGGGAGTTCCCCTGATTTTTTCCATAAAAACCCCCGAATCGCCTCATTTGAAGCCATCACCACTCTATTACAGTTAGAGCAACTTTTTGGCAAACCGGAAACCCAAAACCGTCCATGCATGTATGTAGGGACCCATCCATACTGATCCCGGTTTTCATGATTCATGACACCTTTGATGGAACCCCAGTCTCCAATAACCCCCAACAATTCAACCCGGTTCTAAAAACCGGGGCTTCCCTGGTTTCGGGACACGAGCCATTCTGCCGGTGGGAGGAAAATTCCGCCGGGCGCCGGGAAATGGTAATCCATTCAGGACTTGTTTTATAACGGGAATCACCCGATAATAACCCCCTCGAGGAGCCCTTGGCCAATGATAAATTTGATCGGATATTCAGAACAAAAATTAAAACAGTTGTTTGCCGACTGGGGGGTGCCGTCTTACCGGGTAAACCAGGTGTTCAGTTGGGTGTACCACCGCGGGACCAAGCAATTCAATGACATGACCAACCTGTCCAAGGATCTGCGGGCCCGGTTGGCGGACCATTTTTATATCGCCCTGCCCCGGATCGCCCACAAAACCCAATCCCGCGACGGCTCCATCAAATACCTGTTCGAACTGGAGAACGGGTCGCAGGTGGAGAGTGTCTGGATGCCGGACGGTGCGCGCAAGACCCTTTGCATCTCCAGCCAAGTCGGGTGCCGGTTGGCCTGTTCTTTTTGCCTCACCGGAACCTTGGGCCTGAAAAGCAACCTGACCGCCGGAGAAATTATCGGGCAGTACCTGGCGGTCAACGAGGACTTGCCGGAGGCAGATCACGCCACCAATGTGGTGATGATGGGGATGGGCGAACCTCTGGATAATTATGATGCGGTGTGCGACGCGTTACGGTTGATGGTATCGCCGGAAGCGATGCGCATTTCCAACCGCAAGGTGACCCTGTCGACCGCCGGCCTGGTCGACCGTATCCGGCAATTTGCACAGGAAGACATCCACATCAATCTGGCGATCTCCCTCAACGCCACTGAGGATTCCACCCGCGACGCAATCATGCCCATCAATAAAAGGTACCCCATTAAAACTCTGATAGATTGCCTTAAGAAATACCCTCTAAAACCCACCCGCCGCATCACTTTTGAATATGTCCTCCTAAAAGGCATCAACGACTCGGATGAGGATGCTGTGCGGCTGGGCAAGCTGTTGAGCACCCTCCGGTGCAAGATCAACCTGATTCCCTTTAACGGTTTTGAAGGCTCGTCCTATGAGGCCCCTTCGGAGGAGCGGGTCAAATCCTTCCAAAACCATTTGATCTCCAAAAAGTATTCCGCCTTCATTCGCAAAAGCCGGGGGACCGATATATTGGGCGCCTGCGGTCAACTGGCGGCCCAGGCGATGACCTGCTGATCGATGCCCTGATTATTTTCGGTGCATATTCGAATCGGTTTTTTCGGCCAAAAGGGGTCCTTTCCAGAGCTTGAAAACGGGCCTTTGGGAAAAGTTTTGAGAAGCCGTTAGCTCCTGTTTTTTCACTATTTATAATTCTCTTGACTTTAAAAAACCCCTATGATAATTGTCTAACCTTTTTGAAAGAAATGTTGTGTTTTTTCTCCCGGCAGCGTGAACTACCTGTTTCACCCAAATATTGACAAGTTGTCAATTTAATTTATTTGCTGACCCTTAACCCCAGGAACTCTGCGATGCCCGAAAGCTCCGTCTCAGAGAAAAAATCCCTCTCCTTCAGATTTATTCTGCTGTTTCTTCTGATCTACGGTCTGGTACACCTGAGCCCGGCTCTGCCCGGGGTTTCACCTGCGTCGTTTTTAAACGGCCTTGGACCTCAGACCGTTCTCGCGGAAGAAGGGGAGATGGATGAAGAAGATGACGAAGATGACGAAGACGAGGAAGAGGAAGAGGAAGAAAGCCTTGAAGGGGAAGCCGAAGACGACAAAGCTTACCTGTATGACATAGGGCTGGCCAAGGAAGTTAAAAATACGGATTTTATTTTCCCCGGTCTCGGCAACCGCAAAGCCGTCTGGGGCGCGGCCCAACTGCACATTCTTTTCGCTTCTTTTATTCTGGGTTGCCCGATGTTCGTGGTCATCATGGAGGTGATGGGCGCGCGGCGAACCCAGGGCGTGCGGAAATCCATTATTCTCACCAATGTGTTCATGGGCGTGTTGATCGGGGTCACCTTCGGTATCATTGCGGAAATCATCGTCGATATCCACCATGGCGTTCTGTACGGGCTGTGGGCCTGTTCCTTCGGGGCGCTGGTGGTCAGCTTTATTAATTATTTCCACCGTTTAATGAACACCAAGGCCGCGGCCGTCGTCGGCGGCATTGTGGGTGCCTTTATCGCGTACAGCATGGTGCATGTTGAGCACACCACCGGCCCCGCCATTGCCCTGGCTTTTTTGAACGGCGCGGTGGGGGGATTCCTCTCCAGTGCCATCATGTTCGCCGAGGCGGACTACAAGTTCGAGCGCCTGGCGCATGAAATCACCAAAGTTATCGGCTTCTGCTACAGTTTCACCGCCTTGACCGGTGGCCTGTTCCTATTCATCATGATGGTGGCCTACAAGGATTTCATCTCTTATCTGGTCACGGCCTTTCCGGTTCTGTTCATGATCGGGTACCCCACCCTGTTTATTCTGGAAACCATCGTTCTGTACATTTACGTGTACTCCTGGGAACCGTTGAACAAATCCAACAAAAAGGGCAGGCACATCGTCCTGGGGGTCATCCTGAACGTGCTGGGGCTGGCCCTGTTGTGCGCGCTGGACGGACCGGCGACGTTCATGCAGACGCCGCCCAAACCGTATGCCGAACTGTTTACAACAATGACGGAGTGGGACCGCATCGCCACCATGACCTGGATGCCGCTCAATTACCACCGTCTGGTGGGCAACGGCACCTTCGGCGGGTTCATGGTCGGGGTCATCGCCGCCTATATGTATCTGTGGTCCAAGGATACCAAAGAGAAGGAATACTACGACTGGGTCGGCTACATGGGGAACTTCATCGGCGTGATGTTCATGATCCCCCTGCCCGCCATGGGCTACATCTTCGTCGCCGAAATTTACCAGTATGACGCCACCATCGGCATGTATATCATGTCCGACCGCGTATCGATGTTCATGCTGGTCCAGGGTCTGTTGATCGGCATCATGTTCAGCGCCAGCAACATCTATATGTGGGTCAGCATGAAGCGCATCGAAAACGCCCACCGGTTTTTCCCGGCGATGAAACTGGGCTTTATCCTGATTATCATTTCGGCGACCATCTGGTTCACGCCGCGCCGGTTCTTCGCCACCATGCTACCGGAACCGGGGATGAACCCCGACATGGTCCTGCCGGACAACCTGGCGTTTCTGGCGCTCATGATCTCCAAAAACACCGCCGCGTTCGCCCTGGTGTCGGTGACGCTCATCAACTATATTTTCTATACGATCGCCACCCGGACGGGGAAAATCGCCTGGGGAAAAATCAATCCTCTGGGACCGTACATCCTTATTTTCATGGGATTCACCGATATCTGGCTGATGAGCTGGATGGGCACCATCCGCGAGTTGTCCCGCATGAACTGGCACATCTATAAAGTATATAAAGACGTGACACCCGAAAAGTTCGCGCCGACCCTGGCGGAATCGGGATTGTTTGTAACCGGTATTGTTTGGACATTTTTTATCATAATGACGGCTATTATCTGGCTGGGCCTCAAGTATCCCAAAACCAAAAAGCCCGAGACCCAAGAGGCCCCTGTGGCGGCGCCTCAAATGGCCGAATAGGTATTCGCAACCGCTTCTGGATCGATTATGAAGAATCTGCCTAAAGTATTGATGATTTCCGTGGCTGTCGGGATCTTTGGTTACGGATTCGGAATCTATTTCAATATGGCCCCACCGGTCATGGCGGGGGGGATGGCTTCCCTCACCCTCCTCTACGGCATTCTGCTGATCAAAAAGCACCGCCCCACAAAGGAAAAAGGTTTTTTCCGTAATGTCGGCACCAAAATTCCCATCATCCTCGTTTTGGGAGTGATTATCTGGTTCACCGCCGGTCACTACGGTTTTCCCTTCTGGTGGCAGGTTGAGTTCGTGGCCTTTGCTCTCGTGGGCCTGTTCTTTTTTATCATCCTGGACTTGAAGACCATGAAGGTGGAAAAGGGAGAAGGCCATTCGATCCGGCGGCTGATTGGAACGTATGCCTTGGGATCGCTCCTGTACATCACCATCACCGCGCAACTCCCTCAATTCAGCCCGGAGATCGAA
>SMUY01290563.1_pt1 | contig 14537 bp, 12 predicted proteins | sample 2456441 | NCBI WGS metagenome assembly SMUY01 (sample SAMN11095931, study PRJNA526329) | marine sediment metagenome | biome: Marine sediment; feature: Surficial sediment; material: Deep marine sediment; isolation source: Hadal surficial sediment | place: Pacific Ocean | collected 2014-11 | depth...
ATGAAAAAAAATGAGATCGATGTGGTTGTGGTCGGTGCGGACCGCATTGCGGGCAATGGCGATGTCGCCAACAAGATCGGGACTTACATGGTTGCGGTGCTGGCTCAAAAACACGGGATTCCATTTTATGTCGCCGCGCCGATTTCCACGCTCGATCTCACCCTGGCTTCGGGAGACGAGATCCCAATCGAAGAACGCAGTATCGAAGAAGTGGTGCAGTTCAACAACAAGCGCATTGCGCCGGAAGGAATCGATGTCGCGCATCCTGCCTTCGATGTAACGCCCCATGATCTGGTAACCGGTATCATCACTGAAAAGGGCATCGCCCGCCCGCCTTATACTGAAAGTTTGAAGCAACTCGCTGGCCAAGCATGAGAGCGATGATTCTGGCGGCGGGTTTTGGAAGCCGTCTCTTGCCGCTCACCGACACCCTGCCCAAACCCATGTTTCCGGTCATGAACCGGCCGGTTATGGAGCGCACCATCGACTTGCTCTGCGCCCACGATATCCGCGACATCACCGTCAACCTCCATCACCTACCTGCTAAAGTAACGGACTACTTTGGCGACGGACAACGTTTTGGGGTGAAGTTGAACTGGTCACCGGAAGCAACTATTCTGGGTACCGCTGGCGGGATCAAGGCCGCGCAACGATATCTCGATGGCGGCCCGTTCCTCGTTATCAACAGTGACATCGTCGTCGACATAGACCTCAAACAGGTGATTGATTTTCATTTTTCCAACCGGTCCGCGCTCACCCTGGTGGTGAAAGAGAATGATGCGCAGGGAGTGTACGATCCGATTGAGATCGATGCCGACAACCGTATTGTCCGCATGGTGAAGGCGTCCTCCAAAAATGCTCCCGATATCCCCAGCCGGGTCACCTTCACCGGCATCCAGATCATGGAACCGGATATTTTTGAACGTATCCCCGCCGGTAAATTTTACGGCACCACCACGGAGGTCTTCCCGCAAATGGTCGAAGAAAAACTGCCGGTGTTTGCCTTCAGGCACGAAGGTTACTGGGCCGACATCGGCACCCGGGCAAGTTACTTGCGGGTACACAAAGAAATATTGGACGGCAAAATCGATCTGGACACCTCTCAGGGTAATTCCGGTAACGCTCAGATCGTGCCGCCGGTTCTGGTCGGAACCGGATGCCGGTTATCCGATTACGCACGCATCGGACCCTATGCCGTGGTCGGCGACGGTTGCGAGATTCAAGACGGCGCGACGATTGAAAACTCCGTGTGCTGGGCGGGCGCCGTATTGCGGCCCGGCTGTACCGTGCGCGACTCGATCATCGGCCACCATGCCGTGGTCGCGGAAGGAGAAACTGTCTCCGAAAAAATTCGTCCGGCCTGAGACTGGCTTCGCGCCAATAAAAAAAGCCCGTTGAGAGAGACCGGATCGGCATTCCCAACGGGCTGGAGATTGTCCTGAAAACTTTTACAACATTTTATGGTTGGAGAGGGTCATGGTGTTGACCACGACCGCACCGTCCTGATACTCGATGATCCGCCTTCGTTCCGGCAGGTCACATTTACCAACGCGGACATACGAATCGGTATAGCTTTCGACGTTCTTCAACGCACCCGTCTCGGGATCCGCATAGTATACCGAATAGGACTTGGTGAGGTATTTGCCTTCCTCATTTTTTATGCTCTCCTCAATGTTGATGGAAAAGGAAATGCGCGGGGTTTTGCGGTTGATCTGCTGAATGCGGCCGTCCTTGATCCGGTAAAACGAACTCATGCCGTCGCCGCCCATGATAACGCTTCGCCCCAATGGATGGCTACCGTCATCGCCGAACCGCAGTTTATATTTGCCATCGGATTCTTCAAACGAACGCGGTCCGCGGTGCATGGCGATCGACGCCAGGTTTTCCGAGGCAAACTCTTTCATGGCTTCTTCCTGCAACGAAACCTCGATCTCCTTCGGACCTTTGACCGTCACCGTCCCCGCTTCCTCCTTGCCGTTGATATTGACCACCACGTCGGCGGTGAAACCCTTGAACTCCGCAACCCAGCGCGCGGTGTTGCCAAAAACTTCACGCAACACTTCCCGCGCCTCGGAGTCGTCCTCCAAAGTGGTTTCTACATCTTTATCTTTGGTGTAAGTTGTCATGAGTTGTATTCTCCATTATTCAAAATTTTATTAAAGTAGCATTCAATGTTCAACCCGTAACGCCTCTCGGCGCATTGGTCACGCGAGGCTTACCGCGCACCATAAAAGTATTCAATTTGCGCTTTGTCCTTCAAACCCTCGATGTATTTCCCTACCAGCTTCTGAGCCTTGGCCATGAAAAGGTATTTTTGAACTTCCTCTTTCATCACCTCAAAAGTGGCTTGTTCCGGCGGCCGCCGCTCGTTCAATTTTATGAGATGGTACCCAAAACGAGTTCCCACCACTTGGCTGACCTCACCAATTTTTAATTTGGCTACCGCCTCATCAAAAGCCAAATCAAAAACCCCCAGATAAATAAAATCAAGATCCCCGCCATTGGCGGCCGAGCCGACATCCTGGGAGTGGGTTCGGGCCAGCTCAGCAAATTTTTCGCCCGCTTTCACCTTCGCTTCAATCTCTCTGATTTTTTTCTCGGCCTCGCTTCGGTAACCTTCAATCTTCGCGCTCAACTCCTCCTCGCTCGAGTTTTGCAAAACTTCCATGGGCACGTAAGGAATAAAAATATGCTGGGCGCGAAAAGACCCGGGGCGGTTGAACCTTTCCTTTTGAGCTTCAAAGAATTGTTTGACCTCGGCATCTTCAATCTGAATCTTTCCTTTGACCTGCCGATCCAGAAGATTTTTGGCCAGGATGTCCACCTCGATGGTTTTTTTAAGATCGGCCTCCGAGATATTCCGCGCCTTCAAGGCCTTCTCATACTCTTCCGCACTTTTAAAAGTTTTTATATAACGCTCCAACTCTTTTTGAATGGTTTCCGGGGACACCGGAGAGCTTCCTGATTTTCCTTCCTGATAAATGAGTTCCCGCACAACTTCCTTGTCGATGATTTCCGTGGCAAGTTTCTTCATTTCAGACCGGGTCAGTTTTTTCGGCCTGTTTTTGGAATCCAGATCAAGCCTGAACTTGACGTAGCCCGAATCCAGCGCGACGCCATTCACTTTGGCCACCACGTCAGGGATATCCAGATCGATCACGGAACTTTCGGCATGGCTTTGTCCACACACAAGAAGCGCACACAATGCCCACACCGGGAAAAACATTTTTCTGAATTTCTCTGCCATCCATAAACTCCAAGTTTCAGTGAATCCGGGATCATACCGGACCCCTTCTGCGAGGTCCACAAATATTAAATCCACGCTCAATTTTATATTTAACCCAAGGCTACCACCTCTCCCCGGCGGTTTCAAGTTGGCGCGTTGACTCCTCATCAGCGGTGTGTGAAAATCACCTGAAAACATCTGTTGTCTTCAAACTCATTGGGTCCATGACTTCGTCCCGAACCATTCCATTCATCTGCCTGTTCCTTTCCGGATGGACCAGTCTGACCTACGAGCTCCTCTGGATCAAGCAGTTGACCCTGCTGTTTGGCGGCACCTTGTACGCGATCAGCGCCGTGTTGTGCGCGTTCATGACCGGCCTGGCCCTGGGGGCCTGGTACCTGTCCCGCTACCTCAACCGTTCTTCCGGCTCACCGAACCGGGTCCGCCTGTATGGAATCCTGGAAGGCCTGATCGGAATTTACGGCCTGATATTCCCCGTTCTGCTGAAGGCTATGGAATGGCTCTATCCCCTGGTGATTTCCACCTCGCCCGCCAACGAAGGCTGGCTTCATGGCGCAGAATTTCTGATGAGCGCCCTGCTCATGTTGCCTTCCACTTTTTTGATGGGAGCGACGCTTCCTATCATCGGCGCCTGGGCTGTGGGTGGCCACGGCGGAAAAATTTTTAAAAAGATCTCATTGCTGTACAGCCTGAATACTTTTGGCGCCGTGTTTGGATGTGTGATCACCCAGTTTTTTACCACCCGCTGGCTGGGGGTGCAAGGGACGCTGTGGAGCGCCGTCGGCATCAATATTCTGATATTTCTGCTATGCTTTTTCTGGCGCGATGCACCGCAGGCCGACTCCAAAATAAAAGACGAACAATCCAAAACTCCCTTCACGCCAGAAAATGCTCCCGACCGGGGCCTCAGTTGGTTGTTGCTCATCCTGTTCGGATATTCCGGAGGGGTGGCCTTGTCCAGCGAAATATTGTGGACGCGCATTCTGGTTTTTCCGCTGGGCAGTTCGCTTTATTCATTCGCGTTGATCCTAGCAACCTTTCTGTTTGGCATCGCGCTCGGCAGTTTGATCTCAGAAAAGTTGCTGGGCTCTTCCCGCTGGATCATCAAATTTATCATGGTGGAGTTGGCCATCGGTGTCTTTTGCCTGTTGATTCTGCCCGGGTTCGACCAACTGACCGACTGGACTCTGAAGGCCGACCATTTATTTTATGATCTGGAGAACACCGCCTCCCGCACCCTGATGGTGCGATCATTGTTCGCTTTCGGCTTGATGTTTCTGCCCACCCTGGGTTTTGGCTTGGTGTTTCCGCTGGCCAATCAAATCAACTTCACCCTGTTCGGCACGGTCATCCGCACCCTCGGCAACAGTTATGCGGTGAACACTGCCGGCGCCATTGTGGGAACCGCGCTCACTCCCTTCGTTCTCATCCCTCTTTTCGGCATTAAAGTTTCACTATTTATTCTTTATGCGATTTTAATAACGCTGAGCATGGCGGCGTTGATCTGGCACTTGCAGGGACGACTGCGAGGCTGGGCCACCTCCTTTGCGGGCTTGTCCGCAGTCCTGGTCGCATGGTATTTTTTGGCCGCACCGCAAACGTCCGCTCAGCAATTGGGCCATCATAATTTTGCCCGGATCGAGATCAACGTTGCCGCCGACGATCTTCAATTACTGGAATACAAGGAGGGCAATTTCAGCACCTTGAGCGTGGTGGAAGATCGAAAAACCGCGGCGCGCACTCTTTATGTGGATGGGTTCAGTACCGCCACCGCCTCCGATGCCATCGGCGGCAGTGCCTACATGCAAGCCATGGGGTGGGTCCCGATGATGCTCCACCCCGACCCCAAACGAGCCCTGGTCATTGGATTTGGAACCGGAAGCACACTGGGCGCGGTATCCAGATTCCCCGGCGTCACTGTCGACGGGGTGGAAATCGACCGCAACGTCCTGACCCTCGCGCCGTGGTTTTCTTTATGGAACCATGATGTCCTCAATCGGCCTCACGTGAACATGATTGTGCAGGACGGACGCCAGTACCTGCGTTGGACCGAAAAACGCTACGACGTCATCACCCTGGAACCCATGTCGCCGGTGCAAGCGGGGGTGAATAATCTCTATTCCCGGGAGTTTTACGATTTGGCCCGGCGTCGCTTGCAACCGGGGGGCATCATGATGCAATGGTTGCCGCTTCACCTGGTGAGCGCCGCCGACTCCAGAGCCATGATCAAAACTTTTCAATCCGCTTTCCTCCACACCTCAGTCTGGAACAGTTTTCTGACCCGGATTATCTTGTTGGTCGGCTCAGACCAGCCCGTGTCTCTGGATAAAAATCTTTTCGACCGACGTTTGCAATTACCTTCCAGCAGAAAGATGAGTGAGCAGATAGGCGTTTACGATTTTTTGGATTTTATGGATTTTTATCTGACGGATGGAACCGCACTTGCCCCTCTCCTGCAAGACGCTCCCATCATCACCGACGACCGTGCCCTGCTGGAACACTCTGGAGTCAACCTGGTGCCTCCTCTAAAACAGCAAACAGACGAGGCTTTTTTAAATTTGCTGAAGTACCGGCAGTTTCCTCCGGTCACGGGACTTTCGCCGCAACAGACCCAGGCTTACCGGCAACGCCACAATTTGCGCACCGCACAACGATTGTCGATATTTTCTCAGAGGTACAAGGGACCGGGATATCAGGAGTTTTCAAGAAAGGACTATCAGGCGGGGATGGCAAAAGTCAGGGAATTTTTCGATGAAAATCAGAACTCTCTAGTGAGCTTGTCGGCCTCCGGATGGGCAAGCTCAAAGATGCCGCAAAACTGAAGGACGGATCAGGGTGGAAAACCTTTTATTTTTCTTTAGGCCGTCGCGGCCTGCTGGGTCCACCTTTTGGGATCACGCTTTTTACGGTGTCCCGTATGATGTTGAAGGCGAATTTCCCGGCAAAAAGCAAAACCACTATTAGGAAAAGGTAAAACACAGTACCGAACATGGCCTGAGAACCTTCTCCCCTTTCGAAACCAAAGATCGCGTTCATTCCGTCGATCAAACCTCCGACCAGCCCCCCTATCCACGACACGATGCCTTCAAAAAAAGATTTCACGCTCTCCACAATCCCGCCGCTTTCGGGTTCACTGCCGTAAGAAGATTCAATGCCAGAAGCGCCGCGAGCCGCGACCGATGAAACACCCCCGATAAAAATACCTGCCGCAAAAACAAATACCAACCACGAGCCCACTCCTATCCTGATTTTGGCCGGCGAAAATATTTTATGTTCCAATGGACCGCCCTCCTCAAAGTTGTATCAAGCCAAGATCAAATCCTGAATACGACCCAACAGCTCACAGCCTTTTAGCTTTTTCTGCCCTGCTTCCGTGATACCGTTTCCGTAAACATCGAGATACTTCAATCCTGAAAGAGTCAGTGTTTCCGCCAGCGCTTTTGCTCCCGCATCTCCCATTTGGTTTTGGGCCAGATCCATGGTTTCCAGGCCCGACAAAAGTAAGGAACTCGCCAGGGAACGAACTCCCTCCGGCCCAATTTTATTTTTCCAGAGATTTAAATATTTAAGATGGGAAAAGTTAGTGGACTCGGCAATGATTTTCGCGCCGGCATCTCCCAGGTCATTGCGTTCCAGATGCAGGGTGGTCAATTGCGTGATCACTTTTGATTGGGCCAACGCCTGAATACCTTTAGGAGTGATTTCATTGCGCTCCAGATTCAACTCCCGCAGTCCTTGCAACTCCTCAGTGCCGGCAATGTACTCCAGGCCGGCATCGCCCAGGTATTTCAACCGGAGGTCTAAAATGGAGCCGCACGGGGACAACAACTTTTTTACCAGGACCTCCACCGGCTCATCGTTGAATGGCCTTTTCATAAAACCAACCTTCATTCTATTTTGTTAGCAGGGCCGAACCGGCCGTTAAAGAAATTAATGTAATAAGCCATAATACAATTGTAAAGACATGTTCTATAATGTCAATAAACATAATTATTTATGCTAAACAAGGGCATTGGGCACTCCTGATTTCCTGGTTTCCAGGAATCACAAGTTGATGTCCTCTCAGGAAAGAATACAATAGGGACACAAGCTGAATTTTTAATCCCCTGCGACCAAAACTTGCTACGGCCCTATCCCTGGCCCCGGTGAATCCAATGGCTGAATCAACCCATTTTAAATATCAACCCGAGATCCTCACGGAAATTTCCAGCCTCAGCATCCGGGCCACCAAACTGGTGGAAGGGCTTTTATCGGGCCAGCATCGCAGTCCCCACAGGGGGTCCAGTGTCGAATTTGCCGAGTACAAGGATTATTCGCCCGGCGATGACATTCGTCATATCGACTGGAAGGTGGTGGGCAAAACCGATAAATATCAGGTCAAACAGTTTGAACAATCCACCAACCTGAAGTGTACCATCCTGCTCGATGTCAGCAGTTCCATGGCTTATCAGTCGCCCTTTAACAAGACGGCCGCGCAATCCAAAGGAGATTACGCCCGCACGCTGGTGGCGGCCTTGTCTTATCTCCTGCTCAAGCAGTTCGACGCCGTGGGCTTGACTGCATTCAACGAACGCGTGGTGTCGCACATTCCTGCCCGCTCCAAGCCGTCGCATTTTCAACACCTGCTCCATGGGCTGGACCTAATTGAGTTTAAAGGAAATACAAGATTTGAAGCGGTGGTGGAAGAGCTCATAGAGCGGCTGCCCGGACGAGGCATGCTGATTCTCATTTCCGATTTGCTGGCGCCCCACGACGATCTGTTTAAAACGTTTCGTCTGATTTGCTCGCGGGGATTGGAGATGATGGTGTTTCAAATCCTGCATCCTGATGAAATAACTTTGCCGTTTGAGGGGGATGTGGTTTTTGAATCGCTGGAAGACGACGCGAGCCAAAGCCTGGATCCAGCGGATTTTCGGGACCAGTATCAAAAGGCCATTCAGGAGCAGATTGAGTCCTTCCAAAAAACTTGCCCCACTATTGGAGTGGACTATCTGTTCCTCGACACGGTCACTCCTCTGGAGCAGGCCTTGCGTTATTATCTGCTTCGACGGAAGAGTTTGCACAAAGTATGAATCTGAATTTCATTTCACCCTGGTTCCTTTTCGGCCTTCTGGGGATCGGCCTGCCCATTCTCATTCATCTGCTGACCCGCCGCCAGCAATCCCATATTAAATTTTCAGCGGTTTACCTGTTGCAACAGGTCAAAAAACGCTCGGTCAAAAAATCACGTCCCAACCGTCTCCTGCTATTACTGTTTCGATGCCTGGCCATCGCCTGCCTGAGCCTGGCCCTGGCCAATCCCATTTTTTCATTCAGTCCGATGGCGCAGTTCCTGCCTTCCAAGCCCACCGCAAATGTGCTGATTCTGGACGACTCCTACAGCATGGCCATGACGGGAACGGACCAAAGTCTGTACGATCATGCGGTCGACTTGATGACCACCTGGTTGGACCGGGCCCGGCCCAACAACACCTACAGCCTGATCCTGGCCTCCAACCCGCCACGGGTTGCCATGGATTGGACCACAGAACCCAGGCAAATACTGAAGCGACTGCAAGGCACCCGCCCGTCCTACCAGACCACTCAACTGAGTCAGGCCGTTGCTTTGGCGTACCGGCAATTGAGTGTGGCGGAACAGGCAGTGAAGAGAATTTATATTCTGACGGATTTGGACAGCAACGGCTGGTCCGACTTCCCAGCCCTCCCGCCAGGCAACGGGTCCACCGCCGTAACAATCATCGATTTATTCAGCAGGCAACAGGGATTGAATGAAACCCTGGTGGAAAAAGTTGCGCTCTCGCAGGAGTTCCTCACCAACCGTCGCGTCATCCGGGTCCAAGCCAGAGTCACCAATCTGCTGAAGGACCGTCCCCTCCAGCAAATCCTCATCACGCTGACCGTCAACGGAAAAAAGGTAAGCGAGGATTACCTTGATTTGCCCGCGGGCGGGCGGGTTGAAAAAGTATTCACCTTTCCGTACCTGAAAAGTATCCCATTGACGGGCAGGATCGAAACTCAAAGCGATGCTCTCACCGTGGACAATCGGCGATTATTTTCCTATCAGCCAGATCAGAAGATCAAAGTACTGGTGATCGACGGCGACCCGAGAGGCGTTTCACACCAGAACGAATCTTTTTATGTGGAAAAAGCCTTGAATCCTTTTTCCGCCGCCGTGTCTGATATCGAGCCCACCGTGTCCACCTTGTCCGAGTTGCCGCACCGCGACCTGGACAGTTTCTCAGTGGTGATGATGTGCAATGTGCGCGAACTTCCTTTCGGCTACGAACGGGAACTGGAGCGATTCGTCTTAAACGGCGGCGCTCTATTCATAGCCCTGGGCGACCAGGTCGATGCCACTTTCTACAACGATAAAATGGGCGTGTTGTTGCCGGTAAAATTGCAAGCCCTCAACCAGGTGGCACAGCATGGCGAACCCTTTCGGCTGTTGGCCGAAACCAGCGATCATAAAGTTCTAAAAGTTTTCTCAGATAAAACCCTGAAAGCCATGAGTCGAATCGGTTTCAGTTCGATCTACAGCGTGGAGCCGCGGCCGGGAAGAGAATTTACGACCCCCATGAAATTCACCAATCAATTCCCCGCAGTCGTCGAATCGAATTTTGGGAGGGGGAAAGTGGTGCTTTATGTTTCCAGCATTGACCGGGATTGGAATACGTTTCCCATTCAACCGACCTTCCTGCCCTGGGTGCAACGCTGGGTCCGTTATATTGCGCAAAGCCTGGAAAGCATCACCCGGCAGGATTTGCTGATCGGCGAACCCATCGTTTTGAACGACGCCGGGGATCTCACCTGGGTGGAATCCCCTGACGGCCGGATCACCGCCATTAAAAAAACAGCGGACTCGAAGGCAATTTTTAAAGAGACCTTGATTCCGGGGACCTACCGGATGTACCACCCCGCGGGATCATCGAAGGCGGTATCTCCAGAAAATATAGCGGAGAACTCGGTAACGCGATTGCCGGCCGGGGCCAGACGATTTGCCAACTTCACGATCAATATAGACCCCGCGGAATCCACTTCTGGAAAAATTTCCGAAAACGAAATCCGAGAACTTTTTTCCGGAATACCCGTGCAACAAGTCCGGGATTTTGACGAACTGCACAGCGCCACCATGGGAGAGGGGACAAACCTGACCACCCCCTTATTCCTGATGGTGGCCTTGATGCTGTTTTTAGAAGGCTGGCTGGTGCGAAGGGAATGACCGAACAAATTTTTTCACTGGTGGAAATCTCGAGGTGGAATTTATATCGCGTGAATGGGAGTGTCAATCCCGCGACCACCGCCATTATCATTTGATATAATAAAAGCAGAATTTCAACCGTCCCCATAATTTGGAAGTCCCATGAATACCCCATTTGAATTTGCCCGCAAACATATTGTCCTGTTCATTTTATTTTTCCTGGGTGTTGCCGTTGGAGTGGAAGCGTCCCCTGCCCCCGCCGCGTCCATACCCGAACAATTGAAAGCGCATTTATCCGAGCCGGCACACCAAATCGATCTGACTGAAACCCTGCTTCTGGTGTCAAAACATTGGGATTTCTCCATCGACTCGCCTGCCTTGCGCAATGAACTTGACCAATTGACGGCAACCGTGCGCCAACGCCTGGGGCATAACCCTTCCGCGGAAACCACGGTTCAGGTGTTGCGGGAGGTCATCCACAAGGTTTATGGCTATCGTTACACCGATTCCGTGGACGCGCAGGGAATTCCCGTCCGCCCTTCGGAGATCTTTCTGCATGGCTTGCTGGAAGGCAAGCAAGGCTATTGCATGAACTTGTCTTTGCTGTACCTCATCATTGGCGATCGGCTCGGTTTGCCGTTGCATGGCGTGCCGCTTCCCAATCACTTTTTTGTGCGTTATCAATCCGCCAGCCATAAGATTAATATTGAAACCACACAGGGTGGCGCCACCTTCCCTGATAATTATTACCGGCAACGTTTTGGGGTGTCCCCGCAATCCACCTATTTCCTGCAGAACCTGAACAAGAAACAAACTTTGGGTGCTTATTTTTCCAATGTCGGCATGACTCATTACAAAAGCGCCCGCAGGCAGGATGCCGAATTTTATTTGAAGCAGTCGGTGGAGATCAATCCGCAGTCGATCGATGCGCTCAACAACCTGGCCAATGTTTATTCCGAAATGAAACAGTTCGACCTGGCCATCAAGACCTATCAACAGGCCCTACAAGCTGACCCTCACAACATGTCCACCCTGTTCAACCTGGGCCTTGCGCTTTCCGAGTCGGGCAAGCATGAAAAATCCATTGCGGCATTTCTGCAAACCGCGCAACTCAATCCGGCTTTTGTTCCCGTCCATGATGTCTTGTCCCGTTTGTACATGGAACAAAAAAATTATGCGGGCGCGCTGTTGCATTTAAAAATCATGAGCGAGCTCCAGCCCGGACAGTTCGGCCTTCTCATAAATATCGGAACCGTTTATCTGGAGATGGGCGTTTGGGAATTGGCCTTGCAACAGTTTCAGGAGGTACAGCGTCGCTTCCCCACCCGCGTCGAGGTCAACGAGCGTTTGGCGGAAACCTATTACCGGATGGAGGATTTTGATAAAGCCATCGTGCAATTTGAATATCTGATTTCCAAACAACCGGAGGTTCTCGAAAACTATGTACAACTCGGTTGGACCCATTACCGCCAGGGGAAAATAGATCAAGCCATTGAATGGACCGCCAACGGCCTGGCAACGGCCCAAGAGGAAACTCCCATCCAGCCTTTGGCCTACATGAACCTGGGGTTGTATCAGGTTCTGAAAAAACAATTTTCTATCGCGGAAAAATGGTACCGGAAAGTCCTCGATCAAAAAAATCCCAAAGCCGTGGCAAGCATGGTGGCGGATTTGAACGTCGCTTCCCAAAACTATCCAGACGATGACGAACTGCTTTACTTCGCTGGCTGGATATTGATCGAGGGCGGCCAAGCCGGCAAAGGCCGGGTTTGGTTGAAACGGTATCTCAATCGTCAACCGAAGGGAGCGTTCGGCGATCGAGCTCGACAACTGCTGGACCAAACCAAAGATGAAACCGCTACCGAAAACATGATTGAAATTCCCAAAGGGAATTTCATTATGGGATCCAACGACCACGGCCAAGATGAATTCCCAGAGCACAAGGTTTACCTCGACACATTCCATATCGATAAATATGAGATCACGGCGGCAGAGTTTGCGGAGTTTTTAAATGCCGTTGAGTTCCATAAAAAGTATTTTTTGCTCACCCCGTTTGGAACAGTGGCTTTCAATAAAACCTTTCATGCGCGGGAAGGTTTTGAGTCTTATCCCGTCAACAACGTGTCCTGGTACGGCGCTCGTGAATTTTGCCGATGGAAAAACAAACGGCTTCCCACGGAGGCGGAATGGGAAAAAGCGGCCCGCGGTCGTGACGGTTTTATTTTCCCCTGGGGAAACGCCCGGCTTTCCTCCGAACGAGTTCGTTACAACCAGGCCTGGACGGATGAAACCGGTCCTCATGTCATGGTTCCCGTGGACTCCATGCCCGAAGGGCAAAGTCCATTTGGCGTGTATCATTTACTGGGGAATGTCAAAGAATGGGTGGACGACTGGTATGATCGGGAGTATTATGAGGACGAATCTCATAAAATGAATCCCAAGGGAAGAGTCGGCGGAGAATTCAAAGTATTGAAAGGCGGTTCCTGGAGGGATCTGCGGTCCTTTGTTTACGCCTCTTTTAGGAATAATAGTTATCCGGGGACACCCTTGGAGGACTATGGATTTCGCTGTGCCTTTGGAGGGTCGGGCATTCCGGCGCCAAAAAAATTCATTCAGCGGGAATCCGAACAGATCCCTTTAAAAATCATTAAAACCCAGGCGGAATAACCAGGACCATGATCGGCGCAATAGAAATACTGATCATTGTGATCATCTTCGGCATCATTTACAGCAGGGATGCTATCGACAAAACCTTCAAAAAAAATCCGGACGAAGGTTTGGCCGAAAGTTTTGCGGTGGATGTAAAAGAATTTTACGAGGAAAATCCAAAGCGGCTGATCATCATGGTGAGCGCCACGGTCGGGGGCGTGATCTTTCTGGTGCTGTTTGTCTATTGGGCGCTCACCCGGACCGAAATCCTGAAAATGATCGGCCTGGAGGGTTGAAGCATGCTGTTCTTCTTCAGTAGTTGAACCCGTTATCCCGGACATGGGTGTAGGGTTCCCCGCCTGCCAGCATTTTGCCATTCACGATTTCACCGATGTACAGGACGTGATCCCCCACCGGCACTTGTTCAGCCACTTCGCACTCCAAACAAGCCACTGCGTCATCCAAAATTTTAATCCCATGGTGGCCCGAACTCACTTTCAATCCTTTAAAAATTGAGACACCCGGCTCAGGCGCTTTAAAGAAATGCTTGAGCAGGTCTTTGGAATCTTTCCCCAGTATATTGAGCGTGAAGGCGTTGGAGGCTTCCACCAGCAACCGGGCCGGTCGCAGGGTGGCCAGCATGATGGTGACTGCCGGTGGCTCAAATGAACACTGGTTGACCCAACTGGCCAAGACTGCATCCTCTTTATCTTCATGACGGGCGGTGACAATGAAAAGACCACTGGGCAAGCGGCCAAGGGCTTTGCCGATCTGTTTTTTATTTTTCAACGGAATCTCCTTACCTGGTTCACGCCCTGCGGTTGCTATTCATTCCCGATCCATAACCGGAACGATGGACGGGTTATTATACATAAATTTCCGTCTTGGAAAACTCGGGGAATCATAAAATAATTCTACGGTTGCCAGCAACAGGATAGCGATCAACTGCCTGCAGAGCGAAACTCTTTAAGCGCCAGGAGCAGTGCGCTACGGGTGAGAGACCCCTGCTCCACCAGAATATCTCCGAGGAGTTCGCTGGTCTCGGTTTGCATCTTGACCAATGCCTCCATCCTTTCCAGAGTCATGAACCCCATATCCACCGCTACCATCCCCAAATGGCCTCCGCCATTGCCCTGTTCCCTTTGTGCGGTCAGGATTTTAAAAAGTTGTTTCGGCTCCAGAAACCCTTCTTTCACGGCCAGTTGTCCCAACGGGATTTGTTGCGCCCTTTGCACGTCCAGAGCCTTGAGTAGATCTTCCTCCCGGACAATATTTTTTTCAATCAAAAATTCTCCCAAAACCACGATCAACCCTTTCTATTTACTGGTCATCACGAAAACCCCATCCCAATCTCTGGGGGGCGGGTTGGTCTGAAACGTGATGCACCGTTCAAAATAAGTCAGCGAAGGCCCGTCGTCTTCATGCATGTTCAAGACCTTCTCG
>SMUY01292684.1_pt1 | contig 14528 bp, 6 predicted proteins | sample 2456441 | NCBI WGS metagenome assembly SMUY01 (sample SAMN11095931, study PRJNA526329) | marine sediment metagenome | biome: Marine sediment; feature: Surficial sediment; material: Deep marine sediment; isolation source: Hadal surficial sediment | place: Pacific Ocean | collected 2014-11 | depth 0-1...
CTTTCACGTTCTGATGTGACGTTTGGGAACGACCCTTTTTCCGTTGCTGTTGGTGATCTCGATGGCGATCTGGATGCTGACCTGGTTGTGACGGACAATAAGGATGACAAGATTCTGGTACTGCTTAATGACGGCGCCGGCGCGTTTCAAATAGATTCTACTTATGCAGCCGACATTGCGCCCAGAGGCGTAAGCACGGGCGACTTTGATGGCGATGGTGCACTGGATTTCGGGGTAGCAAACTGGAACAATGCTGCTCAGACGTTGCAAATTTTTGTGAACGCAGCTCCCCCAAACGCTTCGCCGGGAGCGCCGACACTGAACACACCGGCGAACCTGACACATTTAAATCCATCACTTTCCGCCATCGTTCTAAACTGGAACGTGCCGACCGATACGGATGGCGACTCTTTGCACTTCCTGGTGGAGATTTCCCAGGCTTCAGATTTCAGCGCTACCGTTGTGAGCGCCGACTCCCGCGTCGATGCCACCGGCTTCAGTCCGGCGCCGCCCGTCGCGCAGAGCGTAACCGACGTCTCGTACACCGTCTCGACCTCGTTGGCAGATGGCGAGTATTGGTGGCGGATCACCGCACACGACGGTACGACGTTTGGTAGCATTTCGCCGGCGAGGCGGTTCACCGTAGACACGGTTTCTCCGGTGATCGATTCGACGACGTTTACAAGCCCGAATCCGAGCTTTCTGCCCAACTGGTACAATCAGAACAACGTGTCGTCGGTAGATTGGACAGTTCACTATGACGAAACGAATGCCGACCGGGCGCTATTCATTCTCGGCAGTCTGGGCAGTCCGCAAACAGTGGAACCCATTCCCGGTGGCGCGGACCAGACAGCACTGGTGCAGATAAGCATCGGTGGCGCATCGGATGGCAACTACCCGCTGTCCGTCTCCGTGTTTGACAGCGCGGGCAATCAGGCCGCCCAAAATACCAGTATTGCGCTTGACGGCACCGCGCCTACGGGAGCGGTGGCGACTTCTCCGGCCGAGAGCCAGCAAGAGAGCTTTACCGTCAGTTGGAGCAGCGGATCGGATGGCTCCGGCTCCGGGATTTCCGGCTTGTATGACGTTCAGGTGCAGGTCAACGGCGGCGCGTGGACGCCCTGGAAGACGAACTTCCCGGGCACCTCTGATACCTACCCCGGGCAGGACGACAGCACCTATGCTTTCGAGGCGGCGGCGCACGACAAGGTCGGGAATGTGGAAGCGTTCCAGGATTTTGTCGAAACCACAACTGTGGTGGATACGACTACGGATTCGACGCCACCCGGACAGCCAGTGAATCTCACAGCCAACGGCAGCAACCCGAGTCCGTGGCAGAATGTCACCGATTTCACTATTTCCTGGCAGAACCCGGCAGACGCAAGTGGCATCGCGCGGGCGCTGTACAACCGTGACGCCGCCCCGATATCGAATTTCGATACCACCGGCTCAGTAACGGGAGCAACCTCTTTTGTGAGTTCGGCGACGCAGGAAGACGGCCAGGACCTGTATCTCTGGTTTGTTGACGGCGCCGGCAACGTCAATTTTCAAAACAATGACGCCGTTACTTTACGCTACGATGCCACGGCGCCAACCGGGACACTGGCGTCCTCGCCGAGTGTCAGCGTCACAGAAACTTTCACAGTTAGCTGGGCTGGCTCGGGATCGGATGGCAGCGGCTCAGGTCTTTCGGGCGTTTACGACGTCAGGGTACGGGAAGACGGTGGTGTGTGGCAGAATTGGCTCACGAATTTTTCGGGGACAACCGATGACTACCTTGGCGTGCACGGCAGAACTTACGAGTTTGAGGTCGCTGCGCACGACGGCGCCGGTAACGTTGAGGCTTTCACGCTAGTCGCTGAAACGACCACCGAAGTGGATACCACCGCCAACGACGTGCAAGCGCCAGGTCCGCCGACGACGCTACTGGCAGGCGGCTCGAGTCCGAGTCCCTGGCAGAACGATCCCCAATTCGAAGTCGCGTGGCAGGAGCCCAGCGACCCAAGTGGCATCGCGGCGGCCTACTACAAGCGCGGCAGCATGCCCACAGCCAATTTTGACACCACAGGCTCTGTTGTCAGTGGCACGACTCTGACAATCGACGCCACAGTGGAAGAAGGACAGGATTTATTCATCTGGTTTGCTGACCAGAGGGGCAACATTGATTTCCGCAACTACGGCACGGTTGAGCTGCGGTATGATGGCACCCTGCCGGCTATCTTCGAAATGGATTTTCTCAATGCAGATTTTCTGCCGAACTGGTACCGGCAGAGCACCACCGGCACGGCGCAACTCGCATTTGAGTACACCGAGTTTCACACCAACAGCCTGCTTATGACATCTGCCGACTTGGGCACGAGTATCGATGTTCCGAACCCTGAGAGCGGCGAAGATGTGCAAGTGATTTTCAACCTGGCTATTTCAGGCAAGCCTGATGGTTTTTACCAAATCAACTTCACCCTGGCAGACAGCGCCGGCAACGTAGCGACAGACTCTACCATCCTGGCGCTTGATTCCGCCGCGCCCACGGGCACGCAAGCCTCTTCGCCCGATACGAGCAGGGACTTAACCTTCACCGTCACCTGGAGCGGGGGCGCGGACGGTAGCGGCTCAGGTCTCTCCGACGTTTACGACGTCAGGGTGCAGCAAGATGGCGGCGCCTGGCAGGACTGGCTGACCAACTTCAGCGGTACTTCCAGCGACTACACCGGCATCAATGGCTCAACCTACGGTTTCGAAGCCGCGGCGCACGACAATACCGGCAACGTCGAGGCTTTTCTGAACATAGCGGAAACAGAAACGGTTATCGATATGGGCTTTACCGATGTTCTCGCGCCTACCATTCAGCACACGCCAATTCTGGTGGTGGATGAGGGGCAGGATGTGACCATCCAGGCTGAAGTGGCGGACAACGTTCTGGTCACGGAAGTGCTCCTGTTCTACAAACAGAGCGGCGTCGTCGCTTTCCAATCCATGCCGATGGTGAGTACCGCCGGCAGCACATATTCGGCAACATTGACCGCATCGCAAATCTCTGTGCTCGGCGTCAATTACTTCATCCGGGCGTCAGACGGCGCAAATGAGGCGTTCGATCCGGCAGACGATTATGATGTTTTGCCCTACAATATTTCGGTGAGAATTACCGGCACTGATAACAGCGGCCTTGTGAAAGACACGCCCCCGCCGGGCGGGAGCAGCGTCAATTTCTACAGAATGATTTCAGTGCCGCTGATTCTCGCCGATAGCGATCCAATCGCCGTACTGGCAGATGATCTGGGTCCTTACGATTCCAAGAAGTGGCGTTTGTTTGAGTACATCACCAGCTCTGACAGCTACCGTGAGTATCCAAACGTGTCCCCCTTTTCGCCAAACCAGGCATTTTGGCTGCTCGTGCGCGAGTCGAACCGCGACTTAGATTCAGGTCCGGGTACTTCAGTCACCACCAGCAAAGGCTTTGAGATCACACTGAATCAGGGCTGGACCGATATCGGCATGCCGTTCAGTTTTCCGGTCGATGCAGATAACATCGAAATTGTGGCAGGCGATCCCACTGGCGTCATCGGCCCCTACACCTATCGCGACGGCTGGCTCCTGCCCAATCAAGTGCCAACGCTGGAGCCGTGGGAAGGATACACGTTCTTCAGTCCCGCAGCCGGCGTGAAAATCGCCATTCACCCTGTTGCGCAAAGCACGGCTGCGAGCCGCACACGCGCTAACAAAATCATGCTTGATTCCGGCTCCGGACCTGAGTGGTCCGTGCGAATCAAGGCGTCATCGGGCGAGATCACGGATGCCAACAATTTTCTGGGTGTTGCTGCAAATGCCGCGGCGGCGTGGGACCGGCTCGACTACCTGGAGCCGCCTTTCATCAGCGATTATGTTTCTGTAAGATTCCCGCACCCGGACTGGGAAATTGTCAGCGGCAACTTCAAGAGTGATGTACGTCCGCCGTTTGAGGAGGGACAAGTTTGGAGCTTTGAAGTTGCCACCAGCTTAAAAAACAGCAGGATTCGACTGACGTTCGAGAATCTGGAATCGCTGCCGCGCGATTTCACCGCTGTCTTGCTGGACAAGAAGACCTACCAGATCATCGACCTGCACGAGCGCCGTGAATACGGGTTCTTGCCGGACCAAGAGGATCTGACCCGCAGGTTCGACCTGGTGATCGGGACCGAGTCTTATGTTGAAAATTCAGAGGCGCTGGATGTGGTTCCGGAGATATTCTCGTTGAGCCAGAACTTTCCGAATCCGTTCAACGCAGGCACTACGATGCTCTACAATATCGCGGAAGCCAGCGAAGTGACAGTCAAGGTGCTCAACATTCTGGGCCAGGAAGTGCGCCAACTTGTTCGCGACAGAAAAGAGCCGGGCGTCTACCGCGTACACTGGGACGGGAAAGCGGACAACGGTCTGGAGTTGAGCTCCGGGGTTTACTTCATCAGAATGCAAGCTGGAAAATTTCAACAAATTCGTAAAGTGCTGTTTGTGCGTTGAGCGCAGACGCAAAAGATTTGAATTTTTCTGAGGAATTGAAATGAATAGAATGAAGAGACTTTTCGGCGCCACGCTTGTAGCGAGTCTGTTTCTGGCCGGGTCCGCCGTTGCGCAGGATCAGGCGCTGCAGAAACTGATTCACGGCAAGAAGTTTTTCTGGGAGGCAAAATTCGATCAGGCCCTGACCTCCTTGAAACAGGTCACGGAGATAAAGGATGCCAAGCGCGAGTATCTGTTTGAGGCGTATCTCTACACAGGGTTTGTCCTCCTGCGCCAGAATGCGCCCGGTTCAGAAGTGGAGTCGGTCTTCTCTCAAGCGATTCGCCTCGAGCCACGCAGAAAGCTCGACGAGATGGTTATCCCACCGGACTTAATCGAGCCATTCTATGACGCCAGAAACAAACTCGTAGGCTGCCTGTACATCGTAACGGAGCCGGAAGAGGTAGACATCATCGGCGTCAAAGGGGATAGCGTTCTTTTCGATGAAACCACACCCCTGCAGGTTTGCGACCTCGTGGATAACGATTACCAACTCCTGCTTTCCGAAGAAGGCTACGACCAGCAGTTTATTCCCCTCAAACTCAATCCGGGCAAGACCGACACGCTGCATATTGCGTTGGATCGAATTTACGCACAGGGTGGAGGGAAAACAGGTTTGAAATGGGCGCTTCGGGGTGGAATCCTCGTGGCAGCAGGCGCGGTGCTCTACAAGACGGTTATCGCCGGTGGGGATGATGCGGTGGAAGATTTGCCCGGTCCGCCCGCCAGACCAGACCGTTAAGGAGAGACACTTGCAAACTTGCCGTGGACTTACCTGGCGCGGCGGAACCGCAAGATGTTCTTATCAGGGATCCCAATTTGGCCAAATCCCACACCAAAAATGCGAGAAGCGCAGAGGGAGGCGAGAAGAGCGTAGAGTGAAAAAATGCAAGGAAGGAATACACAAGTCTTCTCTTTCGCCCCACAACCTTGGGATTTTTTCTGCGAAGGGCAAGGGTTCAAGACCAGTACTATATTATGAGTCCATTTATCCGCGTTCATCCGTGGCTAAGAAAACACAATGTTAATTGTCCTGCTTTATCCGGGTGAAAGTAAAAGAAACGTACTTCGTCTGACCCTTCTCGACCTTTATGATCACATCCTTCGGAATAGCATTAAATCCGGGTCGTTTGAGCTCAATCGTATGTGAGCCGACCGTGAGTTTCAACTCGAGGGGCGTGGTGTTATGCCCCTTTTCCCATCGCCTGCCATCGACGTAAACATACCCGAAGCCAAATTGAGCAGCGTTCTTCAAAGAGACTGCGATGATGCCCTTGTCTGCTTTCGTGAAGTCATGTTTGACTCGTAAAATCTGGCCGATCTTGAGGTCCACCTTTTGCTCCCAGGTGGCATTCAACTGGGAACTGACGAGTTTGATGGTGTGCTGGCCGTGTTTCAGTGAAACCTTGGTTGGCGTCCGGCCTTTGTGCAAAACACCGTCAATGTAGATTTCGTCGGCACGCGGGATGGCGTCCAGAATGATGGTGCCGAATACATCAGTGCGCGCTTTGAGGTCAAATGCCTGTTGCGGCATGTTCGCGGCCACCAGAAGCTTTTGAGTCGTCGAGGTGTAGCCTTCCTTGGAGACACGCACGTAGTACGATTTGTTGACCAGCAGACCGTTGACTTCCAGCTTGCCGATCTGGTCAGTCTTACCCACGAAACTGTTGTCCAGAAAGACGTTTGCTTGCAGCGGCCGGCCGCCCGACTTGACGTAGAAACTGACGGTGGTCGAGCGCACGGCAGTGTTGGCGGCGGGCATCGGTCTTGCAGGTTCCGGCTTTTTAGCGACTGGTTTTGGGTTGGTAGAAACCGGCGCTTCTTTCTTCGTTATCTTAGCGGGCGGCGGACTGCTCTTTTTCGGTTCGGGCTTTGCCGCTGCTGGTGAATCGATGTCTGCGTCGTTCGTCGGTTGGGTATTTTCTGCGGCGAGCAGATTCTCAGTTTCAAACGCGTTGGTTTCGGATGCTGGCTTATTGCCGTTGTTCATATTGCCAGGAATGTCGCCGTCTTCGCCGAAGTCCTCGCCGAGGTAGGCGGGATCCAGGTCGGTGAGCTCACCGTACTTTGACGTGTCACTGCCCCAGAACGGAAGCGAAACATAATCGGTGGCCAGAAAGATCAAAAGGAGGAGCGCAACCGCTGCCAGCGCTGAAAACACGACTTTCTTGCTCATGAATGACCAGCCCGGGCGTTTTATCTCAAATCCAGAATCGACCGTATCTGCCCCGGCAGGGGTGTCGTCAAAATACTTCTCGTTCTGGGCCGGACCAAATGTCAGATCGATGTTTTCGTTGTGAACCTCTTCTACTTCAGATTCATCCAGCGCGCTCTTTTTTAGCGACTCAAGCGCCTGCACATACTCTTTCAGGTTTTGATAACGTGCTTCCACATTTCTGGCGGTGCTGGTTTTGACAATACTTTCCAGTTCAATGGGTAGATTGCTTTTCGACAAATCAAGCTCGATGATTCTGCCGTCAAGATGTTGCGTCCTTATGGCGGAAACGGTTTCGCTTTGAACCGGGTGCTTGCCCGTCAATAATTCGTGCAAAATCAGACCGAGCGAATAGATGTCTCCGCGGCCATCAATTTTTTCGATGTCAATAAAACATTCTGGCGCCATATACCTGGCAAACTGACGGGACTCTTCGGTGTTCTCTTGCACCAGATTTGGGATATGCCAGCTAAACCCGAAATCCTCGATTTTGACTGCACCATCCGGCTTGACATAAATGCAGTCAGGATTCAAAAAGCCGTGCACCAGGCCGTGCAGGTGCGCATAGCGTAGTGCCTTGCCGATGACTGAGAAGATTTCCACCAGGTCTGAGATGGATAGAGAGAACTCCTCGAGGATGAGGGCTCTGAGCGTTTCCTGAGCAAGCGTTTCGGTAGCGATGTAGTAGTGCCCTTCCCGGGCGTCGCTGCCGAGGTCGAACACACGGCAAATGTTTGGATGGTTCAGATGCTTGATAATGCGGGCGCCGTTCAGGAAGTTCATCACCTGATGCTCGTGGTTCTTGAATTTCGGATCGAGCACCTTGAGGGAGACGTGTTTTTCCGTACGACGATCTATGGCGTCATAAAGGGTAAAGCAAAGCCGCTGTATTACCTTTTGCTTGATCTCAAATTTTTGAAACTCTGGGAAATCCATTTCAGACCTGCTTTGTTGCTCGTGTAGATCGACGGTGACGGGATTTTTCATAGCAATTTATTCACAATAATGGTGAAATGCAATTCTTTTTCTAAACAAAAAATACGGCTGAGATGAATCTTTTGCAGAAATTGACAATTGCATATTTTACATTGAATTAAGCAGCAATCCTCTCAGGTCCGGCAGCGACGATTTTGACTCGGGGAGCGCGACTTCGTTGGCAGCCAACCTGTTCTTCATAGTATCGGATGGCACGGCTCAGATGTGAAACTAAAATCAGCAACCAGCGTAAATTATTGAACTGTCCGTTTCCTGGGCCCAGCACGTTTTATCTCTCAACGGCTATTTTATTTTCATGTTATCTTATCTACGAAACGTTCATTTCAAACTGTTTAAGGAGGAAAAAATGATCGGTCTGAAAGTAGTTTCTGGTTTAGTGCTTCTGTTTGTTGTTTTCGGAGCAGGTGTCTTGAACGCCAAATCCAAAGCCGACACCAACAAGTCGGGTGAAATCGATATTCCGTACCAAAAGTTCATTCTGGACAATGGGCTGACGCTCATCGTTCACGAAGACCACAAAGCACCCATCGTAGCGGTCAATGTCTGGTACCATGTTGGCTCAAAGAACGAAAAGCCCGGCAAGACGGGTTTTGCGCATCTGTTTGAACACCTGATGTTCAACGGCAGTGAAAATTTCAACGATGACTATTTTCAGGCCATGGAGCGGGTTGGCGCCACCGATCTAAACGGTACTACCAACCGCGACCGCACCAACTATTTCCAGAACGTACCGACTTCTGCCCTGGACGTGGTGCTCTGGATGGAATCAGATCGGATGGGACATCTGCTGGGCGCCATCGATCAGGCCAGACTCGACGAGCAGCGCGGCGTGGTGCAGAACGAAAAACGCCAGGGTGAAAACCAGCCGTACGGCCGCGTCTTCGGGTTGATTACGGAGAATTCTTTTCCCAATGGTCATCCCTACTCATGGACAACCATCGGTTCCATGGAAGATCTGGATGCGGCTTCCCTCGAGGATGTGCACGAATGGTTCAAAAGCTACTACGGCGCTGCAAACGCCATTCTGGTCATCGCCGGTGATGTCGAAGCGGAAGACATTAAGAAAAGGGTTGAAAAATATTTCGGGGACATTCCTTCGGGCCCGCCAGTGACAAGGTACGATTCCTGGACCGCCGGCAGAAGTGAAACGCGCCTGGTCGTAACCCAGGACCGCGTGCCGCAGGCGCGGCTGTATCGCTCCTGGAATGTGCCGCAGTGGGGCTCGGCCGATCATGATTATCTGGAAATGGTCGCTGCCGTGCTCGCATCGGGGAAAACATCCCGGCTTTACAAACGGCTTGTTTACGATGATCAGATTGCGACGGATGTTTCGGCGTTCATCTGGTCTGGCGAAATCGCCTCAAATTTTGTCATCCAGGCCACGGCGCGGCCGGGTGAGGATTTGGCTGAGATCGAGAAAGCAGTGGAGGAGGAACTGCAACGTTTTCTGAAGGGCGGACCGACGGAGAAAGAGCTCAAGCGGGTACAAACGCAATTTCAGGCGAACTTTGTACGCGGCATAGAACGCATCGGCGGCTTTGGCGGCAAGTCGGATATCCTGGCCATGAACGAAGTCTATGGCGGCGGCCCGGATTTCTACAAGACAACGCTCACACGTACACAGAAAGCCACTGCGACGAACTTGCTCACAAGCGCTCAGGCCTGGCTTGCAAAAGGCGACCTGATTCTGGAGGTCCACCCCTTCCCGGAATTCAACACTGTGGAAACCGACGTGGACCGCTCGAAACTGCCGGAGCCCGCGAAACCGCCCAAAGCCAAATTTCCCGAGCTGCAGCGGGCAACGCTCTCCAACGGCCTGAAGATCGTACTTGCGGAGCGGCACACGGTGCCCCTGGTAAATTTTAACCTGCAGCTCGATGCCGGTTATGCATCCGACCAATTTGGCACGCCCGGCACAGCAAGCCTGGCGATGAACATGCTGGATGAAGGCACAAAGACGAGAAACGCGCTGCAGATCAGCGATGAGTTGCAGATGCTGGGGGCACGGCTGAGTTCCGGTTCCAATCTTGATATGTCGTTCATAAGTTTATCCGCGCTGAAGACAAACCTTAAGAAATCGCTCGAGCTTTTCGCAGACGTTATTTTAAATCCCGCGTTCCCGGAGGCAGATTTTGAGCGGCTGCAGAAACAGCAGCTCGCCCGGATTCTGAGAGAGAAAGCCACGCCTGTGCAAATGGCGCTCAGGGTGTTTCCCAAACTGATCTATGGCGAGAATCATGCTTACAGTTTGCCCTTCACCGGTTCCGGCTTCGAGAGCACGGTGACTCAGTTGACCCGCGCTGACCTCCGCAACTTTCACCAGACCTGGTTTAAGCCGAACAATGCAACGCTGGTGATCGTCGGGGCCACAACTCTCGCCGAGATCACCCCGAAACTCGAAAAGCTGTTCGGCGATTGGCAACCCGGCGATGTGCCTGAAAAGAACATCAGCACTGTTGGGCAGGTTTTGGAACCAGTGGTTTACCTGCTCGATCGGCCTGGTTCGCAGCAGTCGATCATCTTTACCGGCCACGTTGCATTACCCAAAGCAAATCCCGATGAGGTGGCCATCGAAACCTTTATCGACATTTTGGGCGGGACGTTCACATCGCGCATCAACATGAATCTTCGGGAAGACAAGCACTGGTCTTACGGTGCATTCTGCTTCATGGTGGGGGCGCGTGGCCAGCGGCCGCTTATCGTTTACGCCCCGGTACAAACCGACAAGACCAAAGAGTCAATGCAGGAGGTATTACACGAGTTGGAAGGCATCGTCGGAGAACATCCGCCCACAGAGGAGGAACTGGTCAAGAACAAGAAAAACCGCACGTTGAGTCTGCCGGGTTCCTGGGAAACCATCGCGGCCGTCGGCAACTCCGTGAACGAGATCGTGCGGTACGATCTGGGGGACGATTACTTCGAGACGCTGGCGGACAAAATTCAAAGTCTCTCGTTGGCGGAAGTTGCAAGTTCAGGCAAGAAGTTGGTGCACCCGAAAAACCTCATTTGGGTTGTGGTGGGCGATCGCGAAAAGATCGAAGCGGGTGTGCGTGAACTTGGCTTTGGGGAGATTCGGTTTATCGATTCTGACGGCAACCAGATCGAGTAAGCACAAATAAATTGCCACAGAGTCGCGGAGGACACGGTGCGATTTGGAAATAGCATCCCGAGTAGTCCCGCAGGACGTATCGAGGCAGCGTCCTGAGCATGACGAGGGGAGCGAAGTTTTGAAATTTGAGGCTTCGCCGCACCGTGGTCTTCTTAAAAAAAAGTCTATTCAGCCACCAGCTTGAGCAGCAATGCACACAACAATGCTGCATAATTTCCCAGCAAGTAGCCCATCATGCCCATGAGCAGGCCCACCGGCGCCATGGATTCATAGTAGGCTGCCGCCACGATGGGTGCGGTTGCAGCGCCGCCAATGTTGGCCTGACTGCCGATGGCTACTAAAAACATGGGCGCCTTCACAATTCTTGCCCCGAGAAACAAGCATGCCACGTGGATGAGTATCCAAACCACGCCCACCAGAACCAGGACCGGCGCCTCCAGGATGCCCCGCAGATCCGCTTTGGCCCCGATGGAGGTGAGAAAAAGGAACAGACCGGCGTACCCCAATTTTGATGCGCCGCCCGACTCGATTCCGCGCATACGTGTAAACGAGAGCAGAATTCCTACCGTTGACACCAGGATCACCATCCAGGTGAATCCGCTGAAGATGGCAGCCACTCGCGGCATATTGGCGGACAAGATCGGGTCGGTCAACTCGTAGATGCCGTACCCGGCGACCCGGCACGCATAGGCGCCAATGAACCCGATGGCGATGACGACTGTAGTGTCGGTCAGCGTGATGGGCCTGGCCTGGCTTTCTTCGAGACTCTTGAGCCGGCGGTTGATGTCTGCGAGAACGTCGGAATCTGCGTGGTTCCAGCGGTCGATAACTCTCTGGTAGTTGGCCAGGAAGAGTAGAACCCCCATCCAGGTGTAGCCTACCGCCGTGTCCACAATGATGATTGGACCGATGATACTGTCCGGCGCGCCGACCGACTCCTTTATGGCTGCGAAGTTTGCGCCGCCACCGATCCAGCTTCCGGACAATGCCGCAAGCCCCTTCCACGTATCCGGCGGTAGCCATTTTGAGAAAATGACATAGGCGATTGGACCGCCGATGACGACTCCAAAGGTGCCCACCAGCATCATGATCAGGGCTTTGGGCCCGATTTTCATGATAGTCGGGATGTCGGCGGTGACCATCAGAATGAACAAACTGAAAGGCAGTAAATAATCCCGCATCCAGTCGTAAAGTGGCGAAGAGGTTGGCAGAATGCCGAATGTGCTGGCAAATGTCGGGATATAGTAAATCAGGACCACGGAAGGCACTATGCGGTAGAACTTTGTCATCCAGCTTTGCGACGTTGACCAGAATACGAAGGCACACACGCCGGCACAAAATGCGAAAACAGCCATGGGTTCCTGCAAAGGTGTCATGTGAGGCCTCCAGGTAAATGGGTGTGACTCAGAATTGAGTGGCAGTATATGAAAAACGCTTCACTTTGTCAAGGCGGACGTGTTGGTGTGAGTTTGTTCTTGCTTTTTAGTGATGAGTATTCTAAGTTTCAGATCGTATGCTGAACATTATAAAGAAATTCTTTTCCTCTCCTGAAGAAGGAGCTTCCGGAAACAAAAGGGAAATCGATGTCCGTGATCTTCGCGTTGCCACATGTGCGCTCTTTCTGGAAATGGCAAGCATCGATGGCGAGTTCAGCGAAGTAGAGCGCAAAACAATATTTTCCATTCTGAACAAAGAATTTGGCCTGCCGCAAGAAGTCGCAGAAGAACTGGCGGCCGCAGCCGAAAACGAACTTGGGAAAAGCATCGACCTTTGGAAATTTACCAATCTGATAAACGAACACTACGCTCAGGCAGACAAGTTGAAAATTATCGAGATGATCTGGAAGGTCATTTACTCGGACGGCAAGTTGAGCATGCATGAGGACTATCTGATTCACAAGCTGGCGAGTCTGCTCAATATTGAGCACCGGCAACTGATTACAATGAAAGTAAAGGTTTTGCACGAGAAGTAGCGTTTGCCGGATGCTTGTTGACATCCCCGGCAATCTGCCTGCCAGACAGAATAGCACGCCTGCAGTCTCCCACCTGTTGACTTTCCCGAACAAATTGCTAATTTCTCCCTAAACCCGCCCGCCAATGACGGCGAAGACAGATGACGAATGACATCACTTGTTCCGCCCAAAGCCACTGAAAATGTAACGGACAGATTGGGGTAGCCATGGCACAATCCTACGACTACGACAGGCGCGCCGTCTTCGCCTGGGCAATGTTTGATTTTGGTAATTCCGCTTTTTCAGGCCTTGTGCTCACTTTTATTTTTTCAACCTACTTCACGCAGGCCATTGCGCCGGACAAGATTATCGGTACTGCTTTGTGGTCGAGGGCGTTGGCGGTTTCCGGATTGACTGTTGCATTCCTGTCTCCCTTTGCAGGCGCGCTGGCGGATCGTGGCGGTTTCCGAAAACGGTTCCTGTTTGTCCTGACTGTCATCGCTGTGGCCGCAACAGCCAGTCTTTACACTGTGCTGCCCGGGCAGGTGATGAAAGGGCTGGTTCTGTTTGTGGTAGCGAATATCGGCATGGAAATGGGCATGGTGTTCTACAACTCCTTCCTGCCGGATATTGCACCACCGGACAAGATCGGCAGGATTTCCGGGTATGGCTGGTCTTTCGGCTACGTCGGGGGGCTGCTGGCCATGTCCATTGCCCTGTTGGGATTTGTGCAGCCGGAGTCGCCCTGGTTTGGGCTTTCAAAAGAGACCGGCGAGAACATTCGCGCCACCAATCTGTTGGTGGCCTGCTGGGTCGGCCTATTCAGCATGCCACTTTTTTTGTGGGTGAAAGAGAAAAGAGCTAATGAAAGTGTGAAAATCAAAGGGCTGTTCCCCGCCACTGCCAGGCAGTTGATTCTGACCTTTCGCGAGGTAAGAAACTATCGTCAGATCGTTCGGCTGCTGGTCGCCCGGATTTTCTACAATGATGCCATCCTCACTATATTTTCGTTCGGCGGAATCTATGCTGCCGGCGTGTTTGGCTTTTCCATGAATGAAATCATGCTCTTCGGCATCGTCCTGAATATCACTGCCGGCATCGGCGCGTTTGCCTTCGGCTTTCTGGACGATGCCATCGGTGGCAAGAATACAATCCAAATTACCAATATTGCTTTTGTTGCGGCGGTGCTCGTAGCCGTCTTCGCACCCACTAAATTTTGGTTTTGGGTGGCGGGCATAATGATCGGTTTGTTTGCGGGACCCAATCAGGCTGCAAGCCGCTCTCTGATGGGACGTTTTGTGCCGCCGGATAAGGAAAGTGAGTTTTTTGGATTTTACGCATTTTCCGGGAAAGCCACGGCGTTCATGGGACCGCTATTATTGGGGCTCCTTACCCAAGTTTTTGACTCCCAGAGGGTGGGCATCAGCATTGTCATCGTGTTGTTTGCCATCGGAGCATTTATTTTGCGCAAGTTGGACGAAGAAGAGGGGAAGAGGCTTTCCGGCCGATAACTGCTCCGTTGTCGGCAGGCAGAGTTATGCGTTCGGAAGTTTTAAGATTGCGCTTGGGAGCTGGTTAATTCGAGTGCTCGGTGAAAGGTTGCACAAATTTTTGGATCTCAGCAAAGAGAAACTTTTTTCTAATCGGTTTTGTCAAGGTTTCGTCGCAACCTGCATCGCGACATTTCTTCATTGCCTTGCCGCCGGTGTGTGCAGTAAGTGCGA